>Ga0070709_10000090_pt1 | contig 65054 bp, 72 predicted proteins | sample LARL51metaG_FD_65449 | JGI IMG/M metagenome (GOLD analysis project Ga0070709, IMG submission 65449) | Corn, switchgrass and miscanthus rhizosphere microbial communities from Kellogg Biological Station, Michigan, USA - LAR L5-1 metaG | ecosystem: Host-associated > Plants > Roots > Rhizosphere ... | reverse complement strand
GCAGGTGTGCCCGCCACTCGGCCAGGTTGACGATGTACGGCGCCATCCCTTCCGGGTGCAGGCTCATCCTGAGCACGTTCGCAGGCGGCGCAAGCAGGTGCGCGGCAACTGGCTCGGTCAGCACCCCGACCGTCGTATTGCAATCAAGAAGTTCCCACCAGCGGTTGACCACCACCGCCGGATAGGGCTCATGCCCGGTGAGTACGCTGCGCAAGGCGACGCGGACCGCGGCCAGTTCCTGGCTGTCGAGCGAGTGCTCGGGGTAGGCGGGGGCGTAACCGCCGGCCAGCAGCAGCGTGTTGCGGTCGCGCAGGGGCACGTCGAGGTGCTCGGTCAGGCGCAAGATCATCGCGCTGGTCGGCCGGGACCTGCCGGTCTCCACGAAGCTCAGGTGGCGCGCCGAGATGTCGGCCTCGATGGCCAGGTCAAGCTGGCTCAGCCGGCGCCGCTGGCGCCACTCGCGGAGCAGGTCACCGACGGGCCGGTGGGGCTGGTAGCGGGTACTGGCAACGGTCACGGCTGCGAGCGTAGCGGCCGGCCGGGGGCCCGGGCGATTACCTGCGAGGTCATGCTGGCGCCCTACCTGTCAGGTAATCGACAGGGCGCGGCCGCCTTGCGCAGGATCGATGCCGACCACACGGAAACGTCAACCCGAGGAGGAAGCCGTGCACGAGGTCATCGAGAGGTACATCGCCTGCTGGAACCAGACCGACCCGGGGCTGCGCCGCAAGCTCATCGACGAGGTCTGGGCCGCGGACGCGAGCTACACCGACCCACTCGGCGAGGTGACCGGGCGCGAGGCCATCGACGCCACGATCGCGGCCGTACAGGAGCAGTTCCCCGGCTTCGGCTTCACCCTGCTCGGCCCGGTGGACAGCCACCACCGCCAGGCCCGGTTCACCTGGGGTCTCGGCCCCGACGGCGTGGAACCCGTGGTCGTCGGGTTCGACGTCGCCGTGGCCGACAGCGACGGCCGGCTGGCCACCGTGCTGGGGTTCCTTGACAAGGTCCCGGGGTAACCGGTGCCCTGCCGCACCTGGCCTGGCTCAGCCGGCCAGGTGCGGCAGTTCCTGGGAGGCGTACCAGAGCAGTTCGTGGCCTTCGGCGCCATCCACCACGAAACGGGCGTCGTCGTCACCGGAGTCCGCCGCCGGCAGCGCCGCCACCGCGTCCGCCACGTCGGCCATCGCGACCTCGTCGTCAACATGCCCCGATACCACGCGGGCCAGAGGGACCGGGGCCAGGATCTCGACGACGGTCGGCTCGTCGAACCCGGCGGTCGTGCCGACCTGCTGGTCCGGCACATCCGCGGCGATTACCACCCGGCGGCGCGGCGCCTGGGGATCTTCCACAAGCATCCGCAGCGAGGCCCGGGCAGCGTGCATCATCGCCACGTATTCGAGTTCTTCCAGGTCACCGCTCGCGTACCACTCACGCAGCGCGGGCGTCACCGCGAAGGCGCGCAACGGCGCCGGGCCAATCTCAGCCATACGCAGCAGGCCGGCCAGTCCTGGCAGCGTCGCGGGCAGGTAGACGCGCATTGTGTTTTCCAGGCAGCCACGGTGGCGGAGACACGCAGGCGGGGCCCGCCCCCGAGGTGATCTGAGTCTGCCACCGCGAGCACTCCATGGCACGGACTTCGCTCAGTGATTACTCTTCGCCACCCAGCGCGGCGGTGACGGCCGCGACCGCGTCGGCGAGCGGCACATGCTCCCAGATCCGGACGACCCGCCACCCGGCCGCTGCCAGCGCCGCGTCGGCGGCCCGGTCCCGCTCCACCGTGCGGCGGAGTTTCGGCGCCCAGTACCACTCGTTGACCGCCGGATTCCGGCCGTGCTCTGGGCACGCGTGCCAGAAGCACCCGTCCACGAAGACGGCCACCCGGCGCGCGGTGAACGCGATGTCGGGCCGGACCCGCGCCCCCGCGTCCAAGTCGAGCCTGTGGTCCTTGCGGAACCGGTAGCCGGCCCGGTGCAGCGCGCTGCGCAGGGCGAGTTCTGGCTTGGTGTCCGCGCGCCTGATCGCGCGCATGTTCGCTCCGCGCCCTGGACTGGACGAGGCCGGGTAGGCAGCACCCACGGACGTTCAGCGTAGAGCGCTCCGCCGGGGCGGGTCAGCCGGTCAGGGCAAGGCCGAGAAGTTCGCCGAGGCGGGCAAGCGTCGCCGCAGGATCGTGGTGCAGGATCGCGGTCATCCCTATCGCCTCGGCGGCCTTCGTATTGACCTCGATGTCGTCGATGAACACACACTCGGCCGGATCCAGTCCGAGCAGGCCCGCCGCGTGGCGGAAGATCCGCTCCTCCGGCTTGCGCATGCCGACCTCACCCGAGATCACCACGACGTCGAACATGCCGGGGAACAGGTGCCGCGGGTAGTCGGCCATGCCCCACGAGTTGGACAGCAGCGCGGTGCGCAGGCCGGCGGCGCGGACCGCCTGGACCGCCGCCTGCATCGGGACGGCCATGGTGGACCCGGCGAACATCCGGGTCAGCAGGCCCTCCGCCGCCACCTGGACGCCGTCGCGGCGGGCGATCTGCGAGGCCAGCAGCCGCTCGAACTCCTCGACCGTGCACTCCCCGCGTTCGAGGGCGTGGATCGGGTTGGTGTCGCCGTTCTGGTCGTATGCCCCTACCACCCACGGCCGCATCACGGCCGCGTAGTGCTCGTGGTCGACATCTTCGCCGTCCAGCCAGACGGCGACCATGTCCCTGATGGGGTTGGTCATCACGCCGCCCCAGTCCAGGATCACACCACGGAACGGCGCGGGCGGACCCTGCCCGTTTCCGGTCTCATTCGTCACGCGAGGCGTATCAGGCACATCTTCGAGGGTAGGTGACCGGGGTAAACGCCAGGTGAGGGTCTGGTGCCGGGGCGGTGCCGACTAGGCCGGGCCGGCTGGGCCGGGCCTAGCCGGCTGGGCAGGGGCCGGGCCGGCTAGGCCGGGGCGGTGAGGTGCCGCATGACGCGGCGGCGCTCGGTGCCGGTGAGATCGTCGATGTAGAGCTTGCCTCGCAGGTGGTCGGTCTCGTGTTGCAGGCAGCGGGCCAGTTCGCCGCCGCCGGCCACTACGACCGGCTCCTGGCCGAGGTCGACCCCTTCCACCACCGCGTATTCGGCACGAGTCCGGACGGCGGAGATGCCTGGGATGGACAGGCAGGCCTCCGGACTGTCGATGCTGCCGCGCAGTTCCACGACTCGCGGGTTGATCACGTAACCCAGTTGGCCATCGAGGTCGTAGCTGAAGACCGCCAGGCCGGAGCCGATCTGGTTGGCGGCGAGCCCGGCCCGGCCGGGTTCGGCCACGGTGTCCAGGAGGTCGGTGACCAGGCGGGCCAGGGCGTCGTCGAAGCGCACCACCGGCTCGCACGGCGTGCGCAGCAGCGGGTCGCCGAGCAGCCGCAGCGGACGGACCGTCATGCGCGGGACCGCTCGGTGTGCCCGGTGCTGGAGGCGAGCTCGTCGTCCGGTCGCTCGCTGGCCGGCCGCTCGGCGTTTGGCCGCTGGCTGTCCGCGGTCAGCTTGCCGAGCTGGTCCAGGACCAGCACGTGCCACTCCAGTTCGCTCCGGATCCGCAGCCGCGCGTGCTCGACGACGAGGTCGTCGGCCACGGTCTGGCCCGGCCACAGCCGGTCCCGCTGGTGGTCGAACTGAGCCGCCCGGGCGGACAGTGCCCCTACCCGGTCTTCGAGGTATCCGCGCAGGATGGCGGGGTCGAGGTCTCCGCTCATCGCCAGGGCGAGATCGACGGGATCCGGCTGCAGCCTGACCTCCTGCAGCGCTTCGGCCCGCAAGGCCCGCAGTTCACGGTGCCCCTCCGCGGTGATGCCGTAGACGGTGCGCGCGGGAAGCTGGCCCGCCTGTTCGGTTCGCAATGGCTCGATCAGGCCCTCGGCCGCCAGACGGTGCAGCGCACCGTACAGCGACCCGGGCCGGACCTCGGACCATAGCTCGGTCCGGTCGAGCCGGGCGTCCCGGCGCAGCTGGTGGCCGTACATCGGGCCGTGCTTGGCCAGCGCACCCAGGATGAACAACCGGGTCGGATTCACACTTGGTATTAAAACACGAGTGCTCAAATATGACTACTTGCTTCGACTCTGCAGCCGTGCCTGGCGGGGTGCCCGCGTCGCGGTCGGCGGAGTGCTGCGCCTTGATCGGATTCATGGTTCACCGGAGATCGCACGAGGCTGGCCACCGCTGGCGACGAGAAATGTCAGAGGTCGAAAGTATTATCGTTTTAGCTTGTTGAACTGGCCGGCTACCTTGAACCTAGGGAGGTGCGACGGATGCCAGCTCCTATGCTGACCCCTGATCACCTTCCCACCCGGGGAACCGGCACCTTTGATGGCCAGGCCGTTGGGTCGCCAGATTGGGAGAGCGCGGAGGCCGACTGGGATCCGGTGGCGGCACCGGACTGGGACCCCGCGGGACCAGGCGACGGGCCGTCGGCTGACTGGGATCCCACGGATTCGGCTGACTGGGATCCGGCGGAACTGGCCGACTGGGATCTGGCGGACCCAGAAGGGGAGCCTCTAGAGCCGGCGATGCCCGGGCCAGAAGCGTCAGACCCGGACGCATTAGACCCGGAGGCCTCAGTTCCGGAGGCCTCAGTTCCTGCGGCGGAGCGCCGCGGCCTCGGATGTGCCGAGGGAGGGAGCCAGGAGGCGCCGAAGCCTGACTCAGGCGCCCGGACTCGCGGCGACGGTGGCTGGTTCGCCACTGGAGGCGTAGCCGACGACCTGCTCCCGGGACCACGTCTGGCCGGGTTCATGGCGAACGCCGGGGCCATCGGCTTAGGCAGGCTCACCGACGATGAGCTCATCGGGGTGATGCGAGCCGCCAGGCGGCTGGCGTCCTGGTCCGCGTCGATGGAACTGGCTGCTGCCGGGGATTTGTGGCGCCGTCGTTGGGCCGAGGAGCAGGCTGGCAGTACCGGTGCCGCCCGCCACGCCGATGACGAGATCGCCGCCGCCCTGACTTTAACCAGGCGGGCCGCAGACCAGGTGCTCAGTCTGGCCGTCGCGCTGCGCCGCCTGCCCCTGACCAGCCAAGCGCTCACTGCCGGAGATATCGACCTGCCCCGTGCCATGGTGATCGCCGATGAGGTCACCGGGCTCGGCAATGAGCACGCGGCGGCGGTGGAACAGGGCGTCATCGGTGCGGCCGCAGGCCAGACAACCGGCGAATTGCGCGCCGCCACCCGGCGCGCCGTGCAATCGGCGGATCCCGGGGCGGCTCGCAAGCGGAAGGAACGGGCGCTCGAGGATGCCCGGGTCGAGCGCTGGGACGAACACGGCGGTACCGCGGCACTGGCGGGACGCGACCTTCCCCCGGCGTCGGTCCTGGCCGCCGACAAGAACCTCAGCGCGCTGGCCAGGCAACTAAAGCGCGCCGGTGCCCCTGGCACCCTGGATCAACTGCGAGCCCAGGTCTACCTGGCCCTGCTTACCGGAAGCTCCGTGGGCTCACTGATCCCGGCAAGTCCCGGCCCCGCCCCTGGCATGTCCCTCGATGGCTCCATTGGGGGGTCCGCCAACCTGCCGGATGATTCTCAGACTCGCATCACGTCGCCAGGATTCGGCCCGTCCGCCGGGCCCGGTGCCTTCGGTGGCCTTGGCGTTCCCACTAACCCCGGTCTCTCCGGCAGCCCAGGCGTCTCCGCCAGCCCCGCCGTCTCCCCCAGCCCTGGCAGCCCTGACACCTCGGCCAGCCCCGGCACTCCGGGCGGCTGGGCCAGCCCCGGAGCGTTCTTCGCCTCTGGGTCCGTGAACCTGACGATGCCGTTGGCTAGCTGGCTCGGCCTCTCCGACGCGCCCGGCAACGTCGCCGGGTTCGGGCCGCTTGACGCCGACGATTCCCGCGCCATCGCCGACGCCCTATCCGCGCGGGCCGGCACCAGGTGGTGTCTCACACTCACCGACTCACATGGCCGTCCCGTCGCACACGGATGCGCCCGCGCCGGACCGCCGCGGAGTCAGCGCCGTCCTGAGCAGCCCACCGGACCACCCGGTGCACAGGAAACCGGCTCACACGGTGTGCAGGCAGGCAGCCCACGTGACAGACCGCCAGGCAGCCCGCACGACAGACCGGCAGGCGGCCCCAACGACAGACCGGCAGACCGTCCGCATGACGGTCCGAGAACGCGCGCGCCCACCGAGCCTGAGGCGCAGGTACCTAATAGGGCCTGGATCTTCAGCCTTACGCTCCTGGCCGACAGCAGCTGTGATCATGCCAGGGAGACGGCTGCGTACCGACCCTCCCCCGGGCTGCGGCACCTGGTCCAGATCCGGCATGCCACCTGCACCTATCCCGGCTGCCGGCAGCCCGCAACGCGATGCGACGCCGACCACACCCTGGCTTACCACCGAGGAGGCCGGACCTGCTTGTGCAATCTCGCGCCATTGTGCCGGCGCCACCATGACGCCAAGCAGTCTCCGGGCTGGGTACTGCACCAGGCCAGCCCGGGCGTCATGACCTGGACCACACCAGCCGGACGCCGCTACGCCGTCGGCCCCAGCGACTACCCGGATTAAGCCGCGAGCGCTGCCCTCGGTGCCGCTGGATCTTGTAGTGATCAAAGCCACACCTGGGCGCCCGTGGCAGCGTCGTACGCGCGCTTTGCCGGTACAGCGGGCGATAGCGTGGCTCAAAACACTGGGAGGCAGATCATGCAGCCAGTCGCGGTTGTCACCGGCGCGAGCAGCGGCATCGGCGCGGCCACCGCAGCGCAACTGGCCGGCGCGGGGTACCACGTTGTCCTGGCCGCCCGCCGGGCCGACCGGCTGGAACAGGCCGCCGCCCGTGCCAGGGAACGGGGCGGCTCGGCACAGACCGAACTCCTCGATGTGACCGACACGGCGGCCGTTACGGCGTTCGCCCGATCGCTCGACCGGTGCGACGTGCTGGTCAACAACGCGGGCGGCGCGATCGGCATGGAGGACGTCGGGAACGCGGACCCGGCCGACTGGCAGACCATGTTCGATGTCAACGTGCTCGGCTCGCTGCACCTGACCAAGGCGCTGCTGCCGCTGCTCATCGCTAGCGGCGATGGCACCATCGTGATGCTGACCTCCACCGCCGGGTTCATCACCTACGAGGGCGGCGGCGGGTACGCGGCCGCCAAGCATGCACAGCACGCGATGGCGGGCACCCTCCGGCTGGAACTGTGCGGCCAGCCGGTCCGGGTGATCGAGATCGCGCCCGGGATGGTTCGCACGGACGAGTTCGCGGTGAACCGGTTCCGCGGCGACGCCGACAAGGCCGCAGCGGTGTACAAGGGCGTCCGCGAGCCGCTGACCGCCGACGACATCGCCGACGCGATCACCTGGGCGGTCACCCGCCCGGGGCACTTCAACGTGGATCTGATGGTGCTCCGCCCGCGCGCCCAGGCCGCGCAGCACAAGGTCTACAGGGAACCGTAGACCCGCGCACCGCTCACCCAGGTGGCACGGGCACGCAGGTCATCGCCGAGCCAAGCCAGGTCCGCGGCGGCACCGGCGGCCAGCCGCCCCAGATCCGGCCGCCCAATGAGGTCCGCAGGGATCCGGCTGGCCGCGGCCACCGCCTCGGGGAGGCCCAGTCCCACGGCGACGGCGTTGCTCACGGCCAGGTCCATTCGCAGCGCGGAGCCGGCAAGTGTCCCGCCGGGCCGCACCGGAGCGCCGCCGCCGGGCGGCAGGTCCACCGGCTGGCCGCCGAGCAGGTAGCGCCCCGGCGGCATGCCCGCGCACGCGGCCGCGTCGGTGATCAGGCAGATCCGGCCCGGCGCGGCGGCGAACGCGATCGCGCAGGCGGCGGCGGACACATGGCTCAGATCCACGATGAGCCCGCTGGTCAGCCGCTGGTCGGTCAGTGCCTGGCCGACCACGCCAGGCTCGCGGTGATGCAGCCCGCGCTGCGCGTTGAACAGGTGGGTGACCATCCGGGCGCCCGCGTCCGCGCCTGCGGCCACTTCGGCGGCGGTGGCGTCACTGTGCCCCATGCTGACTACTACCCCCGCCGCGGTCAGCATCCCGATCGCGGCCAGCGCGCCGTCGGCCTCGGGCGCCAGCGTCATCAGCCGCAGCAGCCCCCGCCCGGCATCCAGCAGTTCGGTGACCGCGCCCGGCGACGGCGCCACGATCCAGTCCCGCCGGTGCGCGCCCGCGCGGGCCGGGGACAGAAACGGCCCCTCCAGATGCACGCCGAGGACACGAGCTCCCGCGGTCACCGCTTCCGCTGTCTTTGCGGCCGAACGCAACTCCGTGGCCAGTGTGGGCACCGGAGCGGTGATGAACGTCGGGAGGAACGCGGTCGTGCCGGTTTCCGGCAACCGCCGTGCCACCAGGGCCCAGCCGTCGGGGTCACAGTCGGCGAGATCGACGCCGTAGTAGCCGTTGACCTGCAGATCCACCAGGCCCGGGACCAGCACCCCGGAGTCCAGCCCCAGATCCGGGGAACCCGGCGGCGGACCTTCGCCTACTGCGGCGATCCGGCCATCGTCGATCGTCACATACCCAGGTGCGAGGATCCCCGTCCCGGGAAGCGCAGGGATAACCCGGGGAGCGGCGATAAGCACTAAGCGCTGCGCCGCGGTTTGCGCCCGGCACCGATGTCACGCTGGCCGGGTTTCTCACCGACGGCCGCGAGGCTGGCCTGCAGCGCGTCCGCCAGGCTGGTCACCGGCTTCTCCGGTGGCGGTGGCGGCGCGGTCACCTCGTGCCCCTCGATCTTGGCCTCGACGAGTTCCTCTACTGCTTCCCGGTACTGGTCGGAGTACTGGGACGGGTCGAAGTCCACGGTCATCGAGTCGATCAGGGACGAGGCCATCTTGAGTTCCTGGGACCGCACCTCGACGTCTTCCTCAAGGAACTCGAAGTCGGGCACCCGGACCTCGTCCGGCCACATCAGCGTCACCAGCACGATCACCCCGTCGCGGGTGCGCAGCGCGGCCAGCGTCTCCCGGTTGCGCAGCGCCACCTTCGCCACCGCGACCATGCCCGACCGCTCCAGTGCGTCCCGCAGCAGCGCGTAGGCACGCACCCCCTGTGGCTCCGGCTCGGTGTAGTAGCTGCGCTCCCACATGATCGGGTCGACCTGGTCGACCGGGGAGAAGTGCACCACCTCGATGCTGTGCGCGGTGGGCAGCGGCAGTTCGGCCAGATCCTCGTCGGTGAGCACCACCATCTCGCCGTTGGGCAGCTCGTACCCCTTGGCCACGTCGGCGTAGGGGACCTCTTCGCCGTCGATCGAGCAAATCCGGCGGAACCGGATCCGCCCCCCGTCCTCCCGGTGGACTTGGCGGAACGAGACGTCCCGGTGCTCGGTCGCGGCATAGAGCCGGATGGGAATCACGACGAGCCCGAACGAGATCTCGCCTCTCCACATGGCACGCATGATGCTTCTGTACCCCGATTAGCCAGATTGTGCTCTTCGGCAGACGCCACTGTCACGATGAAACACCCGTGGCACCGCGATACCGCGTTACGCGAGAGAATAGACGGCAGAGTGGGCTGGACACGCGAAGGGGATCACTGATGAGCGAGCGCGATCTGGGACAGCCAGCGCCCGATCTCGCGGAACAGCGTGGTGAGGCGATCGACGAACCCGAGGATCTCCCGGCCCCGCTGCCCTCAATTGGCGCCGACCTCCCCCTTGACGTGGATGAGGCCGACGCGATGGAGCAGTATCGGGAAGTGGAACTGGATGAAGACGATTACCGGTGAGAGGGAGGCGGAGGGCTCATTGGAGGCACAGGTGACGACGACACCCCAGGCCCGCCAGACCGGGAACCGGCTGCCCAAGCCGGCCAGGCGCAGGCAACTGCTCGCCGCCGCGCAGGAAGTCTTTGTGGCGCAGGGCTACCACGCAGCCGCGATGGACGAGATCGCCGAACGGGCCGGGGTGAGCAAGCCCGTGCTGTACCAGCATTTCCCCGGCAAGCTGGACCTCTACCTGGCGTTGCTGGACGAGAGCGTCGCCGCGCTCGCCGCAACGGTCCGGGCCGCGCTGGAATCCACGACCGACAACAAGCAGCGGGTCACCGCCACGTTCACTGCCTTCTTCGACTTCGTCGGCAGCACCGGCCAGGCGTTCCGCCTGGTATTCGAGTCTGACCTGCGCAACGAGCCTGCGGTACGCGCCCGGCTGGATGAGTCGAGCCGGGAATGCGCGGAGATGATCAGCGAGATCATCTCCGAGGATGCCGGCGTCGGTGACGAGGAGGCGCACCTTCTGGGCATGGGCCTGGTCGGAATGGCCCAGGTCAGCGCCACCTACTGGCTGGGCACCGACCGGGCGATCCCGAAGGACGCCGCGGAGCAACTCATGGCCAGGCTGGCCTGGCGCGGGATCAGCGGTTGGCCGCGGGCCAGCGACCCTGTCGCTGCTGACCAGTGAAAGGATCACCGTGGAAGTCAAGATAGGTATCCAGTCCATCCAGAGAGAACTGGTGCTCGACACGCCGTCCTCCCCGGACGAGGTCGAGCGCTCCCTGACCACGGCACTGAGCAACGGCGGCATGTTCGTCGTCCGCGACGACAAGGGCGGGAAAGTCATGATCCCGGCCGAGAAGATCGGCTACGTGGAACTCAACGGCACCGATCAGCGAAGGATCGGCTTCGGAAACCTGTGACCGCTTACAGCCCCAGCGCCGCCAGCCGCTGGTCGTGCGCATCGGTGATCTGCGCGAACATCCGCCCGATATCACCCTGCCTGCCCGATTCACCATCCGCGCCAGCAACTAGCTTGGCGAGCGACGGCCGCTCCGCCACCACCCGGTGCGCCTGGGCCAGTGCCTCGCCGACCAGCCGCCGCGCCCACAGCGCCAGCCGCCCGGCCCGCGACGGATCGGCCTCGATGGCGGCACGCACCCGGGAGACCACGAAGTCGGCGTGGCCGGTGTCCGCGAGCGCCTCCAGGACAAGCGCCCGTGCCTGCGGCTCGAGGCGCTCGGCCACCGCGCGGTAGAAGTCAGCTGCCAGCCCGTCCCCCACATAGGCCTTGACCAAGCTTTCCAGCCAGTCCGCCGGGGCGGTCCTGGCGTGGAAGGCATCCAGCGGCGCCACGAACGGCTCCATGGCCTGCTCCGGCACGGCTCCCCTCCTGGTGAGCTCGTCGTGCAGGGCCCGGAAGTGACCGAATTCGGTGACGGCCATCTCGCCGAGAGCCGCCTTGTCCGCCAGGGATGAAGCGCGCTCGGCGTCGCCGGACAGGTTGAAAAAGGCCACGAGTTCGGCGTAGGCGAGCAGGCCGAACAGATCTGTCAGTGCGTCCGCCGGGGCCGCGTCCGTGCCTGCCACCAGCGCAGCCTATCGCCCGTTGGTACACTGGCCTGCGGTCACACGGGAATGCGGAATGCGTTTCGCTGTGTTCTTGTCTTGAGAGACACAGGTGGGGCTGTAACCGGGCGCACACGGCGCCCAAGTGGAGAGTTGGAACTCTGACAACGTATATGCCTGCCGCCCGGGAACAGGGCGAAGACCTGACCGCCGGCGCAGGGAAAGCGGAAAGCATCGCCGGCCCATTGTTCAGCGACCTGGGTGTCGCCGAGTCGATCTGCGAGAGCCTGACGGCACAGGGGATCACCGCCGCCTTCCCGATCCAGGCGCTGGCGCTGCCCATCGCGCTGGACGGCCACGATGTGATCGGCCAGGCCAGGACCGGCACGGGCAAGACGCTGGCGTTCGGCATCCCGCTGCTGCAGCGGCTGGACGGCCAGCCGCCTGCGCGCTCGGGCCACACCCGGGCCCTGGTCGTGGTCCCCACCCGGGAACTGGCGATTCAGGTCTCTTATGACCTGGCTGCGGCCGGCAAGGCCAGCAGGGCGCGGGTGATCACGCTGTACGGCGGGCGTGCCTACGAGCCGCAGATCGACGCGCTGCGCGCTGGCGTGGACGTCGTGGTGGGCACCCCCGGGCGCCTCCTCGATCTGGTCCGCCAAGGGCATCTGAGCCTGTCCGACGTGGGCACGCTGGTGCTCGACGAAGCCGACAAGATGCTCGACCTCGGGTTCCTGCCCGACGTGGAGCGGATCCTTGAGCTCACCCCGGCAGGCCGGCAGACCATGCTGTTCTCGGCCACCATGCCCGGCGAGGTCGTCACCCTGGCCAGGCGGTACCTGAGCCGCCCGATGCACGTGCGGGCCGAGCAGCACGATGAGCCCGAACTTGTGCCGCTGACCGAGCAGCACGTGTTCCGCGCCCACCAGATGGACAAGATCGAGATGCTGGTCCGGGTGCTGCAGGCCGACGGGCGCGGGCTGACCATGGTGTTCTGCCGGACCAAGCGGACCGCCGACCAGGTCGCGGGCGCGCTGACCACCCGCGGCTTCGCCACCGCGGCGGTGCACGGTGACCTGGGCCAGGCGCAGCGGGAACGGGCCCTGCGCGCGTTCCGGCACGGCAAGGTGGACGTGCTGGTCGCCACCGAGGTGGCCGCGCGCGGCCTGGACGTCGAAGACGTCACCCACGTCGTGAATTACGAATGCCCCGAGGACGACAAGGCGTACCTGCACCGGATCGGCCGGACCGGCCGGGCGGGCCGGTCCGGGGTGGCGGTCACGTTCGTGGACTGGAACGACCTGCAGCGCTGGAAGCTCATCAACGAGGCGCTCGGCCTTGGCCATCCCGAGCCGCCCGAGACCTACTCCACCTCCGAGCACCTGTTCAGCGCGCTGGGCATCCCGGCGGGCGCGGGCAGCCGGCTGGCCCCTGAGGCCAGCGGCCGCCAGGGACTGGAGGCCGAAGAACTAGAAGACCTCGGCGAGACCGGCAAGCACCGCACCGCGGGCCACCGGTCCGGCGGCGCGGAGCGCACCCGCACCCGGCGCTCCGGGTCCCGCCGGCGGACCAGGGGCGGCGTGCCTATCGCGCGTGAGGGAGCCGCAGCGGATCACCCGGTGAGCCACGCCGACGCCCCGCGACGGCGCAGGCGCCGACGCGGCAAGGGCCACACCGGCTCCGCGGATCACTGATCCGCTAGGCCATCCCAGGGCCGGTGCGCGGGTCCCGCGGCCGATCCCTCCGGGCAGTGCGCCCGGAAGTCGCACCAGGAGCAGCCGGGCCCCGGGCGCGGCGGAAACACCTTGTCGGCGGCCGGCCCGGGCAACCCGGCGCGGAACCGCTCGTCGGCATCGCGGCACTCGGCCGCGATCCCCTCGGCCCGCTGCACGTGCCGGTCCAGGGTCGCGGCCGTGTGCTCCCAGGCGTGGATCTCGCCGGTGGGCAGATGGTGCAACTCGACCCGATGGCACGGCGCGTGGAAGATCCGCGCCGCGGCCACCGCGTACAGCGCGAGCGCCAGCGATGCCCTGGCGTCGTCGCTGGATAGCCGCCGGCGCCCGGTCTTGTAGTCGACCACGGCGAGCTGGGTCTCCCCCGCCGGGCCGCGCCTTGAGTCCAGCCGGTCGACCCGGCCGCTCAGCACGATGTGCTCGGTGTGGGCGCCGACGGTCCGCTCCACGCCCAGCGGCTCGGCGCCCGGGTCAAGCGTGCCCGTGTAGCGCTCCACCATGTCACGGGCCCTGGCGCGCTGCTCCGCGGACTGCCCGGGGCCCGCGTACCCCTCCTCGATCCAGCCGCGCTCCAGCAGGTCGCCCGCGGCCGTCACGGTGCGCCCCGGCCGGCGCAGCCGCCACCAGCCGGCCAGCGCGTTGTGCACGCTCGCACCGAAGCTGTTGTGCGCCCACGGCGGCCCCTTGGCCGGGGCGGGCCGGTCCAGGTAGGCCATCCGGTACCGGCGCGGGCAGTCCAGCCACGTACTCAGCCGGGTCGGCGTGCACGGGTACAGCCGCCGCGGCATACCGTCCAGAACAGGCTGGTTCGTGTCCGCTAACACTGGTTAGTCTCCGCCATCACTCGAATCCACCGGTCCCGCCGTCACCCACGAGTCGAAACTCTTCTCCGCCGCCGCGATCGTGGTCTCCTCACCGTGGCCGGGCAGCACCCTGGTCGTGCCCGGCAACGTGAGCAGCTCTGCCCCGATCGCCGACAACTGCCCGGAGAAATCGGGGAAGCTGCCCTCGTGCGCGCACGGCCCCGAGGCGAGCAGCGCATCCCCGGTGAACACCACATCCAGATCTTCGCAGTAGAGGCTGACAGAACCGGGCGTATGCCCGGGGGTGTGCAGCACCTCCAGTGCCACGTCGGCCACCTCGAAGGTGCCGCCCGCTTCCATTTCGATCTCGGGCATCTCGTCGCCGTGCGCCTCGCGCCAGTTCAGCCGGTCCCTGCGATGCAGCGCCACCGGGGCCTCGTCCCGCCCGGCCACCACCGGTGCTCCCGCGCTGTGGGCCGCGTGGCCGTGCGTGCAGATCACCGCGATGATCTCCCGGTCGCCGATCGCCTCGAACACCGGGCCGGTGTCCTCGCCCGGGTCGACGACGATCACCTCTTCGTCGTCGCCGATCACCCAGGCGTTGCCATCGGCCTTGCCGGTCTGTATTCGTTCGACTCGCGCATCCACAGGTGCGTCCTTTCGGTCATCCCGTTGTTACGAAGGCCCGGATCGCGCCGACGATGAGCTGGACGGCGATGGCCGACAGCAGCAGGCCGGCGATCCGGGTGAGCAATTCCACGCCACTTGGCCGCAGCAGCCGGTGAATCACGCCGGAGAACCGCATGGTAAGCCACAGCAGGAGGGTGACCCCCACAAGCGCGATCGCGAACGCCATGTACTGCGCCACTGAGTTGGCCCGCTGCACGAACACCATCGTGGCGACGATCGCACCGGGACCGGCCAGCAGCGGCGTGCCCAGCGGGACGAACGCCACGTTGACCCGGGTCCGCTCCTCCTCGGTGGGCTCTGTGTAGCTTCCGGTCAGCAGCTGCAGCGCCACCAGCAGGAGCAACAATCCCCCGGCGGCCTGCAGGGACGGCAGCTCCACCCCGAGATAGGAAAGGATCGACTGGCCGAACAGGGCGAACCCCACGATCACGCCGAGCCCGACCACCGCCGCCTGCCAGGCGAGCCGGTTCCGCACCCGGGCCGGCAGGCCTTTGGTCAGCCCGAGGAACGGCGGCACCACGCCGGGCGGGTCCATGATCACCAGCAGCGTGACGAAAACCTGCCAGAAGAACTTCACGTCGAAGATGTGGCTCATCCGGCTGGCCTGCCGTACCGAGCCGTCAGCCGTTCATAGGACTCCGGCGCACAGGTTTCCTGGCCGAGACGGTGACCGGTCAGGCTGCCGTGATCGTCGCTGCCTCCGGTGGGAACCAGGTCCAGCTCCGCGGCCAGGGCACCAAGGCGCAATCGTTCAGCTTGATCATGATCGGGATGCTGGACCTCAAGCCCGGCCAGGCCGGCCCGCGCCAGCAGGGAGATCGCCTCGTCGGAAACTCTCCAGCCACGCGAGACGGCACCGGGGTGCGCGAGCACCGCGGCGCCGGCGGCCTCGGCGATGAGCCGGAGCGCCCGCACCGGGTTCAGCGCGTACCTGCTCACGTAGGCCCGTCCCCCCGCGCCGATCCACTCCGGCGTGAACGCCTGGTCCGGGCGGGAGATCGCGCCGGCGGCCACCATCGCCCTGGCGACGTGCGGGCGGCCGACCACCCCGCCCTCGGCGAGCGCCTCGACCTGCGGCCAGGTGATGTCCACCCCGAGGTCGCGGAGCCGCTCCACCATGCGCCGGCCGCGGCTGCGGCGGGCGGCCACGATCGCCGCGCACTCCGCGGCGAGTTCCGAGCCCTCGAACGCGTCGAGGCCGTAGGCGAGCATGTGCACGCTGCGGCCCTCCAGGCGGCAGGACAGTTCCATGCCGGTGACCAGGGTCAGGCCCGGCGGCGGTGCTTGCTCCGGCCCCACCACCCCGCGCGGTGCTTGCTCCGGCCCCACCACCCCGCGCGGTGCTTGCTCCGGCCCCACCACCCCGCCCAAAGCCCGCCGCGCCGCGGCGTGCCCGGCCAGCGTGTCATGGTCGGTGAGCGCGAGGACGTCGAGGCCGGCCTGCCTGGCGCGGCGCACCACCTCGGCCGGCGGATCTGTGCCGTCCGAGGCCGTGCTGTGGCTATGCAGGTCGATGCGCACGAGCGTTCATGCTAAGCCTTACGGGGGTTCCGGGGGTCGCCCCCCGGGCTAGCACCGGCTAACCACCTGCCCCCGGCAGGCGGGGCGAGGCGGCGCCGAACGGCAGGTCCAGGTCCAGCCCGGGATCGCGCAGGTCGCGCAGGGGCAGGGCCTCGACGAGGAGGACGCCCGCGGTGCTGGGCCACAGCACCACCCACACCCAGTTGCCCAGCACCTCGCCGGCGAACGCCGCCCGGTCCGGCGCGTCCACATGCCACAACGGGAACTCATGCAGGCCGAAACCGGCCAGCGCGTGCGGTGGCCCGGTCGCGAAGCCCTCCCCCGGATCCGGGCCGGGCAGCCCGGCCAGGTGAGCGCCCAGGCCGACGCCGGGCTCCTCGGAGATCAGCAGCATCTCGCCCGGGCCGCCGACCGGGTTGGGCCCGGACAGGGCCACCACGCAGGCGCGGGTCCCGGTCCGGTCGTCGCCAGCACCGGCGAACCCGGTGACCAGCCAGCCGACCGGCAGCGGCCAGGGCACCCAGACCGGGACCTTGGCGTTGCGCAGCAGGCCGCGCAGCCCGTCGCTGGACGGCGAGTACGGAGACAGCAGCGGGTACACCTCGCCGTGCAGCGCACAGCGCCAGCCGCTGGCCCAGGGGCTGGGCTCGGTCAGGGGCCCCCCGCAGCGCGGGCAGATGGGAGCCATCTTCATGGACACCGACGTTGAAGGGTGCGAGCGTGCACGTCAAGCACCTCGTCCAAGTGGCGTGAATACTCCCTGGATACTTGGGCCATGGCTGAGCTGCGCATCCCGTGTGTCGGCGCCATCCTCACCGACGGCGAACTGATCCTGCTGATCAGGCGGGGCCACGAGCCGGAGGCGGGGCGGTGGTCGATACCGGGCGGCAGGGTCGAGCCGGGCGAGACCGACCAGCAGGCGCTGGTGCGCGAGGTGCGCGAGGAAACCGGTCTCGAGGTGACCGCGGGCCCGCTCGTGGGCGCCGTGGACCGGGCGTCGCCCGGTGGCCGGGTACTGGCGATCCGGGACTACGCGGCCACTATCACCGGCGGCACGCTCGCCGCCGGGGACGACGCGGACGATGCGCGCTGGTTCAGCATGCGAGAACTGCACAGCTTGCCCCTCAGCACAGGACTGCTCGAGGCACTGAACGATTGGGGCGTGGCTGGCCCTGTCCCTACATATGCACTGGTCGCCGAGGCCACCAGGCGTGCGGGCGTCGTATGGCTGACCGTGCCCGGGCGGGCGCGGGCCTACCCGGCCTGGCATCTGTGGCGGGATCCGCCGGGGGCCGCGTACCTGGTGACCGGGCCGGGCGAACAGCCGCTGCCGGGGCTGGCCGGTGCCGCGCGGGTGGCGGTCACCGTGCCGAGCAAGGAATCACGCGGCACATTGGTCACCTGGACCGCCGCGGTATCCCGGGTAGAACCGGGCTCGCCGGAGTGGGATGAGGTGATCGGCCCACTGGCCGCGGCGCGGCTCAACGCGGAGCTTTCTCCGGAGGCCGTTTACCGGCTGGCGCCGCAGTCTCCCTGCGATTGACCCGCTCCGGGCCTTCCGCCGACCGATTGTTCACTCGGGGACCTTATTTCGGCCGTGTTGCGTTCACCCGGCCGGCCGCCGGGCCGGCCATTGTCAGCGTCCGGGACCGAATCCGTCTGGGAGGGTTTGCATGCACTGGTCCATACGCAGAACGCTGGCAGTGACCGCAGCCGGCGCACTTTGCCTCGCTGGCTCCGTGTCAGCGGTAGCCGCCTCGGCGGCCCCGGCACATCTGGCCGCGGGAACGACCGCGACCCCTATTCAGCATGTGGTGGTGATCTTCCAGGAGAACGTCAGCTTCGACCACTACTTCGGCACCTACCCGAACGCGGCGAACACCGACGGCCAGCCATTCCACGCGGCCCCCGGCACGCCGAGCGTGAACGGCCTGACCCCGGCGCTGCTGAACAACAACCCGAACCAGGCCCAACCGCAGCGGCTGACCCCCTCGGAGGCGCTGACCTGCGACCAGAACCACGACTACACGCCCGAGCAGCTGGCCCTGGACAACGGCCTGATGGATGCCTTCGTGCAGAACACGGAGGTCACCGACTGCTCGCCGCCTGACTTCACCACGCCCGGCCTGGTGATGGACTACTACGACGGCAACACGACGACTGCGCTGTGGAACTACGCGCAGCACTTCGCGATGAGCGACAACATGTTCGACACCGAGTTCGGGCCGTCCACGCCGGGAGCGCTCAACCTGATCTCCGGCCAGACCGGCGGCGGCACCTCGGTGAACGCCCAGGGGACCCCCGAGCCCGACCCCGGCGACATCGGCTCGCAGAACACCACGACCGACACCGGCACCGTCTACAGTGACCCGGACCCGTACTACGACGGCTGCGCCAACCACTCCGGCCCCACGGTCAAGATGACCGGCACGAACGTCGGCGACCTGCTCAACAACGCCGGTGTGAGCTGGGGCTGGTTCCAGGGCGGCTTCGCGCCGACGTCGCGCACCGGGAACGGCACGCCGGTGTGCGGCAGGGCCCACAACAACATCGGCGGGGTGTCGGAAGCCGACTACAGCCCGCACCACAACCCGTTCGAGTACTACGCCTCGACAGCCAACCCGAACCACCTGCCCCCGGCCGGCCTGGCCGAGGTCGGGCACGACGGGCAGGCCAACCACGAGTACGACCTGAGCTGGTTCTACAAGGACCTGCAGCACGGCCACATGCCCGCGGTGAGCTTCCTCAAGGCGGCCAGGTACCAGGACGGCCACCCGTCCAACTCCGACCCGCTTGACGAGCAGATCTTCCTGACCAAGACGATCAACGACATCATGAAGTCGAAGTTCTGGAAGAGCACCGCCATCATCATCACCTACGACGACTCGGACGGCTGGTACGACCACGTCATGCCGCCCATCCTCAACTCCTCCGCCGACCCGGCGCTCGACGCGCTGAACGGCACCGGCGTGTGCGGTCACGGCTCGCCGATGGGCGGGATCCCCGACCGGTGCGGTTACGGCCAGCGGCTGCCGTTCCTGGTCATCTCGCCCTTCGCGAGGAAGAACTACGTGAGCAACTCGCTCATCGACACCACCTCGATCCTCGCGTTCATCGAGAACAACTGGCTGGGCGGCGAGCGGACGGGCACGGCCTCGTTCGACAACATCGCCGGCTCCATCACCGACATGTTCAAGTTCGGCCAGCCGAATGACTCGACGCTGTTGCTCAACCCGAAGACAGGTGAGGTACTTCACTGACCTGATCGCCTAGAGCGTTGCGGGCCGGCCGCCAAACCCGAGCTAACACTGCGGCCGGCCCGCACGCATACGATGGCAGCATGGCTGCACCCTCCGTCGTTTCCCCGCCCAGCTCCGAGCAGGTAACTGCCGCGCTGGCCAGGGTCAACGACCCTGAGATCCGGCGTCCCATCACCGACCTCGGCATGGTGAAGAGCGTCGACGTCGGGCCCGACGGCAAGGTCAGGGTAGAGGTGTACCTCACCGTGGCCGGCTGCCCGCTCCGCGAGACCATCACCAAGGACGTCACCGCGGCCGTGACCGCCGTCCCCGGCGTGTCCGGGGTGGACGTGCACCTGGACGTGATGAGCGACGAGCAGCGCCGGGAACTGCAGGGCCGGCTCCGCGGCGGCCGGGCCGAGCGGGCCGTCCCGTTCGCCGAGCCCTCCTCGCTCACCCGGGTGTACGCCGTGGCCAGCGGCAAGGGCGGCGTCGGCAAGTCCTCGGTGACGGTGAACCTGGCGGCCGCGCTCGCCGCCGCCGGGCAGAAGGTCGGCGTCCTTGACGCGGACATCTACGGTTTCTCCGTGCCGCGCATGCTCGGCGTGACCGGGCGGCCGACCCAGGTCGAGCAGATGATGATGCCGCCGTCGGGGCACGGCGTGAAGGTCATCTCGATCGGCATGTTCACCAGCGGCAACGCACCGGTGGTGTGGCGCGGGCCCATGCTGCACCGCGCGGTGCAGCAGTTCCTCGCCGACGTGTACTGGGGCGACCTGGACGTGCTGCTGATGGACCTGCCGCCGGGCACCGGCGACGTGGCCATCTCCGTGGCACAACTGGTGCCCACCGCCGAACTGCTTGTGGTCACCACGCCCCAGGTCGCCTCCTCGGAGGTGGCGGAGCGGGCCGGCTCGATCGCCGTGCAGACCCATCAGCGGATCGCGGGCGTGATCGAGAACATGTCGGGCCTGCCCTGCCCGCACTGCGGTGAGATGGTCGACGTGTTCGGCACCGGCGGCGGCCAGGCGGTCGCGGACGCGCTCACTAGGATCACCGGGGCGCACGTGCCGGTCCTGGCACAGGTGCCGATCGACCCCCGGCTGCGCCAAGGCGGTGACGACGGGATCCCGCTGGTGCTCAGCGACCCGGACGCACCCGCGGCCCGCCAGCTCGCGGCCGTCGCGGAGACGCTGGCCAGCAGGTCACGCGGCCTGGCCGGACGGCGTCTGGGGCTTTCTCCGGTCTAGCTCAGCCCAGTTCAGCTCAGGTGGCCTCGGCGTCGTAGGGCGGCGACTCGCCCGGGGCGAGCACCGCGGCCGACTGCGCCGGCGCGTCGTACGGTGTCCCCGGATACGCTGCGTCCTCGGGGACGACCGGGTCCGTCTCGAACTCATCGAGCAGGTGCTTGCGGACGAACGTGCGCGGGTTGAGGTCGGTGATATCGAATTCCGAGAACTCCGGCCCGAGCCCTTCGGTCAGGTCGCGGCGGGCACCGTCGGCGAGCCGGCGCAACTCGCGCAGGGTCCGGCCCGCCTGTGCGGCGACCTTGGGAAGCTGATCCGGCCCGAAGATCACGATGGCGAGCACCAAGAGCACCGCGATCTTGGTCAGGGACAGGTCAAACACAGGGCGTCTCCAGGCGAGCGGCCGGCGCGTGCACGCGCGTTCCCTTCACTGTAGACCGTACTCACTGATCACGGGATCAGCCAGGACAGCAGCCGGCGCAGGCCGTGCCCGACCCGGCCGATCAGTCCCGGGCTCCCGTTGTGCGGCAGGGCAGCGACGACCTGCGCCACGGTCTGCGGCGGCGCGGCCGCGACCAGCGTGTACACGAAGCCCTGGGCCGACCACACGAATGTCTGCCCTTCGGAGTCGTCGGCGTAGACCGGGCTGCCGGCGAGCGTCGTCCGCCACCAGCCGACCGGCCGGGACTTGAGGTGGCCGCGCTGGAGGAACACCGAGACCAGGGACAGCCCGTCGGAATAGTCCAGATCCACGACCGGCCCGGTGGCAGTGCTGCCCTCCCGCGCACTCAGCAGTGCCAGGTCGCCCGGTAGCGGCCCGGGCAGCGGCCAGCCCTCGGCGCGCAACCGGGCCGGGCGGGCGGTGACCCACTGCCGGGGCGCCGCGCCCGCCGACATCCTGGCCGCGCCGACCCCCACGGTCAGCGCCATGAAGCTGGCCATGCTGACGATGTGGCCCTGCCCGTCGAAGGTCTCCCGGCGCAGCGGCAGCGTCGTGGCCTTGTCCAGCCAGATCCGGGCGGCCAGCCTGCCGTCGCGGCGCGCCGTGATCACCCGCGCCATGCGGCCCGCCACCTGCCCCCAGCCCGCGGCGGCCACCTGGTAGTTGGCGCTGAGCAACGCGACAAGCCGCGGGCTCATGCCGAGCATGACGCTGCCCACCAGGGCCTGGCCGCCGAGGTAGGACGCAGGCGCGACGATGTGCGGCACCTCGCCCGACCAGCCCGGCGCCGCCTCGACCGCATGCGCCATGGTGACCCCGCCGGCGGCGTGCCAGACTTCCACGACCGAGGTGGCCGGGCCGGCCTTGCCCCAGTCGCCCAGCATCTCCTCGCCCTGGTAGCTGATTCTGCGGCAGGCCTGCGCCGCCTGGCTGAGCAGCCGCACCGAGGCGGCGCCGTGTGCCGGGGGACGGGCCAGCCCGGAGGGTGCGGACTGCTCCATGGCCGTGCCCGCGCCGCTGAGGCCCGCGGTGGCGTGCCGCGAGATCACCACCATGCCGCTGACGACGAGCCCGGCCAGCACCGCGACGGTGATGACGCGCAGCGCGGCCGGATCGTTACCGGGGCAGGTCGTGCCGACAGCAGGTCGTGACCGGGTGTCCACCCGGGCTCACCCCGCCCCGGTCGGCTGCAGGGCCGCCCGGTGGTGCAGGCCCGCGTGGTGCCGCGGCGTGCTGGATGGCGAGGGGGACGCCGACGCGGTGCTGGCGGGTACGTCACCGGTGCTGAGTTCGTGCTGCGTCATGAACATGTCGATCGCGGGCGTGACGCCGGGCCCCGGTTCGGCCTGGCCGCCGCCACCGGCCATGAACGCGGCGGCAGGCACGCTCAGGCCCGCCATGGTCAGGACGGCGAGGGCGATCGAGCGGACCGGCCAGCGCCTGCGGGACAGGCCGATGCTCCCCGCCTGGCCCCGGGCCCCCAGCGCGACCAGCCGGTCGGTGAGAGCGGTGTTCGCGGTCGCCTCGCCCAGGGCATGCATCCGTTGCTTGAGCACCCGCAGGGCGGCCGCCTCGTGGCGGCACGGCTCGCACTGGGCCAGGTGGGCCAGCACCCGCTCGCGCTGCGCGTGGCCCAGCTCACCGTCGATCAGGGCCGACAGGCGGTGGCCCAGGTGGCTCACGCCGCGCCGCCGCTGGGCGTGGAGGCCGTGGCGGCCGCGGACACGCGGGTCGCCTGGCGCGGCCGGCGGTGTTCCAGGGCCACCCGGAGCTGTGCCCGGCCTCGGTGGATGCGGCTGCGCACGGTCCCCAGCTTCACCTCGAGGGTGCTGGCGACCTCTTCGTAGGACAGGCCCTCGATGTCGCAGAGCACGACGGCGGCGCGGTACTCCGGCGCCAGCGCGGCGAGTGCCTGCTGCACGTCGCCGTCCAGATGCCGGTCGTCGAACGCCTGGGCCGGGGTCGGCTCATCGCCGCTCAGCCGGCCCGCGGCGTCGTCGCCAAGGCCTTCGAAGCGGATCCGCTGCCTGCGCCGGGCCATGTCGAGGAAGAGGTTCGTGGTGATCCGGTGCAGCCACCCCTCGAAGGTGCCCGGGGTGTAGCTCGACAGCGACCGGAAGACCCGGACGAACACCTCCTGGGTGAGGTCCTCGGCGTCAGGCACGTTGCCGGTCAGCCGGTAGGCGAGGCGGTACACCCGGGCCGAGTGGTCCCTGACCACCTCGTCCCAGCTGGGCGGCGTCCACGGCGCAGCGTCGGGCAGAACCTCGAGCTCCGTTCCCCCGGTGTCGCCCACCTCTGCCCTCCAGGAAGTCTCCGCCTGCCCATTATCACTCCCCAGAACGCTCAAGGTGCCCTTGCTGGTTCCCGGTTCCCGGCGGGTGCCGGTAGGCTGCCGCGGGGGAAGGCCCCGCGTAGGCACCGGAGGGGGCATCATGAGCGCTCAGGCCACCTTGGACTTCGTGGAAGAGTACCTCTCGGAGGACGAGCCGCTGCTCATGGCTCGGCGCAACGCCGCCGACGTGGGCGGGGCGCCTCCGGTCAGCCCGGCCACGGGCGCGGCCCTGCGGTTCATCGCCGCCGCGCTGTCCGCCAGGGCGGTGGTCGAAATCGGCACCGGCTGCGGCACCTCAGGTATCTGGCTGTTGCGCGGTATGCGCTCTGACGGGGTCTTGACCAGTGTCGATGTCGACCCCGAGCATCAGCGGCTGGCGCGCAAGGCGTTCGTCGAGGCCGGATTCCCCGCCAACAGGTACCGGCTCATCGGCGGCAAGGCGGCGGACGTGCTGCCCCGGCTCACCGATGGCGGCTACGACATCGTCTTTTGCGACGCGGACAAGCATGACTACCCCAGCTACCTGACCGCAGCCCTGCGCCTGCTGCGGCCCGGCGGCGTCGTGGCCTTCGACAACGCGCTGTGGGGCGGGCGGGTGGCCACCCCGTCCTGCACCGACCCGGAAACCTCGGCCATCAGGGAGGTTGTCGAGGCGGTCCGCCAGGACGAGCGGCTGGTGCCGCTGCTGCTGCCGATGGGCGACGGCCTGCTGGCCGCGGTCAAGCAGTAGCGCCCCGGCCTTCCCAGATCACCGAGCCCCCAGCTCACCAAGCCAGCGCAGCAGCAGCCGGGTGCCGAACCCGGTGGCGCCCTTCACGTCGCTGCCGTCGGATGAGGACCGCGCCGCGCCAGCGATGTCCAGGTGGGCCCAGGGACGGCCACCGGTGAACTCGCGCAGGAACAGCGCGGCCTCGATGGAGCCAGCCCGCGGGCGGCTGCTGTGCGGGACGTTGGCCAGGTCGGCCACTGGTGAGTCCAGGGCATCGCTGTAGTCGTCCACCAGCGGCATCCGCCACAGCGGCTCCCCCGCCTCCGCCGCGGCCGTGAGCAGCGCCGAGGCAAGCCCGTCGTCGCTGGCATACAGGGCGCCCAGCGCGCCGCCGAGCGCCACCCGCGCCGCACCGGTCAGCGTCGCAACGTCCACCATCACGTCCGGTTCGAGCACGGTGTCGGCGTAGGCGAGCGCGTCGGCGAGCACCAGCCGGCCCTCGGCGTCGGTGTTGAGCACCTCGGTGGTGCGCCCGCCGAAGTGGGTGATCACATCCCCCGGGCGCATCGCCGAACCCGAGGGCATGTTCTCCGCGGTCGCCACCAGGCCGGTGACCCGCACGGCGGCCCCCAGGCCCGCCAGCGCCGACATGGCGGCGATCACCGCCGCACCGCCGGCCATGTCGGTCTTCATGGCCTGCATGCCCTCGTTCGGCTTGAGGGACAGACCTCCGCTGTCGAACGTGATGCCCTTGCCCACCAGGACGGCGTGGGTGCGCGCGCCGGGCGGGTGGTAGCCAAGTTCGATGAGGCACGGCGGCTGCACGGAGCCCGCGCCCACCGCGAGGATGCCACCGAAGCCCTCGGCCGCCAGTTCGGCGGGCTCACGGACCCGCACGGTCAGCCCGCTGGCCGCCGCGGTCCTGGCCGCCTCCCCGGCCAGCCAGGCCGGGGTTTTCCGCCCGGACGGCATGTTCGCCAGGTCCCGGGCGAGACCCACCGCCCCGGCGACCGTGCGGGCCGCCGACACCGCCTCGGCTGCCTGCTCGTCCCCCTCGGTGACCAGCAGGCGCACTTCGCTGGGCCCGTGGGACGCCGCCTGGGAGGCGAGCGAGAACCGGTAGGAACCGAGCAGCAGGCCCTCCGCGAACGCCCGGACCGCCGCCGCGGGCTGGCCGAGCACGGCGGCGGCGAGCATGCCACGCTCGGGGGCCGCACGGCCGCCCAGCGCGGCGCCCGCCTTCCGCATGTCCGCGATGGACTCATCGCCCAGCCCGACGAACAGCAGCCGCCGCGCCTTGTCACCGGCGCGCATGGCCACCGGCGTGACCTCGCCCGCCTTGCCGGTCGCGTCGCAGGCGGCGAGCACGTCGGCCGCCGGGCTGCCGAGATAGGGATCCAGTCCCGCCGTTTCCGCGTCCTGGACCGCGACCACGATGTCCGCGTCATCGTCTGCCCCGGCGCTCACCGCGGCGAGATGGGCAGCCAGCGGAACGCCAGCGGGCGCGGGGATCGCCGTCAGCCGGATATTGATCGGCAAGGCTCAGCCAGTGGCGGACTTCAGCGCAGCCGAGAGCTGTGCCGCCTCGTCGGCGGACAACTCGACCACGAGGCGGCCGCCGCCTTCGAGCGGTACGCGCATCACGATGCCGCGGCCTTCCTTCGTGACCTCGAGCGGGCCGTCACCCGTCCGCGGCTTCATCGCCGCCATCCTGCATCCCCTTTCATGCCCGGGGCCGCATGAAGGCCTCAGGCGAGGCCCGCCGCCGGGAACGCCGGCGACTGCGGCGGGTTCGGCCGATTCACAGCCGTGTCGATTCGTACATCTATTATCAGAGTTTCCGCGCCGGATGGAAACGATCAGGGGTTACTTCACCCCCAGCCGCCCATCAAGACAGGCGAAACTAGTTCTGTGAACGCGCGATCGGCCCTCTTCGACCTCTACGGCGATCACCTACGCAGCCGCGGCTCCCAGGCGCCGGTCGCCTCCCTGGTACGGCTGCTCGCCCCGCTCGGCATCACCGAGCCGGCCGCCCGCACCGCGGTGTCGCGCATGGTGCGGCAGGGCTGGCTGGCGCCGGTGCGGTGCGGGCCCGGCCTGGCCGGCTACGCGCTGACCCCGCGCGCCGCCCGGCGCCTGGACGAGGCGGCGGAGCGGATCTACCGCCGCGGTGACTCTGCCTGGGACGGGCAGTGGCACGTGCTTGTGGTCGGGCGGATCCGGGACCGGGCACGCCGTGGCCGGGTCCGGGCTGCCCTCGGCTACCTGGGGTACGCCCCGCTGGACGAGACCACCTGGATCAGCCCGCGGCCGTCGGTGGAGCTTGACCCCCTGCTCCAGGCGGAGCGGCTGCGCGCGGAGCGGTTCCTGGCCCGCTACGACGGCGACGCCCGCGGCCTGCTGGCCCGGACCTGGGACCTGGACGGCCTGGCCCGGGCCTACCAGCGGTGGCTGGCGCAGGCGCGCGAGTTGATAGCGGCGGTCGGCCCGGACGCGGCCGACCCGGCGGTCTTCGCCCTGCGCAGCGCGCTGGTCCACGAGTGGCGCAAGTTCCTGTTCACCGACCCCGGGTTCCCCGCGGCGCTGCTGCCCCCGGACTGGCCGGGGCACCAGGCGGCGCGGGTGTTCCAGGCGGAGTCGGCCCGGCTCCTGCCGGGTGCATCCCGGTTCGTGGACTGCTGCCTGCGTACCGATGAGGAAGGAAGTGCGGGTAGCACCGGCTAACAGAGCTTGCCGAGTCCGCGCCCATGGCTCGATCCCGCAGTCCATCTCGGCGCAGGCGCAGACGATCTGCTCGGCGATCTCCACCAAGTCGGTGGGCACCTCCTCGGACTGGCGGCCGTCCAGGACCGCCACCAGATCGCGCTGTTGCGGCACCACACCGTCAGGCAATACCTGAGGTGGCGGCCACCTCACGGAACACCCCTCGCCACCGCGGCGCAAGTCACATCGGCCGGAAGGGGCCACGCGCAGCAGCCACCGCCAGCCAGCGCGGCCGCCACGACCACGCGACGGTCCGAACAGTCCGGTTCGGTTCCGTTGGTGGCGGGCCCTCCCCTCCATCGGCCCCGCAACACCCGCATCGGCCATCGCCATGCTGGTCAGAGGCCTTATGGCGGGAGCGGTCGGTGACACCACGGCTACGGCAGGCGACGGTAACATCGTCCTCAGCCTTCGTGACTCACAGATCTGTGAAACAGAGATTACGATTTATCACCCCCGCTTCGCAATCACATCCGGCGATTTGGTGGTCAGTTGTGGTCCGGCCAACGGTCAGTTCTGACCGATGCGTGCCACGCGCCGTGCGTGTACAGTCACAGGGGCGACTGCTCAGCCGGTCGCACCTGCGTTGAGACAGGCGCAGCAAGTAAAAAGAATCCCCCGGGTGGCGGCCCGGGGGATTCTTTTGAAGAGATCAGCGAGTGGTCGGCTCGATGTCAAAACGGCCGGTCTTCGCGTCCGCGAGGAAGGCAGCGAACTCGGCCCGGCCCACGACGTGCGCGCCACCCTCGGGGCGCTTACCGTCGCGGACCGCAACCACCTCGTCGAGGTTGGCCACCTCCACGCATCCGCCGTTGTGCTGACTCCGGCGGGCCTTCCGCCATACCGCGTGAGACAGGTCTGTCATGGGTCTACTCCATCTGTAGTGCGAGTTGTCTGAGGTAGAGCGTCGTGTCATCTGGCTCTAGGGCGCCGTCGACAGCTCGGTCGAAGGATCGGCTGTACATGCTCACATGCTCCGTGCTGGTCACCTCATGAATTCCGATGTCGGTCTCGGTGTAGGCCATGGATGGCTCGCCATCGGGGAAGTCGAAGATGTTGATCGGCGACATCAGGCCGCGCGGCGGCCCGTCCGCGAAGCGCTGGATGCGCAGGTCCACGTTGGGACGCTGGCCGACCTTGATCAGATGCTGGATCTGATCCTGCCGGTCGGCCCTGGTCCCCCACTGGTAGAGCAGCGAGGCCTCGGTGACGATGGCGATCAGCTCGGGTGCGTTCCCGTTGGTGCGGTCGAGGATCTCCTGCCGCCGCAACCGGGTCGCGAGGGCCTCCCGCCGCCAGGCCGGCGGCCTGGGCCCAATCTTCATGAACGCTTCGGCGTATTCCTGCGTCTGCAGCAGGCCCGGCAGAACCAGCGGTATGAACACGCGAATTCTGCTGGCATCGTTCTCGAACCCGGGAAACTCATTCTCGAAGATCTCGGCGCAATCACGCCACCAGGGACGGGCGCGGGAGCGGATCGCGAGATCCTCGATCTCGTCCCGCGCCGCGGCGTCGACACCGTAAACGCGGAGCAAGTCTCTGATGTCGCTCATCTCGGGACGTTTCCACTGATTGGCCTCAAACCGGCCGACCTTGCCCCGTCCCCAGTTCAGCATGTCACAGACATGATTGGCGGTGTAGCCGCTCTTTACCCGCAGTTGCAGGAGCTGCCGTGACAAACGGCGTTTGGCCACCGTAGCGCCGTAGGCATCGTCGCTCATCGGAGGTCGCCTCCTTGACAGGGAGTCGCGCTCAGTATACAGCTACCTAAGTTGTGAATCACAGAAGTTAATTTCTCGCACGGTACTGGCCCGGGCCCGCGATCCGGGCCGCAGCGAGCACTCCCTGCCCCCTACTCCAGCGCATCCAGGGGCACGCCATCATCGAATTCGCCGTTTCTCACGCCATCGAGAAAGCACTCCCATTCGTGGCGGTCGTAGACCAGCACCCGCCCGGCCGGGTCGCCGGCGACGCGCATCAGCACCCAGTCCACGCCTGGCCGCCCGGACCCGGCGACCATGGCCACCTCGATCGTGCCGTCGCCCTCGCCGGACTGCTGCCAATGCTGGGCGGCAACGTCGATGCCCAGGTCCTCCACCGTGGGCTTAGCGGTCACGGCACCTCCCGCGGTTCTGCCGGTACGGCCGGCCCGGTCCCCTTGGTCTCACCGGCACTTCGCCACCCCGCAGTACAGCACCCGCGACCCGTCGCTGTCGGCCGATGCCGGATCCACCGCTCCCCACTGCCCGACGAACGTGAGGCCATCGGTGGCCCCTGGATACGGCGGCACCATCTCCATGCCGGCGAAGAACCGCTCCACCTCGGCCCGGGGACGCAGAATCAACTGCTCGGTGGCGTTCGCGTAGGTCTCCACCATGGCATGCACCGCAAGCGGCGGGAGCCCGTCCGGCGTGGCGTGCGAGAGCGCGAGGTGGCTTCCTGGTGCCAGCGCGGCCACATAGCGCTCCAGCAGGCCCCACGGGCCGGCGTCGTCGGCCACGAAATGCAGCACCGCGGTCATTAACAGCCCGGTGGGCTCGGAGAAGTCGATCATCGAGCGAACCGCGGGGTGGCCGAGCAAAGCGTCGGGATCGCGCAGATCGGCGGTGATGAGCGTGACGTTCGGCGCGCCGGCCAGCAGCGGCGCGGACTGGGCCGCCACCATCGGGTCGAGGTCGGCGTAGACGACCCGCGCGGCCGGATCGATCCGCTGGACCACCTGATGGGTGTTGCCGACGGTGGGCAGGCCGGATCCGATGTCGATGAACTGCCGCAGGCTGGCCTGGGTGGCCAGCCACGTGGCCGCCCGCTGATGGAACCCGCGGTTCGCCCAGGCCGCGTCGCTGAGCGCGGGCAGGCTCAGCCGCAGCGCCTCGGCGGCCTTGCGGTCCGCCGCGAAGTTGTTGTGGCCGCCCAGGTAGTAGTCGTAGAGACGGGCCGGGCTCGGCCTGGAAGGATCCACGCCAGGCGGTACCGGTGGTTCGGGGACCGCCCCGCGGGGAAGGTGCGGCGCCTCCATCATCGAGGTCTCCATTCAACTCTCTGTCCTCAGTCTGACACGCTCCGTGTGACATCACCACGCCGGAAGCATCCAGCGAGGTGGTCGTCCACGACACCACAGGCCTGCAGCGCGGCATAGACGGTGACGGGGCCCACGAAGGAGAATCCCAGTTTCCGCAGCTCACGTGCGCATGCCCGGGAGGCAGGGGTGGAGGCTGGCACGTCGGCCAGGGTGACCGGGGCCGGTCCCGGCGGCTCCGCATACCGCCAGACAAGCGCGGCGAGCCCGCCGGGCACCTCCAGGGCGGCTCGCGCGTTGCCGATCACCGCGCGGATCTTCGCCCGGTTGCGCACGATGCCGGCGTCGGCCAGCAGGCGCGCCTCGTCCGCCGGGCCGAACCCGGCGACGGTCTGCGGGTCGAACCCGCCGAAGGCGGCACGGAAGTTCTCCCGCTTGCGCAAGATCGTCAGCCAGGAGAGCCCGGACTGGAAGGCCTCAAGCGACAGGCGCTCGAAGATGCCCGCGTCGGTGCGCACCGGCTGGCCCCACTCCTGGTCGTGGTAGGCCAAGTAGTCCGCGGTCCCCAGCGCCCAGGGACAGCGCGGCACGCCATCGGGCCCGCGCTCGGCACCGCCGGGCACGCTCACTTCTCCGGTTCCCACCGGGCCCGCAACTCGTCAAGTTCCCGCCGCAGCGTCGCGATCTGCACGTCCCGCGCGGTGACCGACCGGGCGATCACGCCGAGCGCTTCCTCGGTCGCGGACACGTTGTAACCCCACAGGGCCAGCGGCGGGCGCAGCAGAGCCACGTCCGCCGCGGTCAGTTCGTCCAGGCGCAGCGGTGCGAAGTCACTGGGGAACGCGGCCATCTCCCCAGCCCGCCCGAGGGCGGCAAGCACCACGCAGGCAAGGATCGCCAGGGCCGCGAGGACAAGAATCACCGGCACAGTAAGAATCGTGCCATGCTCGGCGGATGACAGGGCACAGACCGCCCGGCCCGGGGCCGGCCGATAGGACACAACTGACCCCGGCCATCCTTGTCGCGGCCGTTGCCTCCCTCACCGAAGCGGACCAGGCGATCGCCGCTGGCGCGGACATGATCGACGGTAGCGGCCTGTCGGAACAGGACATGGCGGCGTTGCGCGCCCGCCATCCGGGCCTGCGGGCGTGGCACGGCTCGCCCGCCGCGGCCGACGCCGACCGCGCGGGCGCCCCCGCCGCCGTGGTCGCCACCGCGGCGGTGCTTGCCTGGCTCGGGACTCCGGCCATCCGGACCAGGCACGTCCTGCCGGTCCGCCGGGCCATCGACATGACCTGCTCGATCGCGGGCACCCGGCTACCCGCGCTCACCACCAGGGGCCTGGCCTGACCCGCCAGGGAGGTGGCTTGACCCGGCGGGCCAGCCGGGCTCGGACAGGTCGCCGCCGGGGCCGTCACCGTGCGCGGTGCGGATGATCCGCACCACCTCGTCCGGTTCGTCGGCGATGCTCAGCAGGTCCAGGTCCCCCGGTGAGACCTTCCCCTCCCCGCACACCACGTCACGCAGCCACGCCAGCAGGCCGGACCAGTAGGAACTGCCGACCAGCACGATGGGGAACCTGGTGATCTTGCCGGTCTGCACCAGCGTGACCGCCTCGAACAGTTCGTCGAGCGTGCCGAAACCGCCCGGCAGTACGACGAAGGCCTGCGAATACTTGACGAACATGGTCTTGCGGACGAAGAAGTACCGGAACTCAAGGCCGATGTCGACGAACTCGTTCAGCCCCTGTTCCTGCGGCAACTCGATGCCCAGGCCCACGGAGATCCCGTGCGCGCTCGCGGCGCCCTTGTTGGCCGCCTCCATGACGCCCGGCCCGCCGCCGGTGATCACGGTATACCCGGCCCTGGCCAGCGCCGCGGTGATCTGGGTGGTGAGCTCGTACTGCGCGGAGCCGGGCCGGGCACGCGAGGAGCCGAACACCGACACCGCCTTGCCCATCTCGGCGAGCAGCCCGAAACCTTCCACGAACTCGGCCTGAATCCGCAGCACCCGCCACGGATCGGTGTGCACCCAGTCGCTGGGGCCGCGCCGGTCGAGCAGGCGCTGGTCGGTGGTGGTCTTCGGGATCGCCCGGCCACGCAGCATGGCGGGCCCCTGGCGGCGCATCCCGCGTCGTGACTCGGGTTCCATGGTCATGATCTTGCCATTTCAGCCGCTCACCCCGTGATCGCGGAGGATCTCGTTCAGCGCCGCCTTGTCATGGGTGCCGCCCTCGGGAAGGCGCTTGAGCACCAGCACGCACTGCATCCCGAACTCGCCGCCGGGGAACGAGCGTGGCCTGGTGCCGTTCACGCAGACCGACCAGGCGGGAACCTCGCCGCGCGGCAGTTCCTCGCCCGTCTCCACGTCGATGACGTGCGTGGTGGAGTACAGCACCGTGCCCGCGCCGAGCACCGCCCCGGTGCGGACCCTGGCGCCCTCGACGACGATGCACCGCGAGCTGATGAACGCGTCGTCCTCGATCACCACCGGCACCGCGCCGAGCGGCTCGAGGACGCCACCGATGCCCACGCCGCCTGCCAGGTGCACGTTCGTGCCGATCTGCGCCGCGGAGCCGACCGTGGCCCAGGTGTCCACCATGGTGCCGGTGCCGACGTAGGCGCCGATGTTCACGAACGACGGCATCAGCACGGTCCCCGGCGCGACGTAGGCGCCCCACCGCACGATCGCACCGGGCACCATCCGCACCCCGTCGAAGCGGGTCTTCAGCGGCACCCGGTCGTGGTACTGGAACGGCCCGGCCTGCGACGGCTCCATGGGGAGCAGCCTGAAGGCAAGCAGGATCGCCCGCTTGGCCCGTTCGTCCACGACGATCTCGCCGGTGACCGGATCCGGCCAGGCGACCCTGGCCTCGCCCGCATCGAGAGCGTCCACCGCGGCGGTCATGACCGCGCGCGCATCCGCGTCGTCGCTGCTTACCTGGGCCCGCCGCGCCCACAGTTCGTCAAGGCGCGGGTCCAGCTTGGAATCAGTCACCTGGAGAGCGTATTTCACCGGGTACCTTCGGGTGGTGTGCCGAGGAAACGCCGGATGGGCCGGTTGACGCTGGTTCTCCTCCTTGCCGTGGTGGCCTTGGGGGCCGGCGTGTACGTCGCGTTCCGGAACGTGCCGACGATCCTCGGGGAGACCGGCTGCACCGCGGGCGCCGGCCGCGCCGCAGTGGTGCTTGATCCTCAGCAGGCGCAGATCGCGGCGACCATCGCCGGGGTGGCGCATCGCCGCGGGATGCCGTCCCGCGCGCTCACCGTGGCCTACGCCACCGCCATGCAGGAGACCCACCTGCACAACCCCGACTACGGGGACCTGGACTCGGTCGGCGTGTTCCAGCAGCGGCCCTCGGAGGGCTGGGGGCCGGCCAGCAAGCTCGTCGACCCCGTCTACGCCAGCACCAGGTTCTTCCGCGCCCTGGCGCAGGTGCCCGGCTACGAGCAGATGCCGGTGTACAAGGCGGCCCAGGCGGTGCAGCACAGCGCGGACGGCTACGCCTACGAGCAGTACCAGGGGCTGGCGGCGCACCTGACCAGCGCCTTCACCGGAGCGCCGCGGGCGGTGTGGTGCTGGCCGGCCGGGCACACCGGCAAGGCGCAGCTCACCCCGGCCCGCCGGGGGATCGTCAAGGCGTTCGGGCCGTTGCCCGCCAGCCGCTCCGCCTCCGGCGGCGACGCGCCGTCCCTGCTGGTCCAGGCCCCGCAGCCGAGCCTGGGCTGGGCGGTTGCCGCCTGGCTGGTGACCCACGCGGGGAAGTACCGGCTGCACGATGTGCGCTACGCGGGATTCCGCTGGCCTGCGCCGACCGGCCACACCGGATGGGTGAAGGACCGGGGTGGTCCCTCCGGGTCGGTGTCCGCTAGCTGATAGCCTGCGGTCTCGCCGGGTCCCTTAGGGGATAGCTGTCGTCCCAGCGCTACCGTGCGGACACGCCATCCCGCCGGAACGGCAATACTGGGAGCTACCCCAAGGGGACATAGCCGGAAGAGGAGTTCCGACGTGACGTACATCATCGCGCAGCCCTGCGTCGACCTGCTCGACAAGTCCTGCATAGAGGAATGCCCGGTCGACTGCATCTATGAGGGCGAGCGCATGCTCTACATTCACCCGGACGAGTGCGTCGACTGCGGCGCCTGCGAGCCGGTTTGCCCCGTTGAGGCGATCTTCTACGAGGACGACGTACCGGACCAGTGGAAGGACTTCTACAAGGCCAACGTGGAGTTCTTCGAAGACCTCGGCTCCCCGGGCGGTGCCGCCAAGGTTGGCAAGATCCACAAGGACCACCCGATCGTGGCGGCCCTTCCGCCACAGGAGCATGAAGACTGAGGCCCGCAACCCGGCTGCCCACCTTCCCCTGGGACCGGCTCGGTCCTTACCGGAAGCAGGCGGCGGCGCATCCGGGCGGGATCGTGGACCTGTCGATCGGGACCCCGGTCGATCCGGTCCCGCCCAGGGTCCAGGCAGCGCTGTCCGCGGCCGCGGACTCGCCCGGTTATCCGCAGACCGCAGGTACCCCCCAGCTCCGCGAGGCGGCGGCCCGATGGCTGGCGCGCCGGCACGGGGTATCGGTGGATCCCGGCGCGGTGCTGCCGGTCATCGGGACCAAGGAGATCATCGCCTCGCTGCCGGCCCTGCTCGGCTGCGGAGCCGGCGACACGGTGGTGTACCCGGAACTGGCCTACCCCACCTATGAGATAGGCGCCCGCCTGGCGGGCGCCCGGGCCGTGGCGGCCGACGGGCTCGCGTCGCTCGGCCCGGAGCGGGTCCGGCTGATCTGGGTGAACTCCCCGGCCAACCCCACCGGGCGGGTGCTGCCCGCCGCGCACCTGCGCAAGATGGCCGACTGGGCCAGGGAGCGGGACGCGGTCCTCGCCTCCGACGAGTGCTACCTCGACCTGGCCTGGGACGCCGAGCCGGTGTCGGTGCTGCACCCGGGGGTCAGCGGCGGGTCCGCGCACGGCCTGCTCGCGGTGTACTCGCTGTCCAAGCGGTCGAACCTGGCCGGCTACCGGGCCGGGTTCCTCGCCGGAGATCCTGCCCTGGTCGCGGAACTGCTCGAGGTCCGCCGGCACGCGGGCCTGATGATGCCCGCCCCGGTCCAGGCGGCCATGGTGGCCGCGCTCGACGACGACGGCGACGCCGGCGAGCAGCGGGCCCGCTACGCGGCACGGCGGGCCCGGCTGCGCGCGGCGCTCGAGCAGGCCGGCTGGCTGATCGAGCATTCCGAGGCGGGGCTGTACCTGTGGGCCACCCGGCCCGGCGCGGACTGCTGGGGCTCGGTCGAGGCGCTCGCCGACGCGGGCATCCTGGTGGCCCCCGGCGAGTTCTACGGCCCGACGGGCCGCGGCCACATCCGGGTCGCGCTGACCGCCACCGACGAGCGCGTCGATGCCGCGGTGGACCGACTCGCCGGTCTTGCATGGCGTAGGTAACAACGTGGCGTAGGTAATAACTCCGTCAAATCCCCCGGCCCCCTTGAACCGGCTGGCGGCGCCGGCCGTTAAGCGGCCACAGGTATCGCGGATGCCTCATTCCCGGAGGATTGCCGTGACAGGACACACGCGCCGCTTCCTACTCCGCATACTTAGCCCGCTGGCACTGGCGGCTCCCCTGGCGCTGACGGCCGGGCCGGCCAGCGCCTCCGCCTCGCAGTCGGTGATCAACGCGAGCCTTACGTCGGTCTCCTGCCTCGCCACGAACAACTGCAGGGCCGTTGGCTGGTTCCTCGGGGAGATCCCGGGGACCTCCGGCTTCCAGGACTTCACCCTGGCCGAACACTGGAACGGCAGTACCTGGACGGTGCTGCCGTCCCCCTCGCCCCGGCTCCCCGGCGGCGGCGCGCTGCTCCTGTCGGTGTCGTGCACCAGCGCCACCAACTGCATGGCGGTGGGCCAGACCCAGGTCTTCCGCGAGCCGGGCGGCTTCACCGTCCTGCACCCGTTCGCCGAGTCCTGGAACGGGAGCAAATGGTCGATCGTGACGACCCCGAATCTGGCCAACACCGGCGCCAGCCTGAACGCCGTGTCCTGCACCAGCCCGTCGAACTGCATGGCGGTGGGCAACGAGGGCACGCCAAAGAACGACACCCTGTTCACCCTGGCCGAGCGGTGGAACGGCACGGCGTGGCACGTGGTGACCACCCCGCCGCCGCTGACCCCCGGAGGCACCGCGCTCAACACGGTGTCCTGCACCAGCCCCGGCGCGTGCATGGCCACCGGGTACTTCGGGTTCAACGACGGCACGGGAACCCAGCTCACCCTGGCCGAGCAGTGGAACGGGACGAAGTGGCAGATCCGGACCACGCCGACCCCCGGTTCCAGCGGCTTCCTCGGCGGCGTGGCCTGCACATCCGCGGCGGCGTGCATCGCCGTGGGCGGGCACGAGACGCCAAGCGTCTTTCTTGTCAATCTCGCCGAGCAGTGGAACGGCACCGGGTGGAAGGTGCTGTCCACGCCTAACCCGCGCGGCTTCGGCGTGTCCAGCATGGGCGGCATCTCCTGCCCCGCCGCGGCGGCGTGCATGGGCGTCGGTTCCTGGACAGACCCCACCGGCGAGTCCGCGTTCAACCTGGCAGAAGCCTGGGACGGGACGAGCTGGACCATACTCAAGACCCCGAACCCCGGGTCAACCAACAACGAGCTGTTCGGCGTCTCCTGCACCAGCCCGTCGAGCTGCATGGCGGTCGGTGACTTCCAGGGCATCGGCAACGGGCTGACGCTGGCGGAGTCGTGGAACGGGACGAGCTGGAGCGTGGTCAAGACGCCGCACCCATAGTCTTACAGGCGTGCTACAGCTTCCAGGCGCCGATAGCGCGCAGGCCGCGCCGGTCCGGCCGGCGCGGCCCGGCGTCCTGACGATCTGGGTGGCCAGCCCGGACCAGCCGCGGCCCTGCGTGCTCGCCGACCTGGTCGCCCGGGTGGCCGGACGGCACCACCTGCGCGCCAGCGTGTCCGGCCCGGCCCCGGCGGACTGGCCGGCACTGAACGTCTACCCGGCCGAGGTCAGCGCCGGGCCGCCGGAGCCGCTCGACGTGGCGGTTGCCCAGCCGGGCAGCCCTGCGGGTTCCCCGGCGCACCTGATACAGCCGGGCGCGGCCGGCCCCGTGGACCTCACCGGGCTTGACCCGCTGGCGCTGCGGCTGGCGCTACTGCAGCGGCGCTATCGAGCCAGCGCCGACCTGACCCGGCATGATCTGGAAGTGTCTGCCGGGGTGCTTTCACACTGGCGGGCGCTCGTCGCGGACTACGCCCTTTCCCCGAGCAAGCCGATGTGCGCCCAGTACACCGGCGACTTCCTCGGCGCCCTCGACGACGACCTGGACACCCCCGCGGCGCTGCGCACCCTGTCCACGCTCGCCGCGGACCAGGTGATCCCCGACGGATCCAAGTTCGAGACGTTCGCCTACGCCGACCGGTTCCTCGGCCTGGACCTGGTTCGCGAGGTCGGCCGCTAGGCCGCGCAACAAATCGCTGCTCGATCGCGCAAAACTGCAACAAACTAGCAGCAAGTCGCAGGGTTTCGCTCTCCGTCATTCCTTCAGCCGCCTCCTAGGCTGGTGTGATCAAGGCATGATCCCGGAAGGAGGCAACGCCAGTGACCACGCCCGCCACGACCAGCGACCTGAGGGCCCTGTCCGACGCCCACAGCGCGCACAACTACCACCCGCTCCCCGTGGTGATCTCGACCGCCGAGGGCGCCTGGGTCACCGACGTCGAAGGCCGCCGGTACCTGGACATGCTCGCCGCGTACTCGGCGCTCAACTTCGGGCATCGCCACCCGCGGCTGGTCGCCGCGGCCCGGCGCCAGCTCGACCGGGTGACGCTGGTGAGCCGCGCCTTCGACCATGACCAGTTCGGTCCGTTCTGCGCGGAACTCGCCGAGCTCGCCGGGATGGACATGGTGCTGCCGATGAACACCGGCGCGGAGGCGGTGGAGACGGCCATCAAGACGGCCCGCAAGTGGGGCTACGAGGTCAAGGGAGTGCCGGACGGCGAAGCCGTCATCATCGCCTTCGAGGGCAACTTCCACGGCCGCACCACCACGATCGTCAGCTTCTCCACCGACCCGGACGCGCGCGGCTCCTACGGCCCCTACACCCCGGGCTTCCGCGTCATCCCCTACGGCGACGCCGATGCCCTGGCCGCGGCCATGGACCCCCATGTGGTCGGCGTGCTGATCGAGCCGATCCAGGGCGAGGCCGGGGTCATCGTGCCGCCGCCCGGTTACCTGGCCAGGGTCAGGGAGCTGTGCTCGGCGCACGGCGCGCTGCTGATCGCCGATGAGATCCAGTCCGGCCTGGGCAGGACGGGGACCACGTTCGCCTGCGAGCACGACGGTGTGGTTCCCGACATGTACGTGCTGGGCAAGGCGCTCGGCGGTGGCATCGTGCCGCTGTCCGCGGTGGTGTCCTCCCGCGAGGTGCTCGGCGTGTTCAAGCCCGGCCAGCACGGCTCCACGTTCGGCGGCAACCCGCTGGCCTGCGCGGTGGGCCGTGAGGTCATCGCGCTGCTGGGCACCGGGGAGTTCCAGGAGCGGTCGGCGAAGCTGGGCACGCATATGCACCACCGGCTGGCCGCACTGCCCGGGGACACGGTCACCGCGGTCCGCGGCCGGGGGCTGTGGGCCGGCGTGGAGTTCGCGGTGCTGTCCGGCCGTGAGGCGTGCGAACGCCTGGCCGAGCGCGGGGTGCTCGCCAAGGACACCCACGGCACCACGATCAGGCTTGCTCCCCCGCTGATGATCAGCGAGGAGGATCTGGACTGGGCGCTGGACCAGGTCGAGGACGTGATCAGGCGTCCTTGAGGGTGCGGTAGCGGCTCGCGTAGTGGATCAGCGGGCCGCCACCGGGCCGGGGCTCGGAGACTCCGACGACCTCCCCGACCACGATGCTGTGGTCGCCGCCGTCGTGCACGGCCGTGGTCCGGCATTCCATCGCGGCGAGGGCGTCGTCGAGTATCGGCGCGCCGGTGACCGGCCCGGCGTGATGCCGGATCGCGTCAAGCTGGCCCTCGAGCGGCCGGCCACGGGTGGCCAGCCAGGCGGCGGTCTTCTCGCCGTCCTCGCCGAGCACGGAGATCGCCCAGGTGCCCGCCGCGAGCACCGCGTCATGGAACCGCGCGATCTTCTCCGCGCACATCAAGATCAGCAGTGGCTCCAGGGACACGGCGGTGAACGCGGTCGCGGTCATCGCGTGGCTGACCCCGTCCAGGCAGGTGGTCGCGACCACGATGCCGCTGGCGAACTGGCCCGCGGCGCTCCGGAATGCTGCCAGGTCAACCCCGCTCACGCGTCCACTCCCCGCTGCCGATCCACACCGGGCTGCCGCAGCCGCAAGCCGAAGCTGGCCACGATCCCCATTGCCGCGCAGGCCGCGCCGCCGTAGAGGTACCACTTGCCCGCGGTGGTGTTGGTGACGATGACGCTGCCCGCCGCGGTCGGCAGGGTCAGCACGAACGACGTCGCCATCCAGCCGATCGCGGGCAGCACACCCCCCAGTGCCGTGCCCATCCCCACCGCGCCAGCCACGCACGTCACCAGCAGGAGCGCGCAGAAGGCCAGCGACATCACCGGGACGCCGGCCAGGCTGTGGCCGAACTGGAAACACCCGATCAGCCCCTGCATGACGCCGAGCAGAAACAGCGCGACGTAGGCCGCCACCGCGCCCCGGCCACGGCGCTGACCCGTCTGCCCAGCTTCCACGCAGAGCAGGCTATACGGACGCCCCGGGCTAAGCGGACCGCCGCCGCTCACCGCCCGTCCAGCCCGGCGAACAAGTCGTGTTCCTTACTGCCGGGGGTGCCGTTCAGCAGGATGTAGAACTCCGTGCTTAGCAGGGGCTGCCAGCGCCCGCTGGACAGGGCGAAGCGGTTCCCGTCCACGACGATCTGCGTGGCGTGCGCGCGCATCGCGGCGGTCTTGGCCGCCAGGTAGGCGGTGCCGTCGATCTCGGTGGTGACCTGCTCGTCGGGCACGAAGGGCACGAAGTAGGCCACGCCCTCGGCCTCGGCCACCGACCGCGGCATCGCGGTTGCGTAGAGCTTGGCGACCTGCCATGGCTGAGCCTGACCCGGGCCGCTGGCCAGAGCCATCGCTGCGATGCTCACCCGGTGCGCCTGGATGTGGTCGGGGTGGCCGTAGAAGCCGTTCTCGTCGTAGGTGACCAGCACCTGCGGGCGGACCGCCAGGATGACCTTGGCCAGTTCGGCCGCTGCCGTAGCCACGTCGGCCTGCCAGAAGCAGTCCGGGCTGTCGTTGTCGGGCAGGCCCATCATCCCCGAGTCGCGCCACCGGCCGGGGCCGCCGAGGAACCGCTGGTCGGTGATGCCCAGCGCGGCGCAGGCGGCGGCCAGTTCGGTGATCCGGTACTCCGCGAGGCGGTCGCCGTCCTCGGACAGGTAGGCCAGCTCGGGCGGTATCACCTCACCGAGTTCTCCCCGCGTGCACGTGACCAGGGTGACCTGGGTGCCCTCCGCGGCGTACCGGGCGATGGTGACCCCGGTGCCGATCGACTCGTCGTCGGGATGCGCGTGCACCAGCAGCAGCCGGTGACTGTCCCTGCGCCCGCTCATGAGATCCCACGGTAGCTAATGACACACTGACGCCCATGACCGAAAGCTTCCCGAGGCAGCAGGCCAGGACCCGGCACTTCACGCTCGGCATGCCCCGCTCGTTCCAGATCTCCCCCTCCGGCGACCAGGTCGCGTTCCTGCGCAGCAGGGGCGGCGACGACCCGGTCACCTGCCTGTGGGTGCTTGACGTGAGCACCGGGGCCGAGCGCCTGGTGGCGGACCCGGCGGCGCTCGCCGGCACCGCGCACGCGGAGACCGAGCAGGAGAAGGCACGCCGGGAGCGGGTCCGCGAGCAGGCCGCCGGCATAGTCGCGTTCGCCTGCGACGCCACGCACAGCCTGGCGGCGTTCACACTGGCCGGGCAGGTGTACGTGGCCGGCCTGGCGGAAGGTGCCGCTCCGCCGCGCCCGATCCGGGCGCGCCCGGGCGCGTTCGACCCGCGGCCGGATCCCACGGGCCAGCGGGTGGCGTACGTGTCCGACGGCGCGGTGCGCCTGGTGACCCTGGACGCGGGGGCGGACGACCTGCTCATCGGGCCGCACGGTGAGCTCGGGGTGATGTTCGGCCTGGCCGAGTTCGTGGCCGCCGAGGAGATGGGCCGCACCCGGGGGTACTGGTGGGCGCCCGACGGGTCCGCGGCGCTCGTGGCCAGGGTGGACGAGACGCCGGTCCAGCGCTGGCACATCGCGGACCCGGCCAACCCGGGCCGGGCCCCGCGCGAGGTGGGCTACCCGGCGGCGGGGACGCCTAACGCAGAGGTATCGCTGGTATGTGCGGGCCTGGATGGCAGCCGGGTGCCGCTCGACTGGGACCGGGCCGCGTTCCCCTATCTGGTGACCGTGGACTGGGCCGAGGCCGGGGCACTGATCGTCGTCCAGAGTCGTGATCAGCGCAGAATGCGCCTGCTGTCCGCCGACCCGGCACGCGGCACCACCACGGTGCTGCGGGAGGACACCGACCGGCACTGGGTCGACATCGTGACCGGTGTGCCCGGCTGGACCGGCGACGGCCGGATCGTGTGGACGGCGGATTCCGAAGGCGCCAGGCGGCTGCTTGTGGCCACCCCCGGGGAACTCACCGACGGCACCGCGGCACCGGTCACCCCGGTGGACCTCCAGGTGCGGGGGATCGCGGACATCGACGGGGACACCGTGCTGTTCACCGCGTCGGAGAAGGACCCTACCGACGTGGCGCTGTGGACCTATGGGCCGCATGGCCTGGCCAGGTTCACCCCCGAACCCGGAGTTCACACCGGACGACGCGCGGGCGGGACCACCCTGCTCCTCACCCGCTCGCTGGACACGCCCGGCGTGACGGCGACCGTGTGCACGGATGATCGTCCCGGCAAAGAAACAAGAGAAACAACCATCACGTCGCTCTCCGAGCACCCCTCGCTGCCGACGCCGCGGCCCGACCTGTTCGCCGCGGGCGAGCGGGAGATCCGCACCGCGCTGGTGCTGCCGTCCTGGCACCGGGCGGGCTCGGGGAAGCTGCCGGTGCTGATGGATCCCTACGGCGGGCCGCACATGCAGCGGGTGGTCGCCGCGCAGAGCGCGTTCGCCGACCCGCAGTGGTTCGCCGAGCAGGGGTTCGCCGTGGTGGTGGCGGACGGCCGCGGCACGCCGGGCCGCGGGCCGGGCTGGGACCGCGCGGTGGCCGGGGACCTGGCCGGGCCGGTCCTCGAGGACCAGGTGGCGGCGCTGGAGGCGGCCGCGGCCAGGTGCGCCGACCTGGACACGGGGAAGGTGGCCATCCGGGGCTGGTCGTTCGGCGGGTACCTGGCCGCGCTCGCGGTGCTGCGCCGCCCCGATGTGTTCCACGCCGCGGTGGCCGGCGCCCCGGTCACCGACTGGCGGCTGTATGACACTCATTACACCGAGCGCTATCTGGGGTATCCCGAGAAGAATGGTTCGGCTTACGAGCGCTGCTCGCTGCTGGGCGACGCGGCCAAACTCCAGCGGCCGCTGCTGATCATCCACGGGCTGGCCGACGACAACGTGGTGGCCGCGCATACGTTCCGGCTTTCCTCGGCGCTGCTGGCCGCAGGCCGGCCGCACAGCGTGCTGCCACTGTCAGGCGTCACACATATGACGCCCCAGGAGGAAGTCGCGGAGAACCTGCTCACCCTCCAAGTGGACTTCCTGCGCCGCGCGCTGGGCATCTAACAAGCAGAGCTGCTGAGAAACTGCTCACATTGCAGGTGGATTTCCTGCGCAAACAACTAGGTGTGCCCTGGTTCACAGCTATCGAAACGGGATCCCGAGCCACGCGGTGGTACACCTGTGGAATAGGGTTCACCCGCATCCATGCGGCGGCATCACCCGGGCGGAGATTCGTCAATGACACAGGCCACAGAGGCGCCGGCCAGAGACAGGGCGCGGATCGCGGAACGGACCCTGCGCAAGGACCCGTGGTGGCGGCAGCCCGCCATTAACGGGGGCGCCCTCGCCGTGGCGGTGATCTACCTCACCTGGGCCTCGCTGGTGAACGCGAACTACTTCTGGAAGCCCTACATCTCCCCGCTGTACTCGCCGTGCCTGGCCACTACGTGCACCACAGGCTCCGGGTTCGACTGGATCCCGTGGCTGACCTGGCTGTCCCCGGCGATCATCATCCTCGGCGTCCCGACGGGCTTCCGGCTCACCTGCTACTACTACCGGAAGGCCTACTACCGGGCCTTCTGGCGGGCGCCCGCGGCCTGCGCGGTGCGCGAGCCACACGCCAAGTACAGCGGTGAGACCAGGTTCCCGCTGATCCTGCAGAACCTGCACCGGTACTTCTTCTGGATCGCGCTGGTACTCAACGTGATCCTGTCCATCGACGCCGTGACCGCCTTCCGTAACCACGAGGGGCAATGGGGGCACATGGGCCTGGGCACCCTGATCCTGATCGTCAACGCGGCACTGCTGTGGGGCTACTCGCTGTCCTGCCACGCGTGCCGGCACGCCGTCGGCGGGCGGCTCAGGCATTTCTCCAAGCACCCGGTGCGGTACTGGATGTGGACCCAGGTGTCCAAGCTGAACGCCAATCACATGCAGTTCGCCTGGATCTCGCTGGGCTGGGTGCTGTTCACCGACCTTTACATCAGGCTGGTGGCCAGTGGTGCGTTCTCAGATCCGAGGTTTTTCTGATGAGTGAAGTCTCCCGGCTCGGCTACGACGTCGTGGTGATCGGCGCCGGCGGCTCCGGGCTGCGCGCGGCCATCGAGGCCCGGCAGGCGGGCAAGCGGACCGCGGTCATCTCCAAGTCCCTGTTCGGCAAGGCGCACACGGTCATGGCCGAGGGCGGCTGCGCCGCCGCGATGGGCAACATGAACCCCAACGACAACTGGCAGGTTCATTTCCGCGACACCATGCGCGGCGGCAAGTTCCTGAACAACTGGCGGATGGCCGAACTGCACGCCCAGGAGGCACCGGACCGGGTCTGGGAACTGGAGGCCTGGGGCGCGCTGTTCGACCGTACCCCCGACGGCAAGATCAGCCAGCGCAACTTCGGCGGCCACGCCTACCCCCGGCTCGCGCACGTCGGTGACCGCACCGGCCTGGAGATGATCCGCACCCTGCAGCAGAAGGTGGTGGCGCTCCAGCAGGAGGACGCCCGCGAGCACGGCGACCCCGAAGCCATGATCAAGATCTTCGCGGAGACCACGATCACCCGGCTGATCACCGAGGGCGGCCGGATCGCCGGGGCGTTCGGTTACCTGCGCGACACCGGCGCGTTCGTGCTGTTCGAGGCGCCCGCGGTGATCCTGGCCACCGGCGGCATCGGCAAGACGTTCAAGTACTCCTCCAACTCCTGGGAGTACACCGGCGACGGGCACGCGCTGGCGCTGCTGGCCGGCGCCACGCTGATGAACATGGAGTTCGTCCAGTTCCACCCCACGCACATGGTCTGGCCGCTGTCGGTGCGCGGGCTGCTGGTCACCGAGTCGGTCCGCGGCGACGGCGGGGTGCTGCGCAACTCCGAGGGCAAGCGGTTCATGTTCAACTACGTGCCCGACGTGTTCCGCGCGCAGTACGCCGAGACCGAGGAAGAGGCCGACCGCTGGTACACCGACCCCGACCACAACCGCCGCCCGCCCGAACTGCTGCCCCGTGACGAGGTCGCCCGGGCGAACAACGCCGAGGTCAAGGCGGGGCGCGGGTCACCGCACGGCGGCGTGTTCCTGGACATCGCCTCGCGCCGGCCCGCCGAGGAGATCCTGCGCCGGCTGCCGTCCATGTACCACCAGTTCAAGGAGCTGGCGGATGTGGACATCACCAAGGAGCCCATGGAGGTCGGGCCCGCCCAGCATTACGTGATGGGCGGGGTCGAGGTGGATCCCGACACCGCCGTTTCGCACATTCCCGGTCTTTACGCCGCGGGCGAGGTCTCCGGCGGCATGCACGGTTCCAACCGGCTCGGCGGGAACTCCCTGTCGGACCTGCTGGTGTTCGGCCGCCGGGCGGGCATGGGCGCGGTGGAGTACATCGACTCGCTCGGGGCCGGCGTGCCGGTGGTGAGCGAGGCGGAACTGGCCGTCGCGGCGGCGGAGGCGCTCGCGCCGCTGGAGCGGGAGAGCGGAGAGAACCCGTACACGGTGCACTCCGACATGCAGCAGACCATGAGCGACCTGGTGGGCATCATCCGGCGCGAAGAAGAGATCAAGAAGGCGCTGACCGAACTGGAAGGGTTCCGGGCGCGGGCCGCCGAAGTCAGGGCCGGGGGCGGCCGTGCCTACAACCCCGGCTGGCATCTGGCCCTGGACCTGCGCAACATGGTGCTGATCGCGGAGTGCGTGGCCCAGGCGGCGCTGGAGCGGCAGGAGAGCCGCGGCGGCCACACCCGCGACGACTTCCCCGGGATGTCCCCGGAGTGGCGCAAGGTCAACCTGATCTGCTCGCTGGACGGCGACCGGGTGACCCTGCGCCGCCAGCCCATGGCGCCGATGCGCCCGGACCTGATGGCCCTGTTCGACCGGGACGAGCTGGCCAAGTACTACACCGATGAGGAACTGCCCACGGCACCGGCTGCGGCACCGGCTGAGGAGAGCCACTGATGGCGAGCACGAATGTCACCTTGCGGGTCTGGCGCGGCGACGCCGGGCAGGGCGAGCTCACCGAGTACGACGTCCTGGCGAACGAGGGCGAGGTGGTGCTGGACGTCCTGCACCGCCTCCAGGCGACCCAGGCCGGTGACCTGGCGGTCCGGTGGAACTGCAAGGCGGGCAAGTGCGGGTCCTGTTCCATGGAGATCAACGGGCGGCCCCGGCTGGCGTGCATGACGCGGATGAACCTGTTCGAGCCGGGCGAGCCGATCACGCTCACCCCGATCCGCACCTTCCCGGTGATCAGGGACCTGGTCACCGACGTGTCGTTCAACTACGCCAAGGCGCGGGAGATCCCGTCGTTCACCCCGGAACCGTCGATCGGCCTGGGCGAGTTCCGGATGCAGCAGACCGACGTGCAGCGGTCCCAGGAGTTCCGCAAGTGCATCGAGTGCTTCCTGTGCCAGAACGTGTGCCACGTGATCAGGGACCACCCGGACAACGAGCGGGCGTTCGCCGGGCCGAGGTTCCTGATGCGCATCGCCGAACTGGAGATGCACCCGGCCGACACCGCCGACCGGCGCGAGATCGCCCAGGACGACTTCGGGCTCGGCTTCTGCAACATCACCAAGTGCTGCACCGAGGTCTGCCCGGAGAACATCAAGATCACCGACAACGCGCTGATCCCGATGAAGGAGCGCGTGGTCGGCCGTAAGTACGACCCGCTGGTCTGGCTCGGCTCGAAGATCGGCCGCCGGCAGCACCACGACACCCCGGCGGTGCCGGGTAAGAAGAGCTGAGCCGCCGGCCCGGGCCCCGGGACGGCGGTGATCACGCTTGCCTGCTGCACGGTCGTGCCGGTGGTGGCCGGCACGGCGGTCCTGGTCCAGGACCCGCTGCTGGTCAGGTGGGCGAAGTAGTCGGTGAACGCGGGACGCGGGCCGTTGAAGATCATCCAGAGCCCGCCGCTGCCGTCGCTGGCGATGGTGTCCACGCTGCTGGCCGGGTAGTGCAACGGGACCGCCTGCCAGGCCGTCCCGTTCCAGTGCTCAAGGGACGTGGTTCCCGGGGAGCCCGGCTTCGCCGAGACGAACTGCTCCAGCCAGAGGTCTGCCGGGCCACTCGAGGCCAGCGCCGTGAAGGACACGGTGTCCCCCGGCTGGACCTGTGGCGTGGGCAGCGCAGGCGTGCTCCACGCGGCGCCGTCCCAGTGCATGAGGACCTGGCCGCTGCTGAGGTCGCTGGGGGTGCCGAGCGCCCAGATGTCTCTCCGGCTCAGGGCGGCAACCTGGTAAGCGGCAGCCCAGCCGTGGGCACGCGGTGCCAGGCGGTGCCGTTCCAGTGCTCCACGATCGTGGCCGCCTTGTTGCCGCAGGGCGCGGTACACGAGCCCCAGGCCGACCATGCGTCGGTCGCGCTGGTGGCGACGAACCCGTCGCCACCGTTGCCGCCGCCGGGGTCAAGGAGGTAGGTGACCCGGGGGTCCTGGCCGACGGTCGCGGCGACCTGCCAGCCGGGTGTGGCGGCTCCCAGCGCGGGAACCAGCCCGGCCGTGGCGGCCAGGGCGGCGGCGCCGCCGGCGGCGAGAATCGGGCGGAGCAGTCGCCTGGCAAGCATGCGGCCTCCTGCGAAGCATCGGGAACGATTGTCGCTCACGGTGTGCCAATCGCAGGTCTGCGGCGGGAGAATCCAGAGCAAAATTCCCACCCGCCGGACGCGATGCGGGCGCGCACTCCGTACCATGAGACGGTTGCAGGCCAGCGCCCCTAGGGGGACGGCGTGCCGCACACAGTCTCCCCTGGGTGAAAGGGCCGGCATGACCGACCTGAGCTTGTTCCAGTCCGGTGCCGCGCTGGCCGCAGCCGGCAGCCACGGCTGCCCGGCGCACATGACCTATCTCGAAGCCGGCGTGGTCGGCATCATCCAGGGCGTGACCGAGCTTTTCCCCGTGTCCAGCCTGGGCCACAATGTGCTGTTGCCGGCGCTGGTCGGCGGCTGCTGGGAGCGGGATCTCAACGTGGCCGTGTCCGAGTCGCCCTACCTGGCCTACATCGTCGGCCTGCACGTCGCCACCGCGATCGCCCTGCTCATCTACTTCTGGCGGGACTGGATCAGGATCATCGGCGGGTTCTTCAGCTCGCTCGGGCACATCGCCCGCCCGGAGCCGGGCACCAGCCGGTGGCAGCTCCGGACGGTGGACCAGAAGATGGCCTGGATGATCATCCTCGCGACGATCCCCGTGGGCCTCGTCGGGCTCGCGTTCGAGCACGCGTTCCGTGTCTTCTTCGGCAAGCCGATCCGCGCCGCGATCTTCCTCGCCATCAACGGCCTGATTCTGCTCGCCGGAGAGAAGTTCCGGCGGAAGCAATCCCTGCAGGCCGACCAGGAGATCGCGCGGGAGCGGGAGATGGTGGCCGCCGGGACGCAGCGGCGCGCCGGCGGCGCCCGGCACGCCGCGGGCCACCAGGCCGACCGAGCCGCGGAACTGGCGGAGGGAGTCGAAGCCGACCGGCGGCTCGCCCGGCGGGGTTACGTGGACGCTCTCATCATCGGCAGCTCGCAGGTCCTGGCGCTCCTGGCGGGCATCAGCCGGGACGGGGTGGCCATGGTGGCGGGCATGTTCCGCGGCCTGTCCCGTGAGGACGCGGCCAGGTTCGCCTTCCTGCTCGCCACGCCGGTCATCCTGGCCGCGGGGGTACTCAAGATCCCGGACCTGTTCGGGCCGCTGGGCAACGGTATCCACGGGCAGGTGCTGTTCGGCAGCATCCTGTCCGGCGTCGGCGCCTACCTGTCGGTGCGGTTCCTGATGAAGTACTTCCAGACCCGCACGCTGACCCCGTTCGCGATCTACTGCCTGGTAGTCGGCCTCGGCAGCATCGTTTACCTGGGCATCATCAAGTAAGCGGGGTTAGTCGGTCTCTCCCCGGGAGCGCCGGGCGCGCTGCCTGGCCCGCTCCTTGCCGTCGAGCACCGCCTTGCGCAGCCGGACCGCCGACGGGGTGGTCTCCACACACTCGTCGGCCGCGCAGAACTCCAGCGCCTGTTCCAGGCTGAGCACCCGGGGCGGCACCAGCCGCTCCAATTCCTCGGCGGTGGACTGGCGCACGTTGCTGAGCTTGCGCTCCCTGGTGATGTTCACATCCATGTCGTCGGACCGGGAGTTCTCGCCGACGATCATGCCCTCGTAGACCTCGGTCCCCGGGGCCACCATCAGCGAGCCGCGCTCCTGCAGCGAGAAACAGGCGTAGCTGGTGACCGCGCCGGACCGGTCCGCCACAAGCGACCCGGTGGGACGCACCCGCATCGGCCCGGACCACGGCTCGAAGCCCTCGAACACGTGGTGCGCGATGGCGGTTCCCCTGGTATCGGTGAGGAACTGGGTGCGGAACCCGATAAGCCCGCGCGCCGGAACCGTGTAGTCCAGCCGCACCCAGCCGGTGCCGTGGTTGATCATGGTTTCCATGCGGCCCTTGCGCCCGGCGAGCAGCCCGGTCACCGCGCCCAGGTACTCCTCGGGCACGTCCACGGCCAGCCGCTCGACCGGCTCGTGGAGCACGCCGTCGATGTCCTTGGTGACCACGGTGGGACGGCCCACGGTCAGCTCGTAACCCTCCCGGCGCATGGTCTCGACCAGCACCGCCAGGGCCAGTTCGCCACGCCCCTGCACCTCCCAGGTGTCCGGGCGCTCGGTCGGCAGCACCCGCAGCGACACGTTGCCGACCAGTTCCCTGTCCAGCCGGTCGCGCACCAGCCGGGCGGTGACCTTGGTGCCCTTCTCGCGCCCCGCGAGCGGGGAGGAGTTCGTTCCGATTGTCACCGAGACCGCCGGCTCGTCCACGGTGATCAGCGGCAGCGGCCGCGGATCCTCGGCATCGGCGAGGGTCTCGCCGATCATGATGTCGCTGATGCCCGCGACCGCGATGATGTCCCCGGGGCCGGCGGTCTGCGCGGGCACCCGGTCCAGCGCCTCGGTCAGGTACAGCTCGCTGATCTTCACCCGCTCCACCGAGCCGTCCCTGCGGCACCACGCCACCTGCTGCCCCCGGTTGATCGTCCCGTTGTGCACCCGGCACAGGGCGATACGGCCCAGGTAGGACGATGCGTCCAGGTTGGTGACCTGGGCCTGCAACGGCGCCTGCGGGTCATAGGACGGTGCGGGCACGTGGTCCCGCAGCACGGCGAACAGCGGCTCCAGGTCGGGCGAGTCCGGCAGCGTGCCGTCGGCGGGCCTGGTCAGCGACGCCCGGCCGGCCCGGGCGCAGGCGTACACGATCGGGAACTCGATCTGCTCCTCGGTCGCGTCGAGGTCGAGGAACAGCTCGTAGCAGGCGTCCACCACCTCGGCGATGCGCGCGTCGGCCCGGTCCACCTTGTTGATCACCAGGATGACCGGGAGGTTCGCCTGCAGCGTCTTGCGCAGCACGAATCTGGTCTGCGGCAGCGGGCCCTCGCCCGCGTCGACGAGCAGCAGCACGCCGTCCACCATGGACAGCCCCCGCTCGACCTCGCCGCCGAAGTCCGCGTGCCCGGGAGTGTCCACGATGTTGATGGTCAGCCCACCGTGCCGGACGGCGGTGTTCTTGGCCAGGATCGTGATGCCCTTCTCCCGCTCCAGGTCGCCGGAGTCGAGCACGCGCTCGGCGACACGCTCATTCGCGCGGAACGCGCCCGACTGCCAGAGCATCGCGTCGACCAGCGTGGTCTTGCCATGGTCAACATGCGCGACGATCGCGACGTTGCGCAGGTCATCACGGGCCGACAGGGGACGTGCGGGCATCAGAAAGCCTTACCGGTGAAATGTGTGGGTGGTGCGGTCACAGCCGCCAGGCCATTTTAGCCAGTTCGGCAACGGCGTCTTGAACGGCTCTTCACCAGCTCTTAACGCACACCGTGCTGTGATCATTCCTGTGGAGGGCCCGTACCCTTACGACCCCGCCGGGCAGGCCCGTTCTCGCGGGCTGCGCCGCCTGTCCCGGCTGACCTGGCGTGCCGCCCAGCTCGGCACCATGGCGACGGTGGGTTTCGCGGTCGTTTTCGCGCGCACCGCCCCCGCCGCCACGGTGACCGGCCACCCTGCGCCGGCGGCCACCGCGACACACGCCGCGAGCGCGTCGCCATCGCCCTCGCCCTCCCCCAGCCCCACGCCGACCGTGCACCGGCACCATCGCCACCACAAGCCGGCCGCCCGCGCGCCCGCCCCCGCTCCCTCGCCGTCCCTCGCACCGCCGACCACGCCCCCGGCGCCGCCGCCCAGCCCCGCGCCCAGCCCGGTGCAGACCACCTCGAGCCCCAGTCATGGGGGAGGCTGATGCCACCCGCTACCAGAGCGTTGGGACACCGCACCGGTCGCGCCTTCGGCACGTTCGCCACGCTGCTGACCACCGAGGCCGCCGCGGTGGAGCAGGCCGATGCCCTGCTGACCGCGGAACTGCTGGCGGTGGACGCGGCCTGTTCCCGGTTCCGCCGGGGTGCTGAGCTGTGGCGGGTCAATCACGCCAGGGGCCGCCCGGTCCGGGTCGGCCCGCTGCTCGGCGAGGCGCTGACGGTCGCCCTGACCGCAGCCAGGCTCACCGACGGGGACGTGGACCCCACCTGCGGGACCTCCCTGGTCCGCCTCGGCTACGACCGGGACTTCGCCCGGGCCAGGCGGCATACCGCCACGCTGCGCCAGCCTGCCGCCCCCGCTCCGGGCTGGCTCAGGGTGGAGTTCGACCCGGCGCTCGGCGAGGTGCGGGTACCCGCAGGGACGGTGCTCGACCTTGGCGCCACGGCCAAGGCGCTGGCCGCGGACCGTGCGGCGACGGCCATCGCGGCCGAACTTGGCTGCGGGGTCCTGGTCAACCTGGGCGGCGACATCCGGGTGGCCGGTCCCGCGCCCGATGGCGGCTGGGGGGTGGGCATCGCCGACGACGTGGGCTTCGACGGCGGGGGCGCCGCTGGCGGGGATCATGCGGTGATGATCCACACCGGCGGGCTGGCCACCTCGGGCACCGCGGTCCGCAGCTGGCGGCGCGGAAGCGTCAAGCTGCACCACATCATCGTGCCTGCCACCGGCCTGCCCGCGCGGTCATGCTGGCGCGCGGTCAGCGTGGCCGCGGCGACGTGCGTGGACGCGAACACGGCGAGCACGGCGGCGATCCTGCGCAGCGAGCGCGCAACGGCCTGGCTGACCGGGCTCGGCCTGCCCGCGCGGCTGGTACGCCACGACGGCACCGTGGAGATCGTCGCTGGCTGGCCATCCGGCCCGGCGGCCACACCGGCCGGGAACCTCGCTGATGCCGGTTGACCTGCACGGCCCGGGCCTGTGGTACGCGACCCGCGCGGCCGGGCTGGTGACGCTGCTGCTGCTGACCGCCAGCGTGCTGCTGGGAGTGATAGCCGCGGGCCGGTTCAGCAGCGACCGCTGGCCCCGGTTCCTCACGGCCGGCCTGCACCGGAACATCTCCCTGCTGGTACTGGTGTTCCTCGCGCTGCACGTCAGCACGACCCTGCTCGACACGTTCGTGTCCATACCGGTCGCCGCGGCGTTCGTGCCGTTCGTTTCCTCCTACCAGACGTTCTGGCTGGGCCTGGGTGCCGTCGCGCTGGACCTGCTGTTCGCACTGGTGGTCACCAGCCTGGCGCGGAACCGGCTGGGCCACCGGTCCTGGCGGCGGGTGCACTGGATCGCCTACGCCTGCTGGCCCATCGGCCTGGCGCACGGCCTGGGCATCGGCGCGGACCGGGCCACCACCTGGGTGTTCGCGCTGACCGTGGCGTGCGCGGCGACCGTGGCGGGCGCGGCCACCTGGCGGCTGGTCACCGCGGTCCGGCTGGGTGCCAGGTGACCGAACTCGCGCTCGTCACGCGCCGGTCACCGGACCTGCGCCTGCCCCGGCTGCTCGCGGGCATCTCCTATTACAGCGTGGCCGACCTGCGTGATCATGAACGGCAGTACGGCCCGCTGCCGCTGTGGGGCACGGCGGGCCGGCGGCGGTCCGGGCGGCTCATCGACATCGTGGACGCCGCCGGCCTCACCGGCCGGGGCGGTGCCGGGTTCCCCACCGGCCGCAAGATGCGCTCGGTGGCCTCGGGGCCGGGCTCCGCCGTGGTGGTCGCCAACGGCGCCGAGGGCGAGCCGGCGAGCTGCAAGGACCGGCTGCTGCTCACCCGCATGCCACACCTGGTGCTTGACGGCATCACGCTGGCCGCCCACGCGGTGGGTGCGCGCGAGGCCTACCTGTGCGTCCACGGGCAGGAGACCGGCTTGCTCGACGCGCTCGACGACGCCGTGGCGCAGCGCCGCGCGGCCGGCCTGGACCCGGCGCCGATCCGGGTCACCGGCATCCCCGGCCGCTACGTCGCCAGCGAGCAGTCCTCGATCGTGCAATACCTCAACGGTGGGCCCGCCAAGCCGACGTTCTCCCCGCCCCGGCCGCATCAGCGGGGCGTCCACGGCCGCCCCACCCTGGTGAACAACGTCGAGACGCTGGCCCACCTGGCGCTGATCGCGCGTTTCGGTGATCGCTGGTTCCGCGGCATCGGGCTGCCGTCCGCCCCGGGCTCCACCCTGGTCACGGTGAGCGGCGCGGTCGCCCGCCCAGGCGTCTACGAGATCGAGATGGGCACCCCCGCCGGGCAGGTGGTGATGCTGGCGGGTGGCCCGGCCGAGCGCCCGGCCGCGCTGCTCGTCGGCGGCTACTTCGGCGCCTGGCTGCGGGCCGAGACCGCCTGGCCGGTGCCGATGTGCCACGCCGCGCTGAAGGCGGCAGGCGGCGCGATGGGGGCTGGCATGGTGATCGTGCTGCCGGTCTCCTCGTGTGGGCTCGCCGAGACGGCACGGGTGCTCCGCTACCTGGCCGACGAGAACGCAGGCCAGTGCGGTCCCTGCATGTTCGGCCTGCCCGCCCTCGCCGATGCCATGGCCGAGCTGGCCTACCACGGCGGCCGGCGCCGGGCGCTGAAGCGAGTCGCCTCGCTGGCCGGGCTGGTGGCGGGGCGCGGCGCTTGCCGGCATCCGGACGGAGCGGTGCAGTTGGCCCGCAGTGCGCTGCGGGCGTTCGAAGCGGACGCAGTCTGGCACGATCACCGGGGCCCGTGCCCGGGTGTGGCCCGGGCTCCGCTGCTGCCGGTCCCCGGCGACGCGGACTGGGATTGGGCATGAACTACGAGTTGCGGGTCAATCCGATCGCGTGCGACGCACATGGGCTGTGTGCCGAGCTCCTGCCGGAGATCATCGAACTGGACCCGTGGGGGTATCCGATCCTGCTGTCGGCGTCGGTGCCGCAAAGCCTGGTCGACCACGCCAAACGAGCGGCGGCCGCCTGCCCGACGCTGGCCCTTCTTGTCGGCAAGGCGCAGTAGGGCCGCGGGCGGGCCGCGGTGCGGTCACGGCCGCCGGCCCCGGCAGCGGGCATCAGCAACGGCCTCTTGAGCGGCTCTTCACCAGCTCTTAACGCGCACCGTGATGTGCTCTTCCTAACGCGAGTCGGCTACGACTCCGCCGGGGCGGCCCGGTCCCCGCCCCCCGCCTGTCCCCGGGCACCCGGCGCCGCCGTAGCCACAAGCCGGCCGTCGCGACCCCCCGCGCGGCGGCCCGCCATGTCCACGCTGTGCCAGCCTGTTGCCCCCGCTCTGGGCTGGCGCAGCGTGGAAGCGCCACCCGATACCGCTGAGCTCAACCTAATTGGGCCAATCAGGCCCCACATCACCGGTATCGGGGCCTTTGGCACGGGTGGAGCCGATACCTTCCTCTTGTGGCGCAGTTGCTGCTGGTGGAGGACGATGCCGCGATCCGTGGTGCCCTGATCCGGGCGCTCACCGAGCATGGGCACGCGGTCGCCAGTTCTCCCGACGCCATGGGCGCGCTGCGGCAGATCCTTGAGGCCCCGCCGGATCTGGTGCTGCTCGACCTCGGGCTGCCGGACCTGGAGGGGTACGAGGCGCTGCGGATGATCCGCGCGGTCAGCGCGGTCCCCGTGGTCATCATCACCGCCCGCGACGACGAGAGCGAGATCATCCGGGCGCTCGACGCCGGCGCCGACGACTATGTGATCAAGCCGTTCGGCGGGGGACAGATCGAGGCACGGATCCGGGCGGTGCTGCGCCGGGTCAGCCAGCCGGGCGACAACCGCGACGGCCCGCTGGAGGTCGGCGGGCTCCGGCTGGACATCGACGCGCACGTGGCGACCCTGGACGGCGCGACCCTCGACCTGAGCCGGCGGGAGTTCGACCTGCTGCACTACCTCGCGCTGCACGCCGGGCAGGTGGTCGCCCGCCGCGATCTGCTCACCCACGTGTGGCGGATGCCCTACGGCGGGGCCGACAAGACGGTGGACGTCCACATCTCGTGGCTGCGCCGCAAGCTCGGGGAGACGGCGCAGCAACCGCGGTACATCCACACCGTGCGCGGGGTCGGAGTCAAGCTCAGCGCCCCGCCGTGAGCCGGCCATGAGACTGCGCATCACCCTGATCGTGCTGGCGGCCAGTTCGCTGGTGCTGATCTTCTGCCTTGCCCCGGTCGCGCTGGTGCTTCGCAGCCAGGCCGTGCACCATACCTGGCTGCTGCTTGGCTGTGCCGGCGCTGGCCTGGTGCTTAGCCTTATCGTCGCCGATCGGCTCGCACGGTCCCTGGTGCGCCCCCTCACCGACGTCGCCAAGGCCGCGGACCGCCTGGCCGCCGGAGACCTGTCCGCCCGAGCCGGGCAGGCCGGGCCCGCCGAGGTACGCAGCGCCGGCGCGGGCCTGAACGGCCTGGCGCGGCGCATCGGTGAACTGCTCGCCTACGAGCGGGAGACGATGGCCGACGTGTCCCACCGCCTGCGCACCCCGATGACCGCATTGCGGATCGACGCGGAGTCGCTGCGCGACCACGTCGAGCGGGCCCGGATGCTCGTCGACGTCGACGCGCTGGAAGGCACCGTGGACGAGGTCATCGTGGCGGCGCGCAGGCCCCCCAGGACCGGCCTGGTGACGTGCGACGCGGTGGCCGTGGTCGCCGAGCGCACGGCGTTCTGGCGGCCGCTGGCCGAGGACACCGACCGGGCGATGACCGTCGAACTGGCCGATGGCGAGCTGCCGGTCCGTGTCACCAGCGACGACCTGAAGAACTGCATGGACGTCCTGCTGGAGAACGTCTTCTCGCACACGCCCGACGGCGTGGCCCTGGCCGTCCGGCTCAGCGGCCGGGCGGCGGGCGGCGCGTGGCTGGTGGTGTCGGACGACGGGCCGGGATTTCCCGACACGGGCCCGGCCGAGCGGGGCAACTCCACCGGCGGCTCCACCGGGCTCGGCCTGGACATCGTCCGCCGGATCGCGGAAGCCTCCGGTGGCACGCTGACCATCGGCCGCTCGGCCTCCGGCGGCGGCGCGGTGACCCTGGGCCTGGGCGCGGCCACCAGGCCGGTGGACCGGATGGAGAGCAGGCACCGGCGCACCCGCAGCGGCGAGCCCCCCACCGAGCCCAGCTCCTATTTCTGGCTCGAAGGCGAGTAGAACAGACATTCGATAATCTGCTATCATTGAGGCATGCCAGCTTATGTGCCGCCCGGATGGCCCTCCGGGGTGCACCCACCGGGCACCGAAGACTTCGAGCGAACCGCGCAGGCCTGGCTGCTCGACACGGTTCCCGCCGACTACCGGCTCCACGGGGTGCTGCGCCGCTACCCGCTGGCGCTTGCCGCGATGGCCATCCATCACACGAGGGCGTGCGTGACGGGGGCACGCGAGGGCTACCGGACCGCCCGCACCGAGCTAGGCGCCGCGCTCCCCCCGCATGCGCTCGACGCGGTGCTCGCGGCCTACCGGGCGGAGGGGCGCAGGCTCGTGGCCACCGCCCAGGCGGTGGAACTCGTGGCCAGGGCGCTGCGCGGTGAGGTGTTCACGCCGCAACTCCAGGATGCTCCCGGGGACAAGCCGGCCGGCCCAGGGCCGCAGGACGAGCTCAGCACCAGGCGCAAGGCGGCGGACGCCGCGGAGAGCCCTGCCGAGCGGCCGGCCCGCGACGGCGCGGCGAAGGCGCGCAAGGCACCGGCCGCCCAGCGCCCCCCGGCGCGCAACGGCGGGACCACACGCCGCAAGGCCCGGTCCGGCGACAAGCACGCGGCGGCCGGCTGACACGCTCAGGACTTGTGGCCCACCAGCCGGGCGCGGTCGAACTTACCGGGCTGACCGGTGCCTGCCGCACCGGCATCGAGCCTGGCACGGCTCAGTGCGAACCCGATCCGGCAGGCGAGATCGGCCGCCAGGGCCGCCACGTCATGCGGCAGGCGGTCCTGCCCGCTATCCCCGATGACCAGTACCCCGGCCGCGTCACCGGGCTCACCGAGCGGGAAGCACCAGGCCACGCCGGCCGCGAGGTCCGCCACGCCGGGCGGTGCGCCGTCGGCGTCACCCACCACCAGCGGCCAGCGGCGGCCCGGGCGCGGGGCGGCACCCCGCCCCGCCGAGAAGTCGGGCGCCGTCATCTGGCACACCTGGTCAAGCAGCCACGGCAGCGCGCCGGCCAGGGAATCCACGGTGTGCCGCGCGTAGCAGGTCCGCAGCACGGGTTCGCCATCCAGCAACAGCACCGCGCACCAGGGCGCCAGCCCGGGCACCGCCGCCCGGCCCGCCAGTTCCAGGATCTCGTCCCGGCCGTGGCCACCGGACAGCAGCCCGCGGGCCTGGGTGAGCGCGGCGATCCGGCCCCTTCTGAGCCGTTCCAGCTCGGCCAGCCAGGCCCGTTGCAAGCCGGGGCCCGAGCGGTCGGCGAGCCACTGGAGCCGCGCCGACTCCGGTTCGCCGAAGCTGCCCGGCGCCGCGCAGGCCGCCGCGAGCAAGCCGGTGACCTGGCCGTCCACGACAAAGGGAACGGTGATCAGGGACGCCGCCCCGGTCACGGGCTCCCCATCGGCCAGCGAGATGTTTCCCGCGGCCGCGCGCAGCCGAAGGTCGCCGTCCTCGTCGGGCATCATCGCGAACGCCGCATCGGCGCCGACGGCCAGCCGGGCCGACTCGACCGTGCCCGCCAGCAGCCGCTGGTAGCCGCTGTCGGCCGCCGCGGCCGTGAAGGGGGAAGGGGAGACGGGTGGGGGCGCGACCGTCAGGGACTCGGGGGAGCGCAGCGCGGCGGCCAGGGCGGCCGTGACCCCGATCGCGTCGGCCAGTTCGCTCGCGGCGTCACCATCGCCTTCCGGACCGGCGCCCAGCCCGCCGCCCGCCCCGTCGAGCGCCAGCCGGAACCAGACCGCCTTGCTGGACCGCCCGTAGGCGACCCCCCAGGCGGAGGCCAGCGCGGCGGGCAGCAGCAGGCCCCGGCCGCCGGTCCGCTCGCTGGGCACGGCGTCACGCTCGGGCGCTTCGGGAACCAGGCGCCCCGGATGGCCGTCGCTGACCACGACCTCGACCGCGCCGTCGGCGAGCCTGCACGTGACCTGGACCGGCGTGCCCGCGTGCACCACGGCGTTCGTCACAAGTTCGCTGGTGAGCAGCACGGCATCGTCCACGACCCCGTGCCCGTCGGCGGCGCCGGTCACCACCCAGGCCGCCACGGTGTCGCGCACGAAACGCCGCGCCGCGGCGGCCGCTTTCGGTTCCGGCTGGTATGCCGCACTGGCGACGCGAACCTCAGGTGCCACGCGCCCATCGTGACAGACTCAGGAATGGTTAACCTGCAGTTCAGCCATGATGCTCCGGAGCGGGGGCACGCCGGGTCCAGCCATTACCGCTGACATACTCGCGCACCACTCTGGCCGGAACCCCCGCGATCACACAGCAATCGGGCACCACCCCGCGCACCACCGAACCGGCCGCGACCACCACGTTCTTGCCGATTACAGCGCCCGGCAGGATGATCACCCCGGCACCCAGCCAGCTTCCGGCGCCGATGGACACGGCCGCGTTGCGTGGCCACTGGCGGCCGATGGGCAGGTCAGGGTCGGCGTAACTGTGGTTCTGGTCGGTGATGTACACATAGGGGCCGGTGTAGACGTCATCGCCGATCGTGATCGAGTGGTGTGCGACGATATGGCTGCCCCTGCCGATGACGCACCGGTCACCGATCCGCAGCAGCGGCGCCTCGCCCAGGTCCTGCCCCGGGACCATCCCCGCGCTCAGGCTGACCTGGGCCCCGATCATCGTCCCGGTCCCGACCTCGATCCACCGCTCGCCGTACAGGGCACCGGTGGGGAAGCCGATGATCGACCCGGCGCCGAACGCGGCGAACTCCCGGCCCGCCGGGGTGTCGGCGGTGATCGCCCCGGCGTGCTGCGCCGCCCCCCACAGGCCGTGCACGGCACGCCAGGCCACCCGGCGGCGGTACCTGCGCAGTGCGCTTCGTGGCGACATGATCGAGTAGGTTACCGGTCCGTAGCGGCGAGCTGGCCGCAAGCCGCCGCGATCTCCCTGCCCCTGGTGTCCCGGACGGTGCAGGGCACCCCTGCGGCGATGACCCGGCGGACGAACTCCTGCTCGGCCCGCTTGGGTGAGGCATCCCATTTGCTGCCTGGTGTCGGGTTCAGCGGGATCGCGTTCACGTGCACCAGCGGGCCCAGGGCCTGGTGCAGCACGCTGCCGAGCAGGTCGGCTCGCCACGGCTGGTCGTTCACGTCCCGGATCAGGGCGTACTCGACCGACACCCGCCGCCCGGTGCGGTCGGCGTAGAGGCGGGCGGCGGCGAGCACCTCGGCCACCTTCCACCGGGTGTTCACCGGCACCAGTTCGTCGCGCAGTTCGTCGTCGGGGGCATGCAGGGAAACGGCCAGCGTCACGGAAAGACCTTCGGCAGCGAGCCGGCGTATGGCAGGTACCAAGCCCACGGTCGAGACGGTGACGGACCGCTGCGAGATGCCGAAGCCGTCGGGGACCGGGTCGCAGATCCGGCGGACCGCGTCCACCGTGCGCCGGTAGTTCGCCAGCGGCTCGCCCATACCCATGAACACCACGTTGGACAGCCGGCCCGGCGGCCCGAGGCCACCGTCCCTGACGGTCGCCGCCGCCGCCCGGACCTGTTCGACGATCTCCGCCGTGGACAGGTTGCGCCGCAGGCCGCCCTGGCCGGTGGCGCAGAACGGGCAGGCCATCCCGCAGCCCGCCTGGCTGGACACGCAGACCGTGGCGCGGTCCGGGTACCGCATCAGGACGCTTTCCAGCAGCGTGCCGTCGTGTGCCCGCCACAATGACTTCCTGGTGGCACCGTTGTCGCAGCTCAGCGCGCGGGCCTCGGTCAGCAGCGGCGGCAGCAGTTCGCCCACCAGGGCGGCACGGGAGCGCTGCGGAATGTCGGTCATGCTGGGCGCGTCCACGCTCAGCCGGGCGAAGTAGTGCCGGGACAACTGTCTGGCTCGCAGCGGTTTTTCGCCGAGCGCGGCGACCGCCTCCGCGCGCTGCTGGGCCGAAAGGTCGGCCAGGTGGCGCGGCGGCTGGCCGCGGCGGGGCGCCGCGAAGACGAGGGGCAGCGAAGACATGGCCTTTCCAGTGTTCCAGTTGTCCCGGCCCGCCATCATGACCTGCGCCGTTTCAGTAGATTTCTGGCATGTCTTCGATGCGCAACCGGCCGAGGGGCCCTCGGTCAGCCTCGTTCGGCGGCCAGCCGGGAACGGTGCTCGAAAGCGAGAGCCCGTACGGCAGCCGCCGGCTCGTGGTCGAGTACGACGGCGCGACCACCGCAGCGTACCTGCACGACGCCGGTGCGGTGCTGGGGGCGGCGTGGCTCGCCAACCACGAGCAGGCACCGCAGAGCGCGGATCTGTCCCGGCTGAACGCGGGCCAGGCACCGCTGATGCCCGCCGCGCACACCAAGCACCCGGCGGGCCGGCCGCCGCTGGACGCCAGGACACTGCGGGCGCTGTGGTTCGAAGAAGGGGACGGGGTCGCGGTCATCGAGGGCGGGCAACTGCTCGCGGTCATCCCCGGCTGGTGCGACATGGCCCGTGGCATGCCCGGCTACAGCAGGGACGTGATCGGGCAGACACCGTTCGCCTGGTCACTCGATGATGCGATGGAAGGGCTCGGCCCGCGGGCCGACCGGGCGACGGCGTTCTGGCGCTGGCGGCAGCGGGACGACTCGTGGGCGTCGTTCCAGCGGTCCATGCTCGGCCACCTGCTGGCCCGGCTCGGGCCCGGCGCCAGGTACTGGGATGTCAGCGGCGGCAAGCAGCCGATGGTCGGCGTGTCCGAGCGGCCGCCGACCCAGCAGCGGCAGTACACGGTGCTGTCCACGATCGGCATGAGCTGCCAGCGGATGCCCGTGGTGGAGCAGGCCATGGAGGACCCGGGCGCCTGCGCGCGGATCGAGCTTGCCATTGCCACGACGATGCCCAGCCGGGACGCCGCCCGCGTGTTCCTGTGGCTCGCCCAGTATCCGTGGCGGGCCGTGACCTGGTTCGGCACCGGGCACACCGTGCGCTGGTACCACGAGCCGGGAACCTTCCCGCTCGGCGGCGGGAGGGAGGCCGTGCTGCTGCTCGACGACCCCTCCCATCTGCTTGGCCCGGAAGTGCCCGACCTGACCGGGTTCTCCGTGGGCGGCGACCCGACGCGCTGGCTGTGGATCATCCCGATCACCGAGCGGGAGCGGCTGATCGCCAAGGAACGTGGCGCCGCCAGCCTGGTCACCCAGCTAGCCGCACAGCGCCGCAGCTGGGTCACGAGCGTGTAACCGCGGCACGGGCCGGCGCCCGCCGGCTAATGGATATGCAGGCTGATGCCGAGCAGCGGAAGCCACCACAGCAGAATGGCGAGAACGGCCGAACCTATGGCCTTGAGCAGGCTGAGGTGCAGGTAGCCCCGCGACCATGCAACGATCACGCCAATGATCAGGTAAACGAGAAAGATAATGCCGATCGGTCGCTTCAACATGGCTGCTCCGCTCCCGTCCACTGGTGGATTGAGTCCGAGACGCCTCCACCAACTCCCCTGGCAATCGGGAAGCAAACACGGGTCAGGCAGCCATAGGTGTCAGGGCACGTGAGACACCGGCACAAAGGCCAGCAGGAGGAGCCAGACCACCGGCGCCGCGATGAGCATCGCGTCGATCCGGTCCAGGATTCCGCCGTGGCCGGGCAGCACGGAGCCCATGTCCTTGATGCCCAGGTCGCGCTTGATCATCGATTCGACCAGGTCGCCGAGCGTGGCACAGGCGAGGGCCGCCGCGCCGATCACCAGCCCCTGCCAGATGGCACCGTGCAGCAGGAGCGACAGGCCGATCGCCCCGCCCAGGAGGCAGAACAGCGCCGATCCGCCGAACCCCTCCCAGGTCTTCTTGGGACTGATCGCCGGGGCCATCAGATGGCGCCCGACGGTGACGCCGGCGGCGTAGCCGCCCACGTCGCTGCACACCACCAGGATCAGGAACAACAGCGTGCGCCTCGGGCCATCGGCCGGGGCCAGCATGAGGCCGACGAAACAGGCCGGCAGCGGCAGGTAGGCGAGGGCGAAGGCCCCCGCGGTGACGTCGCGCAGGTAGCCGTCGGTTCCGCCGGTCAGCCGCCAGGCGAGGACCGCTGTCATGGTGATCGCGACAGAGGCCAGCGCGGCGCGCTCCCCCTGCCAGTAGGACAGGACGAACGCTACGGCGCCACCCGCGGCCACCGGGATCACCGGTATCCGGATCTGCTTCCCGGCCACGGCGCGGGTGAGTTCCCACAGCGCAAAGCCGACCATGACGCCGACAAGGGCGAGGAACGTGGCCTTTACCGTGAACAGCGTGAGAATGGCGAGCCCGCCCAAGCCGAGGCCGACACCGACCGCCGCGGGCAGGTTGCGCCCGGTGCGCCGCTCCCGCTTCTCCGGCTGTGCGGGCTCCGCTGGACTGTCCGCAGGCAGATCAGACTTCAAGCAGTTCTGCTTCTTTATGTTTAAGCAGTTCGTCCACCTGTGCGACGTAGGTGTGCGTGAGGTCGTCGAGTTCCCGCTCCGCCCGGCGCACCTCGTCCTCGCCCGCGTCGCCGGACTTGACCAGCTTGTCCAGCGAGTCCTTCCCGTGCCGCCGGATGTTGCGGATCGAGACCCTGCTGTCCTCCGCCTTGCGGTGGGCGACCTTGATGTACTCCCTGCGCCGCTCCTCGGACAGTTCGGGGAACACGACCCGGATGATCGTGCCGTCGTTGGCCGGGTTCACGCCCAGGTCGCTGTTGCGGATCGCCTTTTCGATGGCCGCCAGCGATGACTTGTCAAAGGGCTGGATGACCACCATCCGCGGCTCGGGGATATGGAACGAGGCAAGCTGGTTCACCGGCGTCTGCGTGCCGTAGTACTCGGCCGTGATCTTGGCGAACATGGCCGGGTGCGCCCGCCCGGTGCGAATGACCGCGAACTCCTCCTTGGCGACGGCGACGGCCTTCTCCATTTTCTCTTCGGCCTCGAAGAGGGTCTCGTCTATCACAGCGGCTCCTGTCCCATCGCTTGCCCGCCGCGGCTGCTAACCGCGGACGTCAGCATCCTCCGGCCTGCTGACCAGCGTGCCGATCTTCTCCCCCCGCACTGCTCGCACGACGTTACCCTTTTCCATCAAGTCGAAGACGACAATGGGCAGGCCGTTGTCCATGCACAGGCTCACCGCCGTGGTGTCCATGACCTTCAATTCCAGGCGGAGCACCTCACTGTAGTCAAGCTGATGGAAGCGCACGGCATCGGGCATGATGCGCGGATCCGCATCGTAAACCCCGTCCACCTGCGTCCCCTTGAGGAGCGCCTCGGCGCCGATCTCCAGCGCGCGCTGGGCCGCACAGGTGTCGGTGGAGAAGAAGGGGGCACCAAGGCCGGCCCCGAAGATGACTATCCGCCCCTTTTCCAGGTGGCGGATCGCCCGGCGGGGAATGTACGGCTCGGCCACCTGCCCCATCGTGATCGAGGTCTGGACCCGGGTGTCCACGCCGAGTTTCTCGAGCACATCCTGCAGCGCGAGGCAGTTGATCACCGTGCCGAGCATGCCCATGTAGTCGGCCCTGGCCCGGTCGATGCCACTCTCGGCCAGTTCCCGCCCGCGGAACATGTTCCCGCCGCCGACAACCGCCGCGACCTGTACCCCGTCCTTGACGACGGCGACGATCTCCCTGGCGATGCGCTGGACCACGCTCGGGGAGATGCCCAGGGGTTCGTCGCCGGAGAAGGCCTCGCCGGACAGCTTGACCACGACGCGGTGCCAGGGGCGGTGCATCCAGTCGTTGGGGTCCCGCACGGCCGAGCCGAGCACGCGTGGCGCGCCGTCCCCCCTGTCGGCGCTGTTCTCCACGTGGCCGCCTCCTTGGTTGTCTGGTCGCCGGCCGCCCTTCAGCCTGCCTGGCCGATCTGGAAGCGGGCGAACGCCCGTACCGTGGCGCCCTGCTCGCTGAGCATCTGCTTGATCGTCTTCTTCGGCTCCTTGACGAACGGCTGCTCGACGAGCGTGACGTCCTTGAAGAACGAGCCCAGCCGGCCCTCGACGATCTTGGGGATCGCCTGCTCCGGCTTGCCCTCGTCCCGGGTGATCTGCTCGGCGATGCGGCGCTCGTTCTCGACAAGGTCGGCCGGCACCTGGTCCCGGGTCACATACTGCGGCCGCATCGCCGCGACCTGCTGGGCCACGTCCTTGCCCGCCTGCTCGTTCGGCGCGTCCAACTGGACGAGCACGCCCACGGTCGGCGGCAGTGCGCGGTCGGAACGGTGCAGGTAGCTGGTGACATAACCGCCCTCGAGCAGCGCGTACCTGCCGAGTTCCAGCTTCTCCTTGAGCGAGGCACCTGCCTCGTCGATGAGCTGCTGCGCGGTGACCCCCGGGCGCACCTCCAGCGCCAGCACGGCGAGCCGGTCGGCGGCCCGCTGCGCCAGCGCGGCGGCGGTGATGTCCGCCGCCACCCCCTGGAACAGGTCGGTCTTGGCAACGAAGTCGGTCTCGCAGTTCAGCTCGACCAGGACCCCGGCGCTGGTGCCGTCGAGCGCCGCCGCGATGAGCCCGTTGGCCGCGGTGCGCGTGGCCCGCTTGGCCACGTCCTTGACACCCTTGAGGCGCAGCAGTTCCACCGCCTTGTCGAACTCGCCGTCCGCCTCCGTCAGCGCGTTCTTGCAGTCCATCATCCCCGCGCCGGTAGCGTCGCGAAGCCGCTTCACATCCGCGGTGGTGTAGTTCGCCATGTCCTCATCTCTCACTGTCTGATCTGAATGCGTCACCAGTTCCGGCTGGCGGAACCGGTGCCGCAGGCAGCCCGGCTCAGCCGCTCAGTCCGCGGTGACCGCGTCATCCGCGGTGACCGCGTCACCAGCCGTGGCCTCGTCCGCGGCACCATCGGCGGCCGGGGACGCGCTGTCCTCGGCGCTGGCCTGCGCCGCGGCGCCGTCGGCCGCCGCTGCGCCATCGGCCGCCGTGGCGTCCGCGGCTGTGGTGTCCGCGGCCTGGTCGGTCGCGTCCGCGACGGCTGCGGCGGGGGCGGCTGCGGCTTGGGCAGGCTCAGCCGCAGCGGCTGGGGCAGGCTCAGCCGCAGCGGCTGGGGCGGGCTCAGCGGCGGTGTCCGCGACGGCTGGAGCCGAGACGGGCTCGGCGGCCGTGTCCGCGACGGCTGCGACTGGGGCGGCCGCGGCTGGGGCCGCCCCAACGGCGGCGTCCGCCACGGCTGGGGCCGGCTCAGCGGCGGCGTCCGCCACGGCTGGAGCCGGCTCAGCGGCCGTGGCCGCACCGTCGCGTGGCTCCGGCACGCGCGCTCCGTCGTCGGCGCTCTTGCGCTCGAGCAGCTCGCGCTCCCACTCGGCCAGCGGCTCCTCGCT
>Ga0070709_10000089_pt1 | contig 65260 bp, 52 predicted proteins | sample LARL51metaG_FD_65449 | JGI IMG/M metagenome (GOLD analysis project Ga0070709, IMG submission 65449) | Corn, switchgrass and miscanthus rhizosphere microbial communities from Kellogg Biological Station, Michigan, USA - LAR L5-1 metaG | ecosystem: Host-associated > Plants > Roots > Rhizosphere ... | reverse complement strand
GGATCTCAGGCCTTCAAGAGATGAGCGAGCAACAGGAAGATCCCGCGGGTTCAGCCGCCGTCTCGAGGCTCCTTGACTACTTGAGGACCAGCCGTGGGTTCGATTTCGGGGCCTACAAAGTCACCGGCCTGCTGCGGCGCGTCCAGAAGCGGATGCGCGACGTCGGCGCCGGCTCCTACGCAGAGTACCTGGACTACCTCGAGGTCCACCCGCAGGAGTTCGCGCCGCTCTTCGACGCCGTCCTGATCAACGTCACCAGCTTCCTCCGGGACCCTCCCGCCTGGGAGTATCTGGCCGAGCACATCCTGCCGCGGATCGTCGAGGAGCGGGCACCCGACCAGCCCATCCGGGTGTGGAGCGCCGGCTGCGCCTCCGGCGAGGAGGCCCTCAGCGTCACCATGCTGTTCGCCGAGCTGCTGGGAGAAGAGCGGGTGCGCGACCGCGTCAAGATCTACGCCACCGACGTCGACGAGGAGGCCCTGGCCGAGGCGCGGCGCGCCACCTACGGCGCGCGCCAGATCGAGGGAGTGCCGGCGCCGCTGCTCGAGAAGTACTTCGAGAAGGCCGAGGACCGCTACGTCTTCCGCCCCGAGCTCCGGCGCTGCCTGATCTTCGGCCGCCACGACCTGACTCAGGACGCCAGCATCTCGCGCCTCGATCTGCTGGTCTGCCGTAACACCCTGATGTACTTCAACGCCGAGGCGCAGGAGAAGATCCTGGCGCGCTTCCACTTCGCCCTGAACCGCTCCGGCTACCTCTTCCTCGGGCGCGCCGAGACACTGCTCACCCACAGCCACAGCTTCCGCCCGGTGGATCTCAAGCACCGGATCTTCGCACGCGCCGTCGTCAGCCACACGCGCGACCGCCTGCTGGCCCTGTCGGTGGCTGCCGTTCCATCGCCGGCACCCGTCCAGGTGCCGAGGCCGCGGCTGGTCGACCTGGCCTTCGACCAGGGTCCGGTGGCGCAGATCGCCGTCGACGAGCGCGGTTGCCTGAGCTTCGCCAACGAGAGCGCGCGGCAGCTGTTCAAGCTCGGGCCGGCGGACCTCGGCCGGTTGCTGCAGGACCTCGAGCTCTCCTACCGGCCGGTCGAGCTGCGCTCGCTCATCCAGGAGGCCGCCAAGACGCGCGCCCCGGTGAAGGTCGCGGACGTTCCGTGGCCCGCTCCCGGCCGCGAGCAGCGCCACTTCGAGGTGCAAGTCTTACCGCTGACCGCGCCGGCGGGAGAGATCATCGGCGCCGCCGTGTCGTTCGTCGACCTCACCCAGGCCCGCCAGCTGCAGGCGGAGCTCGCGCGCGCCCACGAGCGGCTCGAGGCCGCGTACGAGGAGCTGCAGTCGGCCAACGAAGAGCTGGAGACGACGAACGAGGAACTGCACTCCACGGTCGAGGAGCTGGAAACCACCAATGAGGAGCTGCAATCGGCCAATGAAGAGCAGGAGACGATGAACGAGGAGCTGCAGTCGACCAACGAGCAGCTGAGCGCCTTGAACCGCCGGCTGGAGCAGGGCTCCCTGGACCTCGAGGAGGTGAACACCTACCTGCGCGAGATCCTGGCCAGCCTGAACGCGGCGGTCGTGGTCGTGGATCGAAACTTGCAGGTCAGACTGTGGAACGAGAAAGCGGAAGACCTCTGGGGGCTGCGAAGCGATGAGGCGGTAGGTCTGCCGTTCCTCGAGCTCGACATCGGGCTGCCGGTCGGGGAGCTGGGCGAGCCTCTCCGAGAAGGCCTGGATCAGGGCAACCAGGGCAATGGCAGCAAGGATCTGGTCGTCGACGGCGTCAACCGTCGCGGCCGTCCGATGCGTTACCAGGTGCGCTCGACACCGTTGCGTGGGCCACGCGGCCCCCAGGGAGTGATCCTGCTGCTCGAGGGGCACCCCCGCGGAGAGTGAGAGCCCCTCCGGAGGGAGGGGTGGCGGGGCCGCCGAAAGGCGGTCCGCCGAGACGTAGATGACGGCAGGTCTCGAATGTCGAAGAGGGTTACCAGCAGCGCGAAGCGCGAGCGCGGCGCCGACGACGCTTCCGCGCGGCCGCCCCTGGCGCGCCACGCCCCGCAGCGACGCCTGAGCGACGCCCACGAGGCGTTGCAGCGCACGCTCGAGGAGGTCGAGCTCGCCGAGCGTGAGCTCGCCCAGCAGAACGAGGAGCTGATCGCCGCGCGCGAAGCGCTCGAGGTCGAGCGCCACCGCTACCGCGAGCTCTTCGAGCTGGCGCCGGACGGCTATCTCATCTCCAACGCCCAGGGCATCGTCGAGGAAGCCAACCAGGCGGCGGCGGCGCTGCTCAACACTCCCGAGAGCGCCCTCTACGGCAAGCCGCTCGCCGTGTACGTGGAGCCGTCCGGCAGGCCGGCGTTCCGGTCGCTGCTGCGCGAGGTGGCCGCGGCCCGGCGGCAGGTGCAGAACTACGAGCTGCAACTGCTGCCGCGTCCGGCCGCGGCGGCCCATGCGCCCGGCGACGGGCTGCCGGCGCCGCGTCCGGCCAAGGAGGTGCTGCTCACCGTGGTGCGCGACGAGGCGCGGCCGGACCGCCCCGCCCGCCTGCGCTGGGTCCTGCGGGACGTGTCGGACCGCAAGGCGGCCGAGGAGGCGCTCCGCGCCAGCGAGGAGCGCCTGCGCCATTCCCAGCGCCTGGAGTCCATCGGGCGCCTGGCCGGCGGCATCGCGCACTCCTTCAACAACCTGCTGGCGGCGGTCGGTTTCCACGTCGACCTGCTGCTCGAGCGCGCGGGCAGCGAGGAGTTCCGGCGGCGCCACAGCGAGGAGATCCGCAAGGCCGCCGACCGGGCGGCGGTGCTCGCCCGCCAGCTGCTCGCGTTCAGCCGCAAGCAGGTGCTGCAGCCGGAGCGCCTGAGGGTGGGGCAGGCGGTCGCCTCGATGCTGCCAATGCTGCGCCGCCTGATCGGCGAGCACATCGAGCTCGCGACCGATCTCGCGGGGTCGACGGGCGCGGTGCACGCCGATTTCGGCCAGCTCGAGCAGGTGATCCTCAACCTGGTGGTCAACGCGCGCGACGCGATGCCCGACGGCGGCCGCCTGGAGGTGCGGGTGGCCGACGGCGACAGTGCCGGCGGCGGTGGGGAAGGGTGGGGCGGCGCGGCGGCCGGCCTCGAGCTGCCGCCGGGCCCCTACGTAGAGCTGACGATCGGCGACACCGGCTCCGGGATGACCCCGGAGGTGAAGGCCAGGCTGTTCGAGCCCTTCTTCAGCACCAAGCCGCCCGACAAGGGAACGGGCCTGGGGCTGGCGACGGTCCACGGCATCGTGCGCCAGAGCGGCGGCGACGTCCGGGTCGACACCGAGCCCGGGAAGGGATCGTCGTTCCACGTCTTCCTGCCGCGGCTGGCGGACGCCGGCGACGAGGTGGAGACGCACCCGTCGCCCGCGGCCGCCGACCGCGGCACCGAGGTCCTGCTGCTGGTCGAGGACGAGGACAGCATCCGCGAGCCGGCCATGGAGATCCTGGAGAGCCGCGGTTACGCGGTGCTCGGGGCGAGCGGCGGCGCCGACGCCCTGGCGGTCGCGCGGGCCCACGAGGGCCCCATCGACCTGATGATCACCGACGTGGTGATGCCGGGGATGAACGGCACTCAGCTGGCAGAGGAGCTGCGCTCGTCGCGGCCCGGCATGCGCGTGCTCTACATCTCCGGCTATCCCGAGGACGCCATCGCGCACCATGGCGTGCTGGATCCGGACAAGGCGTTCCTGCAGAAGCCCTGTCCCGCGGCCGTCCTGCTGCGCACCGTCCGCGAGGTGCTGGATGCCGGCCGCGAGGCGCCGGTTGCCCCTGGCGCGCACGGCGGCGGCGGACCGGAGGTCGAGCCCTCATGACGGAGCTCGCGCCAGAGCCCGCGGCGCTGCTGGTGCTCGGGGCCTCGGCGGGAGGCGTCCAGGCGCTCTCCGAGGTGGTGCGGGCGCTGCCGGCCCGCCTCGATGCGGCTGTGTTCGCCGTGCTCCATGTCTCGCCCTACGGCCACAGCGCGATGCCGGCGATCCTCAGCCGCAGCGGGCCGCTGCCGGCGGTGCATCCCGTGGATGGGGAGGCGATCCGTCCAGGCCGCATCTACGTGGCGCCGCCGGACCTGCACATGCTCGTCGAGCCCGGTGTCGTGCGGCTGTCGCGAGGCGCGAGCGAGAACGGCTTCCGGCCGGCGGTCGACGTGCTCTTCCGCAGCGCCGCGCGCAGCTACGGCGAGCGGGTGGTGGCGGTGGTGCTCACCGGCAACCTCGACGACGGCACCGCCGGCCTCGCGGCGGTCAAGCGCCACGGCGGCGTCGCCGTGGTGCAGGACCCTGCCGAGGCCGACTATCCCGGAATGCCGGCAAGCGCGGTGCGCAACGTCGACATCGACTACGTGGTGCCGCTGGGCGAGATCCCCGGCGTCCTGGTGGCCCACTGCAAGCGGCTCGCCGCGGCAGCGCATCCGCCTGCCGCCGTCGCCGCCGCCGCGCTGGCCGCGGTATCCGCCGGCGGTGCGGCGGCCTTCGCCGATGCCGGCGCCGCCGCGGCCGCGGGTGCCGGCGCCGGCGGGGCGCGCGGAGTCGCGGTCGTCGCCGGCGGCGCCGGAGACCCCGTGGGCGCCGTGGCGGCCGGACGGGAAGGAGGGGCCGGGATGATGAAAGAACAGCTCGAGCGCGGCGCCGACCGCGAAGCCGGCGCCCGTCCATCCGCCTTCACCTGCCCGCTCTGCGGCGGCTCGCTGTGGCACAACGAGGAAGGCAGCTACGAGCACTTCCGCTGCCGCACCGGCCATGCCTTCTCGCCCGAGAGCCTGTTCGCGCTGCAGTCGAAGTCGACCGAGGCGGCGCTCTGGGAGGCGCTGCGCGCGCTCGAGGAGAACGCCGCCCTGTCGGGCCGGCTGGCGCGGCAGACCCGCGGCGGTTCGCACGCCGCCGACCAGGAGCGCTTCCGCCTGCGCCAGCGCGCCGCCGAGAAGCACGCCGAGGAGCTGCGCCGCATCCTGATGCTGCCGGACGGCCTCAGCGGCGGGGCGTGAACCCCGTCCGCGGTGTCACCGGGGATTGGCCGCGCGGCACAAAGATGATATGAATGGTCACAAATAGCGGTTTCCCGTCCGCCCGGGCGTGAAAGGAGAGCCGACACCGTGAGCGAAATCGAGAGCCGAGGCTATGTCAATCCGAGCGTGCTGGTGTCCACCGAGTGGGTGTCCCAGCACCTGCAGGACCCGAAGATCCGCATCGTCGAGTCGAACGAGGACCCGCTGCTCTACGGCACCGGCCACATCCCGGGCGCCGTCGAGATCGACTGGACGCGCGACCTCAACGACCAGGTGCGGCGCGACTACCTCGACCACCAGGGCTTCTCCGCACTGATGCGCCGCCTGGGGATCGACAAGGACACCACCATCGTCTTCTACGGCGACCGCAACAACTGGTGGGCCACCTACGCCTACTGGGTCTTCCAGCTGTTCGGCCACGACCGGGCCAAGATCATGGACGGCGGCCGCATCAAGTGGGCGCAGGAGAACCGGCCGCTGAGCCGGGAGGTGCCGCAGTACCCGCCCTCGGACTACCAGGCCCCGGCGCGCGACGACAAGAAGATCCGGGCCTACCGCCAGCAGGTGCTCGATCACCTGCAGGCCAAGGGGCGCCTGATCGATGTCCGCAGCCCGGCCGAGTACACCGGCGAGCGGCTGCACATGCCCGAGTACCCGAACGAGGGCGCGCTGCGCGGCGGCCACATCCCCGGCGCGGCCAACGTGCCGTGGGCGCGGGCGGTCAATCCCGACGACGGCACCTTCAAGCCGGCCGCCGACCTGAAGGCGATCTACGAGGGCGAGGCGCACCTGTCGCACGACGACGACGTCGTCGTCTACTGCCGCATCGGCGAGCGCAGCAGCCACACCTGGTTCGTGCTCACCCACCTCTTGGGCTATCCCCGGGTGCGCAACTATGATGGCAGCTGGACCGAGTGGGGCAACCTCGTGGGGGTCCCCATCGAGCGCTGACGCCCTGACGCCCTGACGCCCTGACGCTGATATTTGGCGGCCACCGTGAGCTACACGCCGCCAGGACCCGTGACCCATGCCGGAGCTTCCCGCCAAGCTGGAAGAGACGCTGGATCTGCTCGACCTGGTCCCCGACCGGGCCGAGCGCATCCAGCTGCTGATCGACATCGCCGACCGCTTCGAGGAGGTGCCGCCGCGCCTCGCGCGGCGGCCGTTCTCGCCGGACCACCAGGTGCCCGCCTGCGAGTCGGAGGCCTACGTCTGGGGCGAGCAGCGGCCGGACGGCACGCTCGACTTCCACTTCGCGGTCGAGAACCCGCAGGGCATCTCGGCCAAGTCGCTGGCGGTGATCCTGGACGAGGGGCTCTCGGGGGCGCCGCTCGACCAGGTCGCGGCGGTGCCGCAGGACCTCGTCTACCGGGTCTTTGGCCGCGAGCTGTCGATGGGCAAGTCGATGGGCCTCATGGGCATGGTCTCGATGGTCGCCTCGATGGCCCGCTCGCGCCTGCCCACTGGGAATCCCCCTCTGGCCGGGCCGCGGTAGGCGGGGGACGAGGCGAGGCATATCACTGCCTCGTGGAGACGAGGCCCTCGAAGTGCTCAAAGGAACGGATCTCGGACTCCGGGGCCTCGTCTCCACGAGGCAGTGATATGCCTCGCCTCGTCCCCCGCCTACCGCGGCCCTCCGCTATGGGCCTCGGGCCGCAAGAGCTCTGCGGTCAACTGCGACGGTGTCCCCAACCTCCTTCCCAGTTAACTTTGTGGCGCAAAGTACTTGACGGGGGCTGCCGCCGGCCGGTAGAGTTGCGGCCGTGAACCTGCCGACGCGCGCCCGCACCTCGCTCTCCTCCGTGCCTGGTCCGGCCGAGCCGCCCGCGCTGCACCTGCGGGCGATGGACAACCTGCGGTTCATCCGGCAGACGATGGAGGACGCGGTGTACTTCACCGCCGTCTCCGGCGTCGGCGAGATCGCGGTCGGGCTGACCGCGCTGGCGGCAGCCTGGCTGGCGGCGCGGCAGGCGACGGCGCAGGGGTGGCTGGCGGTGTGGCTGGCGGAGGCGCTGATCGCCGCGGTGGTCACCGGCGGCGCCGTGGTCTGGAAGGCGCGGCAGGCGCGGCTCAGCCTGGTGTCGCGGCCCGGGCGCCGCTTCGCTCTCGGGCTGGTGCCGCCGCTCGTCGCCGGGGCGCTGCTCAGCGTGGCGCTGTTCGCCGCCGGCGAGCGCGCGCTCCTGCCCGGGATGTGGCTGCTGCTCTACGGCACCGCCGTGGTCACCGGCGGCGCCTTCTCGGTGCGCATCGTGCCGATCATGGGGCTGGGATTCATGGCGCTGGGGGGGGCCGCGCTGTTCGCTCCGGCCGGCTGGGGCGATGCCTTCCTGGCGGCGGGGTTCGGCGGCCTGAACCTGCTCTTCGGCCTGTTCATCGCCAGGCGCCACGGCGGCTGACGGCGAGCATCGCGAGCATCGCGAGCATCGCGAGGATGGCAACCATGTCTAGGATCGCCAAGCACAGCCACCTGCCGGGCGACGGGCACCGCGGCGCGGTCACCCCGAGCGCGCCGCCCCCGGAAGGCACCCGCGCCGCTCTCGAGCTCGACCGCCTGATCCACGAGCGCATGCGGCTGGGGATCGTCTCGGCGCTGGCCGTGGACGAGCGGCTGAGCTTCAACGACCTGAAGAGCCTGCTGCGCACCACCGACGGCAACCTCAGCGTGCACGCGCGCAAGCTCGAAGAGGCCGGCTACATCCAGTGCGACAAGTCGTTCGTCGGCCGGCTGCCGAAGACCGAGTACCGCCTGACCGCCGCCGGCAAGCGGGCGCTCGAGCGCTACCTCGATCACATGGAAGCCATCATCCATGCCACGCGGGACGCCTGAGGACCGCCGGCGAACGATGGCGACCCCGGCGATGCCCGCGACGCCCGCGGCGTAAGTTCTTCATGCAACCAGTGTCGAGCGCTAGGAGGGATGGGCGAATGGCCCAGGAGAGAAGGACCGGGAACCCGGTGCCGGCGGCGGCGGGAGGCAGGCGTTGAACGGCCTCCATGCCGCCATCATCATGGATGGCAACGGCCGCTGGGCCGTGGCGCGCGGCAAGTCGCGCACCGCGGGACACCTGGCGGGAGCGGACGCGGTGCGGCGGACGGTCGAGGCCGCGCCGGACCTCGGCATCGACGTCCTGACCCTGTACGCGTTCTCCTCGGACAACTGGCGGCGGCCGCCGGACGAAGTGGGCGCCCTGATGCGGCTGCTGCGCCGCTACCTGATGGCGGAGACCGGGCGCTGCGTCGAGAACGGCGTGCGGGTCCAGGTCATCGGTCGTCGCGACCGGATCGCCTCCTCGCTGGTGCGCGAGATCGAGTCGGCCGAGAGGGCGACCGCGCGCGGCGAGAAGCTCTGGCTGCGGATCGCCGTCGACTACTCGGCGCGCGACGCCATCCTGCGTGCCGCCTGGCGCCTGGGCGCCGGCCTGCTGGCGGGTGACGGCGAGCCGGGCGCCCCGATCTCGCGCGAGGAGTTCTCGCGCCTGGTGTCCGAGTGCCCCGAGGAGCGCGCCCACGACGTCGACCTGCTGATCCGGACCGGCGGCGAGAAGCGTCTCTCGGACTTCCTGCTCTGGGAGTGCGCCTACGCCGAGCTGATCTTCACCGAGCGCATGTGGCCCGACTTCGGCGCCGCCGACCTCGAGGCCGCGGTGCTCGAGTTCCGGCACCGCGAGCGGCGCTTCGGCACCGTCCCGGCCGGCGCCGGCGTCGGCGCCAGTGCCGCGCGGGCGGCCGCGCCGAGCAAGGCCCATCCCGACGCCGAGATCGCCGCCCTGGCGATGCCCTAGAATGCCGCCTAGATCCCGCGGGCCATCAGCTCGGCGACGGCGCGGTTGAAGCGGGCCGAGTCGGGCAGCTCGGAGCCTTCCGCGAGCAGGCCGTAGCCCAGGAGCAGCTCGGCGTACTCGCCGATCAGCGGATCGGCGGCGTCGCGGTCGAAGTGCTCCTTGAGGCCGGCCAGGATGCGATGGCCGGGGTTGAGCTCCATGATGCGGCGCTGCTTCGGGCCGCCGCCCTTGCCCTTCTGCAGCAGCTTCTCGAGCTGCGGGCTGTAATCGTGCTCGGCGCCGACCAGGCAGACCGGCGAGGCGGTGAGGCGGCTCGTCAGGCGCACCTGCTTGACGTGCTCGTCGAGCTTCTTCTGCAGCAGCTCGAGCAGCGGCTTGAGCTCCTCCTCCCTGGCCTTGAGCGCCTCCTCGGCCTGCTTCTTCTCCTCCTCGCTGCCGAGCGACACCGTGCCCTTGCCCACCGACTTCAGGCGCTTGCCCGCGTACTCGTTCAGCGACTGGGTGAGCAGCTCGTCGACCGTGTCGACCAGGTACAGCACCTCGTAGCCCTTCTCCTTGATCGCCTCGAGGTGGGGCGAGCTCGCGACCTGCGAGCGCGACTCGCCGGTGAGATAGAAGATCTCGTTCTGCCCCTCCTGCATCCGCGCCACGTAGTCCTTCAAGGAGGTGAGCTTCTCGGGATCGTGCGACGACTCGAAGATCAGCAGCTCGAGCAGCCGGTCCTTGTTCTCGTAGTCGGAGCTGACGCCCTCCTTGATGGCGCGGCCGAACTCCTTCCAGAACTTCAGGTAGGTCTCGGCCTCCTTCTCGCGCATGTCGTCGAGGGTGTCGAGCACCTTCTTGGTCAGCCCCTTGCGCATGGTCGTGATGTGGCGGTCCTGCTGCAGCATCTCGCGCGAGACGTTGAGCGAGAGGTCGGGCGAATCGACGACGCCGCGCACGAAACGCAGGTACTGCGGCAGCAGGTCCTCGCACTTCTCGAGGATCTGGATGCGCTTGACGTACAGCTGCAGGCCGGGCTTCGAGGCGACGTAGTAGAGGTCGTAGGGCGCCTGCGCCGGCACGAACAGCAGCGCCTGGTACTCGATGCGGCCCTCCGCCTTGAAGGAGATCACCTTCAGCGGCTCGGTCCAGTCGTGCGCGATGTGGCGGTAGAACTCGTTGTACTCCTCGGCGGTGACCTCCGACTGCGGCCGCGTCCAGATCGGCTTCATCGAGTTGAGGACCTTCTCCTCGAGCGGCATCTTCGGCTTCTCGCCGGTCTCCTTCTCCTTCGCCAGGTCCTCGATCTCGGGGTCCTTCTCGGCGGTGAGGATGATCGGGTAGGAGACGAAGTCCGAGTAGCGGCGGACGATGCGGCTGATCACCCAGCGGTCGCTCCAGTCCTCGATGCCGTTGTCGCGGTCCTCCGGCTTGAGGGTGAGGGTGATCGAGGTGCCGCGCCCGGGCAGGTGCTCGGCGTCGACCTCCGAGATCTGGTAGGTGCCGTCGCCGGTCGACTCCCAGCGGGTCGCGGCGGCTTCGCCGGCGCGGCGGGTCACCAGCTCGACGCGCTGGGCGGCCATGAACGACGAGTAGAAGCCGACGCCGAACTGGCCGATCAGCTCGGCGATCGCCTGCTTCGACTCGCCCTGCCGGAGACGCTCGACCAGTTCGCGGGTGCCCGACTTGGCGATGGTGCCGATGTTGGCGACCACCTCGTCGCGGTTCATGCCGATGCCGTTGTCGCGCACGGTCAGGGTGCGGCGCTCGCGGTCGGCTTCGATCCGGATCTCGAGCTTCTCGTCGCCCGCCATCAGCTCGGGCTGGGTGACCGCCTCGAAGCGCAGGCGGTCCAGCGCGTCGGAGCCGTTCGAGATCAGCTCGCGCAGGAAGATCTCCTTGTTCGAGTACAGCGAGTGGATCATGATGTCCAGCAGCTGCTTGGTCTCGGCTTGAAAGGGCAGGGTCTCGGTCGGGGCCGTGGTGGCGGTCATGGGCGTCTCCTCTTCGCTCTTCTATCTCTCTCTGTCAATCTCTATGCTGGCGATCTGCGGGCGACGGATCGAGCAACCCGCCGGGGCAGCGAACGCTTCCCGGTCCAGGCACCGGCCGCGCCCAAGGCAGCGCCGCGGCCGTCCTCCGGTCCTCGGTGGACTGCAAAATTAGTCAAAGGCGCGCAGATTTTCAAGCGCCATCCTTCCTCACGTCTGCTTGCTGTACGTGCGCTCGACCCCGCGTCGCGGGACAGGAGACGCCCGGGCGCCCGCGGGGATCATGAGATGCGCCGCCAGCAGGAGCAGACCTAGGGCTGTCGCCGGCCGCGGGCGCCGGCCGTCACCGGGTGTAGTCCGCGGCGCCCTGGAAATGCAGCGAGACGTAGGGCTCGTCGCCGATGACCCAGCTGTCGTGGGGCTCCGGCGGGATGTAGAACAGGGAGCCGGGGGCGAGCTCGATCTGCCTGCCGTCGCTCATCGCCGCCATGGCGCGGCCGGAGATCACCATGCCGACGTGCTCGACGTCGCAGAGGTCCTTCCCGGCCAGCGGCCCGACGTGGGTCGACCAGCGCCACCCGGGCTCGTACTCGGCGCGGCCGATGGTGAGGCCGCCGAGGCGCACGAGGTCGAAGCGCCCCTTCTCGAAGATGCGGGTCTCGTCCGGGTTCTCGAAACGCTTCAGGATCACCTCGATCATGACTCCCTCCCCACGAGGAGCTCGCTGCGCAGCAGGCTCACCGCCTGGCCGGCCAGGAAGACGCGATCGCCGGCGACGCGGACCCGTAGGGCGCCGCCGCGCGCGGACGCCTGGTACGCGGAGAGCTCGACCTTGCCGAGCTTCGCCGCCCAGTACGGTCCCAGCGCGCAGTGCGCCGAGCCGGTCACCGCGTCCTCGTCGACGCCGACCGGCGGTGCGAAGAAGCGCGACACGAAGTCGACCTCGCCGGCGGCCGCTGAGAGCGGCGGATCTTCCCCCGGCGGCCCTTTGGGCGAGGGGTCGACTTGGGCCGGCGGTGGACTTCGGTGCCTCGCCCAAAGGGCGGCCGGGGGAAGTTCCACCGCTTCTCTCGCGGCTCCGGCGGCGGCGCGGGCGGTGACCATCACGCCGTAGGCCGGGGCCAGCACCCCCGCCAGCCGCCGGAAGTCCGGCTGCACGGCGCGCACGACCTCTTCGCTTTCCACCTCGACCAGGAAATGGAGGCGGTTGCGGCCCATCCAGAGCGGCTCGACCCCCAGCGCCGCGGCGAGGGCGGGCCGCGATTCCTCGACGGCGACCTCGGCCGGGAAGTCGAGCTCGATCCATCCCGCGGCGAGCTGGCGCGCCTGCAGGGTCCCGCTGGCGGTGAGGAAACGGATCGGCTCGGCCGGCGGCGCCAGCGCGCTCTGCCACAGGACGTGAGCGGCAGCGAGCGTGGCGTGGCCGCAGAGCTGGGACTCGCCGTCCATGCCGAACCAGCGCAGGCGGAAGCCCTGGTCCGCGCCCTCGCGGAGCACGAAGGCGGTCTTGGGAAGGTTCAGCTCCAACGCCAGGGAATGCATCCAGGAATCGTCGCGCGGCCGGGACAGCAGGCAGACCCCGGCCGGATTCCCGGCGAAGGGCCGGTGGGCGAAGGCATCGACGTGGTACACGAGCATGGGACCGCTCCTCTTGCGCAAGCGCGTTTGCGGGTTGCCCCGGACTTCTCACAGCCCCAGCCGCGGAAGGCGGAGAGGCGTCTCGCTCGATCCAGCCTACTGAGTCAGATTGTAGTAGTACGATCGACTCCTCTCTGGCGACACCTGGAGCGTAGATTGGCAGCGAAGTACCGTCAAGTAGTACAATTTGGACGATGACAATCTGGCAACCCAGGCTGGCCGATGCGCCGGGCCCCCTCTACCGCCGGGTCGCCCTGGCTCTGCGGGAGGACGTGGCGGCCGGGCGGCTGTCCGCGGGCGCGCGCCTGCCCACGCACCGCGAGCTGGCCCGCGCGCTGAAGACGACGGTCGTGACGGCCAGCCGCGCCTACCGCGAGGCCGCCGCCTGGGGTCTCCTCCACGGGGAGGTGGGCCGCGGCACCTTCGTGGCCCCGGCGGCCGCCGGCAGCCGGGCACCCATGCCGGGCGCCGCCGCGGACGTCGTCGAGCTGACCGCCAACTTCGTGGTCCTCGGCAGCGACGGGACCGGCACGCCGCGACCGCCCGCCGCCGAGGCCCGCCTCCTCTGGGAGGGGCTGGAACGGCGCTACCCCCCGGGGGGCGGCACCGAGCACCGGAGCGCCGGGGCCGCCTGGGTGAGGCGCGGCGCCTGGGCGCCGCGCGCGGCCGAGGTCGTGGTCACCGGCGGCGCGCAGCACGCCATCCTCGTCGCCCTGGCCGCGCTGGCGCGGCCCGGCGACGCCCTCTACGTGGAGGCGCTGACCTACCCCGGGATCAAGCGGGCAGCGCGCACCCTCGGCTTGCAGGCGCGCCCGGTGGCGATCGACGAGCACGGCCTCATTCCCGCCGCGCTCGCCGAGGTGTGCGGCGGCCGTCCCGGCGGCGTGCTCTTCTGCCAGCCCACCCTGCACAACCCGACCTCGGCCGTCATGCCCGGCGCCCGCCGCCTCGAGCTGGCGGCAACCGCGCGGCGGCTCGACCTGGCCCTGATCGAAGACAGCGTCTACGACTTCCTGCTCCCCGATCCGCCGCCGCCGCTCGCGGCGCTCGCTCCGGAACGCACCTGCCACGTCGTCAGCGGCGGCAAGGCCTTCGCGCCGGGGATGGGCATCGGCTACCTGGTCGCGCCGGAGCCGCTGGTGCCGAGGCTGCAGGAGGAGATCGCGGCCACCAGCCCGATTGCCGCGCCGTCGCTCGTCGACCTGGCGACCCGGTGGATCGCGGATGGAACCGCCGCCAGGTTGCTCGCGGCCAGGCGCCGCGAGGTGGAGAGCCGCCAGCAGATCGCCCGCGCCATCCTCGGCGGCCTGGACTGGACCTCGCACCCATGCAGCAGCCATGGCTGGCTGCGGCTGCCTCCCCCCTGGCGGGTCGAGCCCTTCGTCGAGGAAGCGCGGCGGCGAGGGGTCGCCGTCAACCCGGCCGCCGCCTTCGCCGCCGATCCCGCCGCGGCCCCGGCCGGCGTCCGCATCTGCCTGGGACCGGTCGCCGAGCATGGCCGCCTCGCGGCAGCCCTCGTCCGCCTGGCGGAGATCGTCGCCGCCCCGGCGCCGGCCGAGGAGCCGGTGGTCTGACGCGCGGGTCCGCAGCGCGGACCCGCTCAGCTCAGTTGAGGGAGTCCCACGAACAGGAGCCGCCGCCGCAGCAAGCGCCGGCTCCGGCGCCGCAGTCGGCCGCGTCGCAACCGCCACCCGCCTCGATGGCCGCGCCGCCGCCGTGCGCCGCAAAGGTCGAATACCGCTTGTCGAGCGCCGCCGCGCCGCAGCTCGTGCAGCTCAGCCCCTCGGCCCCCTCGCCGAGCCCCTGCAGGATCTCGAACTGGTTGCCGCAGTCCCGGCAACGATACTCATAGAGAGGCATCGTCTCATCCTCCTCGCAGGCATTTTACGCCTGCCGGCCGCCGGGACCTATGGATCCACGGCCCGGCGGGCCGCCGCCGAGGGGCAGGGGAGAGCGCCTGTGCGCTACGGTGCTCCCGGACCGGCGCTGAAACTCACCGGCGCTCCCTCGCGTAAGTGAAAGCAACCGTCTCGTCGTGGCGGCGCTCCCCCCCGGTGGCGGCTCGGATGGGCGGATGGGAGCCGGCAGCGCAGGGGCCCGGGCGGCGGCGTACGGGTGCGGAGGGCTTCCCCATGGGTGCGGTCTGGCGCGATTTCCGGTACGGTCTGCGGGCGCTGGCCCGGGCGCCGGGCCACACGGCGGCCGCGACGCTCGCCCTGAGCCTGGGCATCGGGCTCACCACCGCAACCTTCAGCATCGTCTACGGCGTGATGCTGCGCGGCCTGCCCTTCGAGCACGCCGAGCGGATCATGTCGCTTCGCACCGAGAACGCCGCGCACGATCGCACCGGCGGGGCGGTCGGCGTGCACGACTATCTCGACTGGTGCAAGCGGCAGCGGTCGTTCGAGGAGCTGGCGGCATTCACCAGCGGGACCGTCACGGTGAGCGGTGACCGTCATCCCGAACGGGTGGACGGCGGCACTCAGACCGCCAATGCGCTCGCCCTGCTGCGAGTCAAGCCCATCCTCGGGCGCGGCTTCCGACCCGGCGAGGACCGCCCGGGAGCGGCGCCGGTGGTGCTGATCGGCTACCGGCTGTGGAAGAACCATTACGGCGGCGACCCGCGGATCGTCGGCAAGGCGGTGCGGGTCAACGGCCAACCGACGACGGTGGTCGGGGTCATGCCGGCGGACTTCAGCTTTCCGTTCGCGGAGCAGCTGTGGACGCCTCAGATCCTCGACCCGAACAAGACCGAGCGCGGCAAGTCCGAGCTGATGCTGATCGTCGGCCGGCTGCGGCCGGGGGTGACGCGCGAGCGCGCGCAGGCCGAGTTGGACACGATCGAGAGGGCTCTCGCCGTCGAGTATCCGCGCACCAACGCCGGCTGGACGGCCACGGTGGAGCCTTTTGTCCATCTCTTCCTGAACCCGGAGATCCGGCGCATGTTCCTGACCATGCTTGGCGCGGTGTGCGTCGTGCTGCTCATCGCCTGCATCAACGTCGCGAGCCTCATCCTGTCGCGTGCCTCGCAGCGCACCCGCGAGGTCGCCGTCCGTTGCGCCCTGGGGTCCGGCCGCGGCCTGGTGGCGCGCCAGATCCTGCTCGAGAGCCTGACCCTGGCCCTGTTCGGCGCCGCCGCCGGCATCTTCCTGGCGCGGTTCGGCATCGACTTCTTCAACGCGGCGGTCGCCGCCCGGAATCCGCCGCTCTGGATGCACATCGCCCTCGATCCGCCCGCCCTTGCGTTCGCGTTCGGCGCCACGCTGGCGGCGGCGCTCATTTCCGGACTGGTGCCGGCGCTCCAGGTGTCGCGGACGCAGCTCAACGACGTGCTCAAGGACGAGGGGCGCGGTTCGACCAGCCTGCGGCTCGGCTGGGTCAGCCACGTGGTGGTGGTGGCCGAGCTGGCGCTGTCGTGCATGTTGCTGGTGGCGGCCGGCCTGATGATCAAGAGCATCCTGCGCGCTCAGGCGACCCCCTACGGTTTCGAGACCGCCCATCTGCTCACCGCGAGAGTGCCGATCTTCGAGGCCAACTACCCCACCGCACGCGACCGCGGAGCGTTCTACCAGCGCGTGATCGACCGCCTTGCCGAGCGACCGGAGGTCACCGCCGTGGCCGCCACGACCACGCTTCCCAGCGTCACCTGGGGAAGCGACGCGTTCGCCGTCGACGGCAAGGCCTACCCGACCGAGAACGACTATCCGATCGCCCACAGCGACGTCGTCTCGGCCGGCCTGTTCGCGACCCTGGGCGTGCGACCGCGGGCAGGCCGGGAATTCGAGCGCCAGGACACCGCCACGTCGCTGCCGGTGGTCATCGTCAACCAGGCACTGGCGCGCAAGATGTGGCCGCATGACAACCCGATCGGCCGGCGGCTGCGCATGATCGACGGCAACGCCGGCTACGGCGGCTGGGCGCTCGGCTCAGGGTCGCGGCGCCAGGAACCCTGGCGCACGGTGGTGGGCGTGGTGCCCGATCTCCGTATCTATGGCCTCGCCGACAAGCAGCCCGAGGGCCTCTTCCTGCCGCTGTCGCAAGTCGGCGGCATCCGTGTATCGCTCGTCGTCCGCACGCCGCGGGAGCCGCTGGCGCTCGTCGAGACCGTGCGCGCCGCGGTCACGGCAGTCGACAAGGACACTCCCATCTACTTCGTCAAGACCATGGACCAGGCAGTGGTCGAGGACCGCTTCTTCAACGATCTCTTCGGTTCGCTCTTCGTCGCCTTCGGCTTGGCCGCGCTGATGCTGGCCGCGGTCGGCATCTATGGCGTCATCGCTTTCTCGGTCGCGCGCCGCAGCCAGGAGATCGGCCTGCGCATGGCCCTCGGCGCGCAGCGCGGCACGGTCCTGCGCATGCTCCTCCGGCGAGGCGCCATCCAGCTGGCGATCGGCCTGCTTCTCGGCCTGCCCTTCGCCTTCGGGGTTTCGCGGTTGCTGGGAGGAGTGCTGTACGGCGTCCAGGCGGGCGATCCGACGGTTTTCGCCGGTGTCGTCGCCACGCTGTCGCTGGTCGCCATGGCCGCCTGCCTGGTGCCCGGGCGGCGGGCGCTGGCGGTCGACCCGGTCATCGCCCTGCGCCACGATTGAACAGGGCCGTCCGGGTCACGGCTTCGGGTCGCGATCGGTGTCCTGCTCCGGGTAGGGGCGTACCCCACGGCCGGCGGGCGTGCGGAACCACGCAGGTTCAGCTGGGATTCGGCAGGTCCCGGTCGAGCTGCCGCCAGAGCTCTCCGAGGTCGAGCTCGACCGCGGGCAGCGCCACCGAGCGGTACCTGTCGTCCACCGGCAGGGCGACATGGAAGGTCCCCGCGTCGTTCACCAGGAACTCGATCTGGCGCTCGATGGAGTCGACGATCCAGTACTCCCGCACGCCGCTCTCGGCATAGAGCTTGAGCTTCTCGTTGCGGTCGCGCCGGGAGGTTCCCGGAGAGAGCACCTCGACCAGGAGGTCGGGCGCGCCCTCGATGCGGTCCCCGACGATCGCCAGGCGGGAAGCGGAGACATAGATCACGTCTGGCTGCACGACCGAGTGGTCGGCAAGCGTCACGTCGAGCGGCGCGATCGCCGCGGCGCCGCCGGTGCGCTCGGCCACCTCATGGAGCTGCCGCCAGAGCAGCCCGGCCACCGCCTGGTGCCGGAAGGTCGGGCTCGGAGTCACGTAGATCCTCCCCAGGATGAGCTCGCAACGCGGCTCGTCGGGCAGCTCCAGGTAGTCCCGCTTGCGGAACGGCCCCAGCTCCGACGAGGGCGAGGCCGGGCTCTGCCGCAGCATCTCTACAGCCATGGCGTCATTCTAGCCGCGCGGTCGCCAACCAGGCAAAACCGGAGCGCTCCTTCTACCCGCCGCCCCGCCCGATCTCCACCTTGAGCGCCGCCCGCCCGAGGTAGATCTCGTCGCCGCTCTCGAGGCGGACGCCGCGGCGGTCGTGGCGGCTGACTTCGATGGAGCGGCCGGCGCGGAAGAGGAGGGTGCCGGAGGCGCTGCCTTCGTCGCGCAGCCAGAAGGCGGTGGTCTCGGGGTCCCAGGCGATGCGGGCGTGCTCGCGGGAGACGGTCTGCTCGATCTCGCCCTCCTCGAGGAAGGCGACGTCGTTGCGGCGCTTGACGCGGCCGGCGGCGTCGAGGACCTCCTCGAGGCGGCCGAGGTAGATGCGGTCGGCGTCGAGGTCGTAGGCGTCGCGGACGGCCTTGCCCTTGAGGACGGCTAGGCGGAGGAGCGGCCGGGCGGCGCCGCGGGCCGCGGGCCCGGCCTCGGCCTCTCCCTGCGCGGCAGCCTTGGAGAAGGCGAGGGCGTAGCGGCGGCCGCCGAACTCGGGGCCGGCCTGCTCCGTCACCTCGACGGGAATCGCGAGCCCTTCCGGGAAGCGGGCGCCCTTCGCCTTCAGGCGCTCCCGGACCTCGCGCTCGAGGTCCCATCCTTCGCTGGCGATGGCCTGCAGGCGCGAGGTCTCCTCGGGCGTCGCGGCGAGGAGCTTGACCTCCACCCGGTCGAAGGGGAAGACCCGCCTGCCGCCGCCCACCGCCACCACCTGCGCCTCGATGTCCTCGAGCAGGGCGCGATGGATCTCGAGCGGCTCGGTGCCGGCCACCCAGGGCCGCCCCCACTGGCGCAGCTTGTCGATCAGGCGGTCAAGGCTCATCGGGCGATCCCCTCCCTTTTCCGGCATGGGCGGTCTCCTGCAGGAGCCCCAGCGCCGCGGCGCGGCGCACGATCTCTCCGGCGGCGGGCGCCGCCAACCGGCCGCCATAGCCGCCGTGCTCGACGATCACCGCGACGGCGATCCGCCGGCCGCCGGCACCGCCGTAGGGGGCGAAGCCGATGAACCAGGAGTGCGAGCGCTTGTCCTGGACCTCGGCGGTGCCGGTCTTGCCCGCCATCGGCGGCTGCACCCCGGCGAGGAAGGCCGCCGCGGTCCCCTCGGTCACCACGCCGCGCATGGCGCGGGCGACGATCGCGGTCGCGGCGGCGTCGAGCACCGGCATCGGCGGCGCCAGCGCGGTCTTCGCCGCAGGGCCCTCGGGCTCGATCCAGCGCACCTCGGGCATCGTCCCCGAGTCCGCGACGGTCGCGGCCACCCGCGCCATCTGCAGCGGCGTGGCGATCACCTCCCCCTGGCCGTAGGCGGCCTGCGGCAGGGCGCTCTCGAGCGCCCGCGGCGTGTTCGGCCGGGCCATCGAGATGCCGAAGACCTGCGCCGTCGCGAGCAGTGCCTCGGACCCCACGCCGTAGGTGGCGAGCTGCGCGAAGTAGGCGTTGCACGAGTGCCGGATGCCCTTGTCGAGGTTCACGATGCCGTGGGGCCTGGTGACCGTGGGATCGTCCCGCACCAGGCGCCCGCGCACGCGGTTGCCGGCGCGCCCGTTCGGCAGCAGCTTGCACTCGAAGGTCCTGGCGGCGAGGCCGGGGTCCTTGCGCAGGGCGGCGAGTGCCGTGACCACCTTGAAAGTTGAACCCGGCGGGTAGATGCCGTACCGCGCCCGATCCAGCAGCGCGCCGCCGCTGGCGGCGGCGGCAGCGCCGGTGGCCCCGGCGGCCCCGGCAGCTCCGGCTCCGGCGGTCGCCGGCGCGGTATCGACCGGCAGACGCAGCGGGTAAGGGTACGAGGCGGCGGCCAGGATCTCGCCGCTGCCGGCGTCTAGCACCACGGCGGCGGCGCCGAAGCCGGCCTCGGCGGCGTGCCGGGCGACGATCTCCTCGGCCGCGAGCTCGAGCCGCACGTCGACGGAGAGCCTGACGGTGCGGTCGCGGGCCAGGATCTTCCGCACCTCGGGCCGGTCCGGCTCGTAGCGGTGGCGGAGCAGGGGCACGAGGTCGCGGTAGTCGACGCGCACCTGCGGCGCCTCGGCCCCGTCCTGCTGCCGCACCCGGATGACGCCGGCATAGTCGTCGTAGCCCTGCAGCCGGACGCGCGCGTCGCGCTCGGCGAAGGAGGTGTTGCGGGCGGTCCAGTTGACCCGATTGCGCAGGTCGCCGAGCAGGTGGAAGGTGCGCCCGCCGAAGGGATAGACGCGGGTGCGGCGGTCGGGGGCGGCCCCGGCCAGGTCGTCCGCAGCGGCCCCCAGCTGCAGCAGCTGCGCGCGCTGGCGCTCGATCTCCTCCGGGTCGCTGCTCGCCAGCAGCACGCCGGCGCGGTCCACGATCGAGCCGCGCGGGATGGTGGCGGCGATGGCGGCGAGGCGCGGGTTGTACTGGACGCGGCGCACGCCGTCGCCCTGCAGCACGACGGCGCCGCGCGTCAGGTAGCTGTCGGCATGGAGGAGCTGGAAATCGGCCAGGCGCCACAGCGCCAGCCCGAGGAAGATGCCGAGGCCGGCGGCGACCCAGCGTGCGCCGCCGAGGAACGGCCGCACCTCCTCGGGCGCGGCGCGGCGGGCGGACACTCCGGCCAGGATCCCGGCGACCAGGAAGTTGGCGAGCATGGCCGAGCGGCCGGAGGAGAGGAACGGCGAGGTGACGCCGGAGAGCGGCAGCAGGCCGAGCACGCCGCCGCTGATCAGCGCGGTCTCGAGGGCCAGCAGGAGGGTGAGGCCCAGGGCCAGGAAGAACCCGTAAGCGCTGCCAGCCCGCCGCGCCGCGCGCAGCCCGCGCTGGACCAGCAGCGCGTAGAGGCCGGCGACGGCCAGCAGGCCGAAGAGTCCCAGCTGCTCGCCCAGCGCGGAGAGCACCATGTCGGTGTGGGCCTCCGGCACCAGGCCCGGCTCGCCGAGGCCGATGCCGGTGCCGGTCGCGCCGCCCGCCGAGAGCGACCAGATGGCCTGGGCGAGGTGGTCGCCGCCGCGGAACCAGGTGTCCCAGGGCGCGAGCCACATGCCGATGCGCTGGCCGACGGTGCGCGGGTAGTGGAGCTTGTAGCCGGCGAAGAAAGCCACGACGACGAGCGCCGCGCCCACCAGGGCCATGCCGGAGCGGCCGCGGGCGACCGAGAAGAGGATCAGGAAGAGGCAGGCGAGCACCAGCGCCGGTCCCAGGTCCTTCTGCAGGAAGAAGAAGAAGAGCACGACGCCGATCGCGATCAGCGGCGGCAGCACGTACTCGAGACGCGGCAGGGGGAAGCGGCGCCCGGCACGCCCCAGCCGCAGGCGCCGCTCCGGCACCTCGCGCAGCAACTCCCAGCGGTCGGCGAAGTAGCTGGCCAGGAACACCGCGATCAGGACCTTGATCAGCTCGACCGGCTGAAAGCCGAGGAAGTTGACCTTGGCGTCGCTGACGCCCGGGCCGCCGCCGAAGACGATCAGCAGCGCCGAGAGCAGCCCCGCCAGCGCCAGCGTCCAGGCGCCGCGCCGCGGCAGCGCGGTGCGCTCGAGGTCGACCAGCGCGCCGAGGACGAAGAGGCCGCAGCCGGCGAGCACTCCCTGGGCGAAGCGGGCGTGGAGCGGCAGGTCCCGCAGCGGGTCGCGCAGGCTCGCCATGAGGACGAACCCGAGGCCGCAGAACAGCAGCAGCACCGGCAGCAGGATCTGGTCGCCCTGGAAGCGCCGGAAGCGCAGCGCCAGGTGGGCGGCGGCGAAGCCGGCGAGCAGCAGGGAGGCGCCGAGCAGGTAGGAGACGCGGTACTCGGACGCGGTGCGCACGACGAGCTGCGGCTTGAGCTGGCGCAGCTCGGCCGGCGAGAGGAGCGCCACCGTGTCGCGGCCGGAAGCGGCGAGCCGCGCGGCCAGCCCCGGCAGCCGCTGCCCGTCGACCTCGGCCGCCGCGACCCGCAGCCGGCCGAGCTCGCCGACGTTGTGGGCCGGTGCCTCCGCCAGCCGCTGGCGGATGCGGTCGGCGACGAAGACGCGCTCCTGGGCGCTCGGCAGGAAGGCGAGCAGCGGCGTCAGCTCGCCCGAGCTCGAGACGGCGTTGAGGTTGACGATCTCGCCGCGGGCGAGCCGGGCGTCGAGGTCGGCCAGCGGCCGGGAGACGGCGAGCCAGGTCAAGACGACGGCGAACGCGACGACGCCGCCCGAGACCGCCAGCAGCGCGGCCTCGCGTCCGCGGCGATGGGCGCCGGGATCGCCCGCGAGGCCCGCGGCGAGGTGCCACGAATCGGGCCGGCTCTGGCGCTCGGCGGCGCGGCTGATGGTGACGCCCATCCGTTCTCCTTACGGTGCTTCCCGCCTGACCGTTGCAACGGCCGCGGGGCGGGTCGTGTCCTGGATCGCCGCTCGACTCCCTTTGGGCGAGGCGCCAAGGTTCTCTGCCCTTGCCCTCACCACCCTCGCCCAAAGGAGTCGAGGGCGATCCAGGACACGACCCTGGGGGGCGAGGGTGAGTTACCCGCCGCCGGGCCGGCGGAGCTCCCGCGTCAGCGCCCGCCCGAGCCGCTCCCAGAAACCTGCCGGATGGCGCGCCGACAGCCTCGCCTCGATCGCTTCCAGGTGCGTCTCGGCCTCCTGGCGGTTGCCGGCGGCGGCGGCGAAGCCGGGGATGGCGGCATAGTAGTGGACCGCCTGCTCGAGGTCGTCGCGCGCCTGCTTGAGCATGTCGATCTCGCCGGCGCCGCGCAGGTGCTGGGCGCGCGCCTCGAGCACCAGGCCGTGCATGCGGAAGGCGTCGCCGAGCATCGCATTCTCGCGCCGGCCGAGCGGGTAGCCGCGCCGCGTCAGCTCGTCGAGCGTCTTCCGCAGGGCGTCGAGATCGAACAGATCGTAGGCGTAGATCCGGGCCAGGCCGAGGTACGGGTCCGGCCAGGCCGGGTCCAGGCGCGACGCCTCCTGGAACTCCGCGACCGCCTCCTTGCTCAGCGTCATGGCCTGCTGGCGGTCGCCCTGGCCGCGCGCGGCGAGCGACGAGAGGCGGTCGAGATGGGCGTGGGCATACAGCATCCGCGAGTGGACGCCGCGGTCGCGCGGCGCGATCTGGGCGGCGTCGTGAAGGTAGCGGTACGCGGTCTCCCATCCCCGCTGGCTGGTCGTCGGGTCGTCGCCGTGGTAGCTGTCGAGGATGCGCGAGGCGTTGGCGGCGAGCGCGTGCTCCAGCTCGTCGCCGACCCCGAAGAGATCGGTCGAGAGCAGGCTCCAGGGGGCCGCCTGGTCGTAGCGCGCGACGAGGGCGTCGAGGTCCGGATGCACCTCCGCCAGGTCCCGGCGGAGCTGCTTGGCCTGGTTCCAGGCCCACAGCTGGGAGGCGCACAGGGCGAGCAGCGCGGCCGCTGCGAGCAGCAGGACCACTCGCCGGAAGCGCCGCCGGGGGCGCGGCGCCGTCGCCGTCAGCGCGGCCGTCGCGGTTGCCGGGACCGCCGGGGCCGCCGGGGCCGCCGGCATGGCCGTCGCGGCGTCCCCGGCCGTCGCGGGCATCGCGCCGCCTGCGCTGCCCGCGCCGTTCAGACCGTTCAGGCCGTTCAGACCGCCCGCGCCGTTCGCCGTGCCGACCCGGCCCGTCTCGTGGTTCGCCGTGCCGGCGCCGGCCGGGCCCAGCGGGCCGGTGGCGCGGTCGGTGCGGCGGGTGGCCTCGGCGGCGCGGATCTCCTCGGGGGTCAGCGGGCGGACGGTGCGGCGGGTGGCGTGGAGGTCGCCGCCGGCGCCGTCGTCCGTCTCCGCCGCCGGCAGCGGCAAGCCGTCGCGCAGGGCCTCGAGGTCGGCCTTGAGCTCGGCGGCGGTCTGGTAGCGCCGGCCGACGTCGAAAGCAAGCGACTTGTCGACCACGAAGGAGAGCCCCGGCGAACAGCCGGCCGGGAGCGGCAGCGGCGGCACCCCGTGCCGGATGGCCTGCTCCAGCTCCTCGGGGGTGTTGCCGGGGAAGGGACGCCGCCCCGAGACCATCGCCGCGAGGACCACGCCGACCGCCCAGAGGTCGGAGTGGCGGTCGACGACGCCGCGCTCCAGGCGCTCGGGCGGGGTGTAGGGCAGGCTGCCGAAGAGGTTGACCGTGAACCGCCGCGTCTGGGAGAGATGCTTGGCGATGCCGAAGTCGAGCACCCGCACCCGGTCGCCGTCCTGGAGGCGGATGTTCTCGGGCTTGATGTCGCCGTGGACGATGCCGAAGATGCGCCGGCCGCCGACCTCGGCCGAGAACTGGTGGCAGATCTCCAGCATCGACACCAGCTCGAGGGCGATGCCGACCGCCCTCGCCTCGGGCACCGCGCCTTTCGCGAGGATCTCCGAGAGGTCGGTCCCGGCGACGTACTCCATCGCCACCCAGAAGAAGTCGCCGTCCTCGCCCTGCTCATAGACCGCCGCCACCTGCGGCGCCACCGCCGCCAGCTGCGCCTGCAGGGAGAGCCCGTTCTTCTCCGCCTCCAGCATCTCGGGATCGGTCTTGGCGGCGCGCACCACCTTGAGCGCCACCTGGCGCTCCTCCCGGGGGTCCCAGCTGAGCAGGACGTCGCCGATCGCGCCGCGGCCGAGGAAGTCCCTGACCTCGAAGCGGCCGATGGTGTGCTGGCGGCCCACGAGGTGGAGGGTGGGGACGGTGGGAACCGGTTGCACGCTCACCCCTGCCTCCGGGGTACGCGGGAGGCCGCGGCCCCTGCCGCCGCGGCGGCAGGGCCGGGGCGGGCGCCGGCGGCGGCCGCGGGCCGGGCGGCGAGCGAACGGGCGGCAACGGCCCGACCGGGGAGGGCCGAGGCCGCGCCCGCAGGACCGCTCACGACCCGCACCGCCTGCTCGCGCGGCACTGCGCCGAAGCTGTTCCAGCGCCAGACCTCGTCGACCCGCTCCGGCGCCGGCAGCGAGACGCCCGGTCCGCCGTTGCTCTCGATGCGGTTGCCGGCCAGCAGCGGCGCCGCCGTGTCCCGCACCTCCACTCCCGGCGCCGCGGAGCCGGGACGGCCGCCGTTGCCGGTGATGAGGTTGGCCAGCAGCCGCGGCGCCGCATCGCCGGCGACGACGACGCCGGGGCCGGCGTTGTGATGGACGTAGCAGTAGCGCAGGGTCGAGCGGTCGGCGCCGCGGATCTCGATCGCGGCGCCCGCGGCGCCGGTGACCTCGGTCTCCTCGACGACGACCGCCGAGCCGTCGAGACGCAAGCCCACGCTCCATGGCGCTTGCGGCGTCCCGGCGACGCGGAACCCGGCGAGGCGCGCGCCGCGGACCCCGTTGGCGAGCACGGCCGGGCCGCCGCCGCCGTTCCCTGCCCCCGGGGGCGGCGGCAGCAGCACCGCTCCGCGCGGGATGCGGCTCACCAGGTTGACGCCGCTGCGCAGGACGACGCGCTCGCGGTAGTGCCCGGGAGCCACGTCGACGGTGTCGCCGGGCCGGGCCCGCGCGAGCGCCTCGGCGATGGTGGCGAAGCCGCCGTCGCCGATCCCGACGGCGAGGCTGTTCCCGCTGCCGCCGCCGGGATCGTCGGCGCCGAAGCCGGCGGCGGCGCTGCTCCTCGCGGCGCCGCCGCGGCCCGTGAGACGTCCCAGGAGGTCCCCCGCCCAGCCCGCGAGCGGCCCGCGGTAGCGCCAGGCGGCGAAGCCGGCGAGGTACAGGATCGCCAGCACCAGGAGCCACCTGCCGATGCGCCCCGCGAGCGACTGGCGCAGGCGCTCTCCGGCGCCGGCCCGGGCCCAGGCCGCGCCGCTACGGCTGGAGGTGGAGGCAGCCGTGAGCGCCGGGCGCGCCGAGCTTGCCGGCCGACGACCGGCGGCGGCAGTGGCGGCGGCGGCGCCGGCGGCGCCGAAGGTGGCGCCTCCGCCGCGGCCGCCGTCGACGGCAGGCCCGCCTGCACCGCGAGCGCCGCCGCGGAGGGCCCCGGCCCAGCCGGCCCTGCCGCTACCGGCCCTGTCGCCTCCGCCATCCCTGCCGGTTCCGGTTCTGCCGGCGGCGGCCCTGCCGCCGCCTCCCCTCCCGCCGCCGTCCTGCCGCCGCACCGCCTCGGCGAAGCGGTCGCCGAGCACCAGCACCGCCGAGACGTTGTCCTTGCCGCCGGCGGCGTTGGCGCGCTCGATCAGCGCGCGCACCGCGGCCCGTGGCGAGGCGGCGTTGCGCTCGACGGTCTCCAGGATCTCGCGCGAGGGGAGCATGTCGGAGAGGCCGTCGCTGCACAGCAGCAGCGCGCCGCCGGCCTCGAACGGCACCTCCAGCACGTCGATCCAGCGGGCGTCGTCCGGCTCGTGGGGGCTCGAGCCGACGTCGCGGAAGATCTCGTTGCGCCGCGGGTGGCGCATCGCCTCGAGCTCGGAGATGTCGCCGGCGTCCTCCCGCGCTCCCACCGGCGAGTGGTCGGGGGTGACCTTCCGGATGTCGCCGGGCGCCAGGGCGTAGAGCCTGCTGTCGCCCACCTGGCCGACCGTGACCTTGCCGCCGTCGAGGACGGCGACGGTGAGGACGCAGGACATGCCGGCCAGCCTGGCGTCGGCCAGGGCGCGCTCGTAGATCTGCCGGTTGGCGAGAGCGATCGCCTCGCGCACCAGGCGCGCCGAGTCGGTCGTCCGGCGCGAGAGGCGGGCGCGCAGCACCTCGAGCGCGGTCTCGGCGGCGACCTCGCCGGCCGACTCGCCGCCCACGCCGTCGATCACCGCGAAGATCCCGAGGTCGGGCTCGCAGAGCACCCGGTCCTCGTTGTTCGCCCGCTCGCGGCCCGGGTCGGTGGCCGCGGCCGCCAGCGGCGAGCGCGCCCTGCTCATGACCGGCTCACGATCCGGCTGCCGGCGACCCAGGTGCCCGACCCCGCTGCCGCGGCCACCGCCGGCTCAACCCTTCCCCCGGCGCTCGGCGACCACCGCCCAGGCGAGGATCGCCACCGCGGCGCACAGCGCGACGAGCAGCGGCAGGCGGGCCAGGAAGAGATGGGTCACGGCCTGGCGGTCCTCTCGAAGTCGAGGAAGACGATGCCGGCAAGGCCGATGCGGGCGCGGTCGGGAAGATCGGTCCAGCGGTCGCGGTCGCGCTCGCCCTCTCCCGATCCCTCGAGGCTGGCCGGCAGCGCCTTGCCGTTGACCGTGGTGCCGAGCTTGGAGAGGTCCTTGATGCGGAAGGCCCCGCTCTCCGGCGCCCGCCGCAGCCGCGCGTGCTCGCGCGAGACGTCGAGCGAGGTCTCGAGGCGCAGGTCGACCCAGACGTCCGGCGCGTCGCGGCCGATGACGATCTCGTCCTTGACCATCCAGAACTCTCGCTGCCCCGAGTCGTCCTTGTAGGCGATGCGGGCGTAGGCCGTCGCGGCGTCCGCCGTCTCGCGCCGGGTGGTGCTGCGGCCCAGCCGGCGGGTGGTGGAGATGCGGTGGGTGGGCGCGCCCGACCCGTAGCCGGCGGCGGGCTGCTGCGCGAACTCGGAGACCACCTGGACGTCGCCCGGCTCGAGGGCGCCGTTCGGGTCCTCCTGGAAGCGGATGAACCAGCGTCCCTCCGCCGAGACGACGCGCGGCGCCCGCGGGTCGCCGGCGCCGGAGCCGGTCCCCGCGCCGGCGCCGGTGCTGCCGCCCGCGCCGGTGCCGCTGCCGGGATCTGCCGCCCCGCCCCGGTCGCCGCGGTTGCGGCGCCAGGCGCGCAGCGGCGAGAGCAGCCGCTGGGCGGCCGTCGAGGCGCCGCGGTTGAGCCGCGCCAGCTCGCGCTCCAGCAGCTCCTTGGCCTCGGCCTCCAGCTCGCCGAAGATGGTGCGCAGCCGCTCGTAGTCCGCGCTGTGCAGGTAGACCTGGTAGAGGCTGGGGGCGATGGTCTTGGTGACCAGCGGCTCCAGGCTGCTCCGCATGTTCTCCGCGACGGCCAGGATGACGTCCCGGCCGGTCGCGCGCTCCTGGATCAAGGCAACCCTCCCGGCCCGCGCCCTCGGGGCGCGGCGATCCCGCCTCAGTATATCCGGCGGGCTCCTACCCGCGTTCGGCCCGTTGCCGGGGACTACGTCGGCGCCGCGGAACAGGTTTCGCCGCTCAGGCGGGCGCCACCTCGAGCACCAGCTTGCCGAGGTTCTCGCCGCGGAAGAGCTTGAGCAGCGCGTCAGGGAAGGTCTCGAGGCCCTTGACGACGTCCTCGCGCGACTTGAGCTTGCCGGCGGCCATCCAGCCGGCCATCTCGCGCGCGGCCTCGGCGTAGCGGTCGGCGTAATCGAACACCAGCATGCCCTTCATGCTGGCGCGCTGCACCAGCAGCGCCAGGTAGTTGGACGGGCCCCTGGCTGGCTCGGTGCGGTTGTACTGCGAGACGGCGCCGCAGATGACGATGCGGGCGCCGCGGGCCAGCCGCGTGAGCGCGGCGTCGAGGACGTCGCCGCCGACGTTGTCGAAGTAGACGTCGATGCCCCGGGGGCAGTGCTGCCGCAGCCCCTCCTTCACGTCGTCCGCCTTGTAGTCGACGGCGGCGTCGAAGCCGAGCTCCTGCACGATGAAGCGGCACTTCTCGGGCCCGCCGGCGATGCCGACGGCGCGGCAGCCCTTGATCTTGGCGATCTGTCCGGCCGCCATGCCCACGGCCCCCGCCGCGGCCGAGACCACGACGGTGTCGCCCGCCTTGGCCTGGCCGGTCTCGAGGAGGCCGAAGTAGGCGGTCATGCCGGGCAGGCCGAGGGCGCCCAGGTAGACCGGCAGCGGCGCGAAAGCGGGATCGACCTTGTAGACCCCCCTGCCGTCGACGACGGCGTACTGCTGCACGCCGAGCATTCCCGTGACGTGATCGCCGGGCGCGAACCCGGGATGCCGGGACGAGACCACCCGGCCGGCGCCCCCGGCGCGCATCACCTCGCCGATCCCGACCGGCGGCGCGTAGGACTTGGCCTCGTTTATCCAGCCGCGCATCGCCGGGTCGAGAGAGACGTACAGCACCTCGACCAGCAGCTCCCCCTCGCCGTGCTCGCCCACCGCCTCGGCGCCATACGTCCAGTCGGAGCGCTTCGGCAACCCGACCGGGCGGCTGGCGAGCCGGAAGCAGTGATTGACGACGGTCATGGGAGGCGAGCTCCGGAGGCGACGCAGCGATGCCGGCGATGCCCGCGATGCCTGCGATGCCTGCCGCCAGCGGTCGGCCGAGTCTATTCGACCCCGAGCTCCGCCGCCAGCTGAAGGTCGGTGCGGGCCGGCGGCGCCTCAGCGCAGCCAGTCTTCGAGCTGCACCCGATCGCCGGTCGCGGCATCGCGGTACTTGACGATGACGGGGGTGTAGAGGGAGAGGCCCCACTCCCGGCCCATGCCGCGGGTGACGGCTCGCGAGCCTGGCACCACGACGGCGCCGGCGGGGATGACCAGCGGGCCGTCCTCGGAGGCGCGGTGGATGGTCTCGCGCACGAGGTCGTACACCGGGGTCGAACGGGTGAGGATGGTGCCGGCGCCGAGCACGGCGCCCCGCTGGACGACCGTCCCCTCGTAGACCCCGCAGTTGCCGCCGACCAGGACGTCGTCCTCGACGATCACCGGCAGCGCGCCGACCGGCTCGATGACGCCGCCGAGCTGCGCCGCCGCGGAGAGGTGGACGCGGCGGCCGACCTGGGCGCAGCTGCCGACCAGGGCGTGCGAATCGATCAGCGAGCCGTCGCCGACCCAGGCGCCGGCATTGATGTACATCGGCGGCATGCAGGTGACGCCGCGGCCGAGGAAGACGCCGTCGCGGATCGCCGAGCCTCCCGGCACCAGGCGCAGGCCGCCGCCGGCCTCGACGCGGCGGAGCGGATAGGTGTCCTTGTCGCAGAAGGGGAGCCGCGGCCCCTCCGGCGCGCCGACCGTCAGGTCGACGATGCGGCCGAGCCGGAAGCCCAGCAGCAGCCCCTGCTTGACCCATGGGTTGACCCGCCAGCCCCAGGGCGACGCCGGGTCGGGCTCGGCGGCGCGCGCCTCGCCGCGGTCGAGCGCCTCGCGGAAGCGCGCCAGCAGCTCGAGGTGCTCGGGCTCGGCGGCGGCCGGCGGATCGCCGAACAGGCGCTCGATGCGGTCGCGCAGGGTGGCGAGCGCGCCGCCTTCGACGGGGAGGGCCATGGGCCGCCCGGGTCAGCCCGCGACGGTCGCCTGGGCCGCCGGGGTCGCCTGGGCCTGGCTCGCCGGCACCTCCCGGCGTTCGCCGCCCGCCGCGGCGCCGAGCATGCCGATCTCGGCGAGCACGGCCTCGATGCGGGCCAGGCTCTCGGGGCGCGGCGGCACCGCCGGCAGGCGGAAGGCCGGCTCGAGCAGCCCGAGCAGGCCGAGCGCCGCCTTGACCGGTCCCGGGTTCGACTCGACGAACATCACCTCCATCAGCTTCTGCAGCCGCCGCTGCAGCACCCGCGCGCCGGCGAAGTCGCCTTCCAGCGCCAGGGCGGTGAGCCGCGCCATCTCGCCGGGGACGACGTTCGAGACCACCGAGATGATGCCGGTGCCGCCCAGCGCCACGACCGGCAGGGTGACCGCGTCGTCGCCGCTCAGCACCGCGAAGCTCTCGGGCACCTGCACGAACAGCGAGGCGATCTGCGAGAGGTTGCCGGACGCCTCCTTGACCGCCACCACGCGCTCGATCTTCGCCAGGCGGGCGAGCGTCGCCGGCTCGACGTTGGTGCCGGTCCGCCCCGGCACGTTGTAGACCACGATCGGCAGCCGGGTGGCGGCGGCGATCTCGCGATAGTGGGCGACCAACCCCTCGGGAGTGGGCTTGTTGTAAGGCGGCGTGACCGTCAGCAGGCCGTCGGCGCCAAGCGCCTCGACCTCGCGCGCCAGCGCCGCCACGGCGCGGGTGTCGCTGCCGCCGGCGCCGGCGACCACCGGCACCCTGCCTCGCGCCTCCTCGACGGTGATCTCGATCACCCGCAGGTGCTCGGCGCGGCTGAGCGTCGGGTTCTCGCCGGTCGTGCCGCAGGGCACCAGGAAGTGGATGCCACCGTCGATCTGGCGGCGCACCAGGCGCCGCAGCGTTTCCTCGTCGAGGGAGAGATCGCGCCGGAACGGCGTGACCAGGGCGGTACCGCATCCTCGAAACATCGTTCAACCCTCCGCGGGTGAGTGGTCGTTTTCTGCGGAGGCGCCGTTTGCGCCGTTTGCATCGTGGGCCCCGGCGCCCCCCGGCCCGGTCCCGCCGCGGACCACGTCTTCCCAGACCTCGCTCCACTCGAAGACGCCGCGCCGGCCGAGCACCCAGCGGGCGGCGCGCAAGGCGCCGCGGGCGAACCCGGCGCGGCTGCGCGCCTGGTGCTCCAGACGGATGGTATCAGCCTCGGAGTCGAAGCCGACCAGGTGGGTGCCGGGGATGGCGCCGGCGCGGTTGCTGGCGGCGTCGACGTCGCGCGCGTAGCCGGCGCGCTCCATCACCCGGCGCAGCTCGCGCAGGGTGCCGGAGGGCGCGTCGCGCTTGCGGCGGTGGTGGATCTCGTAGAGCCACGGATCGTAGCCGGCGTCGGCGGCGAGCAGCTGGGCGGCCGCCGCCACGATGCGGTAGAACACCTGCACCCCAACCGAGAAGTTGGCGCCATGGACCAGGCCGGCGCCGTGCGCGGCGACCGTCTCCCGCACGCGCGGCAGCTGGTCGGACCAGCCGGTCGTGCCGATCACCATGGCGATGCCGAGCGGCGCCAGGCGCTCGACGTTCTCCGGCACCGCCGCGCCCGCCGAGAAGTCGATCGCCACCTCGACGCCGCGCAGCCGGACGGCGTCGAGCGGCACGCCGGCGCGGCCCTCCGCGCCGCCGCGGCGCAGCGCCACCTCGAAGCCGTGCTCGGGCGCCAGCTGCTCGACCAGCCGTCCCATGGCGCCGTAACCGATGAGGGCGAGACGGGTCATGGCTGCATCATACGGCCGACCGCCTGCCCTCTCCTCTCCTCATTGCTCGAACAGGCGGCGGTGGAGCGCGGCGGCCGCGGCCGGCAGGTCCTCGAGCTCCACCAGGCAGCGCACCGCCGGGGCGGCGGCGCCGGCGACGACCAGGCGCGGCTGGTACTCGCCGGCGGCGGCCAGGACGCGGGCGACCAGCGCTTCGTCGGCGGCGAGGTCCTCGGACACCAGCGAGACGACGGCGCGGCCGTGCAGCACGCCGACCTCGCCGGCGCCGGCGAGCGCCTCGCGCGCCTCGGCCAGGCGGTCGGCGCGGTCGAGCGCCAGGTCGGCTCCCTCGCCGTCGAGGCGCAGCACCAGCAGCGCCGGCCGCAGGCGTTCGACCGCCTCCACGACCCTGCCGGCGAACGCCTCGGCCGTCGCGGGGCCGCGGGAGACGTGCAGCAGGCGGTCGTTCGGCCGGCAGGCGAGGGACTTGACCGTGGACGCGCCGGTGGCGCCAGCCGCTCCGGTGGGGGCGGCGCCGCCGCGTCCGCCGATCAGGGTCCCGACGGCGCCCTCGGGGTCGCGAACGTAGCCTTCGCGGCGCTCGCCGAGCGGGCCGTGGTCGCCGAGCGGGCCGTGGTCGAGCGAGTTGAGGATGCGGATGGGCACGCCGGCGCGGGACGCCGGGCCGAGCGTGCCGGGATGGGGCTTCTTGGCCCCGGAGCAGGCCAGCTCGAGCGACTCGGCGAAGGACAGGGTGGCGACGCGGCGGGCCGCCGCCACCAGCCGCGGGTCAGCGGTGAGGATGCCGTCCACGTCGGTCCAGATCTGGATCTCGGTGGCGCCCAGGGCGGCGCCGACGATGGCCGCCGAGAAGTCGGAGCCTTCCTTGCCCAGCGTGGTGACGATGCCGTCGCGGGTCGCGCCGATGTAGCCGCCGACGACCGGCACCTTGCCGCGCTCGACCAGCGGCGGCAGCGCCGCCCGCAGCCGGATGCCGGTCTCGTCGTACAGCGGCTGCGCGCGGGTGAAGGCGGCGTCGGTCACCATCACCTGGCGGGCGTCGATCCACGCCGCGTCGACGCCGAGGCCCGGCAGCGCCGCGGCCAGGATCTCGCTCGCCATCACCTCGCCGAAGGCGGCGGCGGCATCGGCGTCGCGGGGCGCCAGCCGGCGCTCCCGCGCCAGCCGCACGAGCAGCGTGCGCAGCTCGCCGAAGGAGCTCTCGAGGGCCGCCGCCAGCGCCGGGCGCGCCGCCGCGGGCACCGCCGCCTCTCCCTCGCGGCGGTGGAAGGCGCACAGCTCCTCGCACTCCGCCAGCGCCGCGGCCAGGTTGCCGGCGGCAGCCGCCTCGGCGCTGTCGAGCAGGCGGCGGGTGGTCTTCGCCATCGCCGAGACCACCACTACCGGCCGCGCCGCGAGGCGGGCGCGGAGGATGCCGGCCACCCGTTCGATGCCTGCCGCGCCGTCGACCGAGCTGCCGCCGAACTTGCAGACGATCACCGGCGCAGTCTACGTCAGCCCGGCGCCGATGCCGCGAGAGAAGCCGATGCCTCCGGCGTATGTAGAATGACACCTACCAGGGGAGGAACGGATGCCACCCACCATGGCGAACGGCAAGATCTGTTACATCGAGATTCCCGCCACGGACATCGCGCGCTCGGCCGAGTTCTACCGGCGGGTCTTCGGATGGACCGTCAGGCGGCGCGGCGACGGCAGCACGGCCTTCGACGACACGACCGGCGAGGTGAGCGGCTCCTGGGTCCTCGCGCGCCCTCCCGCCGCCGCGCCCGGGCTGCTGGTCTACGTCATGGTCGACAGCGTGGCCGCGACCCTCGACCTGATCGTCGCCAACGGCGGCGAGGTCGTGCAGCCGATCGGCGTCGACGCGCCCGAGATCACCGCCAGGTTCCGCGACCTGGCGGGCAACGTCATCGGCCTCTACCAGCACCCCGCCTGACGAAGCGCGGGGCGGCAGGCGGCCACGCCGAGAAGCGACCTCGTACCAGCGGGTCAGGAGGCCACCATGCCCAGGGCAGCCCACGGCTTCGCGTTCGGCGTCCTCTTCGTGCTCGCCGGCTGGGGAGCGGCGGCCTGGCTGTCCCGCGCGGCGGCCAGGACCTCCCCCGCCGCGGCGACGGAGCCCGCAGTGGCCGGGGATGCCGCCGGCGCCGGCGAGGACGCGGAGCGGCGCCCGCTCTGGCGCCTCTACGAGCGGGTGCTCAAGCGGGCCCGCTACGTGGATCTCACGCACACCATCACGCCGTCGATCCCGGTCTGGCCCGGCTTCGGCCGCTCCACCTTCGGCCCGGCGCTCGATCCCAAGACCGGCCGTCCCTTCACCTACGCCAGGGACGGCTTCGAGGCGACCCGCTACTCGCTGGCGACCGATCAGCTCGGCACCCAGCTCGATCCGCCCGCGCACTGGAACCCGGACTATCCGGCCATCGACGAGCTGCCGCCGACCTTCGCGGTGCGCCCGTTGGCGGTGATCTCGATCGTCGACCAGGTGGCCCGCAATCCCGGCTATCACCTCGCGGTCGACGACGTGCTCGCCTGGGAGCGCCGGCATGGGCGCATTCCCGAGGGGGCCGTGGTGTTCGTGCGCTCCGACTGGTCGAAGGAGTGGCCGAACCCCGACCTCGCGACGCGCCCGCGCTTCCCGGGCGTGAGCCTGGCAGCGCTGCAGTTCCTGCACCTGCAGCGCAAGATCCTGATGCACGGTCACGAGCCGCTGGACACCGACACGACGCCGGACCTCGAGGGCGAGGCCTGGCTGCTGCGCAACGGCTACACCCAGGCCGAGGGAGTGGCGAATCTCGACCGGGTGCCGGAGGCCGGAGCGCTGGTGGCGATCGGCTATCCCAAGCTCGGCGGCGGCACCGGCGGCTACGCCCGCTACATCGCGATCTGCCCGCCGGACTGGAAGTACGGCGTGGCGGTCGGCGAGGTGCCGGAGGCGCCGCTGGCCCGCCGGCAGCGGCCCCTGCGCTGGGACGCCAAGCTCGGCATGCGGGTGCGGTAGGAACCCGCGGGCGCAACGCCGGCCAGCCGGCATGGCATGATGCCGTGGCCAGGGGAAGGAGGGAACGTGGAGACTCGGCGCATCGGCTCGCTCGAGGTATCGGTCGTGGGGCTCGGCTGCAACAACTTCGGCGGGCGCCTCGACCGACAGGGCGCCCGCGACGTGGTGGCGGCGGCCCTCGACGCGGGCGTCAACTTCTTCGACACCGCGGACATGTACGGCGAGACGCGGAGCGAGGAGCTGCTGGGCGAGGCGCTCGGCGCCCGGCGCGGCCAGGCGATCGTCGCCACCAAGTTCGGCTGGCGGATCGATGACCGGCGGCACGGCGCGCGGCCCGCCTACGTGCGCCACGCCGTCGAGGACAGCCTGCGGCGCCTGGGCACCGACCGCATCGACCTCTACCAACTGCACCTGCCCGATCCCGAGACCCCGATCGAGCAGACGCTCGCGGTCCTCGACGAGCTGGTGCGCGCCGGCAAGGTGCGCGAGATCGGCTGCTCGAACTTCTCCGCGGCGCAGCTGCGCGAGGCCCGGGCCGCGGTCCGCACCGGCGCCGCCCGTTTCGTCAGCGTGCAGAACGAGTACAGCCTGCTGCAGCGCGAGCCCGAGCGCGAGGTCCTTGCCGAGTGCGAGCGCCAGGGCCTTGCCTTCCTGCCGTTCTTCCCGCTCGCCAGCGGCGTCCTCAGCGGCAAGTACCGCGGCGGCGCGCCGGGTCCCGCCGGCACGCGGCTGAGCGGCTCGTCGCGCCTCGCCGAACGGTTCCTCAACGACCGCAACCGCGCCGCCGCCGACGCGCTCGCGGCGTTCGCCGAGGCGCGCGGCCGCTCGCTGCTCGAGCTGGCCTTCTCCTGGCTGCTGCGCCATCGCATCGTGGCGTCGGTGATCGCCGGCGCCATGTCGCCGGAGCAGGTGCGCGCCAACGTCGCGGCGGCGGGCTGGCGGCTGACCGCGGAGGATCTCGCCCAGGTCGATCGGCTCGCCCCGCTCCCGCCGGCCGCTCCGCCCGCCGGCTGATCCTCGCGCGCGCTCGACGACGATGGAGCTTCGCATGCAGACCTCCGCCCGCGCGGCACGACTGGTGGCGATCGGCGTGCTGCTCGCCGGTGCGGGTGTCGCCGGCGCCGCCGGGGTTCGCGGCGCGCCCGCGGCCGCGCCTGCAGCCGCGCCCGCACCGCCTCTGGCACACCCCGCTTCCGCGGCGCCCGCGGCTCCCGCGGCGCCCGCGGCGGACTATGCCGTGCGGCTGGCCCGGCCCGTGGCCGCCGGCGAGAGGCGGCTGGCGGTCGGCTTCCTCGAGAGCGACGACCATCTTGCCGGCACCAAGGCCGGCGTGCCGAGCGACCAGCGGCAGACGGCGACCGTCCGCTACGTCGTCGCCACCGAGATCCTGGAGGTGAGTCCGAAAGGCAACGCCCTGCGCGCGACGCTCACCGTCCGCCGGCTCACCAAGGAGAGCGGCGGCGTCACCCTCGAGCTGGCCAAGCCCGGAGCGGTGGTGACCGCCCGTCTGGTCGGGCGCAAAGGGGTCTTCGAGCTCGCGGGCGCGCGGCTCGCCCCGGACCTGCAGACGGCCCTGGCGGCGGCGCTGCCGCTGCGCGCCGACGACGAGCCGACCGACGACGACCTCTTCGGGACCGCGCAGCGCCGGCGGGTGGGCGAGAGCTGGCCGGCCAACGCCGAGCTGTTCGCCAGGCTCGGCGCGGCGAGCGTGACCTTCGATCCGCAGGACGTGGCCGGCACGGTCACCCTGGCGGCCGTCAAGCCGATCCACGGCGAGCCCTGCCTCGAGGTGCGCTGGAAGCTCGAGGCCCGGCACGGGGCCTTCAATGCAGGCGCTCTGCCGCTGGGCTTTTCCGGCGTCGCCAGCTCGCTCTCCGTGAACGGCTCGGCGCTGCTCCCGGTCGCCCCGGCCCTGCCGCCGGCCAGCCGGGAGACGGCGATCACGGCGGTCGCGGACATCGGCGGCGCGAGCGACGGCGGCGGCGCCGTGAAGCTCCACCACGAGCTGCGCCAGATCGTCCGCGTCGAGCTCTCGAAGATCCCCTGACCGCGGCCCCCCGAGCCGCCCTCGAGGCGCCCCCCGAACCCTCGCGGCGGCGAAACTGCCTGCCCGCGCTCGCGTATTCTGAATGCTGGAAGTCGACTCGGAGGCCGATCCCATGCGCCCAGCCGTCCTGGCGGTCCTTGCCGTCCCCCTCGCCGCGCTCCTGCCGGCCGCGGCGCCCGCGCCCGCCACACCCCCTGCCGCGGCACCCGCGGCACCCGCCGCGCCCGCCGCACCCCCCGCGCCCGTCAGCGCCACTCCCGCCGCCGCGGCGCGCGCCGCCCGGCCCGCCCGGCCCTGGGAGCGGCTCGAGCCCTGCCACCTCGAGGGCATCGCCGAGGAGCTGCGCTGCGGCACCCACGAGGTCTGGGAGGACCGGGAGGCGCGGCGCGGCCGCAGGATCGCCCTCAACGTCGTGGTGCTGCCGGCGCTCGGACCCCGGCCCGCGGCCGACGCGATCGTCTACTTCGCCGGCGGGCCGGGGTCGGCGGCGACCCGGGAGGGCCGCTTCCTGGCGGAGGACAAGGTGCTGCGCCGGAACCGCGACGTCCTGCTCGTCGACCAGCGCGGCACTGGCAAGTCGAACCCGCTCGACTGCGACTTCTACGGGCCGGACTCCCATGCCAAGGGCGGCGATCCGATGCTGCTGGCGGGCGATCTCTTTCCGCCCGCGGCGGTCCGCCAGTGCCGCGACCGGCTGGCGCGAACGGCCGACCTCCGGCTCTACACCACGGCGCTCGGCATGGACGACGTCGACGAGGTGCGGGCCTGGCTCGGCTATCCGCAGGTGGACCTGGTGGGCATCTCCTACGGCACCCTGGCCGCCCAGGTGTACCTGCGCCGGCACCCGAGCGTGGTGCGCGGCGTGATGCTCGAGGGCGTGTTGCCGGCCGACGAGCCGATCCCGCTGCACCATGCCTACGCCGGCAAACGGGCGGTCGACCTGCTGTTCGCCGAGTGCGCCGCCGACGCCGCCTGCCACGCCGCCTTTCCGCACCTCGCCCAGGAGCTGCGGGCGGTGATGGAGCGCGTCGACCGCGGCGTCAAGGTGCGCATCCCCGACGCCAAGACCGGCGGCTCGGCCGAGGTCGTCCCCAGCCGCGGGCTGATCGCCGAAGGTCTCCGTTTCCAGGGCTACGGCACCGGCGCCCGCAAGCTGCCGCTGGTGGTGCACCAGGCCTTCCAGGGGGACATGACGCAGCTGGTCACCATGGCCACGGATCGCCGCGCGTACCTCGACCGCATCCTGTCGATGGGCATGAACTTCTCGGTGACCTGCGCCGAGGACCTGCCGTTCATCGACGCCGCCACCGCGGCCAGGGCGACGGCCGGCACGCTGCTGGGCGACTACCGCATCCGCGAGCAGAAGCGGGTGTGCGCCGACTGGCCGCGCGGCGGCATCCCCGCCGACGCCCGCCGGCTGGTCCACTCCACGGTGCCGGTGCTGCTGCTGTCCGGCGAGCGCGACCCGGTGACGCCGCCGGAGTTCGGGGAGCGCGTCGCCAGGGAGCTGCCGAACAGCCTGCACGTGGTGGTCCCGCACAGCGGGCACGGCTCCGGAGGACCCTGCGTCGAGGGCATCGTCCGGCGCTTCGTCGAGCGCGCGTCGGTCCAGGGGCTCGACGTCGCCTGCGTGGCGAAGACGCCGCCGCCCCGTTTCGTCGTCGAGGCGCCGGTCGAGGTCCACCTCGAGCCGCGGCTGCTCGACAGCTACGCCGGCACCTACACCTTCCCCGGCTACGTCATGAGCCTCGCCCGCCAGGGCAACCACCTCGTCTCCAGCTCCCCCGGGACCGCCGACCTGGACCTCTTTCCCGACGCCCCGGCTCACTTCTTCGCCAAGTCGGCGGACGTCGAGATGCGGGTCGTGCGGGGCGCCGGCGGCGCGGTGGCCGAGGTCGTCGTCAAGGAAGACGGCGAGGAGCAGCACGGCAAGCGGACCCGCCAGGCCCCCTGAGACACCTGTACGTGCCGGCCGCCGAGCGCCGAGCGCCGTGCGCCGGCGGGATCGGTGCGCCCAGCTCTTCGCCGGGTCTACAGCAGCCCCTCGCTGGCCATCAGCTCGGCGTTGAGCACGGCGGCGCCGGCGGCGCCGCGCAGGACGTTGTGCGAGAGGGCGACCAGCTTCCAGTGGAGGACCGGGCATTCGCGCACCCGGCCCACGGCGGTGGCCATGCCGCGCTCGAGGCCGGCGTCCTTGCGGGTCTGCGGGCGGTCGGGCGCCTCGAAGAGGTGGATGGGGCGCAGCGGCGCCGACGGCAGGCGACGCTCCTGCGGCACGCCGCGGAAGCCGGCGAGGGCGGCCAGCAGCTCCTCGCGCGCCGGCCGCTCGGTGAATTCGATGCTGACCGCCACCATGTGGCCGTCGACGGCGCCGACCCGGTGGCAGGCGGCGCTGACCGTGAACGGCAGCGGCCGGATCTCCTCGCCCCGCAGGTCGCCGAGGATCTTCTGCGGCTCGCTCTCGACCTTCGGCTCCTCGCCGCCGATGTAGGGGATGACGCTGCCGAGGATGTCGAGCGACGGCACCCCGGGGTAGCCGGCTCCCGACACCGCCTGCATGGTGGTCGCCAGCACGCGCTCGATGCCGAAGCGGCGCAGCGGCGCGAGCGCCATCGCCAGCACGATCACCGCGCAGTTGGGGTTGGTGACGATGGCGCCCTCCCAGCCGCGGCGGCGGCGCTGGACCGGCAGCAGGCCGAGATGCCCGGGGTTGATCTCGGGCACCAGCAGCGGCACGTCGGCGGCCATCCGGAAGTGGCTGGAGTTGGAGATCACCAGGTGCCCGGCGGCGGCGAAGGCCCCCTCCACCTCCCCGGCCTGGGCGCCGCTCATCGACGAGAAGACCACCCGCGGCCCGAGCCCCGGCACGCACTCCGCGACCGCGAGATCGGCGAACGGCGGCGGCGGCGCGCCCTCGAGCTGCCAGCTGGCAGCCTCGGCATAGCGCTTGCCGGCGCTGCGGTCGCTCGCTGCCAGCCAGACCAGCTCGAACCAGGGATGGCCGGCGAGCACCTGCACGAAGCGCTGCCCCACGGTCCCGGTCGCGCCCAGGATGCCGACCTCGATCTTGCGTGCTGCGCCTGCCACCCCGTCGCCGTCCATGCTCTTCCCGCTCCTCTCCTGTCCTGCGGCGGTCAGTGCGCCGCGGCTTTCGCGCCGAGCTTACCGCCTGCCTCCTCCTCCTCCCGCAGCAGCCGCCGCACCAGCTCGGCGTAGAGGCCGGCGGCCTCCACCAGCTGGCTCTTGGGCACCCGCTCCTCGGCGGTGTGGGCGGCGTGGATGCTCCCCGGTCCGAGCAGCAGCGGCTCGCCCCAGGCGCCGAGGCGCGGGATGTCGGTGGTGTACTTGACGACGGTGGTGGCGAAGCCCGACAGGGTGCGCAGCCGCATCGCCGGCGTCTCGCGCACCTCGGTCACCCGCGCCGGGGCGAGCGCGGCGGCGAGGTCGGCGCGCAGCCGCGCGGTGTCGCCGACGGTGCGCACCATCACCTCGGCGCGCGCCCGGTCGGCGACGACGTTGGCGGCGCGGCCGCCGGCCAGAGTGCCGATGTTGAGCGTCGTCTCGCCGAGCACGGGGGCCGCGGGCAGCGGCACCGCGCGCAGGCGGGCCAGCGCCGCCAGCAGGCGGTCGACGGCCGAGTCGCCGAGCTCGGGGTAGGCGGAATGGGCGGCGCGGCCGTCGGCCTCGACCGCGAGGTAGAGGGCACCCTTCGTGCCCAGCGCCAGGCGATTCTCGGTGGGCTCGCCGTTCACCAGGAAGCGGGCGCCGCGGGGCGCGCGGTTGGCGGCCTCGGCCCCGGCGCTGTCGGTCTCCTCGCCCACCACCAGCAGCACGCCGAAGCCGCGCACCCCGTCGTCGAGCAGCCGCGCGGCGGCGGCGAGCATCGCGGCGATGGCGCCCTTGGCGTCGCAGGCGCCGCGCCCGTAGATGTGCTCGGCGTCCTCCGACGACGGGAAGAACGGCGGCACGGTGTCCATGTGGGTCGACAGCACGACGACCGGCTCGCCCCAGGCGGCGAAGAGGTTGAATCGCCCCGAGCCCTCACCATCCGCGCCGGGCTCGCCGCCGACGGCCATGCGCTCGACCACGCCGCGGCCGGCCTGCCCGCCGCGCTCGCCACCCCCGCCTCGTCCACCCCCGCCCCGGCAGCCCCCGCCACTGGATTCCGCAAGCTCGAGCAGGCGCCGCTCGAGCAGCTCGCCCACCTGGCGCTCGCGTCCGGTGACCGAGTCGACGTCCACCAGCTCGCGGGTGAGGCGGAAGATCTCGTCCGGGGATCGCAGCGGCATGGGCGGCATGGGCGGGGTAGTTTATCGCGTACCATACGCCCCATGATCCAGATCGATCTTGCGGGCAAGCGGGCCCTGGTAATGGGGGTGGCGAACGCGCGCAGCCTCGGCTGGGCGATCGCCGAGCGGCTGCGCGACGCGGGGGCGCAGCTCGCCTTCAGCTACCAGGGCGAGCGGCTGCGCGGCGACCTCGAGAAGCTCACCGCCGACCTGCCCGGCAGCCGCATCTACGACTGCGACGTGCGCAACGAGGCGGACCTCGCCGCGATGTTCGCCGACCTGCAGGCGGTCTGGGGCAGCCTCGACTACCTCGTCCACGCGATCGCCTTCGCGCCGCGGGCGGCGATGGACGGCCGTTACCTCGACACCACGCGCGAGGACTGGCTCGCGGCGCTCGAGATCTCGGCCTACTCGCTGGTGGCGGTGGCGCGCGGCGCCGAGCCGCTGCTGGCGCCCGGCGGCGGCATCGTCACCCTGACCTACTACGCCGCCGAGAAGGTGGTGCCGCGCTACAACGTCATGGGCATCGCCAAGAGCGCGCTCGAGGCGAGCGTGCGCTACCTCGCCTTCGAGCTCGGCAAGCGCCAGGTGCGGGTCAACGCCGTCTCGGCCGGCCCGGCGCGCACCGTCGCCGCGCGCAGCATCCCCGGCTTCCTCAAGATGTACAACAAGGTCGCCGGCATCGCGCCCCTCGGCCGCAACGTGACGCACGAGGAGATCGGCAACCTCGGCCTGTTCCTGCTCTCGCCGCTCGCCGCCGGCATCACCGGCGAGACCGTCTACGTCGACGCCGGCTTCCACGTCATGGGGATGGAGCTGGGTGAAGACTGATCCCGCCGCCCTCAACGCCCTGATCCTGGCGGGCGGGAGCGGCACCCGGTTCTGGCCGCTGTCGCGCCGGCTGCGGCCGAAGCAGCTGCTGGCCTTGGAGGGCGACGGGGAGGAGAGCCTGCTGCGCGCGACCGTGAGGCGGCTGGCGCCGGTCGTGGAGGCGCGGTCGATCTGGGTCTGTACCACCCGCGACCTCGCCGCCGCGGTGCGCCGCGAGCTGCCGGAGGTGCCGCCCGAGCAGGTGCTGATCGAGCCCGAGGGGCGCAACACCGCTCCGGCGATCGGCTGGTCGGTGCGCTCGATGCCCGCCGCGGCGCGCGCCGGGGTGGTGGCGGTGCTCCCCGCCGATCACAGGGTGGGCGAGCCGGAGCGCTTCCGCGACACCCTCGCCGGCGCCGCGCGCGTCGTCGCGGCGCGCGACCTGGTGATGACGCTCGGCGTGACGCCGCGCTGGGCCGAGACCGGCTATGGCTACCTCGAGCTCGAGGAGGGCGGGGGGCTCGCGGAGGGTGGGCAGCTCGCGGCGGGCGGGCAGCTCGCGGCGGGCGGGCAGCTCGCGGCGGGCGACCGCGTGCGGCGGGTGCAGCGCTTCGTCGAGAAGCCGAGCCCCGAGGACGCGGCGCGCTTCGCCGGCTCCGGCCGCCACCTCTGGAACGCCGGCATCTTCCTGTTCCGCGGCGACCGGCTGCTCGAGCTGCTGGCGCGCCACGAGCCGGAGCTCGCGCACGGCCTGGAGGAGATCGCCGCCGCCCCCGAGCGGCTGGCGGAGATTTACCCGCGCCTGCCGGCGCGCTCGATCGACTACGCGGTGATGGAGAAGCTCGACTCGCTCGCGACGCTGCCGCTCGACTGCGGCTGGAGCGACCTCGGGTCGTGGGAGGCGCTGGCGGAGGTGCTGCCGGCCGACGCGCTCGGCAACACCGGGCGCGGCGACCGCCTGGCGCTCGACGCCAGCGACAACCTGCTGTTCGCGGACGCCGGCACCGTCGCCGTGCTCGGCGTCGAGGGACTGGTGGTGGTGCGCACCGGCGACGCCGTGCTGGTGATGCCCAGGCACCGCTCCCAGGAGGTGCGCCGGCTGGTGCGGGAGCTCGGCGAGCGGGGGCGCGAGGAGCTGCTCTGATCCAGCCGGTGGTGGTCTCGGCGCCGGGCGGCGACTATGCGCTGGCGCAGCTCGCCGCGCCGCTGCCGATCGCCGAGCTCACGCCGGGCGGCGGTCCCTGGGAGGTCGAGATCGGTTTCGGCAAGGGGCGCTACCTGCTGCGCCGCTGCCTCGAGCACCCGGAGCGGCGCTTCGCCGGCATCGAGCAGGTCGCCGAGTACCACCGGCTCTTCGTCAGCCGGGCGCGCCGGCGCGGGGCGCCGAACTGGCTGGCGCTGCGCGGCGAGGCGCTCTACCTGCTCGCCTCGGTGCTGCCGCGCGGCTTCGCGGCGGCGGTGCACGTCTACTTCCCCGACCCCTGGCCGAAGGCCCGCCACCACAAGCGGCGCCTCTTCGACGCCGAGACCGTCGACCTGGTCACCGGCCTGCTGGCGCCCGGGGGCCGCCTCTACTTCGCCACCGATTTCCTCGACTACGGCGAGCTCGTGCTGAAGCTGCTGGCCGGCTACCCCGGGCTCGTGGTCACCCGCCGCGAAGCCCCCTGGGACGAGGGCCCGCGCACCAACTACGAGGCCAAGTACGTCGCCCAGGGGCGCCCCATCCTCCGCCTCGAGGCCGCCCTCGAATCCCCGCCAGCCCTCCACCCCCGCGGCCACGACGCCGTGCTGGCAGCAACCGGCCCGTCGCCGTCCTGAGGACCGCGCCGGCGCACGGCCGGCCGCGATCGCCCGCCGTCGCCCGCCATCGCCCGCCATCGCCCGCCGAGCGCCGCGGATGGTATCCTGCCCGCCGGGAGCCCGCCCTTGCTCAAGCGCCTCGCCGTCCTCTGGCCCTACTTTTCCCGCTACCGCCGCAAGCTCTGGCTCGGACTGCTGGCCATCGTCGGTTCGGTCGCGGTCGGCCTTGCCAGCCCGCTGCTCCTCGGCAGCGCGATCGACGCCCTGCGGCACGAGATCAGCCGCGCGACGCTGCTCGGCTACGCCGGGCTGATCCTTGGCGTCACCCTGGTCCAGGGGGTGTTCAGCTTCGCGCAGCGCATGATCCTGGTGGGGATGAGCCGGGACATCGAGTTCGATCTCCGCAACGACTACTTCGCCAGCCTCGAGCGCCAGCCGCCGGTCTTCTTCCAGGAGCATCCCACCGGCGACCTCATGGCGCGCGCCACCAACGACCTGCAGGCGGTGCGCATGGTCTGCGGACCGGCGATCATGTACGCCGCCAACACCCTGTTCGGCGGCACCGGCGCGATCGTCTTCATGCTGCGCATCCACGCCGGGCTGGCCGGCGTCACGCTGCTCGTCATGCCGCTGGTGGCGCTGACCACCCAGATCGTCGGCCAGCGCATCCACGTCCTCTTCATGCGCATCCAGGAGCAGTTCGCGGACTTCACCAGCCGGGCGCAGGAGAACCTGGCGGGCGTGCGGGTGGTGCGCGCCTACGCCCGCGAGGACCACGAGCGGGAGGAGTTCCGCCGCCTCAACCAGGCCTACGTCGACGGCAACCGGCGGTTGATCGGCTGGTCGGTGAGCTTCCACCCGCTGCTGCAGACCATCATCGGCCTGGCGTCCGCGGCGGTGCTCTGGTACGGCGGCTCGCTGGTGCTGCGCGGCGGCATCACCATCGGGCAGTTCGTGAGCTTCAACTTCTTCCTGGCCAGGCTGGTGTGGCCGATGATCGCGATCGGCTGGGTGATCAACCTGACGCAGCGCGCCGCCGGGTCGCTCGCCCGCATCCAGGAGGTCCTCGAGACGGTGCCGGCGATCCGCGACGAGCCGCCCCTGGTCGACCTGCCGGAGCTGCGCGGCGAGGTGGCCATGCGCGGCCTCACCTTCTCCTACCGGCCCGACCTGCCGCCGGTGCTGCGCGGCGTCGAGCTGCAGGCCGCGGCGGGGGAGACGGTGGCGCTGGTCGGGCGCACCGGCGCCGGCAAGAGCACCCTGCTGTCGCTCATCCCGCGGCTGCTCGACCCGCCGCCGGGGAGCCTCGCCGTGGACGGCGTCGACGTCCGCCGCCTGCCGCTCGCGCGCCTGCGCTCGGCGATCGCCATGGTGCCGCAGGAGACGTTCCTGTTCTCGACCACCTTGCGCGACAACATCGCCCTCGGCGTGCCCGACGCCGGCGCGGCGGAGGTGCTCGAGGCGGCGCGGCTGGCCGGCCTCGAGCAGGACCTGGCGGAGTTCCCGCACGGGCTGGACACGATCGTCGGCGAGCGCGGGCTGACCCTCTCCGGCGGCCAGAGGCAGCGCGTGGCGCTGGCGCGCGCGCTGCTGCGGCGGCCGCGCATCCTGCTGCTCGACGACTGCCTGTCGGCGGTGGACACGCAGACCGAGGAGCTGATCCTCGGCAACCTGCGCGGCGACCGTCGCGGCGGGCCGGGAGCGGCGTCGCCGGCGATGGCGGCGACACCGGCGAGACCGGCGACCCACGGAGCCTCCGCCGGGTTCGCCGGGCGCACCGTCTTCCTGGTGTCGCACCGCATCTCGACCGTCAAGGATGCCGACCAGATCCTGGTGCTCGACGGCGGCGAGGTGCTCGAGCGCGGCACCCATGCCCAGCTGCTCGCCGCCGGCGGCCTGTACGCCGATCTCCACCAGCGGCAGCTGCTCGAGGAAGAACTGGCCGCGGTGTAGGAGAGGAGACGAATGCAACGACCTTCCCTCATCGCCGTCGGCGCCGCCCTGGCCCTCGCGGCCGGCGGCTGCTCCACGGCACCGCCGCCGGCCGCCCCAACTCATGCGGAGCAGCGCTACACCGTCGAGCTCGCCGGCAACCGCGCCGGCCTGGCGACGGCGCGGGCCGGCGAGGACGGCGCCTGGACCATCGGCTACGAGTTCAACGATCGCGGCCGCGGCCCCAAGGTCGCCGTCCAGGTGGCGCTCGACCGCCGCGGCCTGCCGGTGCGGCTCGACGTCACCGGCAACGACTACATGAAGAATCCGGTCGCCGAGCATTTCGAGTGGATCGAGGGCAAGGCGCGCTGGAAGAATCCGGCCGAGCAGGGGCAGCGCGACGTCGACGGCCGCGCCTTCTACGTCGACATGGAAGGCTCGCCGCTCGAGCTGGGCCTGCTCGCCCGGGCGCTGCTGGCGGCCGGCGGCAGGCTGCAGCTGCTGCCCGACGGCGAGGCGAGGATCGAGAAGGTCGCCACCGCTCTCGCCCAGGGACCAGGGTTCGCCCGCTCGGTCAACCTCTACGCCATCTCGGGGCTGGATCTCGAGCCGGCCTACGTCTGGCTCGACGAGCAGGAGGGGATCTTCGCGCTCTTCGACGGCTGGTCGGCCATCGTGCTCGAGGGTTGGGAGGGGGCCATCCCCGACCTCCGAAAGGCCCAGGACGGGGTGACGGTGGCGCGCGACCGGCGCCTCGCGGCACAGCTCGCGCGGCGGCCCGGGGGCCGGCTGGCGATCCGCAACGCCCGCCTGTTCGATCCCGAGACGCTGACCAGCCGGCCGGCCACGACGGTGATCGTGGCGGGGGACCGGATCGAGAAGGTGCAGGGCGACCGCGAGGCGGCGGTCCCGTTCGGCGCCGAGGTGATCGACGCCGGCGGCAAGGCGCTGCTGCCGGGCCTCTGGGACAGCCACGTCCACCTGACGCCGGTCCAGGGCCGCCTGCACCTCGCGGCGGGCGTCACCACCGTGCGCGACATGGCCAACGACATCGACCAGCTGCAGGACATGCGCCGGCGCTGGGACAGCGGCGAGGCGGTGGGGCCGCGGGTGCTGATGGCCGGGTTCATCGACGGCCCGGGACCCTACGCGGGGCCGTCGAAGGTGCTGGTGACGACGCGCGAGCAGGCGATCGCGGCGGTCGACCGCTACCAGCAGCTCGGCTACCTCCAGATCAAGCTCTACAGCTCCCTCGATCCGCAGCTGGTGCCGCCGATCGTCGCGCGCGCCCACCAGCTCGGCCTGCGGTTGTCGGGCCATGTCCCCAACGGCATGATCGCCGAACAGGCGATCGCGGCCGGCTTCGACGAGATCCAGCACGTCAACTTCCTGTTCCTCGAGTTCCAGTCCGGCGTCGACACCCGCACGCCGCAGCGCTTCGTCGCCGTGGCCGAGCACGCGGCGGACCTCGACCTGGCCTCCCCCGAGGTGCGCAACTTCCTCGCCCTGCTCGAGCGCCGGAAGGTCGACGTCGACCCTACGGTCAACGTCTTCGAGGGGCTGTTCACCGCCCGGCCCGGGACCATCTCCGAGGGCTACGCCGCGATCGCCGACCGCCTGCCGGTGCAGGTCCGCCGCGGCCTGCTGGCGGGGGGCGGCCTGCCGGTCCCGCCCGGCAAGGACGAGCAGTACCGGCGGTCCTTCAAGGCCTGCCTGGCGATGGTCAAGGCGCTCTACGACCACCGCGTCGCGATCGTCGCCGGGACCGACAGCTGGGCCGGCTTCGGGCTGCATCGCGAGCTCGAGCTGTACGTCGCGGCGGGGATCCCGGCGCCGGTGGCGCTCTACGACGCGACGCTCGGGCCGGCGCGGATCATGAAGCGGGACCGGGACCTGGGGTCGATCGCGCCGGGCAAGCTCGCCGACTTCATCCTCGTCGACGGCGACCCGGCGGCGCGCATCGGCGACATCCGCCGCGTCGTCCTCACCGTCAAGGGCGGCGTCGTCTACGACCCCGCCGAGATCTACCGCTCGCTGGGAGTGAAGCCGGCGGTGTAGCTGACAAGGGGCCGGCGGAGAGCATGAATCATTGCCTGCGGGCTTCGCGTCCAGCGACCTCCGGCCGCTGAGGCGTTGTAATCGGCTGGCGGCCCACACAGCGGATTGAAGCACGCTACAATGCGCATATGGCGAGCTCGCCGGTTGTACCACTGTTCACGATCGAGGCCCGCATCAAGCGCGCGCTGCGCCGGCACCTGCGTCAACTTGGGTTCGGACGAAGCCGCAGCGGCGAACTGGCACTTCCAGGTGATTCGAAGGACTCGCTGCGCGCCATGCATCATGCCCAAAGGCAGCAGCGCCTCCGCTGCGAGCGCCGCTTTGTGCGGCGCGAGTGGAGCCTGCTCTGCGAACACTTCGCGGCTGGGAGAGATGTCGATCCTCGGATAGTCCGGCCGAGGCTTGAGCTGGTTCGTGCCAAGACCTGGCAATCGCGGTTGTTCAGATTGGCATCGTTGACCTGGAGCGTCCCAGTTTCACAAGGCTACGGACGCCGCATGCGCTTCCTGGTGTGGGATGCGAGCAATGCCAAGCTCATCGGTCTGATCGGCTTGGCGGACCCGGTCTTCAACCTGCGAGCCCGCGATGAGTTCGTAGGGTGGACAGCTGAAGATCGGCGCGCACGGCTGGTCAACGTCTTGGACGCGTACGTCATTGGTGCCATTCCTCCCTACAGCATGCTCCTCGGTGGGAAGCTGGTTGCCAGTCTCGTGTGTACGGCCGAGATCAATGCCGCTTTTGCGCACAAGTACTCGCGGACCCGCGGCATCATCTCGCGCGAGCGCAAAGGAGCGGTCCTCGCGATGGTGACCACCTCTTCGGCACTCGGCAGATCATCGATGTACAATCGTTTGCGGCTCCCCGGTTGTCGACTCTTTCGCTCCGTTGGATACACATCTGGATGGGGACACTTCCATATTCCCGATCAGCTCTTTTCCACGATGCGAGAATACCTGCGCTTCGCGCACAACCAAGAGAACTTTACGGGCGGTCAACCGATTATTCCCGTCGTGGCCGTGATCGAGGAAGCCCAAAGTGTGCTGGGACGTCGACTCGACGAAGCTAGCCCCTTCGTGGAGTGGGTCAAAGAGGGTCGGAAGTATGAGCTCGGAGCAGTCCTGATTACGCAGCAACCGGGATCGATGGCGCCAGAGCTTCTCAGCCAGGCCGACAATTGGTTTTGTTTCCACCTGCTTTCCGAGGGCGATGCCGGGACGTTGGGTAAGTACAACGCACATTTCTCCGACGACGTGCTTGCACACATGATAGGCGAGCCAATTCCGGGCAACTGTTTCGTGTGGAGCGCACCGCATCAGCCCTTTGTGCTTCCGGTTCGTATTCGTAGCTTCGAGTCGCTCTATCGCGAGGAAGTGCGATCGAGTAGTAGCGAAGGTGGTCTCGATGGCCTGGCGGCGCAGGCGATCGCGGAGACGCTGGCAGGCGCTTTAAAACGTCTGAGCGCTGCGCTGCTGGCGAAGTTGAGAGAAGGGTCCGGGATCAAGTTTTGGCGAATCCCAGACGTTCTGCCGGGTGACGGTGAGAGCCTTGGTATCTATTCAGGACAATTATACCATCTTATCAGAGACCTGGGACCTGAATTCGTTAGTCATCCAGTTAACCATCTGAAGAAGATCTTGCTCGACGATCTTCTCGGAGAGGCTGTCGTACACCAAGTGCAACACAAGAACAGAGAGTACTATTGTGCCGCGCTTGCGGAGTGGGAGCGAGTGCTTGGCCGGTCGCCTGAAGGCAGGATGCCCGAGTGAGATGAAGCCCCTCTCCAGCGACACCCCGCTCGAGGTCGAAGAGGTCTGGCTGGAAGCCTTGCGTCGCCGCGGCGGCCTGTTCCAGCTTCGGAGATTGGCCGAGCTGGTGCAGCTTGGCCGCGACGCCGCGCGGGTGGCCGTCCTCCGAGCTCACCCCGAAGCCGGCCCCATGGAGCTCGACGAGGCTCTCTGGCGTGAGATGTACGACGAGGAAACAGCACGCAACCTCTTGACGCTCCGGGTCAAGCTCGGCTGCTATGAGCAGTGAAGCGGATCTGTGGCAGGCTGTTCTGCCGGTGGTGGATGCGCTCGAGACGTTGTCAGCCAAGTACTACATCGGCGGCTCGATCGCCAGCAGCTTTGCCGGTATCGCCAGGTTCACTCAAGACGCCGACCTCGTGGCGGATCTGCGGCCCGCTCACGCGGTTGCCCTTGCCCAGCGGCTGCAGGCCAGCTACTACGTCGATGGCGAACGGATCGCTCGGGCCATAGAGGGCCGGCGAAGCTTCAATGCCATCCATTTGGCTACCGCTTTCAAGGTCGACGTCTTCGTCGTTGGAGACCTGCCTTTCGCTCGCGAGGCGCTGGTGCGCCGCGTCGCGATCCGCATCCCCGACCTTGGCCGCGTCCTCTACTTCTCGTCCGCGGAGGACATCGTCCTGCAGAAGCTGCAGTGGTTCGCTGACGGAGGAGGCGTGTCGGACCGGCAATGGCACGACCTCCAGGGCGTCCTGCGCGTGCAAGGGCAGACGCTCGACCTCGACTACCTCGGGACGTGGGCGTCGCGGCTCGGCCTCGCCGAGCTGCTTCTACGGGCGCTCGACGAGGCCGGTCTCGGCGGCTGACGCTCGGCGTCACGCCCGGGCCGCGCCCACGGCAGCGGCCGCCCGCACCGGTGCCGGAACGTGCGCCTCGGCGAGACGGGCCAGCGTGATCGCCCCGAGCGACAGGCCGAAGTCGCGCAACGCGACGTCGAAGTAGCCGGGCACCAGCAGCAGGTCGACGATGATGCCCCACAGCCAGGCGGCGACCACCCAGGCGCCGAGCCGCGGCTTGAGCCAGACCAGGATGCCGGCCACGATCTCGATGACGCCGACGGCGAGCATGAAGGTGTGCCCGTCGACCGGGAGCACCCTCGTCACCACCGGCGCGAGGTACTGGTCCCAGTTGACGAGCAGGTGCAGGAACTTGTCCAGGCCCGCCACGATCGGCAGCACGGTGAAGCCGAAGTGGAGGATCGAGTATGCCTGGTGCGAAGCGTCGTGCGTGGTTGCCATGATGGACCTCCTCTCTCTGGCGGCGCGGTGACAGCCTGCTCGCGATCGGCCGGCCGCGCGGCCGGCGCTGACGATACGGAGTGGGCGGGAGCGAAAAGGTTACGGTCCGGCTGTAACCTCTCGCCGGGCACCGACTCTGTACGGAGCATGGCCACCGCCATCGAGAGCGCGGCGCCCATGGAATCTCATGCAAAGCCGGCGCCCAGCTAGACCTGGTCGGCGAGGGCCGCCTCCACTGCCGCGGAGGGCTGGGCGGCGCCGAGATCTCCTTCCCAGCGCGCGATGACGGCGGTGGCGAGGCAGTTGCCGAGGACGTTCAGCGCGGTGCGGCCCATGTCCATCAGCGCATCGATGCCGAGCAGCAGGAAGATCGGCGCGGTCGGCAGCTGGAAGGCGGCGGCCGTGGCCAGCAGCACCACCAGGCCGGCGCGCGGCACGCCGGCCACCCCCTTGCTGGTGAGCATCAGCGTGAACAGCATCAGCAGCTGCTGCCCGAAGCCGAGATCCATCCCGGCCGCCTGCGCCACGAAGATCGAGGCCAGCGAGACGTAGAGGGCGGTGCCGTCGAGGTTGAAGCTGTAGCCGGTCGGCATCACGAAGGCGACGATCTGGCGCGGCACCCCCATGCCCTCCATCGCTTCCATGGCGCGGGGCAGGGCGGCCTCGGAGCTGGTGGTGGCGAAGGCGATCGACACCGGCTCGGCGACGGCGCGCAGGAAACGCCGGATGGGGATGCGCGCCAGCAGCGCCACCGGCAGCAGCACCAGCAGCAGGAAGGCGAAGATCGCCGTGTAGAGCGTGGCCAGGAGCTTCGACAGGTTGACCAGCACGCCGAGGCCGCTGTTGCCGACCGTGTAGGCGATCGCCGCGCCGACGCCGATCGGGGCGAACAGCATGACGATGTTGGTGAGCTTGAACATCGTCTCGCTCAGGCTTTCCGCGAACTGCAGCAGCGGGCGCCGCCGCTCCTCGGAGAGCAGCGCCAGCGCGATGCCGAACAGGATGCTGAAGACGACGATCTGCAGCACCTGCCCGTCCGCCACCGCCTTGGCGATGTTCTCGGGGAAGGCGTGCAGCACCATGTCCGCGGGCGTCAGGCGCGGCGTCTTGATCTCCTCGCCCGGCGGCGGCGGCGGCGCGTGGACGCCGACGCCGGCCTGGCTGAGGTTGATTGCGGCGATGCCGATGAGCAGCGCCAGGGTGGTGATCACCTCGAAGTAGATCAGCGCCTTGACGCCCATGCGCCCGACCTTGCGCAGGTCCGCGTGGCCGGCGATGCCGACCACCAGGGTGGCGAACAGCAGCGGCCCAATGACGGTCTTGATCAGGCGGAGGAAGATCTGGCCCAGCACGCCGAGGCTGGTGGCGAAGCGGGGCGCGTCGTAGCCCAGCTCGGCGCCCGCCACCATGCACACCAGCATCCAGGTGGTGAGCGAACGGCGCATCGCCGCGTAGACCGCCAAGCCGGCGATGGCCGTCCAGCGCGCGGCGGCGAGCGCGGCGCCGGGCAGCGCCAGGCCGCCCGCGCCGGCCACCGCCGGCAGCAGGACGGCCGCGGCCAGGACGGCGAGCGACGCGGCCAGGACCCATCCTCGGCCGCTCCTCGCGGCCGCGTCTCCGCCGTGCGGCGGCGTATCTGCCATGGCCGCCATTCTGCCATCAGACGGCGGTGCCGTGAAACGCCGCGAATGTCCCGAGCCGCCGGCGCCCGCGCCGGTCGCGTCTCGTTCACCCGGGATTCGCGGGATTCGATCCATCCTTGACGCTCTGATTCAGGCATTGGTAAGATCCTCAAGCCGTTTTCCATCGACGAGGGGGTGATATGCGAGGTCGAGTCCGCTCGCTCTGCCCATGGCTTCTCGAGGCCGTCGCCATCGTGAGCCTGGGCGTCGTCTGTGCCGCCTGCGGTGCCAAGGGTTCGAAGTACGTCGGCAGGTGGGAATGCGCCGCGGGAGGGAAGGGATCGTTCGAGATCAAGGCCAACAACGGTGCGTTCCTGGTGACGGATGAGGATGGGGCCACATTCCCGGCGGCCTTGGACGACAAGGGCACGTTGGTGCTCAGCGGCATACCGATGCTGGGCTCCATGCCTCTGCCCATCGACGCGGCCAGCGGCGAGCTGATCTGCTCGGCGTGCGAATGTCACCGCCTGACCATGAAACGGACGGCGGACGCGGGCGCGCCGGCGACGGCGGTGGCCGCAAGCTCCCGGCCGCGATCGAGCGACAGGGACGACGCCCGCGCGCAGAGAGAGACGATGGCGGCGATCCGCAACGCCGGCACCGCAATGTTCAGCTGGGTGACCGATCAAGTGGGTGCCGCGGCGGCCGGCCAGAAAACGGTCGATCTCGCGAAGTTCCCCCCGGTGTCCTCGTTTGCGGCGCTCAAGGAGCTGCTGGTGCCCAAGTACATCCAGCAGCTGCCCGAGCGCGACGGGTGGGGCAATCCCCTCGAATACCGCCTCGACCTCAAGAATCCGGCCGCCGGCTCGTCCGTGATGTCCGTCCGCAGTCCCGGCCGCGACGGCAAGTTCTCGGGGATGACGTACGTGGTCGGGCCGTTTCCGCGAGACGACTACGACCGCGACATTGTCTGGGCGGACGGGTACTTCGTGCAGTCGCCGCAGTGACGGCGCAACGCGAGGCGCTCCTCCGCGACGTCACGCCGTGGGCACGGTGCCGCCGTCGATCACGTTTTCGGTGACGGCAGCCGCACGTCCCCCCGCCGGCCTCGAGGCGGCTGGACCTCGGCCTCCGCCTCGAGGAAGCGCAGCAGCTGCTCGCGGACGGCCGACTGGTCGGGCATGGCCGGGTAGGCGAGGGGCCGCTCGAATGTCCCGCCGGCGGCGTAGCCGATGAGGCGGAACGCTGCCGCGACGGCCTCCTCGGCCGACCGGACGTGGACGGCGGGCCGATCGCCGAGCGCCCCGAGCGCCGGCTGGCCGGCGAGGAAGTCCCAGGCGTCGAGCAGGACGACCGGCACGCCGAGCTTGAGGCCAAGGGCGATCTCCGAGAGCGTCCCCGGCCCGCCGCGAAGCGCGATCAGCACGTCCGAGGTGCTGGCGTTGACGTAGTTGCGTCCGTCGCCGAGGCCGGTGAAGAGGGCGCAGTCGACGAACGGGTTCGGCTCGCCCTCGCCAGGCGCGTACGGCAGCACGCCGATCACGCGGCCGCCGCCCTCGCGCGCCCCGCGGGCCGCCGCCTCCATGACGCCGCCGCGCCCGCCGCAGAGCAGCAGTGCGCCGGCGGCGGCGAGCCGACGCCCGACCTCGCGCGCCAGCTCCAGGGTCGCGGCGTCCGCGCTGTCCGCGGCGCTGCCGCCCATCACGCCGACGATCGGCTGGCGCCGCACGTGCCGCGGCTCAGAACGACGCCGCGAGCTTCATGCCGCGCGCGCCGCCGGGGCCGACCCACGGTCCGGCGGTCACCCGTGCGCGCAGCCGCTGGTTGATGTGCACGACCCGCCGTCCGATGTGGAAGCCGATGAACGCCCCGGCCAGCGAGTCGGACGCCCAGTGGCCGTTCTCCCGCACGCGGCCCCAGGAGGTGATCGCCGCCGCGGCGTAGGAGATGAATTCGACCAGCGGGTTCGGATACTCGGTCGAGATCACCGACGCCACCGCGAACGCCTGGGTCGCCTCCCCGGAAGGGAACGAGACCTGGTGGATGCCGAAGGGCTTGAAGCTGTAGGCGCCCTTGTTCCGGTTGGGCCGCTCGCGCCCGACCACCACCTTGAGGAACGGCGAGACCAGGCCGCCGGCGATGCCGCTGGCGAAGAGGCCGTCGAGGCAGGTCTCCTGGGCCCTCTTATCCTGTGCGATCAGGCCCGCCAGGTAGAAGGCGCCGAGGACCTCGAAAGAGCCGTAGTTGCCGAAGGTCCTGAAGTCCTTCGCCAGCTTGTCCTCGGACGAGCTCTTACTGCGCCGCGCGTCGCGCTGCAGGGGCTCGTCGAAGGCGCCGACGGCGACGACCGCGGCGACCTCGGCGCCGAAGAGCGCCCACTCACGGCGGTGCCAGTACTCGGGCGACCGGATGACCTGGCGGACGTCCACGATCAGCAGCTTCGCCGCCGTCATGCCGGCGCTGACGCCGTCGTAGGGGTCCTTCGCTCGGCGCTCGTCTGCGTCCGGCGGCGGAAAGGCGCCGTTTTCCATCCGCTGCTGGTGACCCGGTGCCGGCGGCTGGGAGCTGGCTGGATCCGGCGCCTGGGCGGCGGCAGGTTCCGGCGCCGGGGGGGTGGCAGGGTCCGGCGCCTGGGCGGTCCCCGCGCCGGCGCTGTCCGGTGGAGGATTCGCGGGCGCCGAGGCGGTGTCCCCGGGTGCGGCGCCGCCGGCCGCTGTCGCCGGTGTGCCTCCGCCGACCGCCGACTCGCTGCCGGTGTCCTGGGGCGTGGCGGCATCCGCCGGCGGCGTCGCCGGCGATGGAGCCGCGGGAGCCTCGGGCGGGGACACGGCCGTCCCGGCCGCGGGTGCCGGCGCGGTGGCCGTGGACGGGGGCGCGGAGGCTGCCTGGGCCACCGCCCAGGAGGGCGCGATGGCGGCGAGAGCTGCCAGGCAGACGGCGCAGAGGCCGGTGAGCGGCAGCTGCGGGAGCGGGTGGAAACGAGGGCGGATCCTTCGCGTTGGCTCGTTCATGGCGGTCTGCCTCAGAAAGCGGTACGGATCGTCAGGCCCTGCGCCCCGGGCGAGAGCAGGGGGGCGACGCTCACGTTCATCCGCGCGCGCAGCCGCCGGTTGAGGTGCACGACGGCGCGGCCCACGGTGGTCCCGATCAGCGCCCCGGCCACCACGTCGGAGGCCCAGTGGCCGTCCTCGCGCATGCGCGCGAAGGCGACCAGGGAGGCGACGCCGTAGCAGGGGATCTCGACCCAGAGATGCGGGTATTCCGCGGCGATCACCGAGCCCGCCGCGAACGCCTCGGTGGACTCCCCCGAGGGGAACGACGCGTTGCCGCTGAAGGGCTTGAAGGAGTAGACGCCCTTGTGGGTGGAGGGGCGGTAGCGGCCTGTCACCTCCTTGAGGACGCCCGCGATCACGCCTCCGGCGAGGACGCTGGCGATGAGGCCGTCGAGGGCGGTCTCCTGCAACTTGTTGTCGTGGCCGATGCGGCCGCCGATATAGAAAGCGCCCAGCAGGCTGAAGGTGGCGTAATTGCCGAAGTACCTGAAGTCATTGGCCAGCTTGGTCTCGAGGGGGGCGTCGCCGCGCAGCGCCTCGGTGCGCAGGTGCTTGTCCTCGAGGGTGAGGCCGACGACGGTCGCCGCCCCGATGCCGAAGACCGCCCAGTCGTGCCCCGTCCAGTGGGCCGGCGCCGAGAAGATGCTCCCGGCGTCGACCACGAACAGCCTCCAGACCGGCATCCCGGCGCTGACGCCGCCGATCTTCCCCTCCTCTTTCACGGGGGGCGGCGGCGGGCCGCTCCCGGTGGGTGACGAGACGTCGCTCACGCCGGGTGGCGAGGCGGCGCTCTCGGCCGGCGATGGGGCGGCAGCATTGCTGCCATGATCGGCGCTGCCGTCGGTCCCAGGCGCGTCGCGGAGATCGGTGGCCGGCGCCACGGCGCCATCGCCCGCCGTCGCGGACGGTGCAGCCGCCGCGAGGCCGGCGGCGTCGGTCGCGGTTTGTCCAGCGGCTCCCGCGGCGATCGCCAGCGCGGGTGCGGGAAGCTCCCGGGCCGCGGCGGCTGGCGGTACCCGGAAGGCCAAGAGCGCCAAGCCCGCTCCACCCAGAAGCAAGGCCAAGCGCCGGATTGGATTGCGAGATTTACCTCCAACGGCTGCTTCGGCATGACTGGTCATCGCGCCACTCTCCCCCGGCGTCGCCGTCCAAAGCGTCGCGAGACCCGGATTGCAAGATCCGGACCGGCGCGGAGAGAGATCTCCCGTCGCGCGAGGGGGGGCGGCCCTTCCCCGGGGCCTTCCCCAGGGCCTTCCTGGGGTCACGTTTCCCGGGGTCGCCCGCGGATGACGATCACCGGGAGCGGACGCGCTGCCAGAAGAGGATCGCCGTCACGACGAAGCCGATGACCACCACCGCGGCACGGGCCTTCTCCTTGCCGATCACCTGGGCGAGGCGGGCGCCGCCGTAACCGCCGGCGATCGAGCCGGCCATCATCAGCAGCGCCACCGGCCACACCACGGCGCCGCGCAGGATGAAGTAGGCCGCGGCGACGCCGTTGATGCAGAAGCCGAAGAAGTTCTTGAGGCCGTTCATCGCGAAGATATTGGTCAGCCCCAGGAAGCCCAGCACCGCCAGCATCAGGATGCCGATGGCGGCGCCGAAGTAGCCACCGTAGATCGAGATCGCGAACTGGAAGAGGACGGCGGTCAGCCAGCGTCCGCTGGACAGCCGCAGGCTGGGCGGGTCGTCTTCGGTGCCGGCGCCGGTGGCGGTAGCGGCGGCGGCGAGAGGACGGTCCGCGCGCGCCGCGGCTGGCGGGCCTCCGGGTGGGGGTGGGGCATCCTCCGCGGCTGCCGCCACCGCGGCGGCCGCCGTGGCCGCCCCGGCCGCAGCAGAGGATCGCCGCGCCCGGCGCCGGCTCAAGACGCCCTGCCAGATGAACAGCAGCGTGGCGAACAGCACCAGCAGCGGTGCCAGGTTGGCGAACGTCTTTTCCGGCGTCCGCAGCAGCAGGAACGAGCCGATGCCGCCGCCGATCACGCTCGGCAGCAGCAGCGTCTTCAGCCACTCCTTGTGAGTGGCGACCTCCCTGCCGTAGCCGGCCATGCTGGCCGCGGCGCCCGGCAGCAGGGCCACCGTGGAGGTGGCGTTGGCGATGATCGCCGGCTCGCCCAGGAACACCAGGACGGGAAAGGTCACGATGGTGCCGCCGCCGGCCATGGCGTTCATCAACCCGCCGGTGGCGGCCGCCGCCAGCATGATCACCGCGTCGGTGGGTGTCATCGGCTCGCTCGTCCTCCCCAGGGCCCGGGGGGTCGGTCCCGGTCGGTCCTGCGAGATCCTCGGGCGATGCATCGTAGCTCACCCCGGCTGGTTTTCGAGCGCGCCGGATCGGCGGCAGGTCGGCGGGTCGGCGGAGGTCGGCGGGTCAGCGGAAGTCGTGGCTCGGCACGGCCAGCATCTCCTCGATCGCCCAGAAGCGCTCTCCCCGCACCGAGATGCTGCCGTCGCGCTTCTGCAGCACCCCCTCGACGACCAGGCCCGGCGAACCGACGATCAGCTGGCGATGCCGCTGCAGGAGGTCGGGAGAGATGATCGCCTGCGACATGCCGGTCTCGTCCTCCAGCGTGAGGAAGAGCAGCCCCTTGGCGGTGCCGGGCCGCTGGCGGACGATGACCGCGCCGGCGGTGCGGACGAGATCGCCGTTGCGGTAGCGCACGAGATCGGCGGCGGTGACGATGCCGCGCCGGCGCAGCTGCTCCCGGCGGTAGGAGAGGGGATGGGGGCCGAGAGTCATCTGGGTGCCGCCGTAGTCGGCCTGGGTCTCCTCGGCAGGGCTCATCTCCGGCAGCGGCGACGGCTCCGGCTCGGGCAGCTCCGCGAGCAGGGGGCCGGCGGGGCGGACCAGGCGCGCCGCCTGCCAGAGCGCGCCGCGGCGGCTGAGCCCGAAGCAGGAGAGGGCGCCGATGCTGGCCAGGGTCTCGATCTCGCCGGCCTGCAGGGCGCAGCGGCCGGTGAAATCGCCGAGATCGGCGAACGGCGCGCGCGCCTGCTCCTCCTCGACGGCCAGGCCGGAGCGGGAGCGCAGCCCGCGCACGAAGCGCAGCCCGAGGCGGATGGCGCCCACCGGGCGCGCTCTCTCCCCTGGCCGGTCCTCCCAGCGGCACCACCAGCCGGACCTCTGGACGTCGATCGGCCGGATCTCGACGCCGTGCCGCTGGGCATCGCGGACCAGGGTCGCGGGATGGTAGAAGCCCATCGGCCAGGCGTTGAGGATGCCGAGATAGAAAGCGGTCGGGTGGTGGGTCTTGAGGTAGGCGCTGGCATAGGCGATGAGGGCGAAGCTGGCGGCGTGCGACTCCGGGAAGCCGTAGAGGGCGAACGAGGTGATGCCCTGGACGATGCCCTCCTGCGCCTCGCCGGTGATGCCGCGCGCCGTCATGCCGGAGCGCAGTCTGGTCTCGATCGCCCGCATGCGCTCGACCGAGCGCTTGAAGCCCATCGCCCGCCGCAGCTCCTCGGCCTCGCCGCCGGTGAAGCCGGCCGCCACCATGGCGATGCGCAGCAGCTGCTCCTGGAAGATCGGCACCCCGAGAGTGCGCGCGAGGATCGGCTCGAGCGTCGGGTGCGGGTAGGTCACCGGCTGCCGGCCGGCGCGCCGCTCGAAGTACGGGTTCGTCATGTTGCCGGCGATCGGTCCCGGCCGGATGATCGCCACCTGGATCACCAGGTCGTAGAAGTGGTGCGGGTTGTTGCGCGGCAGCGAGGACATCTGCGCGCGGCTCTCCACCTGGAAGACGCCCACCGTGTCGGCCTCGCGCAGCATCTTGTAGACCGCCGGATCGTCCGGCGGGAGGTGGGCGAGGTCGAGCCGGGTCCCCTCGCGGGCGTGGATGACGGGCACCATCTCCTCGATCGCGTTGAGCATGCCGAGCCCCAGCAGGTCCACCTTGATGATGCCGAGGTCGGCGCAGTCGTCCTTGTCCCACTGCACCACGACCCGCCCGGGCATGGCCGCCGGCTCGAGCGGCACGACCTCGTCGAGGCGCCCGGCGGCGAGCACCATGCCGCCCGAGTGCTGGCCGAGGTGGCGGGGCAGGTCGTGGATGCGGTGCCAGAGCGCGGCGAAGCGTTGCAGGCGCGGCTCCTCGGGATCGAAGCCGGCGGCGCCGAGCTCGGCCACGAACGACTTCGGGTCGCCGCGGGCAAGGTCGTAGGTAAAGCTGCCAAGCTGGCGGGCGAGCTTGTCGATCTGCTCGGCGGAGTAGCCGAACGCCTTCGCCACCTCGCGGGTGGCCGAGCGGTCGCGGTAGGTGATGACGTTGGCGGTCATCGCCGCGCCGTGCGGGCCGTAGCGCCGGTAGACGTGCTGGATGACCCGCTCGCGCTGGTCGCCCGAGGGCAGGTCGAGGTCGATGTCCGGCCACTCGCCGCGCTCCTCGGAGAGGAAGCGCTCGAACAGCAGGTCCATCTTCACCGGGTCGACGGCGGTGATCGACAGCGCGTAGCAGACCGCGCTGTTGGCCGCCGAGCCGCGCCCCTGCGCCAGGATGCCGTTCTCCAGGCAGAAGCGGACGATGTCCCAGACGATCAGGAAGTACCCGGCCAGGTCGAGCTTCTCGATCAGGTCGAGCTCCTTCTGGATCTGCGCCTGCGCCTTGCCGGAGAGCGGCCGGAAGCGCGCCCGCGCCCCGTTCCAGGCGACGTGCCGCAGGTACGACGCGGGGGTCTCGCCGGGAGGCAGGGGATAGGCCGGGAACCGGTACCCGAGGTCCGCCAGCGTGAAATCCAGCCGTCCCGCCAGCTCCCCCGTGGCCGCGATCGTCTCGGGCAGGTCGGCGAACAGCAGCCCCATCTCCGCCGCCCCCTTCAGGTGCCGCTCCCGGTGGCACTCGAGCAGCCGCCCCGCCGAATCGAGAGTCTTGTGGCAGCGGATCGCCGTCAGCACGTCCTGCAGCGCCTTGTCGCCGGCCCGCGCATACCGCACCCCGTTGCTCGCGACCAGCGGCAGCCGCATCCCCCGGGCGAGGTCGACGAGCGCCCGGTTGCGGTGCTCCTCCTCCCGGATCCGATGCCGCTGCAGCTCCACGTGCAGGCGTCCCGGGAAGATCGCCGCCATCCGCCCCATCGCCTTCCGGGCCGCTTCCATCCCACCCATCCGCAGCGCCCGGGCCAGCGGCCCCTCCGCCCCCCCGGTCAAGCAGTGCAGCCCGGCCGAGTGCTCCGCGATCAGCTCCCAGGAAGCCCGGGCCTCCCCCTTCGCCCGCCCCTCCGCCGCCGCCGACAGCAGCCGGCACAGGTTCCGGTACCCCACCCGGCTCTCGACCAGCAGCGTGACCCGTGGGGCAAGGTCGTCGGCCGCGGAGTCGTCGCCGAGAGCGCCGAAGGTGCTCGGGGAGGACGGGGCGGCGGTCGGGGCGGTGGCCGAGCCCCGCCCGGCCGCCCTACCCTGCCGCCCGCGTCCTCGTTCCGGCAGCGAAGGGTCCGCAGGATTGACCAGGGGCACGGAGGGCCACGACGGAGGTTCCGGCACCAGCCCGAGAGGCCCCCGCCTGCCCGCCCGCCCTGCCCGCCGCAGAGCCTCCCGCAGCCCGCGCGTCCCCTCCCCCCAAGCAAAGTAAGCTTCCGGCGCCAGCACCACCTCCGCCCCCACCAGCGCCCGCACCCCCGTCCGCCGAGCCGCCTGGTAGAACCGTGGAGCCCCATACACTCCATGCACATCCACCAACGCCACCGCCGGCATCTCCACCTCCGCCGCCCGCTCCATCAAGTCCTCGGGGAGGGAGGCCCCGCGGAGGAACGAGAAGGCCGAGGCGCCGTGGAGCTCGACGTAGGGGGTAGGGGCGGCCCGGCGCTGGCGCTGGCGACGCGGTTGCCGGCCCGGTTCGTCGGCCGCCTCTCGGGGGCCGGGGCGGTCTTTGCGCCCCGGACCAGGTAGAACCTTCTTGTCCCGTCCCATTAGGTACCTCGGGCTCACGCCGTCACTCACGGCAACTCTAGGCGGTAACACAGCGTAAGTCAAGTGCATACGAGCTGTGAAGCTGCTATCTGAAGTGCACCCGACCGGCTTGCGTCAGATTCGGCCGTGCCAGAAGCGGGCGGCCGGATGGAAGTGGATGCGTGCAGTCAACGCCGCTTCACGACGTGCGCGACCTCAGCCTTGATGGCATCCCAGTCGAGGAGCTGGGTCTGCCCCTGCTCCGCCAGCTCGATGCGGCGCTCGACCTCGGCGTCCCAAGCCGCCTCGACTCCCGCCTCGGGAACGCCATCGAGGCTGGCAATCAACTCGGCGGCAATTCGGGCGCGGTCTTCGCGGCGCAGCTTGAGAGCGGAATCCAGCAAGGCTTCTGCGGAGATGCTCATGCGGCTCATTCTAGCCGCTCCCGGTGCTACTAAAACCGGATCATGCTGCGGCGCGCTCAAATCGGATGGCGTCTCCCACCTCTTCCGAGCTCAGTCCGTACTCGGTAGCGAGATCGTCCAAGCTAAGACCTGCGTCAACCAGGTCCATCAGCACGGCCGTGCTAACACCGCGATACGCAGTAACCGGGGCACCAAAGGACACTTCAGGATCAATCATAATCGTAGTCCGCGGCATCCCAAGCGGGTCCGGCATCCATGGGTACAATTTGACGGGAACCCCTGCAGGGTCATGTACCACGGCTTCCAGGTGATGCTCGAACGCGCTGCGGATGACGATCTGTCCGCTCATCGGCAGCTCGATCAGCTGGCTGTAAAGGTCAAGGAGCATTTGCCCTGCAGCTGCCTTCAGCTTCGGGCTGATCAGTAGACGATCGATCCCCAGCCTGTCCTGTACGTCACCCATCGCCTTCCGCACATCGGCCATGGAGATGCCATGCCTGGTACGCAAGGCGCGGAGGACATGGGCCTCAACGAGGTTCGAGAAAGAAAGCCGCCTGTCGTCTGGCACAGCCTTCCGAATGACCGGCTTGAAATACTGCCGTGGGTAGTCAAGCCCAAGGAACCAGGCGCGAATTGTCGGAGCAGGGATAGAGAGGTAGCGTGCCGCCTCCGCCATCGTATAGGACGGGCGGTCCCGCGCAGCAAGCTGATCGCCGCCATTTCTGCTTGGGCTTCTCACTCGGACCTCGCGCCTAAGCCAACTGCCGTTTCCACACGGTGCGGATCTATTGTCGCTGCAGTGACAGGCGTACAGTGAATTGAACCGAACCGGTCGCCTGCCCAGTGGGCGGAGACACGACGTCGTATGTGGACGAGCCGGACGCGCTGATTTGATTGCCCGAGACGGTGCCGACGATGCTACTTGTCCTCGGCCGGACGAAGATGAGCTCGACCCCACCTCTGCTGATGCAAAAGAGCGGATAGGCAACCCGGCAGGGGAGGCCAGCCTGTTGGGCATCCTGGGTCCAGCTGATGGTCGTGTCGCTCACGGTCCCATGAAACGAACAGTTGACAAAGGTGCCCGAGATGGCGGCGCCGCTCTGCGAGATCTGCACCATGGCCTGTCCCGTGCTGGGCTGCCGATCGAGGCAAGCAGGACCGGCAATCACGGTGCTGATGGAGGTGCCGTTCCAAGTTCCCGCCACTTTGGCGGGCAGAGAGGGCGAGGTGGGCCCGGCCGAGCCGCCGCCGCAGCCAGCGATTGCAACTGTGAACAGCGTGCACGCCAGCAGTCGCATTGGACAATACCGCAGCGTCGAGCCCGCCCTTCAGGCTCCCCTATTCGAGGCGAAACAACTCGCGGTGGCCACCGGTGACGAGATCCATGTAGCCCTGCATGATCTTGCCGAGCTCGGGATCGCCGCCCATGCCCCGCACGCGATCGAAATGCTCGTCGAGCTTCTCAACCTGCGATTCGATCACCACCGTCCAATAGCCAGCGACTGCGTCGGTCATGACGCGCATCGGCGTGCCCCCCATGTGGGGAATCGCCTCCTTGAACTTTGCTACCAGATCCTTCGCCTTCCCCGGCTTGGCCTGAAACACGTCGCGTACGATATACATGGCGGTCTCCTTGTGCGCCGGGACAAACCGGCGAGGTGTGGTGAATGAAAGTAGCGACCCATCCACCGAGTCATGTGGAGCCACCTGCAAGGGTGGCGTCGAAGCGTTGACGGAGGCACGCGGGCCACGCATACAGCCGCGAAAGTCCATCACTCCGGGGTGCCAACGCTGTAAGCCGACGTTCTCAACATGAACGGGGCCCCGCCAACCATTGTAAGCGATCCCAAGCACCTTGCTGCGATGCTACCCCCTCGGGGCGCACTGTCCTGACGCCCCGCCCCGTCGGCCGCCTCCCGGGGGCCAGGGCGATCCCTGCGACCCGGCCCACTCAGAACCTTCTTATCCCGTCCCATGAGGTACCTCGGGCTCACGCCGTCACTCCAGTCATCCCGGGCGGTAGCGCAGCGTAGGTCGAAACCATAGGACTGCTTCCAACGGATCGCCTTGCGGTACTCCTTGAGAGCGGCAGGGTTGAAGCGGATGCGCGTCGTCAACGCCGCTTCACGACCTGCGCGACCTCAGCCTTGACGGCATTCCAGTCGGGGAGCTGGACCTTCCCCTGTTCCACCTGCTCGATGCGGCGTTCGACTTCGGTGTCCCACCCCGCCTCGACTCCTGTCTATGGGGGGCCATCGAGGCTGGCAATCAACTCGACGGCAATCCTGGCGCGATCCTCGCTCGGCAGCTTGAGGGCTGAGTTCAACAGGGCTTCTGCGGAGATGCTCATACCCCTATTCTAGGTCCTTCCCAGATCTTCATGCGAGCACAGAGCTGAGTCAGGGCTGAACGCTCGTGTTGGCGCTGCCCCTGTCGCGAATTCCGCCCTGGTGTATCCAGCGAGGGATCGTCTGCAATGGAGCGCAAAGACCCTAGACAGGGCCGTTCAACACGATAAGCGTTGTGCCGGTTCATGCACCAGGGATAACTACAAATTATCCAACAGCCATGGCCCATATCGAGACTACACCGGAACTTCTCACCAGCCGGTTACCAGGCATGAGCAAGTCCCCTCACGGAATTGCCATAATGTATTGCTGTCTCTCTTTATCTTCCACCATCACTGCCGCCTGCATCGAGGGCCTCTTCATCCACAAGAATACTGTGAATTGGAACGGCGTATCATATACTATCTATCCGTTGCTTTATAATTTCTCTACCCTTGTGGATTTTGCTCTCCTCAATCCCATCATGATATTCTATCTGCTGCGTGCATTGAGCCGCATACTCCTTCTCCCTAGTGGTTTGAACCCACGAAAGGCTAGCCCTTCACCAATCGGCTGGCCCACGACTCTTGCCTGCATGCTGTTATCAGTAACATTGATGGCAGGCTATTTTATTGGCTTTCTGCGGGGGCGATTCTTCGACGCTGTGATCGCGCTCGCCCCTGATGGACGGAGGCTGATAACAGTAACAGGGTGGTTGGTATTCTTCTGGACCAGTGTTGCTATATATTTCCTGCTCATAGGCGTCATCGGGCAGTTACGCTATCTTCGCTTTGTTCTTCGACTTAGAGCCATTGACGTCGCTTATGACCCGTTTCACGCAGACGACTTGGCTGGCATGAGAGAGCTTGCAGAGCCGGCTCTCGATTTCTTAAAGGCAATGGCATGCCTGCTTGCAGTGTTCGCCCTCTTCGCCATTTATGATCTTGTCGTCTTCCACATTAATGAGAGTGATCGCCTTTGGGCGCTCGCGGTATATGCAGCTGTGGTAATACCTTTCTTCTTCATTCCAACGCATCACCTACATCGGCTGATGAAGGCGCGCCGGGAGGAACTATTAGCACGCTCACTTGAACCTTTTAAAAAAAGAGAGCTTAGCATTCTGCAATCTAACTGGACCAATCCGGACTCTTGCAAGGAGCTACTCGCGGAAGTTGCCGCTTTCCGCGAGCTACGCACTTGGTTTTCCACAGTCCCCACGTGGCCGTTGCCGACACGGACCCTTATTCGCGCCTACGTCTATTTTGGAGGTGTGCTCTCACCTCTTCTGTCTAAAGTGGTGCCATTCCTCTGGGATGCGTTTAAGCTAACGCGCCACTCCGGACCGTAGGTCAAATGACCTTACCCTGCTCTAGCAGGCTGCGGAAATATGGGCGTCCGCGAGCCCTGAGGTGAACAGTATTGGGACGGCTGAAGCCGAGGAGACGGGGTTTGACCAGTAAGAGGGAGCCGAGCCCGGGAAGCCAGAG
>Ga0070709_10000088_pt1 | contig 68372 bp, 54 predicted proteins | sample LARL51metaG_FD_65449 | JGI IMG/M metagenome (GOLD analysis project Ga0070709, IMG submission 65449) | Corn, switchgrass and miscanthus rhizosphere microbial communities from Kellogg Biological Station, Michigan, USA - LAR L5-1 metaG | ecosystem: Host-associated > Plants > Roots > Rhizosphere ... | reverse complement strand
CCACTCAGGATACGCAGGGGCGAATGGCGACGCAAGAACTATTTGAGAGATGTTCCTGGCCTCTTCGAGCCGGCCCACTTCGCAGAGTTCGACGGCAAGGCTGTTCAGGTAGTCGTAGTATGCATGCGGATACGAAGACCGAATCGAGTTAGCTAGGGGAAACAAACTCTCTAATGAAGCGCTCGCACGACGATGATCACCATCTCCGCCAATGATGAACGAAAACATCTTCTGTGTATGGAGGATGATATATGGGTCAGCGAACATACTGCGCGAGGCAAGGCAACTAGCCTCACTATAACGAGACAAAGCAGATTGACTGTCGCCTCGGTTGATAGAATTTGCTCCTAATGAAATTAGCGCTCTCGCTCTATACGGCTGCGGCCCGCGTTCTGCTATTGGTGTAATAATTTCCGCTGCGCGGCTGAGATCGCCCCAACCCAGTTTTTGAATGCATACAGCCTCATAATAGTGACCCACATCCTCGTATTGTTGACGCGGCAAGCGCACCAGCATCTGGCTGATCTGTTCCAGAACATCCATCCGGCGGAATACGTGGGCCTCTTCCGCCAAAGCTATTAATCCCTCCCCCAACTGACGAAAGACGGATTCTTTCTTTCCTTCTCTGATTAGGGTTGATCTGAGGACTTGGTAGAATCCTCCGTAGCTGATGATTGTGTTCAAATCAGCGAACCGCTTTAAGGAGGAAAAATCTGTGAGAACAAGACTGTTTTTAGCAGCTGTCAGCATATTCATTCTCCCGTTTGCCTCTTCGCTAAATGTCGGAGACAAACTGACGAGTGCAACTCCGTTTGCCTCGGTCGCTTATGCTGGGCATACGATCAGCGGCAATTGGTGCGAGTGCGGCAGCTTTGGCTGCACCTGCGATCCTGGGGAAAACCCCGGTGGGAACAGCGCCACACCGATAAGTGATAACGAGTCCTCCGATCAAGGCCCTTCTTCGATTCGCGCCCATTCGCGCTCCGGCTTTGATTTCGGCACCGGGGCGCTGATATTGGCGTTCGCGCTCCTCGTGTGGGCCAGGCTGCGAGCGTAAGCTCTTAGCGCTTACCGGCGCACACTCAATAGATTCCACTTCGACCGCTGGAGCCCGGCGGTATAGGTGATTTTTATCTTTCATCCAATGGCCTCTGACTGACGGCGGCACATTATTATAGGTGTGTCGGGCCGCTGTCGACCGTCGCCCGTCCAATAAAGTATCTGAGGCCTTAACCGAATGCCAAAAAGCCGTTCAACTTCCGAAACCTAACCCGGTCACGGCACCAGATAATAGAATCTTCCGATACGTATGTCAAGTTACAATATTGCAGGGAGGCCCCGTCAATATATTGACGGGACGTGGTTTAGCGGTAATGCGGTTAGAAGAATACGGCTGATGCCGCTCCTCGAACGGAGCAGGCGGGATCTGGCAGGGACTGACGCCGGCTGTTCGGCGACCGACGATCTGTATGCGATAATGGCGGTTGTCACATCGATTAGCCGTCGTTCCGATAGAAGCGGCGCAGCATATCATCGACGTCCTTCTTGCCGATGGCTTCAAACACAATCGTTGGCGGCAACCCCAGACCTTCGGCGAGTCTTAGCGCGGTCTCCACGTTCAAGGTGTTCACTACCGAAGATAGAATCTTCGACAGCAGGCCTTGATCGAATCCGGCCTGGCGACAGAAATCGACTTGCCGCATTCCTTTGCTGCGCAGCCGCTCGCATACAAGTTCGGCAAGCGGGCTGCGGCGGGCATCGCCATTTGACCGGGCCGCGGCGGTTCCCCTTTCGGACAGCTCAAAAATTGACTTAGACATTTAGGCTCCCCTCCCCGTTCATTCCTAATTCGCTTTCTTAACTGACAACTTCTCTTGCGCGGCCTCTGCCGCCTCGAAACAAATTCCTGAAGGAATTGAAAATCTCTGGCAACACACAGACGCGTTCGACAGCAACAACGATGCTCCCCCTCGCCGGCAAGAACTAGCGCCCTGCGTGCGTTATGAACGTTACCGGACTTGTTAGTCCAACCATGCTCGAAATCGAACGAGCTGAGGCTCGGGCGCCGGCGATGCCGATTGATCCGACGATCGACCCACCAGTTCGCGACCGGTAACTTCTAGTTCAATCTTAAGCCGATTTCGCTCGGACGTTAGTGTTGCCAGTTCGCGCGCTTGAGGTGACTGGCTTACAAGCGCTGAATCTTGCCGGCGAAACTCCTCGATTTGGCGATTAATCGCCTCGATCTGGTCGCTAATCGCGAGAACACGAGGGTGTTTGTCGGTGAGCTGCTGTCGGTTTATTAGCGCCGCATGCTGACCCTGCAATTCATTCCGTTTAGGTATGAGCGCCCCGTAAGTGGGGTTGTCACGGAGCGCGGAACCTTTCCGTTGCTGCTCCACAATTTGTCTCTGTTCGATGATTCGTCGCTCAAAATCTGCAAGTACCTGTTGAGATTTGTACTGCTGGTCTTTAAGTCCGTCCATGGTCATCTGTTGAGCGCGCGCGAACTCGGCGGAAGGCTGTGCGATCCGCACTGGTTGAGCAGATGCGCTTACGGGTTGGACGGCTTCGACTGACAGCCGGGGATCTTTCGGATCAAAGTCGCGCAGATGCGAAGAAATATCTGCGGCGCGCTCGCGGAGCGCCTCGAGTTCTCTTTCGAAAGCCGCCGGTGCCGGGAGGCTGTCGGTCACAAGCAGGTTTGCGATTTCTGTGGTTACTTGTCGAGTGGTCTCTGGATCAGCCGCGCGGTACGAAACAGCGCAAGCCCCGGACTGGGGTCCGGATTCTATGCTAATGCGCCCGCGCATCTTTGCGGTCGAAGCTTCGATCGACTCCCCGCTTGAAGCATATTTCACGAGAATAGTCTCGAACGATTCACCGCTGGTTACTCTTTGCCGGCACTCACTGAGGCGGCTCGTCAGATCGGATTCGCCAGATTTTCGGTTCGCGAGCGCTATGATTGCCGTTGACTTATAGAGATCAGGGAGGCTGCCCAGTGCCGTACCAACGGCTATTGCCAGGACCAAGGCAGGAGATAGCAGCAGGAGTTTATGTCTCAATCCAGCGTGGGAATAGTCGGTCAGGTTTCGTGATCTTCGCGAACTCATTGCCTTTAGTCCATCTCCGACGCCTTCTGGTTACTGGCGATCTGCAACCTGTCATTAATACTTAAAGGCCGAATAGGGCTGGGTTTCCAGGCTCGGGAGCGCACCATCCAGCTTAATCGCAAGGGACGTGCAAGATTGTTGAAGTAAGTCCAATTAACCGCCACTGCAAGCAAGAAGACAGGTATTCAAAAGTGTTGACAATCTTTACTAGCTGCCTTATAACCAAGTCGAAGCTAGCTCTCGCCCCGTCTGTTTCATACGCCAATTGAACAGGCGACGGAGCTTGGGAAACAGAGCGACACGACTCCTGCTGTCCCACCTGGAATGGCGTATTCCCCTGCCCCTTAACTGGAAGGAATTGTTAGAAAACGTTGAGACGATCGGCGCAGTCGCCGGTTGTTTCGCCCCGAAAGTAAGAACCGAAAAGGAACGCCTGTATGTTAGCTCAAGGGTCTTATACATCAGTATCTTTGGCCGCGCTTCCATCGAAGAGGGTAGATCGATTTGACAGCCTTGCGGCCGCGCTCGACGAAATCAACGAGGGCGCGGTATTCCTGAACGCCGACGCACAATTGATATGGCACAATCGCGCATTTGATAAGCTTTTGGTTGAGAACCGGGAGGGGCACTTGCTGGTAGTGGCCCTCATCGAGTCGGTCGCGAGTTTTTATCAGGAGCTCTTCGACTCATCACGGCCAGCAGTCGAGTCTTCCGTGCGGGACGTGACGGTGGGCCGAATCGAGCACGAGGTTCATTTCACCCTTATGCCCGAGGGAATGCTAGGAGAAGAAAGTTACGTATTGTGTTTGGTGAAGCGGTCTGCGTCGCGGTGGTCCAGTTATGAAGAACATCTAAGACAAACCTGGGGTCTAACTGAAAGAGAAGCTCAAGTAGCAGTCGAGTGCCTGAAAGGTAACAAGAATCTCGAGATCGCGGGACGCTTGAGAATAAGCGTCGAAACAGTCAACAAGCACCTGGATAAGGTGTATCAGAAGGCGAACGTCCGAGGTCGGGCCGAATTGGCTTCGAGGTTGCTTGACGCCGGCTTGTGAATCGACATCTGACCGATAATCGCCGAATTAATTGTCGGGCTTTTAAGTAGGAGTCAGGTATTCAATAAGCTTTGGGCTAAGAAAGCCACATTGATCATCAAAACACACTCTAGTGGTAAGCTACCCGGAAAGAACCCGCTTGAATTATTCTGCCACGCTTGCGCCAGGCAGCAACAAGGTCTATTTTAGAATCAATGCGCGCTGAAAAGTCGTCACTCACTGTCTTTACACCATTGGATGACGGAACAGGTGTCCTATTAAATGTGGATACTTTGTTCTACTACAGCCTCAATCGGACTGCCGTGACCCTCTGGCAAGAAATAGAAGCTAATCAATCATTTGCAACCGATGACCTCGTTCCTTTGCTGTGCGAGCGATTCGAGGTAGACGGAGAAGCGGCACGCCGGGAAATCGCGGCTTTTGTTTCAAAGCTGGAGCAGTTGAAATTCCTTCGCGCTCTATGAATCCGCCTTCTCAGCCGGGAAAGACCTCTCCAGCCCTTCTACAAGTTTGGCGCGCGCTCCAACCTCAAGCGTCTCAAATAGTTAGGACCTCCATCCCTGGCTTTGAAGACCTCCACGCGAAACAGACCGTTTCATTGTTCCAGCTATGAAAAGTTTTTTTGTTATTGCCGTATGGACGTAAGCATTCCAAACAAGAGATTTACTCGCGTGAGGAGCCGTTGAAGGGAAAATCTTGAGACTTTACTTTAACTTTTTTCTTGCATCCCCTTGAGAGGTATGCTATAAACTCGCCTCGTAAACAACACCGCTTTATGTTCCTGCCATAAAGCGGTACTGTTTCTGCGGTGCGTTGGGGTAAGGAACATTCAGCAAGGGGGCTACTGAATGTTCAAAGGGGGCTTGTCGATTAGACGACCCGGCGCACCGCTCCATCATATTCATTCGACCCTTCCAAGTCAAGGAATTTCAAGCCGTGCGCTGGCTTGCGTGCCTGTGCGTCGGCGTTCAAGTCGACAAGTTCTGCTGTTATTTGACGGATTGATAAGCGGCAACTGCTTTATCTGGAGAAGTACGCCCGACAGGACTTGAACCTGTAACCCCCAGATCCGAAGTCTGGTGCTCTATCCAATTGAGCTACGGGCGCATTGGTGAAGAGACTATCGGGAAAGGTATGATCGTGTCAATTGCAGTCCCCCTGCCACTAACCAGGGTCATCAGAACGCCGCAAGGGAACTCGCTTGATTTAATGGACGATAGAGCTCATTGAAATCTCTTACGCTCCTCTCGAAGATCGATTGAAATGCGGCGACGTCCTCAGGGTGGACTGTTAGGTTGACACCGTTCGCAAAGGCGAGGTACGTGTCGAGGGTTCGGAGTTGCTGTGATACCAGAACCACGTAAGTGCGCCGCCGCGCCTGTGGCGTAAGGGTGTTGATATATTGCATCATCGCCGAGCCGCCCTGATGGTCCGCATCGAATCCCGGACTGAGCACGATCACTTCCCCCCGTGACTCATGAAGGAGCTCGATCGCCTCAGGCGCAAGATCGGCTGAGAATATCTCATATCTGGCTGCATCCAGTGCCTTGCGCAAGGTCTCTCGTATTAGCGGATCATCCTGACAAAGCAATACACGGCGACGCGTCCACTTGGTGGTGTCGGGCACTTGAGGCTGGGACTGCCTCAAGCCGGCAAGCAAGAGATCTGCAAGCGCGCGTAGAGAATCCGGCTGTTCTGCTTCGACGACGTGTATAGGTTCGAGTATATCAGTGATGCCAGGTAGCTTTGGCTCTTCCTTTGGCGGCGGCATGATGGTAACCGTCTGTCGGCACCGCGGGCACAAAACATTGAATGGCTCGGTTGGCAATCGAGTGTCATCAAAGGTAAGACTCATCGCGCACTGCGGACAACTGGCTATCATATCAAGACACCACCTGGTAATTTTCAGTACTGAGTTCTGTTTTTTCGACTTGGGGCAATTCTACCTCTCAACTGCTCGCTGTCTTCCAGCGTCCGCCATTCGCGGTGGAACGTAGCTGCGTTCCTCGCGACGGCTCAACATGTCGTCAGATGTACCGAGTCCCGACAATCGCAGCAACAGATTCGAAGGGTTTGTTGCGAACGCAAGCCCGCTTTCCTGGCTGATTACACCGCTGCGAATCATTCTTTCAATTACCAGGTCGAAGTGCTGCATTCCTTCAAGCTCGCCGTCGTTCATTGCTTCCAGCAAAGTCTTCCCTTCGCTTTCTCCCTGCTCGATATACTCGCGCGAACGCGGAGTCGCTTTCAGAATCTCAACCGCAGCTATTCGCCCAGTACCGTCCGCGCGCGGGATCAATCGCTGCGACACAATATAGCGAAATGCGTGAGCCAGCCTCGTTCGTATTACGTGTTCCTCGGACTTTGGATAGATACCGATTATCCGATTCACCGTCTTGGACGCATCAGTAGTATGCAGGGTAGACAATACGAGGTGACCTGTCTCCGAAGCCTCAAGCGCTATCTCTGTCGTTTCCATATCGCGCATCTCGCCGACAAGAATCACCTTGGGCGCCTGCCGCAACGCCGCTCTAAGCCCGAGCGCGAATGCTGGTGTGTCGGTGCCAAGCTCGCGCTGGTTTATTGTTGATTTCTTGTGTTGATGCAGAAACTCGATCGGGTCCTCGATCGTGACGATATGATAGCTGTGTTCGGTATTGATCTTGTCGATAATTGCCGCCAGTGTAGAAGTTTTGCCGGACCCCGTTGGCCCGGTGAGTAGCACTATTCCGTTCTTGAGCTGTGACACCTCGCCAAGCTGCGGCGGCAAATCCAGGCTATCGATTGTTGGCACGTTAGTCGGAATGACTCGCATCACCACCGAAATCGTGCCGCGTTGCTTGAACACATTGACGCGAAAACGCACCCGGCTGGGAATCGCATATCCGATATCAGCAGATCCGGTTTGGATGAACCGGCGAGCCGCATCGGTGTTGCCCTCCATCAGCGACATCGCAATTATTTCGGTTTGATACGATGTGAGGTTCCGCAGCCCTTTTATCTCAACCGGAGTGAGCCTTCCGTTGATCTCGACCTGTGGCGGCCGGCCCACGGAAAAATTCAGATCCGAGATGTTGTCGGCGACCGAAAGCATCTTGTCGAGGATCGGGTGAAGTTCGAAAAAACTCATCCTTGTCTCCTAGAGAGCGAGGGTTTATTCGCGAAGCATGTGCGAGGGTCTTATTTAACTCGAGGTCTAGGGGCAAAAGGCGTATACCCGCCTCGTGCGGTGAGTTCAACATACGATAAGAAAGCTCACAGGGCAACAGTATTCTAGATGGGAATCGCGAGACACATAGCACATAACTGTCGGGTGGGGACGTAGTCATTCTCGCCAACAATGTCGCGTTGGCAGGCTACGTAGAAATCGGTGATCAGGGCATCCCGGGCGACGTAGTGGTGCATCAGTTTCGTAATATCGGTCGCCTCGCGATGGTTCGGGGAAATTCAAAGATAGTTCAGGACTGCCGGCCCTTTGTTATTACCGACGAAGTCCCGGCCCGCGCTCGCGGTGTGAATATTGTTGGGCTTCGAAGAGCAGGACTGAAATCGAGTGAGGTCAGGAATCTCAAATTCGCGTACCAGGTTCTGCTTCGATCCGGGCTTCCCTTCGAGCCTGATCGACCTTGACGACCGGCTGGTCTGTGAGTTGATCGACTTCGCTCGAGCATCAGGATGAGGCTTCTGCGACGAAGGGCAAGCGAAGACCAAGGGCTAATCTCAAATAGTCCATTACAACTAGCTCTTCACTTCCTCCCCCCGTTTTCGGTTCTCCAGAGTTCACCTTCCTCGCACAACCTGTCTAGCGCTGATTGCAGCAGCGCTTGTTTGGCCGTCACAGCTTCGCTGCTCGACTGTCGCGGCACATAGATCGGCTCCGCAATCAACACCAGAGCGCGAGTGAAAGGCAAAGGGACTTTTAATCGATCCCAACTCGAAAGCTCAATGCCTTTATCGATTGCGATGTGAAAGGGAAGGATCGCCTGTCCCGTATGGCGCGCGAGCGTTACTGCCCCCGGCTTCGCCTCGTAGGCCGGTCCACGCGGACCGTCGATTGTGAACGCCACTTCCAATCCGTTATCCAAACATTGAGCCATCTCGGCCAGCGCCCGGCCTCCGCCCCTTGTTGAAGAACCGCGAGCGGTGCCGTATCCGAATCTCTTGATCACCCTTCCGGTATACTCGGCGTCGCGGCTCACACTCGACATCACCACAATTCCGCGATCGCGCCAGAACCATGTCGCGCTGAGGATGCATGTGTGCCAGAATGTGAAAATTGGCAAGCGTCCCGTCGATAGTATCGAATCCAGATACTCTCGGCCGCGGACCTCCCATCGCAGAGTCGAGCATATCCCGCGAATGAGCAAGTAGAAAAAGAGGTCGGCCGCGCGAATGATAACCCGGTCGCGGGTAGTGTAGCGTGACAAGTCACCAAACCTGTAAACGCGATCTCGAAGCGCTGTGAGGTCGATTGATGCTCTCGACTTCGAACCTGCGCGATCATGCTCGCGTGCGCTGGCAGTCGGAGATTGATTTTCGGGGTCCGTTGGATCGATCGAAGCTGACATTTGAAACCCGGGCTGTTCGCCAAGCGTGCCGCATTGCTATTTCGGTCTTTGGCTCGCGGACTTGCCATTCGATCCGTCACGCGATTCTTTGTGTTCGAGATTATAGAAGTCAAGCATCACATCTGCGTTTCCCCGGAGGTCTCGCTCGAGCCGATCGAGCGCCACTCGCACGACGTCTCGGTGATGCACTTTCCGACGGCTGGGCACGCTGCTCACTTTCACCCAGAGCTTATGAATCAAGTTAATATCGTCCTCAGTTAGATGGGGCGCGTGCGCGCCAAGATTTACAATGTGTTCGATTCCGCTCGGTTCGATCACTTTGAATGTGACCTGGCGGCGGGGCCTCTCGTGCAGTCGCTCCCATGCACGGCCAAGCTCGCGCGCCTGTTCCTGCGCTGACATCTTCGAAGACAACCCGGCGACTACCACCGCTGAGTCCAGCCGCACTGCAGTTTGAGCTACGGCATCAAAGACATTGGTCGTAGGGACTACCACCAACTCCACCGGCTTCCCGTGCTTTTCCGCCAGCGCCACGACTCGCGTGAACAGGCGCCGCTCATAGTCGGTGAACAGATTTTCATCGTAGAGGTCGCGCTCGCCGCTGCCGGGCCCGGTTATCAATCGCGTCGTCAGCACCACTATGTCTTGTTCATCAGTGTTCGTCTTCTCGAGCACCCGTTCAAGGTGCGACAGCGTGTTGTAGTCCCGAACAGCCACCAATACATTCCCCGGGCGGGCCCCTACAGCTTGAAGATCGATCGCCTCGCTGTGCTGCAACTGGAACTGATCAAGCTTGGACAGAGTCAGATCAGCCTTGCGCCGGTTGCGCCGCTCGGAGATGGTGAAGATCGTGAAGAAAGCGGCTGTAAAAGCGATGCCCGAGAGAGTCGCCACCTTCTTGGTAAGCAGGTTGGTCAACGCGATTGAGACGAGAATCAGCGATATAGTCACGAGACCCATCGGGATTTCAATCCTGCCAATTCGAATGTTGCCGGGCACTTTCCATTCACGCTCTTCCGGACGCTTGAAACGCAGCACTAGCGTTGCGATGGCATTGAACGCGAAGCTCCAGATGACGCCAAATGCGTAAGCCTCACCGAGCAGGAACGTGTCGCCCCGCGATAGCACGATTGTAATGATCTGGAGAATGGCGATCAGATTGATGATACGATGAGTAGTTCCGTATTTCTTTTGAGGCGCTCGGAACCAGTCAGTCAGCACCCCGTCCTCGGAGACGCGGTTAAGAACACCGTTTGAGCCGATAATCGCGGTGTTCACTGCACCAGACAACATTAGAAAACCGACGACTACCACGAATCCCTGAAACAGCAGTCTCAAGTACGCAGGTCCGACAAAGTTCATCGCCAGACCGGAAATCAAATTGTTAAGGTACTGCGGGCGCGCATCATCGGGAATGATAGCAACTGCAAAAAACGAAACCAGAGACGTGAACAGCAACGAGTAAACAAAAATCACCATGCCGGCGCGCTTCAGGTTCTTAAGTTTTGGATGCTCGAGCTCACGATTGACTTGCGCGAGTGTCTCCTCGCCGCTCATCGCCAGAACCGAATGTCCAAATGCGATGGATATGCCAAGCAATCCGATGAAGCTCGGGGCGCTATCAGCTATTCGAAAACGATCACCATCGGGGATGAACCACCGCAGCCCCTCGAGCCATCCAAGGGCCTTCTCGTGCCCTCCGGAAAAGTTCAAGTTTGCCGGAATAGGCAAAGGCGGCAACTGTCCCCCGCGCGTAAGCAGAGTCAGACATCCCCACGCGATCATTATCACCACCATCACTGTGGTGACGTACATGATTCGCATCGCGTCGTCACTCGATTCGTGAACTCCCTTGATGTTACGCCACCAGAAATACAGCGTTGCAAGGACCGCTATCACTGCTGCTAGATGATTGACGTCTTCGGTCGAGGGCTTCCATGCATATCCGAAGTAAGTTGCTGTGCTGGCGACAAGCCCGACGATGTATTGACCGGCGGTCACTCCCGATATTGGTCCCGTCAATATGAAGTCGAAAATCAGCGCTGATACGCTTAGCTTCGCCATCGTGCCGCCCATCGCTTCCTTGACGACACGATAGACACCACCGCGGGTGAACATCGCCGAAGACTCGATGTACAACATTCGGACGCCGTAGCTGAAAAGCATCACGCCGAGGATGAACCAGGGAGCAGCTTTGCCGATGTATTGCTCCGCCAAACCGCCGGCGTAAAAAGCGGACGAACCCAAATCGTTCAGTACTATTGCCGCGGCGCGCCAGAATGAAATGAACGACAACATCACCGACGTGGCGACGATAACCCTGACACGCGCTGGCCCCTTAGTAATATCCATTCAGGTTTTGCTGTTGACTTTCGTATGAGATTCCAAGCGGTGGTCGTCCCGGCAGCCAGTCATTGCATTCGATAAGATACTCAGGTGTATCAGCTTGTCAAGGTGCTCGGAAATTTGCCAGCCACACCGTCCACGCTAACTGAATAACAAGGCTGTAGTATACTCTGCCGGATGACTGCCAACGAAAGGCGAACCAGGTTGACCGCGCCGCTGAAGCTCCACGGGCAGGCCGGCTTGCTGATCATCTTCCTTGCGGAGGCTCTCCTGTTCTCTGGCAATCAAGTCGTCGGCCATTGGTTCACGCCAATTGTGTGGACCGGCTACATTCTTTTTGTCGACGCGCTGGTCTACAAACTGAAAGGGGAGTCGTTGCTCGTCACCAACCGCCCGGAGTTCCTGATCATCGCCGTAATCTCGATTGGAAGCTGGTGGATCTTCGAATTCTACAATGCGCCTCCGTTCTGGCGATCTCGAATTGTGGACGTTCTCGAATTGTGATACGAATGCCTCGCTTTTATTTGCCTGAGCGTGCGGACATGCGCATTTCGATGTATCGCATTCTCACTAATGTTTAAATTCGAAGGGGTCTTGATGGGATGCGCCCAACAAACCTGGTTCTGAAGAAGGATCCATCGGCTCGATGGATGGCATTCTATTGGAGTGCACTTATCATAGTGTGGGCTCTTTACGGTCTACAATTGATTTTGACTAATGTAGACGGTTATCAAACCCCTTACCCGGAGACTACTCTAATCATTCCAGTCATTCTGTCCGGAGTGATTATAGGATACAAGTGGGCCTATCGGAAAATGGCAGGGTTCCAGGACGATATTGAGCAACTCCTACTATCTCAGAAGGACAATCCCCAATCGAACGACACTAGCGACTGGTACGTCCAAGAGTTTCAAGAAGTCTTCAATTGGAAGAAGTCTCTATCTACGGCAATACTCTTTACAGTGGCTGCATTAGTTATCGGGCTCAGAATAGACGTGGGTTCTTGGTTTCCAACTCAATTGACCAGATTTCTCGGGTTCCTACCTTACCTTTTTGTGGGTACCGCCTTTGGAGCTTGCGTCTGGCCTGGATACAGAATGTCTGTCTTTGCCCATAACCTGGCGAAGAGCGTTCCGAAATTGAACCCTTTTGTACCTGTGAGCGTCGGCATCTTTATCATTGCGCGAACCTTCATCAAGTTCGAGGCCGTCGGGGTGAGCTTGATACTGTTGTTCGGCACCGCATTCGAGCTATCTCCATACCGTCTGAGTAACAAGTTAGTCTTGGTTTCAGCAGTGATCGTCTCGTTGATCTGGACATTCTGGTTTTACTTTACTCAGAGTCAAATTCACAATGCCATGGTGAGATACAAACATCAGAAGCAATTAGAATTCGCAGAACATTATGAAAGGAAATTGTCATTGCTGTTGCAGAATCCCAGTCGCGAAGGTCTCGAAGAGTTGGAAAAACTCATTGTGTTGAAGAAAGAGATAGAATCAATTCCAGTTTGGCCCTTCAACATGCGAGCGCTGCTAACCTCCTTTGGCTTAATCGTAACTCCGTTGATTGCAGCTCTAGTGCAGAGATTCTTGGCCAAGTAGTAATGCTCGTTGAAAAAATAACAAGCCGCCAGAATCCGCTCGTGAAGCGCTTCCGACGCGTGCGCGCGGGGAGCGAGCGACCTCACGTCTTCCTCGAAGGCGTTCGCTTGATAGAGGATGCTCTCAAGACACATGCTCATTTCGAGACTGTCGCTTTCACGACAGCGCTTCAAGCCAACGAACGCGGAGCCGCGCTTCTCGAAGCCTTGCAAGCGGTGCAGTGCCGTGGAGCGCTCGTCTCTGAACAAGTGATGAAAGCCATCGCCGGCACCGAAGCGCCGCAGGGGATAACGGCTATCGTCAGCCGCCCATATCTCGTGCTGGATGATTTGTTCGCGAGCGGCCCCGATCTGGTCGTTGTCGCCGATGAGCTCCAGGATCCGGGCAACATCGGCGCAATAATCAGAACCGCTGAAGCTGTTGGCGCCAGTGGATTGATCACGACTCGTTACACCGTCGATCCGTTCAGTGATAAATCTATTCGCGCCTCGATGGGCTCCGCGCTGCGATTGCCGATCGTCACTGACGCAAAACGCGAAGACTTCTCTGCGCGGTGCCGCGAACACAAAATAAAACTCATCGCGTCTACGCCGGCCTTTGCGCGCAGCCCTGTCCTCGAAGACGCGGCCAAGGCACAGATCGTCAGAGTCTGTTCTGACGTAGACATGACCGTGCCGTTTGCCCTGATCGTAGGCCGCGAGGCAACCGGGGTTTCAGCCAGAACGGCCGAACAAGCGGACGAGTTCGTTCACATACCGATGATCGAAGGAGTCGAGTCGCTCAATGTCGCGGCGGCCACTGCGATGCTGCTCTATGAGGCAGCTCGACAGCGAGGATTCCGATTCAAAGCAAAATAGATGACTCCAATTCCTCGTTGAGCGAAAAGCTGTCAAGCCTCGCCGTGAATGAGTTGCTTCCGAATTGTTTTGGGCAGGGTTAGGAAGATTGAAGCGGCATGGCTCGACATTCTGAACCGGAGCGGCCAAGTTTACATGCATAAGCGGCCATCGTAGACTAGGATTCTATGTGCGGACGCTTCGTCAGAAAGAGATCGTCCCAGCTCCTCGCTCGCGATTTTGAGGCTGCTCATATCTCTGATGAACTGCAACCAAGCTTCAATATTGCGCCGACTCATAACATCGCCGTCGTTCTGAATGACAACTCAAGAAAGCTGGTCTCGATGCGTTGGGGTCTGGTTCCTTCGTCCGCAACCGATCCGAAGAGTGGCAGCAGACTCATCAACGCGCGCGCAGAGACCCTGACCGAAAGGGCTGCTTTCATGCAAGCCTTTAGAGCGCGGCGCTGCCTGGTGATCGCCGATGGATTCTATGAGTGGCGAAATGCCGGAGGAATAAAAACCCCCATGCTCCTTCATCTGAAATCCAAATGTTCGTTCGGCTTTGCCGGGCTGTATGAGACTTGGACTCCACCTCTTGGTGAGCCGCTAACGACCTGCACGATCATCACAACGGAACCCAACGACTTGGTGCGACCTATTCATGATCGAATGCCTGTTATTCTCCCGAAGGAAGTCGAAGACCTATGGCTCGATCCTGCCGTTGAAGATCCTCGCCGGCTATTAGATATACTTCGGCCTTACCCGGCCAACGAAATGGATGCATATCCGGTCTCTAATCTCGTGAACTCAGTCAGCAATGATTCGTCTGCGTGTATTGAGCGGATTTCCGTTCCAGAACAGCAGTCCCTTCTGTTCTAGGCCCGGATCAGGACCTGAGTTTTCGAGCTTCTTCTCAACCGCCGCGCCCTGACGTTATAATCTCTCCTGAGACTAATGAATAACACCTCACAGATCATATCGAAGTACTTGCAATCCGAAATCAATCGGGGTTCGTTTCCCGGCGCCCAATACGCAATCGGCGCAGATCAACTAATAATCGCAGAAGACGCTCTCGGGCTGGCGGTGATTGAGCCTGAACGCGTTCCAACTACGCTCGACACAATCTACGATCTCGCTTCGCTCACGAAACCTCTGGTGACAGCTCCTCTGGTGGTCAAGTTTTGCGAGCGCGGACTATTGAGCTTGACCGCGCCGGTCGCGCGCTACCTGACTGAATTTGAATGTGCCGGCATGCGAGAAATCACTCTTCTCGAGCTGCTGACCCATACTTCCGGGCTTCCCAACTGGCGCCCCCTTTATCTCGAGGCAGAGACGCGCGAAGACGTACCCGATACGATCGCCAGAGTGCTGCTCGAGCAAGGCATTCACGGCTCACCGGATGTGGCTTATAGTGATCTCAACTACATTCTTTTAGGTTTCGTCCTCGAACGCGTGTCGGGCATGAGAATCGACCGGTTGGCGGAGCGAGAGATATTCAAGCCGCTCGGCCTGAAGAGAACGGCATTCAACCCTTCTCGCGATTGGCTTAAAGAGATCGCCGCAACCGAGCAGGGTCAGGACTTTGAATGCGCAAACGCCGCGGCCATTGTCAGATCTTCGATCGACTGGCCGCACAATCGTCGTATCTCTTCTTCAAGTCTCTCTCGTCTCTCACATCGGTGGCGCGAAGGCATTATTCGCGGAGAGGTACACGACGGTAATGCAAACTTCATGGGTGGCGTGGCCGGACACGCAGGGCTCTTCTCCAGCGCCCGAGAGGCGTTCCGAATCGCAAACCAGTGTCTCGTTGGAAGCGAGCTTCTGAAGCCTGAATCCCTGCATTTGTTTCGCAACAACCTTACGCCGGGACGCTCAACGTCCAGATCGATCGCCTGGATTCTCGCTGATACACCGGACTGCTCGGCAGGGTCGGCGCTTCCCGGCACGGCGTTCGGCCACAACGGTTTTACCGGCAGCAGCATCTGGGTTGATCCTGATCAGCGGCGCGTGTTTGTGCTGCTGACGAATCGCGTTCACCCGCGAGTCGAGCCGATCGATATGCGAGACATACGACGCCGATTCAACACGCTCGCTGTTGAGACGATTAATAATGATGCGTGATTCGTGAGACGTGATTCGTGAGACGTGATTCGTGAGACGTGAGACGTGAGACGTGATTCGTGAGACGTGATTCGTGAGACGTGATTCGTGATGCGTGATTCGTGATGATGGGTCGTCTGGTTTTTTGGTCGTCCCATCACGCGTAGCGTTTCACGCATCAGGTTTCACTCTTCATTCGAGAAAATGTGCTGAAGACTCTGGATAGATACATCGATACCGAAGGTCCGAACGCCAGTCTTCCCGCGTCCCTGTGGTCTCGCGTCCGCAAGGATAAAAGATTCCAGGTTCTGCTTACGCTGTCGGTCGTCTTCCATTTGATCTTTTACGCCGCACTTATAAAGCTCGACTCGCTGGCAATTATGCGAGCTATCGCAAGCGGCAGACACCAGCAGTCATTAGTGAAGCTCACCGATATAGCGCCACCTTCCGATCGTCCGTTACTTCGCGCGGCTCCGGAGTCTCTCGACCGTGCAGATATCAGCCGGCTCCAGTTCGATCCCGCCAATGCCGATGATGTCCACTTGATCCAGCGTTCGCCGAAGCCAACCGAGCAACGGGGCAACAGCGGCCGGCTTCCTTCGGCTGATCAGATCGAAAGACAACTCAGGGCATCGCGCGGCTCTAGCGACCGAGACCGCCCCGGGCCACCTTCTCACCAGCAGCTCCCGCCCGAGACGTCATCGATTCAAGCCAATCGAATCCCAAAATTCGACGAGGCTGTTACTTCTCAGGTTCCTCCCACCCAGGCTGCGCCCGTTCCGCCCGCGCCTTCGCCGAAGGCTTCAAACACAACCGATCCGGCGAGCATTGAAGCGTCCCCCGCAGGCACACGCCGAGGCAACGCCACCGAGTCAACCGCGCTTGGACTCGAGGCGGTGCAGGCGCAATACATGGCCGTCGTCCGCGCGAAGATCAGAAAAGCCAACGAACGCATAATGCCGCGCGAATGGATCAAAGATGTCCTTCGTGAGAAGGTGTCGGCTGATTTCTCGCTGGTGATCAAACGCGATGGACAGATCTCTTCGGCACGATTGACGCGATCGACCGGTTATTCGGTGCTTGACGATTACGCCAGGCAAGCCTTATATATAGCCAGTCCCTTTGAAGGATTCCCCCAAGCCGCAGGTAACACAATCACATTCGCAGTGACCATTTACTTCTTCACCCTATAAGTTGTGCTATGAACATCGCGAAGAAGACACGCTTCAGGCGTAGCGTGGCGCTCACCTTGACATTCATTGTGTCAAGCTGCGCCCATCTGGCGCCGCTTACCGGTATTAATGCTTTAGCAGCCCCGCGAATGCAGCAAAGAGAGTCAAACTCTGACTCGACCCACGTTTTAGAACCCACAGGCAAACGTCTCGAGTCACCGAACGAAGCCGAGTTGTCTCCTTCAGCCGAAGGCCCGATTGTTCGAGTCGCGCTGATGACCGACATAGCTTCGACCCTGATCAGTTGCTCATCTGGTCTCGTCATTAACCGTCCGAGCGAAAGCTCGAGGGCGGACCTACGAGCAGACATCCGTGTTCAGAAGATATCGTCGTCGTCGTTGCGTGTGGAGCTTCGTAAGCAGCCAGGTTCGGCCGCGCCGCTTCCGTCCGGCGCTTCAAAATACGTCGTCTTCGTCGGCAGCTCCGCGGAAGCCAAAAACGCTCGCAAACTCCAGGACAGACTAAGACTCGAATTCTTCGAGCCGGTGACTACAAGCTTCGACGAGAAGCAGAAACAGTACGTGGTTACGATCGGCCGCTACACGTCCCAAGGCGATGCAGAAGGAATGGCAAAGCGGCTGCGTGAGGCGGGCTACAAAGCACCGCGCGTCATTTCTAATTCACAAGTTTCTGATACAAGAGCCAAGCCCGCTCGCAAGACTCCGGAGCCGGAGCCGGCAACAGACACCAATGCGCGAGCCGCAAAATACAAAGCTGAGCCCGGCGTTTCGGGGCGCTCACGTACATCATCCTCTCACGGCAAAGAGCAGATGGTTGCAGTCGCCGCCGAAAGTGTCGTTGCTTCAAGCGACAGCGAGTTCATCGTGTCTCCGGGCGAGTCTGCGACGATTGATGGCGGGAAGTCGATGAAGTCGGATGTCCGGTCGACGCTTGCGTCGTTAAGGGTCGGCAACAAAGATTACCGCGGAACGATTCACTTCATCGTGAACCCGCGCGGGCGCATCAACGTCGTAAACGTGCTGGCCCTCGAGCAATATCTTCGCGGTGTCGTGCCAATGGAAATGTCGGCCACGGCTTATGCCGAAATTGAAGCGATCAAGGCCCAGGCTGTTGCGGCACGCACGTTCGCGCTTTCCTGCCTCGGGCAGCATCGAGATGAAGGCTACGACCTGGTCGACGACACCCGGTCTCAGGTGTACGGTGGTCTCTCGGCTGAAACTGAATTGACCAATCACGCGGTCGAGCAAACCAGGGGAATAGTTGCTTCCTACCAAAGCGACTCGGGAAAACTCGAGCCGATCCAGGCGTTGTATACAGGCAACTGCGGCGGACGCACAGAGAACAACGAGGAAGTGTTCGGCGGCAAGGCGCTGCCTTATCTGCGTTCGGTAGCCTGCGTCACCGACCGACAATCGCTTGCAGGACGTGACATCGTGACTACGCGAATAGTCGAGCCGCTAACCGGAATCGAGGGTCGCTCGATCATTCGTGAAGTCGCGCTTCTTACGGTGCTCGGCTTTTCTCTTCCGCGCCGCTTGAGCAGCCACTATCTGCATGGCGCCCTCGACCAGGACGAAGCGCGAAGATGGACCGAGCAGCTTGCCAGGCTGACCGGGCGAGATAAGCCGGCGTCCGCGCGCGCCGACGCTACACGTTTAGCTGAGTTCACCCGGCTCGTCGCAGCAACCGTGTACGGGGAAGATCGGACAAATGGGATTCTCGCGCCGGCCGATGTCGACTACCTTCTGGCCGGACTCCGAGTCGAGCAACTGTCGAGCGAGGGCCGCGCCGATGTGGCAATGCTCTTGAGGGATGGGATACTACGCTTGCCGGACGACGGAGTAGTTGACGGCCGGGCTACGATCGCCCGTGCGCAGGCGATCGAGACATTTGGCCGCGCGGTCTTGTTTAGATCGCCTGCCGATCTCAAATCTCAAATCTCAAATCTCAAATTTGAAGCTCGGGATTTCAGATCAGGCACTGCGGCGCCCGCAGAAAAGGGCCGATTAATAATTGCCGGGTCGAGACCACCGTTGAACGCTACGCGAGCCACGCAGGGGCCGAGCTTTGTGAGCGTCAACACAAGTGCTTCCAGCACGCACACGCGCAGTCAGGCGTCCTCAACCAATAGCAAGCCCGACAGCAAGCCCACACGAGTCGCGGCGAGCACGATGCCCGAGCGAGACGACTCTCAGCGCGTAAAGCAAGCTGACGCTTTGGAGATCAGTGAGGGCGCGTGGATGTTTCGCGCGATTGGCGGCCAGAGCTATGCGGTCGATCGCTTGACACTGATCGGCGGCGAGAGCCTGACTTATCACCTCAATGCAGCGGGAAAGGTGGATTTCCTGGAAGCTTCGATAGCTTCGATGTCGGGGCCTGGCGCTTCAATCGACGGGCTTAGCAACGTGGCTCCGTGGCAGGAGCGAGTGACCATCGAAGAATTGCAACAGCGACTCGCTCGCGGTCACATCAATGTTGGGCGCCCCGAGCAGATCGAGCCAAAGGTCTTGAGCGCCTCGACACGCATAACCGAAGTGGAACTGTCCGGTGATGAAGGTCACGCTCGATTGCGCATCCCGCAGATCCGCGGGGCGCTCGGCTTAAAGGAACATCTGTTCTCAATTGAACGCGAGACTGACGGGCGGGGCCGGCTGATCGCCTTTCTGTTCACGGGCCGAGGCCTGGGTCACGGTGTGGGAATGTGCCAGGCAGGCGCCTATCGAATGGCGAAGGAAGGCTACTCCTACACGTCGATTCTGCAGAAGTATTACACCGGCATCGAGATTCAAAAGATGTATTGAGTTTTGTAATCTTGATTTTGTACCTTTCATATCAGCTTGTAGGGGCGGCCCTCCGCGGCCGCCCTTATATGCATTTCTGGCTCAAAGTTGTTTTCCACTCGGGTCGTTATCTGTATAATCACGGACTCTTGTCGCACCCAAACTCAGGGATGAGGGCTTGCAGCTCGAGCCTTGGAATCAATGAGCAAAGTGATCAGATACTCCGTGGCTGTCATTGTGTTGCTCGCTGTGATAGGGCTCGTGCTACTTCGTGCATCAGGCAAGCCGGAAGCGCCGAAGCAGCCAATTGAGTTCGACCACTGGCAGCATGTGACAAAGGAAGAAGGCCCTCAGCTCGAGTGCACCTTCTGTCACGAGAATGTAGACAAGTCTTCGCACGCCACCATTCCCAATACCACCACTTGCATGGGATGTCACGATTCGATAATGACCGAGAGTTCCGAAGTGCAGAAGCTTGCCGCGTTCGCCGACCAAAAACAGCAACCGCCGTGGCGTCGCGTGTATTGGCACGAGCCTGAGGCAAATGTTTTCTACACGCACAAGCCTCACATTCGAGCCGGCCTCGAATGCGCGACCTGTCACGGCAAGATTGGAGAGATGCATCGCGTGCGTCGCGAAGTAGATCAGACAATGGGATGGTGCATCGATTGCCATCGGGCTAAAGGGGTGAGTGTGGATTGTTACGTTTGCCATAGATAGGTTTCCAGTTTCTGGTTTCCGGTTTCCAGTTTCTGGTTTCAAGTCTCTGCCTTCTAGGCAAAATCAGAAACGAGAAATTCGGAAACGAGAAACTAGAAACCGGAGACCAGAAACCAGAAACCGTATTTTATGAAGCGTCGTGAATTCATAATTCTTGGCGGCATCGGAGCGACAAGTGCTTCCCTGCTGTCCGCGTGCGGACATCCGGAAGAGAAACTCATCCCGGCATTCATACCCGACGACGAGTACGTGCCCGGCATCGACTACTGGAAAGCGAGCACTTGCGGGATGTGCCCGGCAGGTTGCGGGATCATCGTCCGGACTCGCGAGCACAAGGCCAACAAGATCGAAGGCAATCCGCTTCATCCGGTGAATCGCGGAGCGTTGTGCGCGCGAGGTCAGGCTGGATTGGAAGTGCTCTACAATCCCGATCGCATCAAAGGTCCGATGAAGCGCGTCGGCGAACGCGGCGAAGGCAAATGGGAAGAGATCACCTGGGCTGAAGGAATTAAGACGCTCGTGGATAAGTTGCGTGAAATCGATCCGAACAGCACCGATGAGAAGGCGATATTCGCCACCAGCGACGCAAAGAGTATCACGGCTCGAGTGGCCGCCCGTTTCATGCAGGCTTATCGGCAGGTGTTCGCTGCCAACAGAATCGATGCGGAGGAGAATGGTGTTGATGGGCTGCTGGGCGGCGTCAGAACCGGCGATGAAATCTTCGATATAGGAAACGCGACTTATTTACTCTCTTTGGGTGCGCGCTTTCTGGAGAACTGGAAATCTCCGGTGATGTACTCGCGAGCTTACGGGGAGTTTCGCAGTGGTCGCGGGAAGCAGCGAGGGAGGTTCGTTCACATTGAGCCAAGGATGTCGCTGACAGCAGCCAACGCCGACGAATGGCTCCCTGCTTCGGCGGAGACCGAAGCGTTGGTCGCGCTGGCGATTGCTCAGACGATAGTTCGCGAAGGATTGAACAAGGCGCCATTGAGGGCCGATTCAGCCAAAGCACTAGAGCCATTTTCACCCGAAGCGACTGCTCACATAACAGACATTCCCGCCGACAGAATCATTCGGCTCGCGCGCGAGTTCAGCAAAGCTGAACGGCCGCTTGCAATCGGTGGATTTCTTCCTTCGGGCTCCTTGTCAGTCAATCTGTTGAATGCCCTGGTCGATAATTTGAATCGCCCCGGTGGAGTTCTTCTAGTAGAGAGACATGAAGATGAATCGAACCGCGCGCTCGAGCTTCCCGAGCGCGAATTGATTCTTCCTCCGGGACAAGACGAATCCGTTCTATCGCTTCGCATTTACCAAATGACGAAATGGGACTACCGGTTGATTATGATTCACGGTATTAATCCGATCTTCGCAAAGACCCCCTGGCGATGGCTTCCAACCTCCTCGTTCGTAGTGAGCTTCTCGTCGTTCATCGATGAAACAATCGACCTGGCCGATCTAGTTTTGCCTGACCACAGCTACCTCGAGAGATGGGATATCCATTCCTCGTTCGGCTCCGATGGCGCACCCATTGTCTCGTTGACGCAGCCTGTGCTCGGGCCACAGCGAAACACCATGCAGACGAGCGATGTTTTGCTCGCCGTCGCACGCTCTCTCGGCGGTGAAGTTGCGCGAGCTCTCGACTTTGAATCGTCGAAGGACATAGTCGAAAAGAGCGCTCCCAGTCTTGTGAAAAAGCCCTCCAGCGAAATCCGGGACGGTCTGTGGAGTCAGTTGATGGAGCTCGGCATAATGGTGGCCAAGTCATCGGTCCCGGGCTCGAAACAGCGAGCAGTTGGCCACACAAAGGAGATATCTCTGGACCGATCGGCGCTGGAGAGCTTCCTGGACAAACCCGTAGGTGAACCAAACGCGGAATATCCGCTCAACTTGATTGTGTACGAGCACGCAACTCTTGGTGATGGATCGGCAGCCAATTTGCCTTCGATTCAGGAACTGCCCGATTCGATGACTTCGGTGATGTGGGGCAGCTGGGTCGAAATCAATCCGAAGACTGCCTCATCGCTTGGAGTCGCGGATGGTGATCTGGTCGAAATCGCAACCGAGCAGGGCTCGCTCCGTCTGCCGGCAGTCGTGTATCCAGGTATTCGTCCCGATGTGGTTGCAATGCCGTTCGGTCAGGGGCACACGAAGTTTGGGCGATACGCGACCAATCGCGGTGCGAGTGCGGAGGTGTTGACCAGCGATTTTCAGCGGACCGTGCGCGCGAGAGTGTCGAGGGCTGCAGGTAAGGCAGATCTCATTAGGTTTGGAACCGACTTGCAGGAAACGATGGAGAAAAAACCATGGCGTTGACGGTTCAGCGCACAGGTCTCACACGCGAGTGCAAGCTAAAGCTTGAACTCTGAAACTTGAACGCTAAACTCCGAACTGCGAACCGGAAATCAGATGACCGAAGAAACCAAATCAAAGAAACCTCAATGGGCGATGGTGATCGATCTCGATAGATGCACCGGTTGTGAGGCCTGTGTAGTAGCTTGCCGCGTCGAGAACAATATCCCCACAGTCGGCCCTGAAGAAGCGGCAAAGGGCCGGTCGATCAACTGGATTCGAATCGAGCGATACTTCGAAGGCGAGTATCCCGACGTGAAGGTCAACTTCATGCCGGTGCTGTGTCAGCATTGCGAAGAAGCTCCGTGTGAACCGGTGTGTCCGGTCTATGCGACTTATCACACGGACGAAGGCTTGAACGCGCAGGTGTACAACCGCTGCGTGGGGACTCGCTACTGCGCGAACAACTGTCCGTACACAGTTCGTTTCTTCAACTTCTTCGATCCGAAATGGGATGCGCCGCTCGAGAAAGCGTTGAACCCTGAAGTGTCCGTGCGTACGCGAGGCGTGATGGAGAAGTGCACCTTTTGCATCCAGCGCATTCGCAAGGGCGAAGAGAAAGCAAGAGACGAAGGCCGCGATGTCCGCGACGGCGATGTTGTGCCTGCTTGTGTGCAGACTTGTCAGACCAAGGCGATGTACTTCGGCAACATAGCCGATCCCGAGAGTGAAGTGTCGGTGTTATCGAAGAGCAATCGCGCAGCGCGTTTGCTTGAAGACCTGGGAACGAAGCCGAAAGTGATTTACTTGAACAAAGGCGATTGACCGTACCGTAGACTGTCCAGGCTGCGGCCGAGTCACAGACACGACAACTTTCCGCAGAGTCGACAACATTCCGCAGACTGGACAGTCTACGGTACAGCTAAGCGATGTCAGAGAGACGACCCACCAACGCGAAGATTAACTCCGACCTGCTCGGGCCTGTTAACAATCCCGGACGAGGCTGGTACGCGACCGTGATCGTGAGCGGGCTGCTGGTGCTCGCGGCGGCGGTGGCGCTTGGCTATCAGTTCTCGCGGGGGCTCGGTGTCTGGGGCATCAATCGGCCGGTCTTCTGGGCGCTGGATATCACCAACTTCGTTTTCTGGATCGGGATCTCGCACGCAGGCACGTTGATCTCCGCGATTCTGCGCGTCACCGGAGCCGAGTGGCGAAGACCGGTCACGCGTTGCGCCGAAGCCATCACGGTCTTCGCTCTGATGATCGGAGCGTTGTTCCCGATCATCCACCTGGGCCGCCCGTGGCTCTTCTACTGGCTGGTCCCCTATCCAAACGAGCGAGGTCTATGGCCGAATTTCCGCTCGCCACTTGCGTGGGATTTCTTCGCGATCAATACGTACCTGCTCGGTTCGATCATCTATTTGTACCTTCCGCTGATCCCGGATCTCGCTCTTCTGAGAGACAAATCGCGCGGGTTGTTGCGTCGCTTTTACGGAGCGTTCAGTCTCGGTTGGAGGGGAACACAGCTTCAGTGGGACCGACTTGAACGAGCAGTGCGAGTGATGGCTGTGATAATTATTCCGGTAGCCGTCTCCGTCCATACAATCGTGTCGTGGGACTTCGCGATGACCATTCGGCCGATGTGGCACTCGACGATGTTCGGACCTTATTTCGTGGCCGGCGCGATCTTCTCAGGCATAGCCGCATTGATCCTCGCGATGGCTGTGATCCGGCGCGTTTTTCATCTTGAAGACTATCTGCGGCCGATTCACTTCAACAATCTTGGACTGCTACTGTTGACGATGAGCCTCATCTGGTTCTACTTCACGTTCGGCGAATACCTGACTGCTTGGTATGGCAACGCGCCCGAAGAGATGGCGGTCTTTCGTTCGAAGGTGAGCGGGGTTTATGCGCCATTATTTTGGGGAACGGTCATTTGCTGTTTCGCCATTCCTGCGCCGCTGCTTGCTATCAAGCGCTTCAGGACCATTAAAGGAACGATGATCGCGTCAGTGTTGGTGGTAATCGGAATGTGGTTTGAAAGATTCCTGATCATCGTGCCGACGCTCACTCAGCCGCGGTTCGCGTTCAACTGGGGAACGTACAAGCCGACCTGGGTCGAGCTGACGTTGACGGCCGGAACTTTCGGGTACTTCGTCTTGTTGTATGCGATCTTCACGAGGCTGTTTCCGATCATTGCAGTGTGGGAATACAAAGAAGGGTTGCCGTTGGGCGAGCACGGCGAGCCGACGGTTGTCGGATTGCCCGATGCCCAGCTTGAAAGCGCGTGAACAAGATGGCTGAAACCAGGATCGAAGTTTTTGATAGTCGTGCCGAAGCGGTAGCGGTGCTGCACCAGCTCGAGCGCAAAGGCGTGCCGAGCTCGTCCATTACCGTCATGTCATCGGAGCCTTTACATCTTGAAATCACCGACGCGCCGAAGACCCGAATGGCCGGATTCGCAATTGCGGGCGGCATCCTGGGAGCGGCGTTCGCAATCCTGCTGACTGTCTGGACTTCTCGTCGCGTTGGTCTGGTGACCGGCGGAATGCCTATCGTGTCGCCGTGGGCGTTTGGAATAATCGTCTTCGAATTGACCGCGCTTGGCGCGATACTGGCTACTCTCGTTAGGATGATCTTCGAAGCTCGACTGTTGAGGCATTTTTCTTCTGCCGAGTACGACGAAGCAATTGCCGCAGGCCGAATAGTGTTGGCTGTGAAGTGCTCGGATGATGCCGCTCGGGATACTGGCGAGAAGGGTCCTGGCGCGAGACAGAAGGTCGAAAACACCGCCCTGGAATAGCTCAATCGAATGACCGTTTCAGCCCACCGTTGATTCTTGTGAAAGATCGCCTTCGGCCTCACTTCCAAACGCACAAAAGGAGATGAGATGAATTCTCGTTGGGAATCGCTGAGAACCGTCAGAGCCTTGATTCGCAAATTCAGACTGCCTCGCCAAGCCGCAATCAAGACACTTGAATCAATAAACGTCCGCGTTGATTTACTCGTCATCTCTTCTGCGGCCAAGTTCCTTCATGATGTGATCCGCATCGAGGAGCTCTTCTCCATCGTCCAAGCCCTGTTTGGAGAGCGTCAGCAGTTTCAACCCCAGCTTTGTTTTCGGCTTGAAGTTGGAAAGCCATTCTGCCAATTCCGCTCGCTCGGCCTCGCTACGGTTCATTTTTCGTGTTTTATGAATCCTGGTCGCCATGTTTCGTCTCTCGCCTAATATGTCTTTCGATCAAGCGTTTTTGCACCTCGTCCAGTCGTTAAAACTATCATACAAAGCAACAGCAGCTTCTGCACTCTCTTCGCGCAGTGTAGAATTGAACGGACACGGCTACGGTTGAAGGGCAAAGAAGAGAACGGTGCATGTCTAATTACGATAGATACTCTCGACAAATCCTGTTCCAAGCCATCGGCGAAGAAGGCCAGGAATGTATCGCTCACTCGAAGGTCGTCATCATAGGTTGTGGAGCGCTGGGCGCCGTCGCCGCGGAAACACTCGCGCGTGCTGGAGTTGGTCACTTGAGGATCGTCGATCGCGACTTCGTCGAAGAATCCAATCTTCAGCGCCAGATCATCTTCGAAGAGAGCGATGCGCTCGAACGCTTGCCTAAAGCGATCGCGGCCGCCGCGCGGATCGCTCGAGTGAACTCGGAAGTCCGCGTCGAACCCTTCGTCACCGATGTCAACTTTGAAAACGTCGAAGAAATCATCGCGGGCGCTAATGTGGTGATCGATGGAACCGATAACTTCGAGACCAGGTTCCTGATCAATGATGCCTGTCTCAAAACGAAGACACCTTGGATCTACGGCGCGGCGATTGGGTCTTACGGACTGACGATGACGATTGTGCCGGGGAGCTCGCCCTGCCTTCGTTGCGTGCTTGAGGCGATGCCCGAGCCCGGGTCTGGTCCGACCTGCGACACCGCGGGGGTAATAATGCCGATCGTCACAACGATCGCATCCATTCAAGCAGCCGAAGCGATGAAGCTGCTCACGGGTCATACTAATGAGCTTCATCGCTCGCTGATCAGAATCGACGTGTGGGACTTCCAATTCAACAGGCTCGATCTGTCGAGCTTTGATCATCAGGAAAAATGCCCGGCGTGCGGCAGGGGAGAATTTGAATTCCTGCGCGGCTCGGGCCGTCAGGTGACGACGACGCTCTGCGGGCGGAATGCGGTTCAGATCGCGCGTTCGGGTGTGGGCTCACTCAATTTCGCCGATCTGGCTGAGAGATTAAAACCAGCCGGTGAAGTTGCGTTCAACGATTTCCTGTTGCGTTTTCGAGTAGATGGTTACGACATCACTGTCTTTCGTGACGCCCGAAGCATAATTCGCGGAACCGCCGATCCCGCCGTCGCGCGAGGTCTGTACGCGCGGTATATCGGGGCGTGAACCGGTTTCTAGTTTTTGGTTTCCGGTTTCTGGGTTGCGGCTTCTGGTTTGGCAGATCCCAGTCGTAACCAAAACTAGAAACCAGAAACCGGAAACTAGAAACCAGACTTATATGCATGCAGGCCTGACAAGCATAGCGATGGCAGGCGAGGTCTTCGAACGCGACTTCATGGGCGCGGGCGAAGTGATCGTTCAGCGCGTGGGTCATAGCCGCGTTCAGCATGTCTTCCTTGCCAACGGCCGAACTATCGCGCGGCTACGATGGCGCGGGTTGAGGCGCGCGGTCTATGAAGTCGACGGCACAAGATGGGATATCAATGTAGGAGCGCTCGACAAACGGATCGCGATCATCTCCGACGACGGAAGCGAATCTTTCCTGGTCGAACGCTCGCGAGCCAACCCCAACAAAGAACGATTGCGCGTCGAGATGGCCGAAGGCGACAACTTCTGCCTGATGCGGTCGTGCGACAGCCGGCTTCGAGCTGAAGCGTCTTTCACAGTTCACAAGCAGTTCTATTCTTCCACGCTGCTGGTGCTTCGCTTCAACATGAGAGAACGCACCCAGACCACGGCTCGAATCGTCGTCAAGCCGGTGATGAAGTGGGAGGCGAGATTTATGCACCGCTTGCTTGCGTTAGTCGTGTGCCGGATAATCCTTGAACGCCGGCACTCAGGCTCTCGCCCTCTTCGGGTCAAGGAAATGAAGGCGCGTCGCTTCGCAAGCAGCGCTCGGGTGCGTGAGCGCAAATGAATGCGACTGCGCTTGGGCGCGGTTCGTGGTAAGCTAGAGGAACAATTTTAACGTTATTACTTAGCGGTTGGACAGGTCTTAAGGCTATGGCACAAACTAAAGGCAAGGCGGGGCGTGGGAAAAGAACGCCAGTGATCGTCGGACTGGTGCTGGTCATCTCAGTGGTGGTTATAGGGGGCGTGATGCTCTCAGGCGGAAGCGGCGGCGGCGCCGGCAAGCCTATAGCAATTTCACCAATGCCGGCAGTTACCGAAAGCGTTCAGGAGAGCCTCGAAGCATTTCGCGGCAAGGTAGTCATCGTAGACTTCTGGGCGACGTGGTGCGGCCCATGCCGTATGGAGATTCCGAGCTTCATAGCTCTACAAAACAAATACCGCGATCAAGGTCTCGAAATTGTCGGAGTTTCGATCGATCCCATCTCACCACGAGGCAATCCCGGCGGTGCGCCCGCGGTGGCCCCGTTCATGAAAAACAATGGAATCAATTACACGATTCTCATGGTCAACAATCCGATAGCGCTTAGAGGATATGATGTTAGCCAGGGTATCCCGACGACTTATGTGCTTGATCGCACCGGACGCGTGGTGAGGACCTACATCGGCGTGAAGCCAATCTCGGTGTTCGAGAACGATATCAATTCGCTGCTCTGAAGATGCGTTCGCGCTCACGGCGCGAAATCGGGGTCAAGCCTCAGCTCGAAGGCGGAAGACGATACAGAAGTTCGATCAGCTCTCGCAACCGAGAAGTAAATGTCTTGATAATTACGCGCGCCATCATCTCACCTTTCATCATATCAAAGATATTGTCGAGGCACCCGCGGAGGACAAAGTCCAAATGCGAACCCCCAACTACGGAAGGTCCGCCAGGGACTTCGATCGCACCTTGGCTGCGCAATGATGGTTAGCTAGCCGATCTATCATGAACCAGTTCCTTTTTCACAATGCGAGAGTTGTACTTGCAGGAAACATTCAGCCCGGCGGCTTACTGGTTCGCGATGGGCATATTGCCCAGATCTTTGCCGACAATGAGAAGCCTGCCGGCCTGAGCGCAAACGAGTCGAAGGATCTCGGCGGCGCGTATCTGGCTCCCGGCTTGATAGACATACACATTCACGGGTCGGCCGGCGTCGATGTGCAAGATACGGACGAATCGGGGCTGGCAAAGCTTTCTGAGTTTCTCCTCTCAGAAGGTGTGACCGGCTACTTCGCCACCTTCGTTCCAACCGGCGAGCGTGGATACAAGGAAGCGATCGCATCAATCGGCTCTTACATTGAGAGACAAGACATCGCAACCAAATCGAATCGTGGGGCGCGCATCCTGGGTTTTCATTTCGAAGGGCCGTTCGTCAGCGAGCACCGCTGCGGCGCTCTTCAACGTGAGCACTTCAGAAGCTACGACGGCGATCCTCGATCCATTGAAACATTCACGCGAGCCTCGAACAACGAGAGCAAGTCAACCATCGCGCGGCTGATGACGCTGGCGCCCGAAGTTCATGGCGGGCTGGATCTAATTCGCGAGCTTACCAGTCAACTTAATCGTCGGGGCGTTCGCGTATTCATCGGCCACTCCCAAGCCGACCCCGAAGTGCTACACCAGGCAGCCCGCGCCGGCGCGAGGCATATAACTCACTTTCCGAACGCGCTTGAAAGTCTTCATCACCGCAAGCCTGGCGCAGTGGCCTGGGGGCTGGTACGAAATGATGTCACCCTTGATTGCATCGCAGACTTTCATCATGTGCATCCCCTGATGCTCCGGCTCATGTATCAATCGAAAGGCGCTGACGGGATGGCTCTGATCAGCGATGCAATTATGCCGGCCGGTCTCGGTGACGGAACGTACTCGCTCTGGGGTGAAACGATCGCGGTGCGAAACGGGAGAACGTCCCTCGCTCGTGAAGCAGGCCGAGACACGATTGCGGGTTCAGTGATAACGATGCGGGAGGCGCTGAAAAACATCATCGGCCTCGGAGTGCCGATTCCGGAGGCGGTGCGAATGGCGACGCTGATTCCGGCTCGCGTTGCGGGAATTGAATCTGCATACGGATCAATTGAAGCAGGCAAGCGCGCGGATTTGATAGCCTTCGACGATGATCTAACGGTGCGGTTCGCAGCAGTGCAAGGGCAACCCAACCTGTAGGCAGGGGACTCTTGATTGACCTGCCCTTTCAAACGTTATAACCTCTCCATAGATCGAGAATTCGCCGTGACCACATATCGTTTTCATTTGAAATCCAACAATGAAAATGAGTCCTCCCCATACATCCTTCGCGTCAGGTCATCTCGTAATCGCTGGTTAAGCAGGAGGGTCTGTCTCACCGAGACGGCAGCCGCGCCAGTACGCAGGACTTCGGAAGGAGACTAAATGCCAAAGACAGCCAAGAGCAAATCACCGGTACCCCTGCCGGAAACCGAAGAACCAATCGCTGTTCCTCGCGCTGCTCCGAGTCACGAAGAGATTGCGCTGAGGGCCTATCACATTTACCTCGAACGCGGCAGCGCCGATGGCGGCCCACTCGAAGACTGGCTTCAGGCTGAGCGCGAGTTGGCCGAGATACGATGACGCTTGTCCGGCAAACGTCAGTTTGTCGCTGATGCGCCGCAGCGGAGAGCGAACGACAGACGAAAGTTTGTCGGACAGGAGAATATTTGGATGAGCCGAGCATCGATGACCGACGATACGACACACGACGCGAAGCTGGACCAGTTGTGCATAAACACGATTCGGACGCTTGCGATGGACGCGGTCCAGCAGGCCAACTCCGGTCATCCCGGAACACCGATGGCGCTGGCGCCCACGGCTTACGTTCTGTTTGACCGCTATCTGCGTTACAACCCGCGTAACCCGCAATGGCCTAATCGCGATCGCTTTGTGTTATCGGCGGGTCACGCATCGATGCTGCTGTATGCGATGCTGCATCTTTCTGGTTACGATTTGGCGCTCGAGGAATTGAAGCGGTTTCGCCAGTGGGGCTCGAAGACGCCCGGCCATCCGGAACACGGATTGACGCCCGGAGTTGAGACCACCACTGGTCCGCTCGGCCAGGGTGTCGCGAACTCGGTAGGCATGGCGATAGCCGAGAGATGGCTCGCAGCTCACTTCAATCGGCCCGGGCATGAAATTGTCGATCATCGCGTGTACGCCATAGCCGGAGACGGATGCATGATGGAAGGCGTGTCGCAGGAGGCCGCGTCGTTGGCGGGTCATCTTCGTCTGAGCAACCTCGTCTGGGTCTACGACAACAACCACATAACCATCGAAGGGAACACTGCGCTCGCGTTCAGTGATGACGTTGCCGCCAGGTTCACCTCTTATCATTGGAATGTTCTGCGGGTTGGCGATGCAAACGATTTGGATTTGCTCGATCGCGCATTCGCGACCGTGCTGAAGGAGACGGAACGCCCCTCTCTGATCATCGTCGACAGCCATATCGCGTGGGGAGCGCCTCACAAGCAGGACACCTCGGCCGCTCACGGTGAGCCTCTGGGAGAAGAGGAGATTCGCTTAACCAAAGAGCGTTACGGCTGGCCTCCCGAAGCAAAGTTCCTGGTGCCCGATGACGTGAGAACATTTACAAACCGTTCGATCGAGCGTGGCCACAAGGCTGAAGAAGATTGGAGCGCCCGCTTCGCCGCATACAAGGCCGCTCACCCGGCGCTCGCCGATGAATGGGAGCGGATGCAGCTCGGCCAGCTTCCGGACGAGTGGGACCGCGACATTCCAAACTTCCCTGCCGATGAAAAAGGCGTCGCCGGCCGGGACGCGAGCGCCAGGGTGTTGAATGCAATCGCGCCCAGAGTGCCCTGGCTAATCGGAGGCGCGGCCGATCTGGCGCCTTCGACAAAGACTCGGATGACCGAGGGTGGCGACTTTGAAGCCGGCTCGTACGAAGGACGCAACTTTCACTTTGGCATTCGCGAGCACGCGATGGGCGCAATACTCAACGGCATGGCATTGTCAAAAGTGCGGGCTTACGGGTCGGGCTTTTTGATCTTCTCGGATTATATGCGCGCGCCGATCCGGCTCTCTGCGCTGATGGAAAATCCGGTGATGTATATCTTCACACACGATTCGATCGGAGTCGGCGAAGACGGACCCACGCACCAGCCGATCGAACAACTCATTTCGCTTCGATCGGTCCCGCAGTTGTTGGTTATCCGCCCGGGCGATGCCAACGAAACAGCCGAAGCATGGCGGATGATGATGACCTTAAAGGCTCATCCGGTCGCGCTGATTCTAAGCCGCCAGCCGTTGCCGACACTTGATCGGGCGAGATACACGCCAGCGGCAGGTCTCAAGCAAGGAGCTTATGTGCTTGCTGATTCCGACGGGATACCGGACGTGATTTTGATGGGCACAGGCTCCGAGTTGCAGTTGTGCGTTGCCGCGCACGAGCAGTTGAAAACTGAGGGAGTGAAGTCGCGCGTGGTAAGCATGCCCTGTTGGGAGCTGTTTGAACGACAGCCCGAGGATTATCGCGCGTCTGTCCTTCCCTCCTCGGTTCGAGCTCGAGTGGCGGTCGAGGCGGGAACGAGCCTGGGCTGGAGACGCTACGCTGGCATCGACGGGCGCATCATCGCGCGGCGCGACTTCGGCGCGTCGGCTCCCTTGAAAGAGCTGCTTAAACACTTCGGCTTCACGGTCGAGAACGTGGTTGCGGCAGCTCGAGAGACGATGAACGCAACGCAGAGTTGAGACGTGTAAGGGTGGCCCCTCCGTGGGCCGCCCCTCAGTCGTTAAACAGAATTCGCGCCGCACAGCGGGGCCACGGAGGGCCGCCCTTATATGCCACGAATGTGAAAGGATTTCCTATGAGCGAGAACCCCTTGATTGAGCTACAGAAGCTTGGGCAAAGCATCTGGTACGACAATGTTCGTCGAGCGCTGATCACCAGCGGCGATCTTCAGCAGAAGATCGGCTTGCCCAAGGGCGTCACTTCGAACCTCGACCAAAAAGTGAGCGGCGATGATCTGCGCGGCGTGACTTCCAACCCGGCAATCTTCGAGAAGGCGATAGTGGGCAGCACCGACTACGACGAGGCGTTGCGCAGGCTTATTGGCCAGGGCGACGGGATACAGCAAATATATGAGGCCCTGGTAATCGAGGATATTCAGAACGTCGCCGATCTCTTTGCTCCAGTCTATACACGCACCGATGGTATTGACGGCTACGTGAGCCTTGAGGTTTCGCCGTTGCTTGCTCACCAAACTGACGGCAGCATAGCGGAGGCGAAACGATTGTGGGCGGCGCTTGATCGCAAGAACGTGATGATCAAGATCCCTGCGACTCCAGAAGGCATCCCCGCTATCAGGGCCCTGATTGCCGAAGGAATAAACATCAATGTCACGCTGATCTTCTCCCAGGAGACGTACGAGCAGGTCGCGGAAGCCTACATCAGCGGCCTGGAAGATCGAGCGAACGCAGGCAAGCCTGTCGATTCTCTGGCTTCAGTGGCCAGCGTATTCGTCAGTCGCATCGACACCGCCATTGATAATCAACTCGAGTACACCATACGCCGCTCGACCGATGACTCCGAAAAAGCGAAGCTCAACGGCCTGCTCGGAAAAGCGGCGATTGCGAACGCGAAGATCATGTATCAACGCTTCAAGGAAATCTTCAGCAGCGATCGATTTCAGAAGCTTCGAAGCAACGGCGCGCACGTCCAACGTCCGCTATGGGCGAGCACCGGCACCAAGAACCCGGCGTATCGAGACACGTACTACGTCGAAGAATTGATCGGCTCGGACACGGTTAACACTGTACCGCCTGCCACGTTCACCGCATTTCGCGATCACGGCCGCGTTCGGGCGAGTCTCGAAGAGAATCTCGAGGAAGCACGCGCGACGATCAAAGAACTGGCAGCGATCGGCATCGATCTCAAGCAAGTCACTCAGCAGCTCCAGGACGAAGGGGTCAAAGCTTTCATGGATTCGTTTCACACACTGACTGACAGCATCCAGGCGAAGCAAGCCGCAATCACCAGCGGCGTGCTTGAACGTCACACCGCGAATCTCGGTTCCTACGCCGGCGCCGTGAAAGATGCGATCAAGAAAGCAGACGCCGAGCAATGGGTTCGCCGAATCTGGAGGAAGGACCCGACGCTTTGGAAAACCGACGAGACTCATCAGGCAATAATCCGCAACGCACTGGGCTGGATCACGGTCGTCGATCAGTTGGTCGAACATGCCGGCGAGCTGTCAGCATTCAGTGAGCGCATTCGGAATGATGGTTTCACACACGCGATGTTGTTGGGCATGGGTGGAAGCAGCCTCTGTCCCGAAGTATTTCGCCGCACATTCGGACGTCGTGACGGGTTCCCTGAGCTTCATGTTCTTGACAGTACTGATCCAGCGACGGTGAAGAGCTTCGAAGAGCGAATCGACCTTACCCACACTCTGTTCATCGTCGCCAGCAAGTCCGGAACTACTACCGAGCCGTTGATGTTCTACAAATACTTTTTCAATCGCACTCGCGAGATAAAAGGGGACCGTGCGGGCGAGAATTTCGTCGCGATCACGGATCCCGGCACGCTGATGGAAGAGATGGCGAAGGGCGACAGTTTTCGCAGAATCTTTCTCAACCCGCCGGATATCGGCGGACGCTATTCGGCATTATCATATTTCGGAATGGTGCCCGCCGCGCTTCAGGGTTTCGACTTCAAGACTGTGCTGGATCGCGCCGAGAGAGTGATGCACGCATGCTCGCCGGTGGTTCCGGCGGAAGACAATCCGGCAGCCAGGCTTGGCGCGATCCTTGGAACGCTTGCGAATGCGGGGCGAGATAAGCTGACACTTTCGATCGCTCCCGAAATTTCGTCTTTGGGATTGTGGATCGAACAGCTAATCGCCGAGAGCACGGGCAAAGAGGGTAAAGGCATTATTCCAATCGCCGGTGAGACACTCGGCGCACCATCGGTCTATGGCAATGATCGGTTGTTCGTTCACATCTCAGCCGGCGCGCCGCACTCCGAGACAGATGCAAAGCTGCGCGCGCTTGAAGCAGCAGGTCATCCAGTCGTTCGCAGAAGGCTCGGCGATCTGCTCGATCTGGGTGAAGAGTTCTACGTGTGGGAAATGGCGACTGCAATCGCGGGAGCGATCATCGGCATAAATGCCTTCGATCAGCCGAACGTTCAGGAGAGCAAGGACAACACCAAGCACTTCCTCAAGGTGTATGAGGAGAACGGTTCACTGCCCGACCAGGAAAAAGCCGCGGAAGGACGCGGGTTGAAGGCATACTGCGACGCGGAGACTATCACCCAAATAGGCTCTGGGAGCTCGTTTGAGGGCTTCGTCACGGCTCACTTGAATCGCGCGCATTCGGGCGATTACATTGCGATGCTAGATTACATTCAGGAAACGGCTGAGCACGAGGAGTTGATTCAATCGATTCGAACTCACCTCCGCGATTCGTTTCACGTCGCGACGACGACCGGCTACGGACCTCGTTTCCTGCATTCGACGGGTCAGCTCCACAAGGGAGGGCCTGCAAGCGGCGTCTTTATTCAGGTGACCGCGGATAATGTTCTCGATGTTCCGTTGCCGAACGAGTCTTTCACGTTTGGCGTACTAAAGCAGGCCCAGGCGCTCGGCGATTTCCAATCTCTCTCCAGCCGTCACCGTCGCGCGATAAGAGTCCATTCTGGAAACGACATCGCGACCGGCTTGCGCACTCTGCTTGAAATAATTCAAAACGCATTTCCGGTCGTGCAAGGCCAGGCTCGTTAGCTTTTGCGTCTTTGCGGATCTTTGCGTCTTCGCGCGAAACGAAGTTTTGGAATGTATGCCCGTCAATTCTTTATCAATCTCTCTAGTGATCTCGGACATCGACGGCACGCTGATAACCTCGAACCACGAAGTTACCGAAGCTACCAAGGCCGCGGCCGCGACGCTCAACGAACGCGGCATGGCGTTGTCGCTTGCAAGCTCGCGTCCCCCGCGGAGCATCACTCCGCTTGCCGACGCCCTCAAACTGAGCGGCCCGTTCGCCGCGTTCAACGGCGCGCTGGTCGTTAAACGAGAGGGCGAGGTCCTCGCTCGGAGTGTCCTATCGGCCGCGATCATCGCGCGGGTGAAAGCCATCGCGGACGGCTTTGGTTTAGCTGTCTGGCTCTACGACGAACTGGACTGGTGGGTCCCGAAGCGGGATGCGTTCGTCGATCGCGAAGAGCACACGTCAGGTTTCTCGGCCAGGCTTGAAGGTTACACAGATCGGGTTACTAGCGAGGCTAACAAGCTGACCGTTGTCGGAAACCCGGACCTTGTCCGTCAAGCCGAACAGCGCATATCGAGCAAGCTTGCGACGGAGGTTTCGGCTTCCCGATCCAAACCGCGCTTCCTTGACGTGACTGCTTATGGAATTCACAAAGGCACAGTAGTCTTGAGACTCGCCACACTCTTAAACATCCCTACCGATCGCGCCGCAGTCATCGGCGACGGACCAAATGACATCGAGATGTTCAAGCAAGCAGGCCTGAGCATTGCGATGGGCCAGGCGGTGGACGAGGTAAAAGAGGCAGCGACTTATGTGACTGCTTCGAACGACGACGAAGGCTGGGCGCGAGGGATCGAGAAGTACGTCCTGGGCGTAGAGCAGACAACGTCGACTGCGCCTTAGCGACTTTGCGGACCTTGGCGTCTTTGCGCGAAACTAACTTTTCAGCCCAAAGACGCAAAGGTCGGCAAGACGCCAAGGAGGGTTGGCCCTAACAAGATAACTTATGACACCGAGCGAACAAGCAAAAGCAAAGCAAGCGGAATTCGGAATGATCGGGCTCGCGGTGATGGGCCGTAATCTTGCATTAAACGTTGAGGAGCATGGGTTCCCGGTCGCAGTCTGGAATCTCGAGACTGAATGGGTCGATAGTTTCATCAACGAGAATCAGGGCAAGCAATTCATCGGAGCAAAATCTCTCGAACAGTTCGTTAACCAAATCGAGCGGCCTCGCCGAATCATGATGATGATCAAAGCGGGCGCGCCGGTGGATCTAACCATCGAGCGGATCAAGCCGCTGCTTGAAGAAGGCGACATACTGATCGACGGCGGAAACTCCTACTTCAAGGACACCCAACGCCGCGAAGAAGCGTTGCGCAAAGATGGGTTGCGGTTTATCGGCTCTGGCGTCTCCGGGGGCGAAGAGGGAGCGCGGCACGGACCTTCGCTGATGCCCGGCGGCGCTCGCGAAGCTTACGAGCACATCCGCCCGGTCTTCGAAGCAATCGCCGCGAAGACTGATTCAGGCGCTTGCGTCACTTATGTTGGGCCCGATGGAGCCGGCCACTTCGTTAAAATGGTCCACAACGGAATCGAATACGGTGACATGCAATTGATCGCCGAAGCCTACGATATCCTTCGATCAGCCTTGAAGCTCGACGCGGCGGAGCTTGCGGATATCTTCGATGAATGGAACCGCGGGCCACTCGAATCATTTTTGATAGAGATCACTGCGAACATATTTCGCTACCCTGATCCTGAAACCGGCAAGCCGCTGGTCGACCTCGTTCTCGACAAAGCCGAACAGAAAGGCACGGGCAAGTGGACGACGCAAGAAGCGCTCGACGAGAGAGTCCCGATTCCAACTATTGCTGCGGCCATCGATGCGCGAGTCCTTTCAAGCATGAAGGAGGAGCGCGTGATTGCAAGCAAAAAGATCAAAGGTCCGCACCTGCACCGCTCGAGAGTTCAGAAGACCAAGTTCATTCGAGCGGTTCACGACGCATTGTACGCTTCGAAGATCTGCTCTTACGCACAGGGATTGAACCTGATTCGCCAGGGTTCGGACCAATATCATTGGGATGTGAACCTGAGCGAGATGGCGCGCATTTGGAAAGGTGGATGTATAATTCGCGCGCGCTTTCTGAACTCGATTATGGACGCTTACAATCGCCGTGCTGATTTGCCGAACCTGCTGCTGGACGATGGATTCAATCGATGGATCGGCCAGGCCCAGGCGAACTGGCGGTTAGCCGTAAAGACGGCGGTTGGGATCGGCGTGCCGGTGCCTGCGATGAGCGCGAGCCTTGCGTACTTCGACAGCTATCGAAGCGCTAGCTTACCGCAGAACCTCACGCAGGCTCAGCGCGACTATTTCGGCTCGCACACTTATGAGCGAATAGATCATCCTGAACGAGGTCACGTACACACGGATTGGGGACGCTACGATAAGACCAAGGAGGGGCAATGACAGCACAACAACCCACAGCACAGACAACGACCGATCAAGCACAGCCGTTACCCGATGCGCGAATCCTCGCAATCGACATCGGAGGCACCGGGCTCAAGGCCGCCATACTCGACATCGACGGCAACCTTATGACCGAGCGCGTTCGCGTCGAGACTCCACACCCTTGCTCGTCGGGCGAACTGGTCGATGCTCTTGTGAAGCTCGTCGAGCCATTGTCGAATTTCGACTTCGTCTCGGTCGGGTTTCCGGGCGTCGCGCGAAACGGCAAGATCATCACCGCGCCCAATCTCGGAACCGAAGAGTTGATGGGTCTTGATCTGGCGGGCACGCTTCAGCAACGTCTGGGCAAGCCCGTGCGGGTGATCAACGACGCCGACATGCAAGGCTACGGCGCGATCGAAGGCAAAGGACTTGAGATGGTCATCACATTAGGTACCGGCTTCGGCTCGGCGTTGTTTATGGACGGGGTTCTCGCGCCGCACCTGGAAATCGCTCATCTTCCGTTTCGAAAAGGCAAAGACTATGACCAGCAAATCGGAGATAAGGCGCGCAAGAAGATAGGAAGGAAGAAATGGAATCGCCGCGTGAAACGGGCGATCGATACACTGCGAGTGCTGACTCATTTCGACAAACTTTACATCGGAGGAGGAAACGCGGACCAAATCAAGTTCGAGCTCGATTCGGACGTGCAGATCATCTCGAACGAAAACGGAGTCCGAGGCGGAGCATGGCTCTGGCGTAAAAGGAGCGAGACTTGAACATTGCAAACTGCAAATTGCAAATTGCAAATTGAATCAAGTACCGCTCACTCATTCCTTAGTTTCCGATTTGCAATTTTCAATTTGCAATTTGCAATTTGCATTTTCCCGCCGGTTGCAACTTATGGCGACACAAACGCTTCGGACGTCCAACGCGAGAGTGCACATCTATCGCGACGCTGACGAGCTCGCGCTCAAGGCCGCGCGCCGATTCGCGCGACTCGCGGATCAATACATCGTCGGGTGCGGCAGATTCACCGTAGCCTTGTCGGGCGGTTCGACTCCCCGAGCCATGTTCTCCCTGCTTGCCGAACATCCATTTGCCGACACCGTGCCGTGGTCTTCGATCTACTTCTTTTGGGGAGATGAGCGATGCGTGCAGCCCGGTCATCCCGACAGCAACTATCGAATGGCAAATGAAACGCTTCTGGCGAAGGTGCCGGTGCCGGCTCAAAACATTTTTCGCATTCCGGCCGAGACGCCCGAACCGGAACGCGCCGCTAAAGAGTATGCGGAAACTCTGAACAAGTTTTTCTCAACCGGACCGGGCGCGAGCCGAACAGGGACCTCCCCTTTGTCAAACTTCCCTCGCTTTGATTTGGTGTTTCTCGGGATGGGCCCCGACGGCCACACAGCGTCGCTGTTCCCGCATTCGGCGGCGCTGCAAGCGAGCGACCAGATAGTCGTCGCGAATTACGTCGAGAAGTTTACTGCTCATCGCATAACGCTGACTGCAGCGACGATCAACAATGCGCGCAACGTGACTTTTCTCGCAGCGGGAGAGGACAAGGCCGAGGTCCTTAAGAACGTCCTCGAAGGACCCTATCAACCGGACCTTTATCCCAGTCAGATGATTCACCCGAGTAACGGAACGTTGTTGTGGATGGTTGATGCAGGAGCCGCGCGCCTGCTGTCGAACGTACCGTAGACTGTCCGTCTGCGGTGTACCGCCCGGCGTAACCAATTCACCGCAGACTGGACAGTCTACGGTACATCGAGGAAACAATGACCGCACAAACTAAATCTGAGCTCGCAAAAATCGGAATGATCGGACTCGCCGTCATGGGCGAGAACCTGGCTCTCAACATCGCGCGCAACGGATTTGCCATCGCCGTCTTTAATCGCGACACCTCGAAGGTCGACAAATTCCTGCATCGCGCCGAGGGCAAACAAGTCATCGGCGCTTATTCCGTCCAGGACTTCGTCAACTCGCTCGAGAAGCCTCGTAAGATCATTCTTCTGGTCAAAGCAGGCGGGCCTGTCGATGCGGTGCTCGAACAATTGAAGCCCTTGCTCGACTCGGGCGACATCGTTATCGATGGAGGTAACTCTTTTTTCGAGGACACACGCCGGCGCGAAAAGGAAATGAAGGAAGCTGGCTTCAACTTCATCGGCTCAGGCGTATCGGGCGGTGAGTCGGGCGCGCTGTGGGGACCTTCGCTAATGCCGGGCGGGGACAGAGACGCTTATGAGCAGATTCGTCCGATCTGGGAAGCGATAGCCGCCAAGGTCGATGACGGCCCGTGTGTGACTTACATAGGTCCGGACGGCGCGGGGCACTTCGTCAAGATGGTGCACAACGGAATCGAATACGGCGATATGCAGTTGATCGCCGAGGCTTATGACATCCTGCGAAACGCACTGGGGCTCGAAGCCTCAGAACTCGCGAATGTTTTTGCGAAATGGAATGAAGGGGATCTCAATTCATACCTCATCGAAATAACAGCAAAGATTTTCACCGTCGGCGATCCGTCGGGCACCGGCGCGCTTGTTGACAAGATTCTCGACGTAGCCGGTCAAAAAGGGACCGGCAAATGGACCGCCGAGACGGCTCTTGAACTGGGCGTTGCGATTCCGACAATGCAGGCGGCGCTCGATTCGCGAGTGCTTTCAGGGTTAAAAACCGAACGAGTCGAAGCCAGCAAGCAACTGCCGGGACCGCGTGAGAAGTTCTCAGGCAACAAACAGGAATTAATTGACGCCGTTCACGATGCTCTTTATGCGAGCAAGATCTGCTCCTACGCCCAGGGGATGAACGTAATCCGCCGCGGGTCGGATGAGTACAAGTGGAACGTGAACCTCGGCGAGTTGAGCCGCATATGGAAAGGCGGCTGCATCATTCGCGCGCAATTTTTGGACAAAATCAAGCAGGCTTATCAGCGGCGGGGTGATCTGCCGAATCTGCTGCTCGATCCGGATTTCAAAGCGTGGGCGTTGGAAGCTCAACCTCGATGGCGGCAAGCGGTGACCACCGCGCAATCGCTCGGGATTCCCACAGCCGCCATGTCCGCGAGCCTTGCTTACTTTGACACATACCGCGCGGCGAATCTGCCGCTGAACCTGACGCAAGCACAGCGTGACTTCTTCGGCTCGCACACCTATCAGCGAACCGATGATCCCAGCGGCGGATTCGTTCACACCGAGTGGGAAGAATTAGCGAAATGAACTTTGCGCTCGTTGCGTGCTTTGCGAACCTTCGCGTCTTTGCGCGACAGAATTCTCCGCGCAAAGACGCAAAGGTTCGCAAAGCACGCAACGAGGAATAGGGATATCACGTATGAAAGATAATCCGTTGCGCGAAGGAGTGAGGCTCGAACGCACCGCCGATCCTTGCACAGTGATCATCTTCGGCGCGTCTGGTGACTTGACGAAGCGAAAACTTGTTCCAGCTCTTTATCGCCTCACGCAGCAACGACTGCTCCCTGCCGAGTTTGCAATAGTCGGATTCGCGCGCTCAACCATGAGTCATGACGAGTTCCGCGACAAGATGAAAGACGCCATTGTGACGTATTCGGAAGCAAAGCGCGTCGATGAAAAGGTCTGGGAGAGCTTCGCGAAGGGCATCTTCTATATCGCCGGCGATGTGAACAACTCGGCATCGTACCAGGAGATAAGCAAGCTTCTGGATCAAATCGATCGCGAGCGAGGCACTGCAGGCAATCGCGTCTTCTACCTCTCGACGTCTCCCTCGCTTTACGCCGAGGCTGTTCAGCAATTGGGCGCGGGAGGACTCGCAAAACCGCAGGGGAATAGCTGGACGCGGATCATCATCGAGAAGCCGTTCGGTCATGACCTCGCAAGCGCCAGAGAGCTTAACGTAGAAGTCGCTAAGGTCTTCGACGAGGAGCAGGTCTATCGTATCGATCATTACCTCGGCAAGGAGACCGTGCAGAACCTGATGGTGTTTCGCTTCGCGAACGGCATCTTTGAGCCGATATGGAATCGCCGCTACGTCGATCACATCCAGGTTACAAACGCCGAAGCAATCGGTGTCGAGGGCCGCGGCGGCTACTACGACACCGCGGGCGTGCTTCGCGACATGATTCAGAATCACGTTTTTCAAGTCACGTCTTTGATTGCGATGGAACCGCCGATCAGCCTTTCGGCGACCGCAGTGCGCGACGAGAAGATCAAAGCCATGCAAGCTGTCCGTGCGGTCCCTTCCGACCATGTGAACGAATTCGCCGTGCGCGGGCAATACACAGCGGGCGCGGTTGCCGGGAAACCGGTTCCCGGATATCGCGAAGAAAAAGATGTGGGGCCCAACTCACAAACGGACACGTTTGCGGCAGTAAAGCTCTACTTCGACAATTGGCGCTGGGCCGACGTGCCGTTCTACTTGCGATCAGGCAAGCGCCTGCCGAAGCGAGTGACCGAGATTGCGATTCAGTTTCGCAAGGCGCCGCTTCAGCTGTTCAAGAGCGCCGAGCAGGAGATTGAACCAAACGTGCTGGTCATTCGCGTGCAACCCGACGAGGGCATCACGCTCAGGATCGGCGCGAAGGTTCCGGGACAGGTTACGCGGATCAGGTGGGTGAACATGGACTTTCGATACGGCGCATCTTTTGGCGTCCAATCGCCTGAGGCTTATGAGCGGCTTCTGCTAGATTGCATTTTAGGCGACTCGACTCTGTATGCTCGCCGCGACATGACCGAGCGCGGATGGGAAATCGTGATGCCGATTCTCGATGCCTGGCAAAACTCAAAGGAAGAAATTCCGAAGTATGAAGCCGGGTCGTGGGGACCCGAAGAAGCTGATGAATTGATCGAACGCGACGGCCGCGAATGGCGCCGCCCCTGACGATCGAGGATAGACGATCGAGAATAGACGATTGAGGATCGCGGAATTCATGACTGAGAGGTTACAGAATGGGCACTTCAACACAACCACCGTCCAGCTCCGCAATTGATGTTGGCGCAATCGAACGCGAGCTGACCTCCCTGTGGCAACAGGCTTCGGAAGGCGACGACCATGGGGTCATTCGTTCTTCGATCCTGAACCTGCTTGTGTATGCGCCGAAGGGTGCTGACGCGGATCTAGTCGACGACATGCTGGCTGGAATAACGGCCGCCCATCCTTGTCGCGCCTTGCTAATGATCGCCGACCCTTCGGCTGCGGAAGCGAACCTGGACGCTCAGGTCACGTCACGATGCACCTTGCCGACGGCAACGTCCAAGCAAGTATGCTGCGAGCAGGTGACGATCAACGCAGCGGGCTCGGCGGTAAACGACGTCCCCAGCGCAGTCGCTCCGTTGCTGCTGTCGGATCTTCCTGTCTATCTTTGGTGGCGCGCCGTCCCGCGCATTCAGGACAAAGCCCTCTTCCAGAAGCTGACCGATATTTCGGACCGCGTAATAATTGACTCCGCACTTTTTAACGATGCACATGGCGACATCGCGAAAATGGCTGCGGTATTGAATCTCACGCCGCGATGGACCGCGATCAGCGATCTGAATTGGGCGCGGTTGACGGCGTGGCGCGCGCTGCTTGCGGGCTTCTACGACATCGCTGAGTATAGATCACACCTCGAGCAGTTAGACCATGTCGTGATCGAATACTCACCCTCTACCACCGAGCCATCCGCAATCCCGGCACGCGCGTTATTACTCGGAGCGTGGCTCGCAAGCCGGCTTGGCTGGCGAGTGAAGGCTGACTCGGCTAAGCGAAAAGACGACATAGCGAGCTTTGAATTCTCCACGGATCACCATCCGATCACACTTGAATTCACGCATACGAGCCGCGACATCGAGCCCGGTCATATTGCCGAGGTGACGCTCGAATGCGCAAACGACAAATCAGGTTCATTCACAGTGAAGAGGAGTCAATGTGGAAAGCGCATCGAAACCTCAGTAAAGCGCGGTGAAGAGATGCACACGCAGCGCGTGCTAAGCTACGAAGGATTCGGTGAGGGCGAATTGATTGGAAGAGAGATCGAGATCCTTGGGCACGATCGCGTTTATGAACAAGCCGTGCTGACCGCTGGTGAGATGGTTAGGGCGCTAGCTGGTCGCCCGTAGATATCAGAAGCAATCGCAATTCCCCAGGAAGGCAATGTATGGAGCGGGCGTCCTTGATTTTCGGCATGCCGCTGATCGTAGCGATAGTAATCACCCTGGTAAGGTTTTTCCAAAGCACCGATCTAACAATAGCGCGGCGCGCTGGAACTGCAGCGACGCGGCGACGCCCCATAAACTCTGAAACAGGACCTTCAAGTGATAATCCTCGCCGGTGATATTGGCGGCACCAAGACCAACCTCGGTTTGTTTGACCGAGTCGACGGCACGTTGACGCTTCTCCGTGAACAGAGCTATCCGAGCAGGAACTATCCCGGACTTGAATCAATTATCCAGGAGTTCATGTCGACCGCTGGCCCCATCGCTGCGGCTTGCTTTGGAATTGCCGGACCGGTCATCGAAGGGCGCTCGATCACTCCAAACCTTCCATGGAGTGTGGAGTCGCAGTCTCTGGCCTCGCTGCTCAAACTCGATTCCATTTCGTTAATAAACGATCTCGAAGCCACAGCTCAAGGGATTGCCGAGTTGAAGCCCGAAGAGTTCGTCGCTCTAAACGAAGGGACCGCGGAGCCGGGAAACGCGGCATTGATTGCCGCGGGCACGGGATTGGGCACTGCGAGCCTGTTCCGGAACGGTGAGGTGCTGATACCGTCCGCTTCCGAGGGCGGGCATGCGGACTTCGCGCCTCGCAATCAGCTAGAGATTCAGTTGCTGCAGCATCTGCTCACTAAACACCGGCACGTGAGCATTGAACGAGTACTCTCGGGGCCAGGACTCTTTGTCATCTATGAGTTTCTTCGCGACATCAACTACGCGACGGAAACATCAGCCATTCTGGAGCGGTTCAAGGACCGCGACCCAAGCAGCGTCATCGCGAATGCTGCTCTCGCCGGCGAATGTGACTTGTGCCTCAAGGCCCTCGACATGTTTGCCGGTATTTACGGCGCAGTGGCCGGGAACGTGGCGCTGCAGCTCAAGGCGATCGCAGGCGTGTATGTGGGCGGAGGCATCGCGCCGAAGATTATCGAGAAGCTAAAGGACGGCGCCTTCATGAAGGCGTTCACTGATAAAGGAAGACTCTCGTCGTTACTTGAAGCGATACCGGTGCGCGTCATCATGAACGATAGGACCGCTTTGCTTGGATCTGCACGCGTCGCAGCGAAGCAAGATTAAGGTACCTGTAGGGACGGCAGTCAGTGCGTCTTCGTGGGTCTCCTTACTGACGACTCAATAGCCTCCTGCCAGAGCACCTCGTATATCTGAACCGGCTGTTGCTTGCCCTTGACCATTATTTGATCGCACGGTCTGACCGGGAACGCAGTGCCTATTGCTTCAAACGTAAACTTGCTGATTATTATTTGCCCCGGATCGGCGCGTTTCTCCAGGCGCGCGGCGAGGTTAACCGTATCGCCGATCGCCGTATAGTCTGTTCGATCTCTCGATCCAATGTAACCCACCGTAGCGGTTCCCGTGTTGATCCCGATCCCGATGGTGATCTTAGACAGCCCCATCGCGGTCAGCTCCTCATTGACCGCGGTCATTCGACGCTGCATCTGAACCGCCGCGCGCACAGCATTCGAAGCCGCCTCGTCGCAGGCGTACGGCACACCGAACAGCGCCATCATTCCGTCCCCCATAAACTTGTCAAGGAGCCCTTCATTCGCAAACACAATCGGCGTCATGTCTGCGAAATACTCGTTGAGTATCTGGACGACGACTTCGGGGCGAAGCTGTTCGGATATCGAAGTGAAGCCTCGAATATCGGAAAACAACGCCGTGATGCAGCTGTTGGTTCCACCGAGGCTGAGTGTGTTTGGGTTCTCGAGGATTTCGTCCACAACATGCGGCGGCATGAAACGGCGGTACTTCGCGCGAGCCAATTCCTCGCGCAACAGGCGCTTGTGGGTAAGGGCGTTGTCGACTGCAATAGACGTTTCGGCTGCGACCGCGTTCAATAGATCGAGATCTTCTTCCTTCAGCAGTTTCAGCCTCTCGCGGCAATCGACATAAACGACGCCGAGCACGTCGTTCTTACTCAGTAGCGGAGCGCACATAACGGAAGAGATGTTCTGCATCACGATCGAGTGCGCCTGCACAAGCCGTTGGTCTGAGTGCGTGTCAAACGAAAGCAGCGACACGCGCTCTGCCATCACTCGATCCACGACCGTTTTGCTGATGGTGAGATGTTCGTGCGACTCCGCGGGTGTGGAATCGCGAAACTCGGCCGCGACCGTCGCCAGATCTCCGCTGCCCGTATCCCTCAATAAGACTAAAAACCGATCCGCGGAGGTCAGTCGAAACACCATCTCGCTAACCTTCTTGAATATGTCCTCCTGCGAGAAATCCGACGCGAGCATCTGGTTCAGCTCGTAGATTCGTGCGAGCGTCTCTGCCTTTTTCCTCAACGCATCGACGTATTCCAAAAGCGACTTTGAACTCGGGCCACTGGCTACGATCGATTGATCCATCTTCGGAATGACCGCGGCAATCTCCGACGGAGTGCGCATAAAGACGGTGTTGCCCATCTTTTGCTCTTCGTACTTGATCACTGGGGCAGTCGGTGTGTCTTTGAACTCCAGGACAAACCTGCTGATCGAAAAAACGTCGCCGGGGCTAAGCACGTGTTCTTTGATTCGCTCCCCGTTGATGAAGGTGCCGTTCGCGCTGTTGAGATCCAGCAGCGTGAAGCCCTGCCCGCGTCGCTTTATCAATGCATGCTGGCGTGACACCTGGCCTTCATCAAGAACGATCTCATTGCGATCCGCCGCACGCCCAATGTGCATCTCGTCGCGCGTCAGATCAAACTCGAACGACTTTCCAGTCTCTGAATGCTTAATTACCAGCTTTGCGGCCATATTCCCTACCAGACATATTCTCGATCGATTTCGCCGATTGCAACTCGAGGGTCGCCGAGCGCCGCGATCTGACGCATCACCTCCTGGCGATTGGTCGGCTTTATGTGGACGGCGTAGACTTCCACTTCGCGATCCAGCTTAGTCAACTCCACGGCCAATAGTTCAGGCGTCAAATGCTTCGATACTTCGGCCAACTCGCCCATTTCATTCGGAAATGACACATCAACAAACACTGCCTTCAGGTTTGTGGCTGCACTTGCAGCTTTCCAGATTTCATCGGTGGTGTACGTGTCTGATGTGAACAGCACGACAGCCTCTTTGCTCGCGACCAATAGCCCAACGGTCGGCACAAGGTGATTGACCGGTATCGGAGTGACGTCGAACCCGGCAATGCTCACCGTTGCGCGCGGTTGAAGCTCGCGAAACTCGAGCGCCGGTCCGCTGCCGTTGTTCAATTGGATCTCTTCGAAGTTCGGCCAGACTCGATCGTTGAACACAAACTCTCTAAGCGCGGATACGACTTCTGCCGTTCCGTAGACAATCAGCGGGGATTCAAGCAGTGGAAAGGCTTCGGCTACGTAAATCGGCAGCGACGCGGTGTGGTCAGTGTGCGCGTGAGTGATTATGAAGTGATGAATGCTGCCGATCTTATCAGGCGCAATCGCGAAACCGATGCTGCCTGCGTCAATAGCGAGATGATCGTCAACGGTGAATGACGTTAGCGACTGAAACTGCGAGGGTCGCCCCGCGCTGCTCGGCAGAAGTCTGACTCTCATGCTCGCTACCTCCACTTCGCGTCTTCCCTTTGCGTCTTCGCGGGACTTGGCGCCTTTGCGCGAACCATCACTTGAATCCTTAAAACCACTCGTTTCGCGCAAAGCGCAAGGGTCCGCAAAGCAAAACTTACAGGCTCACCCGATCTTGATTCCCAAACCCTCCAAAAACTTTGTAGGCTTCTCTCCGCCTATGAGTGCGAACACATAATCGTTCTCAAGCCGACCTTTTTCTTCTTTCGTTCGCACGTCCATCAGCGTAACTTCGTTCTCTTTGATCTCTTTAATCTCGGTCCTGAAGTACACTTTGATCTTGCCCGCGTCGATGCAATCGTAAACATTCATTTTGTTGCCAAGCTTTAGATCGCCTTTGAAGTCACTGCGCACCACCAAAGTTACTTCGTTCGTGCGGGTGAAAGTTATCGAATCGCCCTCGCGTTTGAAACCGGTCAGGTCGACCGCCGCCTCAATCGAAGAGTTCCCAGCGCCGACGATGATGCACTTCTTGCCGGAGAAATCATCCGGGTCTGACAGCTTATACTTAACCTTCATATCCTCGTAAGGCTCGGGAGTTCGCACCGGAAGCGTCTGACCGCACTTCACACAATGGGTAGCCTGTACGTGACGAAGCTCCCCGCATCGCGGACAGTGTTTTGCGACGGTCGGTCCCGGATGCACAATTGTCCTTAGCTCCTCACCCGGCACTCTGAGCTTCATCGGCGTGCCGCGATTTCCAATAGCCAGAATTACCTTTCGCGTCCGATATTCGGATTTCTCCTTGAGCTTGCCGATCTCGGTGACTACGTTGAAGACGCCGCCTACTGTTTTGATTTCCTTGCAGCTCTCTTCCTCTCGAATCTCGACTCCATTCGACATCATCGAGCGAGTCCACGCCTCGAGCATTGACTCCTTCTTGTCGCCGGGGCCCGGTAGCGGAATGCCACCGCGCGCTTCGACTGTGTCAGGCTTGAAGAACACATATTTGCCCGCGGGATAGTTCGCGATCGTGCTGACCAGTTTGTCCTGTTCGATCGCGACGTACCGGAGACCGCGCTGTTTCGCGATCACCGCTGCGGAAAGACCGGCAGGTCCGACTCCAACAATCGCAACGTCGTACTCGGCGTTTGCGTTCGAGCCTTCCTTCTTCAGATCCTCCACTACGTAATCGATGACTTGCCCGCCTTCGTTGATCGCATTCTTGATCAAAGGCACGCCTGAAACGTCGCCGATCATGTAGATGCCGTCGACGTTCGTCTTCAGCCGCTGATCGCGCGCCGGAACCTTGCGCGGCGGGATTTTCTTGTTGGTGTTGATTACTATGCATGCTTTTGGATTGGTCGGACATTCGACCTGGCAGCTCGTATCTTCCATGCACTGATCGAGCGCAACCGGTGTCGAGATACCGTTGACGATGGCGAGCACGTCGTGCGGGCAAGCTTCGACGCACGCGTGGCAACCAATACACAAGACCGGGTCGATGACAGGATGAGGATAAGCGGGGCCTTCTGCTTTGGCCCTCTCGAGGTCGATTGTCCTTCCGCCCGTGCGATCGGCTGTGGGAGTCGGTTTCACGTCGTCCGTCGCGGTTTTGAGGTCGCCCTTGCTCCGCGCGGTGCCAACCGCTATCACCGCCAGCCCGGCTACTGGCAGCGCCGCTATCAGCCCAACCCACACGTACCACGGAAGCGCCCCGACCGTTGAAATAACCCGCGCGCCCAGTGCGCCCTTATTTTGCCGTAGCACATCAGCAGTGCCAACTCCCGTGAACAGGTTACCGGCCGCGGTGGCTAATCTCCTTCCCGGGCCTCCCTCACCGCCCGTGTCCAACGCCGCGAGATAGCTCTTTAGTTGCTTGTTGTCCGTGCCGGCCAGGGTCAGCACCTTCGCGTCGTCCTCGCTCTGACCGTGCTGCTTATGGCAAGTATTGCAGTTCGCCTGCTGCTGAACACCTTGAGCATTTGTAACGGCGTGGCACTTCGCACACTCATCGCGAGGTGATTGCCGGTAGCGCGCATCGCCTCGCACTCCGGCGCTGTGGCAATCGGCACAGCTCGTCTTGTTCAGCATGCGCCCCATCTGATGAATGCTGTGAAACTGCTCCTTTGGAGCGTTGGCGGCCCAGCTCTCGGGAAGGCCTCTTTTTCTCAAATCCCCAGCCGTGAGTTTCCATTGCCACTTTCCGTCGACGACCGGATATCCGACCGTTCCGCCGTGTGGAATCGGCAGCAATCGTCCCGCTCGTTCGCCGGTCTTGATCGTGTACGCGCCGTTGTGACAGCGCGAGCACAGTCCGTAGCTCACGAGCCCGGCTGGGATTTCAGATCCCTGATGTTCAGTGTGACAGCTTGTGCAGCCGATGCTCTCGCGATCGTGCGCGGTATAGATCGAAGGTCTGAAAGTTGAAGTTGAATGACAAGAGATGCACTTGTCTTCCATTCCGCTTGTCACGCCGTGACAGTTGGAACAGGAATTCGAGTTGGCGTGATCGGCAATGCCCCGCGTTGAGACCGTTGAAGCAGCGTGAGCGATCGAGATAGTTCCCGGAGAAAACGCGCCCTGATAAGCGATCAGAGCCAGGATCGAGGCAAACACCGAACCGAGAGCGGCCCATGCAAAGTAAGACTTGCGCCAGAGCTTTCGAAGGTCCAGCGTCGGTCTCCAGTTGAACTGGGCCTTTCCAAGTTTCCGTCCTCCGCGGGGATGTAGCGGGGTCTTCGCTTCTATCTTGCCGGCCTCTCGTTTTCGATTCTTCCAGAAGATCTCGAGCGCCTTTTCGTCAACCACGCGAAGTACTCCGGTTAATAACCCGGTTCCCTGGAAGCGCTCCGTTCCGCCCGGAGTGACTGTTCGAACGCCTTGAACCACAGGTGACTTGATGATGATGGTTGCGCCGGCGTCCTCGTGAGCGCCGCCAGCGGGACCAGTCGGAAGAACAACGGAGCCTTCCACAGTCTGAACCTGCAGTTGCCGTTCTACCGTGAGCGCTAACGCGTGTTGCAGATAATTCACTCGCAGCAGGTAAGGACCGATCTGAATGACATCGGCATCAGCGAGGGGCGTCCGATCAACAAGCTCTCCGTTGAGCGAAGTGCCGTTTGACTTGGAAAAGTTGAACAGCCAGAAGTCGCCGGCGACTTCTTTGATGCCGGCGTGCGTGCGAGATACCGCGCGATGGTTGAGCACAACGTCGTTTGAGATCAAGCGGCCAATCGTCAGGCCGTCGCTTTCAAGCATAACGTCGTCGATCGCGACATCGCTGTCTCTGCGCTTGATGATGAATCGATTATTTCCAGCCATTAATGCTTACCGCTATCGCGCAGCATAGTAGATCACCTGAATGATGTGGACAATCAGCAGCGCGACCATCAGCGAAGTCGTCGCCACGTGCGGCGGCAGCCATACCTTCAGCAACCTGTGAAGATAAATCAGGGCGTCCACTCGGCGAAGCGTTGCCGCGGCCTCAACAGCTCTCTCGAGGCGCTTTCGATCTTCGGCGTCCTTGAGGGATTTTATCGCGGCGCCGAATTCCTGCTTCGCTGCAGCGATCAGATCTTCCAAGCTCTCTTGCCTTATGTACTGTCGCAGTAGATAGCCGAATGAAACGAAGCGCGGGATGACTCTTGCTTTCACCGCGCGATGAACTGCCTCCGCGGGCGAGCTTCCAATGTCCGCCAGCTCCGTCTTCAATTCTTCGCGGCGTCGCTTCAGGTCGTCGATCAGGAGCGGAGCGCCCTCGATCCGGGTCATCATCCTCGGAACGATGAGGTATAAAACTATTCCCAGTATTCCGGTCAGGATCACGAGGTCAAAGCTGACCATCAAAAGCGTAGTAAGGGCCCCTCCCGAATCCGCTCCGCCGTGCAGGAGTATCATTATTCCGGCGATGACTCCCAGATAAGTATGGCTGAGAAGCCAGTATCTGAGAGGCCCGGCGCGGCGCCTGTACAATTGACGCCGGATCGGGTAGGTCATCACTCCGGCGATTCCAATTAGCCCGACCAGTCCGGTGATCCAACGCATATTGAGAAATCCGGCCAGCCGCTCTCCCAGCCCGAATTCCCGCAGCCCAATGATCGTCGCCGCGCTCAGCATCAGTGTAAGCAATATTCCAACTAGATGGCTGACTCGCTTTCGCGGATCTGACTTGTGAATATTTCGTCCGGTTGCGTGATTCTGATCGAGAAACGCAAGCCCCCGGATTGCGCCAATCTCGGTAAAGTATTCCTTGGGATTCACACGAACAAGGGCGCCAGTTGGGCAGTTCTCTTCGCAACTGTACGCCCGAGTTTTCGCGCCCGGCGGATTCAACGTTACGCGGTCACTGCAAAGATTGCATTTCACCGCCAGCAGATCCTCGGTTGCATCGACCGCTGCCGGTAACGGCTCAGCGCGCAGCCTCAGATAATCTCGAAACTTTTCTTTGAGACCGCCCTTCGCCTCGGGAGGCTTCGCCTTGCGAGAGATCAACGAGATAGCGTTGTAAGGACACTGCGATGCGCAATCGCCGCAACCGATACAGGTCTTCGTATCGATGTCTATCTGGCCGAGCGCGAAGCGGCCTATCGCGCCGGTCGGACAACCGGTCAGGCATTCCGGATCCTGGCAGTGCATACATACTGCCGGCGAGAGCACACTTTGAATCGCGCGCGGCTTCGGAGCTTCGAGACGAGTAACATGAATGCCGCGCCGCAACAAGCGCGATTGTCCGTGAATCGTGTGACACGCAAGCGAGCAGTTGCCGCAACGCACGCACAGGTCCATGTCCATCACAAGCAGGTTGGTCGCATCTACCAGCCCGGTCGTGATCAAGCTCTGTTGCGCTGCGAGCTGTTTTGCTTTGACTACCGGCTTCGTGCTGACACAAGTGCCCAGATCCGGAGGAACGAACCGCGCGAATTCCCGCATCAGAGACTCGCGCAGCGCCACGTATTGTCTGAGCTGTCTGAGCGGTATTTCGAGCGCTTCGGTTCGGCCCATCAGAGTCACGGAGTAAGGCCACACCAGATTTCTGATGGCGCCTTCCAACCCCAAGCAGAAGCCGTGCCCGAGATAGTCTTCGTCCCCGCCCTCGAGCGAGCGTTTCAGCCATCCTTGCCTGACCAGATAGATGCGATCGATCGTAGCTTTCTCGCGAATCAGGGCGTGGTTCTTTGAAAAAACCCGGAATACGGAGATCGACCTCAGCTCAGCGAACATTTCCGGGGTGAGACTGATCATGTTCTTCAGGTCTTCGATCATCGCGTCACGGCTGTGCTCGCGATAAGACCTGTCCAGGCTCTCGCCGAACGCAGTGAGCTTCCGAAGGAGTCGCAAGGCAGGGCGCTGAATTTCGAGGACCCGCGCCGATGAACCGGCGGGCGCCTTAATCGTCGCGCTACGCGGGACGCCGGCAAGCACACTCATCTCGCCAACCTGAGTGCCCGGTGTGAGTTCCGCTACTTTTATTTCCTGGTTGTTAGGCGCGTTGATCCAAACATCGACGTGGCCGTCCAGGACGAAATAGAAGGTATTGCCGCCCCACTCGCCCTCGGTCATCACCGCCTCGCCGGGCTCGTAGGTAAGCAAGCGCAGGTACGGGCCCACTTTCTTGCCGCCGTAATTGCGGCCGTACACGCTCACTTCAAGATCCAGCTCGTGATCGAAGTGACCGTCGTGTTCGGACAGCAAGTCTTTCAGCGAGGGGACGGCGCGAATGGCGTTGAGAACTTCGCGACGACTCTTATGTTCGCGCGGCATCAGTCAGTCACTACCTTTGTTCGGATATCGGCACTCATTCCCGAGGTCTAAATCCGCGAAAGTATAGCACGACGAGAATCAGAGTTCAGCGTTCGAAGCAGGCGTTCAGAGTACCGAGTTTAGTCGGTCAGTGCTTCGGCTCATCGTTTTGGTTCGTAAAATGGAGGCATTGCCCGACTAAAGTCGGTACTCTGAACGTCCGCCCTGGATTATGTTAGAAAGGCGTGCCGCCGACGTGACACTTACTGCAGACAGGCTCCTTCGCCTGAACGTGGCAGGTCCAGCAAGTTGAGTGGTGCCTCTGTCCCCGAGCTGTGTTGATCTCAAGAATGTCAGTACGAGGTTGGTCAGCAGGTACATCGGTAGTCTTGTGGCATTTGTCGCACGAGGCCTTCTTGATGTGAGGCCCGTGCCTGAAGTTATAAAGGCTGAACGCGGTTCCAAGCGTCACGCCGTACTGCATCGCGTTCGGCTTGCTTATGTGACAAGCTCCACAGGTGGCGAACTTGTTATTGGGCTGGTGCGCGTGACACGCGTAGCATTCAGGATGCTTTGGCATGCTGGCTTTCAAGCCCTGTTCGTCGAATCGATGGCAGAAATCACATCTTGGAGCGCCCTCGGGCATCTTGTCGGCATCCATCTGCCCTCTCATCTTCTCCGAGTTCGCATGATCGCGATGAGAGAACCGCTTGAGCCCGAACTGCATAAACCGCATCGGGAATTCAATAACCGATTCTTTCGTGACCGGCGTCTTGTGACAGACGACGCACATCTTACTATCCACATTCGATAGGTCTTTCTGGTGGCAATCGAAGCAGGCAGGGTGTCCCGGTAACGTCGGTCTTGGATCATTGGTTGGGCGCAAGTGGCAAACGGCGCAATCCTGCGTCTTCGCCTTGTGTTCTTTGCGATTGTGATCGAACGGCGAGACAACTTCGATCACCTTCGAATCCACTATGTCGAACGGCGACTGACTAACCGGGGTCGCAGGCGGAGGACTTTCAATCGGCTTGTTCAGGTTTTGCTTCGTGCTTCGGCAGGCGCAAAAGCCGACGAGCAGCATGAACGCTACAACAACTATTCGCTTTGAAGTCTCGCTTCTCATTTGGCGATAGGGATCAATCACAAAGGCACCAGGATTCTAATAGTGCCTGTGCAAAAGAACCGCTGAAACAAAGCTTCCTCAGCAGTTTCCTGGTAGCTTTGGTCTTTGTGGTTTAGTTCACCTTCAGTTTGTTCAGCACCTCATCACTCAATCTTCGCGGAAGGCCGGGCTTTTTATCGATGTGACATGTATCGCAATTGCCGGCTTCCGGTAACCTTATTGCATTGAGCTTCTCGATCTGACCAATCGGTTTGTGACACTCCGAGCACAATCGATCGGGCGCCGTCGGCAGCGGAAAATCACTTCGCTTCTTCGGGCGAATATCCAGGTCATGATCGTCGTGACGAAAGCCCTTGATGCTGCCGAACAAGCTGTGCCGCCGGGACCGGCTCTCGAAAGCGCGCAGTTCGTGACACACCTTGCAGTCATTCGCGTATGGAAACGATTCTGCCGATGTTCGCCGCGCTCCGGTAGTCGGCTCACCATGGCACACGAAGCAGGTCGCGTGACTCGAGTCCGTCTTTATGTCTTTCGAATCGGTACTTGCTTTCTTGATCTGCTCGTGACAATCCGTACAGCGCGGGTTCTCACCCGCTTTGAACTGAAGGCCATAGGGCGGATTGATTAGCGGCACAATACGAAAATCAGCGGGCAGGGTCTTGCGATGCGCCTTGTGCGAAAACGCATCATCAAAGTCACTCATCTGCGGCGCCGCGAATACACCAGGTCTTAACGCCTTGTCGGCGGTGGAAATTCGCCTTGTTTCATGACAGACACCACAGAAGCGGCTTGGTTGACCCATCGCGGTTTTGAAAAACTCAGCCGCGAAATTGTGGCATCGTATGCACGCGATGTGAGGAAAATCCTTCGCCCTAGGCTGATCGGTTCTCGCCGGTTTTTCCTTACCGGAAAGATGACAATCAGCACATACGATTTTTATGTGTTCCTTCTGGTCGTGAGGAAAACCACCGCGCCCGGCTCTGTCCTTAGACTGCTGAATTGAAAAGACGGTTCTCTGATCCGCCCGAGTCGGAGTTAGCCCGACCCATGTCCCAAATGCAACCAGGACACCAATAAGAAACAAAGATTGCAAATTGCAAATTGCAAATTGCAAATTGCAAACTCTTGCCGGGCTCTTGCAGACCCCGGCAATTCTCAATTTGCAATTTTCAGTTTGCAATTTGCAATTCCCTCTCAAGACTTCGTGCTATGGCACTCGCTGCAAGCGACCGGCGCCTTGTCGCACTTCACGAGTCCCTTCGCGTTTGAAGCTCGGTGGCAACCTATGCACAGATCGTGAAATGCTCGCTGGGAGCGCTCTTCATCGCCGTCTTTGTTTCTTGGATTCCTGGGATCGCCGTCTACTCCGTGGCATGCGATGCACTTCACGAGCACGGGCACACCGCTGCCCTCTGTTCGCTTATGATGACAACCGACGCACTCGGCGCCTTGCTGCGTTTGATGCGCGAACTGGCTGTCAGGATTCAAGTACGTTTCGTGATGCCGGTGCCTGAAAAGGACTACACCGCGAGTCCCCTTGAGATCGAGCTTTATCACGCGCGCGGTCGCGTCGTCGGACTTGATCCTGTCGCAATCACTTTGCTCGAACGCCGCCGCGAGCAAACGTGGTGGTGCAATCGGCCACGCGAACAGAGCCAACGGCATCGTGACCAGGAACAAAGCCAGGATCGCAAGTTTTGCCTTCATCCAAAGTGTCTCGGCGCGCCTTCAAGTCGACTGCTGTTTGACCGTAAGGTCCGGTCTCAACTCCTGCAACTTCGCTATCCTCTCTTCCTGCATTCTTCTGAGCTCTTCAAGAAATTCTTCTCGCTCGCGCGCGGCCTGCGAGGCGCGACGAGTGTTGTCAGTGAGGTAGCGTTGACCTTTGATTTCGGAGTTCTGCAGCGAGTTGGCCCAGCCTCGAAGCTGTCGGGAAATGCTTTCCGAACGCGATTTCAAATTTGAGATTTCAGATTTGAGATCTCGAAACGGCGGCAGCAGTTCAAGAAGGCATAGTTCGGACCGCGCCTCACCGCAGGACCCGCGCGCAATGTAAATGAAAGTCAGCAGTTCTTGAGTCGTCCCTCGCTCAAAACCCTCGGCGATGTTGTTCGATATGGAGACAGCGGCGCGTTCCAGCTGGTCTCGCAAGCCGCCGTGTTCCTTGCACTGCTCTCTGGCCGTTAACTCGTACACTTTCACCGCGAATTCGATAGCAGCTTTCCAGACCGGTAGATCCTCGAATCGTTCATATTTCATTCTTACTCCATGCGCGTTCCGATCGCATCTCAATTCAATCTCAAATCTCGAATTTCAAATTCTCAAATCTCAAATATCAAATCTCAGACGACGGTTTCGTCCTCTCCATAACAGAGCACTAGGGCCGCCTGACCGGTGCACCGTAAAATCCGCGAATATCCTTATTCTCTTTACTATTGCCGTCCTTGATTTCAGGAACCGTGAACAGCTTTCCGTCGATCATATACATCCGCAGCATCTCCGCAAAATTGAGCGGCCGCGCGCCTCTTCTGCCAAACACCGCAACCTGGTTTCCACTCTCATCAACCGCGCGATCGCGATCCAGTCCCTTCGAGATAGCCAGTGCAAGGCCGTGGGTGTGCTTCGTAGCAATCAAGTCGGGATTAGGTCGCGGGCTGAATCCGAAGTTGCCGGGCACTGATTCCGGCGAAGTCAATTGAACTACTCGAAGCCCGTTGTGACCATCCGCGACGTAAGCGAACAAACTCACATTGGTCATTCCGACCTTCACGTCTCGAGCGTCGTTGATCTGCCCGTTAGCGTTGAAGACCTGATCGACTCGCGGATGCTCGGGCTGCTCTATGTCGAGTATGACCAGTCCCTGTTTACCGGCCGCAACGTAAGCATATGTGCGAACGAGATAAATGCCGTTTGCTTCGGCAAGTGAAACAACCGAGCCGTTCACTGCTCGCGCGTGTTCCGGGTCGGTTACGTCGATCACCTTCACGCCTTCGGCATCACAGACAAAGGCGTAGCGGAACTGAATCTGAACCGCGCGCGGGTTCTTCAACGCCGGCGCTCCAATCTCACCGGCAACACGAGGCTGCAACGGATTGTTGATATCGACGATCACAAGCCCGCGGTCGCAGGTAATGTACGCGTGAGTCCCGGCAATCGTGATGTTGTTAGCTCCGTTAAGGACGCCGTTCGGGTTCCACGTCAGCGCGCGCTTCAAGAAATTATTCTGCGGATTCCCATCAAGCAGCGTCGCCGCATTTGCAAGTATTAAGCCCTCGTACTTGTCAGTGACGTAGAGAAACGCGTACAGCGGATGAATCGGCTGATGATCGTCGCGGTTACCCGCTTCTTCATTCTCGGGCCGGTGAATTCGATACTTCTTCGGGAAGATGCTGTCAGGCAGCGAGGCAGTAGGATCGACGGCTAGCGTCGACGGCGATGCGACCGCGGTTGCATACCTGGTCTTCAAGTAGAATCGCTGGCCCAAAGGAGAAACGGGCGCTGCGGTCATCCGCTCCGAGAACCCCTTCTGATCTATGTTGGCGACGTCATAGACGCGCAGTCCGCCCTTTCCGGCAGCAGCATAAAGATATTCACCTCTGAGTTGCAGGCTGAGAACTTCAGTCTCTTGCTTGCCGAACGGCTTAAGCCCTCGAGAAATGTCGTTACCCGGATGCTCATACGTTTCTTTCAATTCATCGTGATTCTCTTTGTGCTGCCTGTACTCCTCGGGAAAAGCGAGCCTGTGAAGATTGCTTCCGATCACTGCTTGCGGCTCGTCCCGCTCGGTCACGACCGTCGCTTCGAAGCCGTCCTTGCCGAGCGCGGTGTAAACATATCGATACATGAAGTTGTAGAACTGAGTCCCCTGCATCAAGGTCATCGCCATCCAGGCGTTGTTGTCGCCGTTGTTTGACAGGTGGCAATCATCACAGTTCTTCGTTTCTTTTGTGCGGACCGAATGCGGGAAGTGAGAGCTGAAGGACTGTCCGCTGTATCCTTCTTCCGAAACCGTCTGCTGCTGTGAATAAATCCACTCGCGGTTTTGATTCTGAGAGCTGACCAGGACCGCGCAGGCTGATCGAACCGGAGCGTAGCGGCGTCCCGTGACTGTGCCATCGCGTCCAAGCAGAAAGACATCGTCACGCAGAGTCTGGAAGTTGTATGAAGTCCAGTTCCGAAGCTCCGGCTCGCCTTCGTTGTGAAGCATCGGCCGCTCCTGGTTGGCTTTCATCTTCAGATGACAACCGTAACAGCTCGGCGTCCACGACGTATGACACGTGTAGCAGGTCATGCTGCTGTTTGCGTGAGCGAGGCTCAGCTCGCCCTCGGGCACGCTGCCCCAGGTCCGATTGTCTTTGCGAATAGTCTTTGCAAGCGCGGCCTTTTCATTGTAATCGGGGCTACCTTGGCTGATCGTATCGACGACCTGCTTAACTCGCCAGACTACCGGAGCGCCGTCTTTGTCCTTCGCGACTGCCGCGCGCTGAAACAGATTGCCGTCTTTGTCCTTAAAGAAGCGATCCTTCCCCGACTCGAGCTCGCGATACTTGAGCATTTGATTTCCGCCGGCCGCCGCCGAAGTTCGCGCATCTTTGGAAGTCGGATCGGCGCGTTTTGAGATCGTGCCGTGACAATCAACGCAATCTATTTCGATCGCGTTGCGCACCTCGCCGTAGAGCTTGCCGTTGCCGTGATTATCCTGCTTGAAATGACAGTCAACGCAATGCATTCCCTTCTCTAGATGAATGTCCTTCAAATGAACCGGCAGTCCCTTGTTCGCCGGGTCATCGGTGGTGCCCTCCACTGCGCGTTTTAGCTTGTCCGCGTTCGCGTCGCTGACTACCTTGTCATCCGAATCGAGAAGGTTACCCTTGCGGTCGTGTTTGAAGACGTCGCGATACACCCAACCGTGTCCATTGAAGTCCGCGAACTGCGTGTGCTTGAGCTGAGGGTTTATTTCGTCACGAAGCGAGCGAAGAAACTCGACGCTGCGCCACTTTCCTCGAAGCGCGGACTCCTCCGGGTTGCGGGACAGAATCTGCTGTTCTTCGGCGGGTGTTGGCTTATCGAATCCCTTCTCGCCGGGCTTGGGGTACATATGCTCGCCGTCAGTTTCGAGGTCCCACCACGTCGTGCCGTAGTAACTCATGAGCACCAGTGTGCCGGGATGCATGTGACACACAACACACTGGCTCGAGGGTATTGCCCGCGTAAATTGATGCTTGATTGGATGACCGGGCTCCTTGTTGTCGCGCGCTTCTCTTAACGCAACGTCGCCGGTTTGAGTGGCGCCGTCGTGACCAAACTGGGCATACGATCCCGCATGGAACTGATCGCGATCGTTCGCGTAGATCACGTGACACGCGGTGCATCCGCTCGAGCGATAGTCCCCCGGCTGATCGTTCGTGCCAAACAAAGAAAGCATCGGGTCGAGCAAACGTGTCTTCTGCAAGCCGAGAAACACCGGATCGGTTCGAAGAAGCGTCCCAAATCCGCGAGGGCTTAGAAGATTTTGAGTCGGTTTGCCCGGTGACTCTTGCGGATTGGGAAGCCCGACTTCTGCGGCCTTGCGCCCTCCCCTTTCGAACGTCCGAAGGGTGTTGCCCATGTGAGTGATCTCCCAACGCGGCAGTGGATCTAGGAACGGGAGAACACCCTTCTTCTCAGTCTCCTCTTTGGTCGGCGCCGGAACGGTGATCAGCCTTTGAGGCGTGCCGTCCGCCGCGTAGCTTTCACCCCATCGATAGTTCTTCAGCGGAAACGAACCATTGTTGTAAAGCGCCGCACCCCAGAGCATCGCGCCGGTAGTCATCATGCTCTTTCCGACGTTGTGGACGTCACACGTATGACAGTCGGTTGATCCGCAGCTCAAAGCGGCGACTCGCAGATCACCGGGATTTACGAAGCGAACGAACTCCGCGCTCTCCTTGTTCGTGGCCGCATATGGTCTTTGGGGATTGGCAGAGGTCTTCCATAGATCAGTCAACCGCGGCTGGACATGAGCCTTCCGCTGCGCTGCCTTGTATTCCATAGAATTCTTTTGAGCGCCTGCCGGCATTCTGACTTCGGCGTGGCCGCCGTGGCAATCGATGCAGCCGAGATTGACTTTGCCGTTGTGCATGTCTTCGATGCCCTGGTGGCAATCGACACAGCCGACGCTTCGGCACTTTGCTTCGGAAGCAGTCATTCCCCAGAGGATGGTCCTGGACGGGGTTGGATCGCAGGGGGCGGTGGCTTGAGTTGGCTCCTCTGCATTCACGATAGAATGCGCGTCGTCGCTACCACGCAAGCTCCTCACGGGCGTACCCAAATGAGGGTCGGCACCTGCGTCCGCAAAGCCAATGAACGCACACAGCCCCAGGAACAATGCAATCAACGAGAGCTTGACGATGGGGTCTGAAGCCGTTGTAACGCGCCCAGAATCCCGGCCACCCCGTAGGGGTGATATGTTTGTAGACACGACCGACACCGTCCCTCTCACCACGTAGGGGTGATATGTTTACCTTGATCCATGTTCAATAGACAAACTGCAACTTCACAAATGCCGAATACAAAATCTTCGACCTGGCGCCGCACATTCCGCTGCTGCAATTCGAGCTGTAGATGTCCCTGAATCCACTGCCCGGCACCAGGGACGAAACCCCCGCGGTGAAAATCGCGTTCTCACTCAGTAATGGACGATACAAAACGCCGACGCCATAATCGAGCCCGATCGGTTTTCGAATGTCCGGTTGAAACAGCAGCTCGGATAGCGGCTCGGTGTGATGGAAGTGCGAATAGTTTACATTGAAAATCGTCCGCAGCTTCGGGGTCATCTCAGCTTCGGCGCCGAGGTTGTAAACAAAAATTCCGGGGTTGACGAAGTTTGATTGCCCTTCGGTCTTGCTGCTTCGCAGATCCGGCAACAGGCTCCCGGGCGTGGTCAGTAAGACCGCGGTATTAGTTAAGGGAATCGCCTGGCTGTTCCAAAAACTAAAAGCGCCGCCCGCGAACTCCTGATGGTCCTGTATCGAGTCAAAGCCGCGAGCCGTGCCATCGAACGGGTTCTTATCGCCCGAAGCCCAGAAGAACGACGCTTTGAACCGCAACCAGTCACGATCAAGCGACAGCTCGGCTGCGGCCATTTGCGCATTGATGTCGGTTTGGCGACCCGCAATGGGATTGTGAGTGTCACTTCCGAGCACCTGGTAAAACGCGTGAGAGATATTCCACCGGCCCATGTGTCCGTCGCCGGCCCAGCCCAGATAGTAGGCTTTGATGCCGTGTGGCTTGACGTCGCCAATAAGCGCGGGCCTTACGAGGAAATTGTTCTCATCGAAGTGCCGGCTTGTCCGGTCATCGTTGAAATGAAAGCTGAACTGACTTGTGTACCCGTGGAACTTCGTGTCTTGCCGAAACACGTTGGCGATGAATACAGTCTGATCGCGGAAGTGCGGCGTGTTCAATTCGCTGTTGGTGTCCTTCTCGAGCATGTAGAAATAAGCCGCGTTGAACTGATATCGATTGTTAGCGTAGTTACCAAACATCCGCACACCAAGATTGGTGTCACTGAAGATGAAGCCGCGAAAATCGCTTACGAACGGCTGGATTCCTGCTCTCACCGAGAGAGTATCGAAGTAAGAACTCTTCCGATCGCCGCTTCTGCCACCGGATAGGAACGGGAGGACACGCGTTGTATCCCCCAACCTCACCTCGCAGAACGCATCCTGTAATGCAACGTACCCATCGGTCCTTGTGTTGCCCCTGCGAAAGTCTATGTTGACGATTCCATTTTCCTGGGTGTGAAGATAGTTGATATTGAAGTTCGGAGTGATATGAATCCGCCAGTCAATCGGTTTGAACGACGTGTCGCCGTGAAAGAGCTCAACCGAGAGCGAGAAGTTCTGGCGAAAGAAGAACTGGCCTCCCCGCCCGAAGAACTCTTCGCTGTCGGGCCGTTGAGCGGCAACGTTGCTCGGAACCGGAATCCGTTTGGCGTTCAGTAGAGATTCGCTCTCACCGGTCAAAACCAGAAAGGTATGTTGGCCGAAAACAGGATAGTCACCCTTTAATACGTTTTGCCGATAGGGGTTATAAACCTCCCCCTTTTGATAGCGCGGATCATCCGGAAAACCGATGCGCCAGCGATCGGTTCGAGGCAACGAGTCGGCAGTATCCTGCTTCGCGCTATCGATCCGCGAGGCTCCTGCGTAACCGGTGGGTGGATCAAGAGGAGTCGGGAACGGCGCGACTCTTGCCAGCGGCGGTTCAGGCTCGATGATTGGCGCGGGTTCCTCAGCCGGCGATGGCGGGATTACGTCAGTCCGCGCCACAAACGAGCCTTCGCGATCGTGACAATCAGCGCACCTGATCGGAACCTTTTCGGCGACGCGATACAAACCCCTGGTGGCGAGATCGGTCTTGACCATGTGACAACCGTCGCACAGTCGGTGATATGCCTCCCGGTTGCTCAACTCATAGCCCTCGGCGTCATAGAAGTTCCGCGAATCGCCTTCGCCATGATGGCAATTCGAGCACTTCTGAAACTGTTTGATGTCGGTCACGTCGGTGATATCCGGCCTCGACGGATCGGTTGTGTCTCGACGATGGTGACACACCACGCAGCTTAGAGCGCCGGTCGGTTTGTTCAGGAAATGAGGAATGAAATCCGAGGTGCGCGAAAGCCCTTCGTGCGGATTGTGATGAAAGAGAACCAGTCCGCGGCGGGCGTCAAGATCGAGTCCAAGAACCGGCCTCTCCTGCTGGAACGCGGTCGAACGCCAAAAGAGCCCGGAAGCGAGCGACTTGACCGATCCGGATGTCAAACACATCACCGCCGCCGAGTATAAAGCGATGACGGTTAACCTCAGTCGCATGCTCCCCTTTGCACAGGCTCTAGAGTTTTGCCTAAGTGAGTCTAAACAGGAGATCGGTCAAAGACTTGCGCCGTGACTTTACAGTGAAGTGAAGAAGAAGAGCGCTCGCCTGGCCGCACTTCAACTTCCGGGGTCCGCGCGATACGCGCCGGAAAATATCACCCCGATATTTCAAAGTCAAGAAGTTGCGCTTTTATCGGGGCCGACTATTGATATCAATCACGCAATTCTGGTAAGCTCAAGGTTTATGTGCCAAGCGCGATTCGCGTCAATGGCGTATTCATTCTGAAAAGGAGCAACAGACAATGGCAAAACGAGGATCAGCGCGCGCGGTCCGCTTGAGCTGCCCGAAGTGTGCCGGTGCGTTTACAGTAGTCGCATTTCTCTCTCAGGGGATAGCTGCGAACGATTATTGGAAGGCCAGGGCTGAAGAGCACGACTGCGCGGCTCATGGAAAGATGCTTGCATCGGCGCGCTCCGGGGACGGGACTAAGAACCCGCTCAAGGCCTCGAAGGCGGCCGCACGCGGTAAGTAACAGGAATCCAATCCGAAGACAAGGCCGGACACCTCAGCCGGCCTTGGTTTCTAACTTCCCTTACAAAGATAGAAGATACGACCGTCGGCTAGTTCTCGGCTCGCTTTAGTTGAACCAGAGGGAGTGCGATACCGAGTGGACCCTGCTGGCTCGGTAAGTAAGCCTGCGCCCCGAAAGCCGGATCGCTGCTGTAGTCCCGCCCGACAGCAGCGCCGTGAGCGTGCCTTCCGGCGTGATATGAGCTTCGCACCAGGGGTCCAGCTTCGACGTAGCGGAATCCCATCGCGAGAGCTTCGGATTTGAGATAAGCGAACTCATCGGGCGTGTAATACTTCTCGATTGGTATGTGCTTCGTCGTCGGCGCGAGATACTGCCCAACCGTAAGAATGTCACAACCGGTCGCTGCAATATCCTTAAAAGTCTCCAGCAGCTCATCGACAGTCTCACCGAGCCCTGCCATCAACCCGGACTTCGTAAGCAGCGGCTGCTTTGACTTTCGCGCGTGGGCACGGCTCAGTAGCTCGAGCGATTGCTCGTACCTGGCGTCCGGACGGACCTTCTTATAGAGTCGCGCCACTGTTTCCGTGTTGTGATTGAGCACGTCGGGCCGCGCTGCAAGCACGGAGTTCAAAGCGTTCTCATTGCCGCAAAAGTCGGGAATCAGCACTTCGACTCGCGTCGCAGGATTCAGGCGTCGAATCCACTCGATTGTTTGGGCAAAACAAATCGCGCCTCCATCCGGAAGCTCGTCTCGATTGACGCTTGTAACTACTGCGTGCTTCAGGCCGAGCCTGCGAACGGCTTCGCCGACGTGACGCGGTTCATCGGGATCTAACTCGCGAGGCTTGCCCTTGCCCACCGCGCAAAAGCCGCAGTGCCGGGTGCATACATCGCCCAGAATCATGAAGGTAGCCGTGCCTTCACTCCAGCACTCGAAGATGTTCGGGCAGCGCGCTTCCTGACAGACGGTGTGCAACCTCAAATCGGTGATCATCCGATTCACGCTATCAAACGTTTCGCTGGCGCGAATCCGGACCTTGAGCCATTCCGGTCTGGGTCCAGTTAGTTTAGGTTTAGCCATCTGATTGCTCTTAAGCCATGATGACCAATCGCGCTGTATCTCACAAGCCCTGGCGGTCCAGCCATTGACAGCGCCGAAAAGAACTAGTAGGTTCCCACGCAGCAATCGACTAACGCCACGTATCGATTGTGGTTGCTATCACAACCTCCATTGCGATTGAGAGGGTTTATGAATTCCGATGCATTCTCAAGACGGCTTTTTCTAATGAGGTCCCTTACCGGGGTCAGTTCAGCCTGGCTTGCGCTGCGCCTGCCGGAGATCGTCGCCGCTCAGGAACACGCTCATCACCAGGCGATATCCGCTGCGCCTCTCAGGCTCGAATTCTTCACCCCCGAACAAGCTAAAGAAGTCGAAGCCATCGCCGCGCAGATCATCCCGACTGACGACACGCCCGGCGCTAGCGAGGCGCACGCGATCTATTTTATCGACCGCGCACTGACGACCTTTGACAAAGATCTGCAAGCCCAATACACCAAGGGTCTCAAGGACCTTCAGGCAAGGCAGAAAAAGATGTTTCCGAAGTCGGCGAGGTTCTCCGACCTGAGCTCCGATCAGCAAATCACACTACTCAAGAAGATTGAGAAGACACCCTTCTTCAATATGGTTCGCACGCACACGGTGATGGGATGCTTCTCTGATCCCGAATACGGCGGAAACTTCAACGGCGTCGGGTGGAAGCTGATCGGCTTTGAGGACCGGTTCAACTACAAGGCTCCATTCGGCTATTACGACCGCGAGTTCACAGCGGAAAAGTGAAGCCGATAAGACGAGGGCACGGCAACCGGAAAACTATACGGACTTGAATCATGAACACACAACAACCGAAGTTTGAGACTCAGACACCGGTAGATTTTGTCGTCATTGGTGCGGGCGCCGCCGGAGGCATCATTGCCAAGGAACTATCCTCGGCGGGATTTCAAGTCGTGGTGCTCGAGCAGGGGCCCTATTTGAAAGAGAAGGACTTCAATCACGACGAGATCAAGCACATGTGGCAGTCCGCTCTGAGCAATGATTGGAAGACGCAACCAAACACGTTTCGTCGAACCAACAAACAAAAAGCCAAAGTTCAGCCGGCGATCATCTACGGGCGAATGGTGGGCGGAGGTACCGCGCACTTCACCGCGAACTACTGGCGCTTTCATGAGATCGATTTCGTTGAGCGCACCAAACTCGGGCCCATTTCGGGAACCGGTTTTGACGATTGGCCGATTACCTACGCAGAGCTCGAGCCTTATTACACGAAGGCGGAACAGGAGCTCGGAATATCGGGGGAGCCCGGGCCATTCGACGCATGGCGATCCAAGCCTTATCCGCTTCCGCCGCTCCCGATCAAGTCGTCTGGAGCCCTCATGGAAAAAGGCGCTCGGAAGCTCGGATGGCATGCGCATCCGGCGCCGATGGCGGTCATATCTCAACCTTATCGGGGCCGGAGCGCCTGCTCACACTGCGGCTTCTGCGAGTTTTACGGCTGTGAGGTCAAAGCCAAATCGAGCACGCTTGCCACAGTCATCCCCGAAGCAGAAAAGACCGGTCACTGCGAGATTCGTCCCAACAGCTACGTGCGAAAAATTGAAACCGACAAGGCGGGCCGGGTCACCGGCGTGATCTACTTCGACGATAAGAAGACTGAGACCTTTCAGAAAGCCAAAGCCGTAGTTGTGTGCGCAAACGGGGCCGAGACCGCGCGGCTTCTTCTGCTCTCGAAATCCAGTAGCTTTCCCGACGGTCTGGCGAATAAGAGCGGTCTAGTCGGGAAGTATCTGATGTTCAACTCAGGAGCTGCGGGTGGAGCGGTCTTTGAGCACGAGCTGAACGAATTCAAGAGTGTCGCCGTCTCACGAGTCCTCCATGACTTTTACGACGTCGATCCGAAGCGAGGGTTCTACGGCGGGGGTGGAATCGATTTCCGATTAGATGCCAATCCGATCGGCTTCGCGCTCGGGGGATTGGCACCGGATTCGCCGCGCTGGGGCGCCGAGTACAAAAAGTTATTGAGAGAGTGTTTCACGCGTTCGGTGATTGCGCTCGCGCACGCGACATCTTTGCCGATGGAAAGAAACACGGTCACGCTTGATGATGTCGCCAGGGACGCGTGGGGACTGCCGGCCCTGAGAATAACTTACAAGGACCATCCCGACGACTTGAAGATATCGAAGTTTCTGCTCGATCGCGCGACGGAGTTGCTTGAAGCCGCCGGGGCCAGGAAGAAGTGGGCTTACCCGGTCGGAGAGCAGTCATTTGGCTTTCATCTCCTAGGCACGTGTCGGATGGGGAACGATCCGAAGACTTCAGTGGTGAACAAGTATCATCGGGCGCACGACGCAGGGAATCTTTTCATCTGCGACGGCAGCAGCTTTGTGACATCGGGACGCGGCCAGCCTACGTGTACGATTCAAGCTCTTGCTTATCGAGCGGCGGATAACATCATAAGGATGGCGAAGGCCGGAGAGATTAAGAGCGCTTAGACTCTTTATCACCGATTGTGTCGAACAAACCGAATTACGTAGAAGGCAATCGAGGACTGAGAGAAAGAACTTGTCAGCGCTCGCCGTATTGCTTGTGACGAGCATTATTGTGCTCTCTCGCTTGTGTGGGCGAGTGCCTTTACGCCGGGCGCGCCAGGATGCCGATAGTAACCCCAGCCTATAGCTTAGAACGGCGGCCTATCGCTTCTCATCAGCGAGGCCGTGAGGCACTCAGGCAACGATGAGAAGTTTCCGCCGCCCGCCGCATGTGCTTTTCAGGTGGCTGTGTTGGCAATGCTCCTCGAAGAAGTGATGCTCTCGATTTAGAACGCAGTTCTAAATATCTTAGACGCCAATGACCTATAGTCTTCTATTTCCCGAATGTGTCCAGCAACATCAAACAGCATAGAGATAGGTCTTCGCCTCCACCATTCCAGAAGCCAATCAATAGGTTGCAAGAGTAGATTGGCGCTGTACTTGGTCGGATCACCTGGAGTCACAATCGGTTTTGTAAGCTCTGGAATATATCGAATGACGCTTTCTAGTTTTATGATATGAGGTTTGTCGAACGCCTCTCCCGCGGCATTCAGGAGGCGCTTCTGCTCTAATAGAATCTTTTTTCGATCCTTCATCGTCTTTGCATCGTGGCGCTCACGATCCAGATTGTGAAAGTTTCTTCGCAGAGTAGCGTGTTCAGCCCTCAACTCGAAGATCCGTTCCATCAAGTCATCAGGATTAGTACTTTGGTCAAGCGCCACACACGCAAACGGAGGTACGAAAACAACCACTTCGTTGAATTCCTCTTCGATTTCAGCAAGACTGACGCGGAGTCCATCGGCAAATTTCTTGTAGAGCCTCCTGTAACCCTCCCCAAAAACCGGTCCATTGAAAACTAGAGGTTTCCGGGCGAGTATGACGCCAGGAGGCCTGAATGCGAAAGAGCAAATACAGTGAACACCAGATCATCGCGATCCTGAA
>Ga0070709_10000087_pt1 | contig 68713 bp, 48 predicted proteins | sample LARL51metaG_FD_65449 | JGI IMG/M metagenome (GOLD analysis project Ga0070709, IMG submission 65449) | Corn, switchgrass and miscanthus rhizosphere microbial communities from Kellogg Biological Station, Michigan, USA - LAR L5-1 metaG | ecosystem: Host-associated > Plants > Roots > Rhizosphere ... | reverse complement strand
GTCGTAGTCCTTGCGCAGCGGATGCCCCTGGAACGCCTCGTGGGTGAGGATGCGGCGCAGGTTCGGGTGCCCCTCGAAGTGGAAGCCGAACATGTCGTAGGCCTCGCGCTCGAACCAGTCGAGCCCCTTCCAGAGCGAGACCATCGAGGGGAGGGTGATGTCCTCCTCCCGCATCGGCACCTTGAGGCGCAGCCGCGCCTTGCGCTGGAGCGAATAGAGGCTGTAGACCGCCTCGAAGCGCTCCTCGCGGTCGGGGAAGTCGACGCCGCAGAGGTCGAGCAGGAGGTCGAACTGCGTCTGCGGATTCTCCTTCAGCTCGCGGGCGACGTCGAAGAGGACGTCCTTGCTGACGATCCAGACCGGCTGGTCCAGACCGTCCTGCGGCAGGATGCTGCCGGCCGGGAACCTGGCCCGGACGGCGTCGAGCTCGGGGGTGGCCGTGGTCTCAGACTGTGGGGGCGCCAGTGTTGACACTCTGGGTCTTCTCCTGGTCCTTGGATTCCCGGTTCATTCTCCGCTGGTGCTCGCGGTCGCGGCTGACCTTCTCCTTGAGCTGGAGGATGCCGTAGATCAGCCCCTCCGGCGTGGGCGGGCAGCCCGGGACGTAGACGTCCACCGGGATGATCTCGTCGATGCCCTGCATCACGTGATAGGCGCGGTAGAAGCCGCCCGAGCAGGCGCAGGCGCCCATCGAGATCACCCACTTCGGATCGGCCATCTGGTCGTAGATCTTCTTCAGCACCGGCGCCATCTTGTCGTTGATGGTGCCGGCCACCAGCAGCACGTCGCTCTGGCGCGGCGAGAAGCGCACGACCTCCGAGCCGAAGCGCGACAGGTCGTAGTGGCTGGAGACCGTGGACATGAACTCGATCGCGCAGCAGGCGGTGCCGAAGGGAAACGGCCAGAAGGAGAAGCGCTGCGACCAGTCCTCGAGCTTCTCGAAGGTGGTGGTCAGCCAGCTCTCCCCGGTCGTCGCGGTCACGGCTTTCATGGTTCTCGGGACCTCCCTCCCCCCACCTGCCAGTGTAGCACTTGTGACTGAGAGGTACAAGCTACACAAGTCATTGCAGCAGAGATAGTTACGAAGCACTCCCGGGGGCTGCCGCCGGTGCCGGGCGGGCCGCCGGGGGCGGCGAGCCGGCATCCACTTCGGGCGGCAGCTGGACGTCGCCCTGGGCCGCCCCGAGGTCGCGCCGCAGCGCCTCGAGCTCGCGCAGGTGTTCCGCCTGGTCCGCGACCAGCTGGCGGAAGACGGCCGCCGTCGGCTGCTCCGCCGGGTCGGCGATCTCGCGGATGATCTTCGGATAGAGGACGTCGTTCTCGAAGCGCTCCTCGGCGATGGCGGTGCCGAGATCCGAGTCCAGCCCGCGCACCTGCTCGGCCGCCACCAGCAGGCGAACCGCCAGGCGGTCCTTGGCCGCCGCCAGCCGCCGCCAGCGCGCCGCCAGGCCCGGCAGCCCGTCCTTCTCGGCGCGGGCCGCGAAGGCTCGATAGCGCGCGGCGCTCACCGCCTCCGCGGTGAAGCCGGTCTTCAGGTGCTCCTGGAAACGCGGGATCCTCGACACGGTGCCCCCTCCTTGATTTCAGGCTAAGATGCGCTGACGCCGCCGGCGGGCGGCGGGCCCACCGCGGCGCGCCGGCGCGGGACATTCTATGCGATCCACCGGGAGAGTCCTCCGGGAGGTCCGCCGGGGGCGCCGGGGCCGCCGGGGCGCCGGAGGACATTCGGCGCGGTCGCGCCGGGCTCGAGCGCCTGGAAACTTTGGCCGGCGGCGGGCGTAGTGCCAATCGAGGCGTGGCCCACCCGCGGCCGTGCCCGCGCAGCCTGGAGCCCGAGCCTGGGACGGACGCGACAGGCCCCCAACCGCCGCCCGTGAAACTCTCGACCCCCCGCCGCCTCGCCGCCTTCCTGGTGGCCCTCGCCCTGACGGCGCTGGGCGTGGTCCTCTTCAGGGCGCTCTGGCGGCTGCACCTGCCCTACGTCAACACCGTGCTGGGCCTGGGGCTGAGCTGCCTCTGCCTGGTCGTGGTCATGCTGGCCGCCTGGCGGGCGGTGTCGGCCTTCCTCTACAAGGTCGGCCGCCGCCTCAGCTTCTCCTACTTCCTGATCGGCGTGCTGCCCATCCCGATGGTGCTGCTGCTGCTGGCGGTGGTGGCCTACCTGCTGGCCTGCTTCTTCATCGGCCACGTCTACCGCGACGCGCTCGGCTCTCTCGACGCCGAGGTCGCGGCGGCGACGCGCGAGCGCGCCGCGCACTACCTGCTGACCGGGAAGGTGCCGGACGCGCGGACGGCAGTCGGGTCGATGCCGGGGATGGTCTACGCCTACTACCGGAACGGCGAGCGTGCCGCCGGCGATCCGCGCGCCCCGGCGCATTGGCCGGCCGGGACGTCGCAGGCGGCGGCGACGGCAGCGACAGGCTCGCCGGCGACGGCCGTGCAGGCGGCCGCACCCCAAGCGGCCGCCCCGCAAGCGGCCTCATTGCAAGCGACCGCCCCGCAAGCGACAGCCCCGCAGGCGACGGCATCGCGGTCGCCGCAGGCCGCGGGATCGCCGGCGGCGGCGCCGCCGGGGGCCGGCCTGTCGTCGCCGCCGCGCTTCTACTCGGGCGCCCTCGGCTGCCCCTCCCTCGCGGCCGCCGCCGGCGGCGCGGATCGCGGGGTGCTCGGCGTCTATACCGGCGACCTCGACTCCGAGCTCAGCCGGCGCAGCGGCCTGTGGGTCGAGACGAATCGCCCCGGCGATCCGGTCGACGTGATGCGGATCAAGCTGGGGAGCCGGGAGCTGCCTCTGCTGGCCCTGCGCCGCGGCCGCAACCTGGGAGAGGCGCAGCGGTTCTTCAAGCAGCGCTCGCGGGGCGACTGGTTCCTGGACCGCCAGCTGTTGTGGTGGGGACAGGCCAGCGGGCCGCTGGTCGACCTGGCCGGCGGCCGCGTGCTCACGGGCAGCCTGCTGGTCAACCTGAGCGGCACGCCGCGCATCGTGCGCCAGCACCTGTTCGCGGCCAACGGCGAGATCGACGCCACCTCCTGGGCCGTGCTGGTCGGCCTCGCCGTGCTGCTCTTCAACGTCTACGCGGCGGCGGCGCTGATGGCGCTGTTCATGATCGTCGGCCTGTCGCGCGCGGTCAATCGCCTCAGCCGCGCGACCGACGCCGTGCGCCGTGGCGACTTCAGCGTGCGCATCCCGGGCGGGCGCCGGGACCAGATCGGGGACCTGCAGCGCACCTTCAACGAGATGGCGGCGAACCTCGAGATGCTGGTCGCGGCGTCGGCGCAGAAGGAGCTGCTCGAGAAGGAGCTCTCCCTGGCGCGCGACCTGCAGAACAGCCTGATCCCGAGCAACCTGCCGAGCGGTGAGGGCGTCGAGTTCGCCACCCTCTTCGAGCCGTCGGCGGCGATCGGCGGCGACTACTTCGACGTCCTGCGCCTCTCGGAGCGCGAGATCGCGGTGATCATCGCCGACGTCTCCGGGCACGGCCTGTCGACCGGCCTGCGCATGGCGATGCTCAAGGCCGCGCTGCTGATCCTCATCGAGGAGACCCGCAGGCCCGAGGAGATCCTGCGCCGCCTCGACGGCGTCGTACGCTCCAACGCCGAGGGCCGCTGCTTCGTCACCGCCACCCTTGCCATGTTCGACCTGCGGGAGGGGCGCCTCACCCTCACCAACGCCGGCCACCCGCCCACCTACATCGTCCGCGGCGGCAGGGTCCAGGAGATCCTCCTCCCCAGCTCCCCCCTCGGCGGCTTGGGCCACAGCTACGCCCGCCGCGAGCTGACCTTGGACCGCGGCGACGTCGTCGTCTGGCTCTCCGACGGCGTCTTCGAGGAGACCAATCCCGAAGGCGAGCCCTTCGGCTACGACCGCATCGAGACCGCCCTGGCCGCCGCCGCGAGGCAGCCCGGAGCGGCGGGCCCAGCCGCCAGCGCCAGGAGGCGCGCCCTCCTCGGCACCGGCAGCGGCGCCGGGGCCGGCCCCCACCCATCCGGCTCCCACCAACCCGAGCCCACCGCCGCCGCCGTCCGCGACCGCCTCCTGGCCGCCGTGGCCGCCCACGTCGGCACCCAGCCACCCACCGACGACCGCACCGTGGTCGTCATGCGCTGGGGAGGCCCGCTCGCGGTCGCCCTCGAGGCCACCGCGGAGGCGGCGGCAGTCCCGGCTTGAGCCGAAAGGGGTTGCAATACAACGACGCGCAAGGAGCGCAGCTGCAAGATCGGGAGGTCGCATACACCATCTCCCGGCTCGTCTCGTAGGTGGGGCAGTGGCGTCAGCGCTGCGCTAAACTTGCGAGTGAGTATGCACGCCCCTTACCTCTTTCTTGAGGGTATTCGACATCGCAGGTAAGCCTCCGGACCCGCGCGATGTCGAAGTCCGAGGTCTGATCCACCAGATCAAGTCTGGGCTCGGGAGAGAGGAGGCGTTTGAGCGCCTTCATCAGCTATACTATACGCGCTTGCGCCGATTCTTCTCGCGGCTCGGTTGGTCTCAATCCGATGCCGACGATCTAACCCAAGAGGTGTTCTTGCGTGTCTATAAGACCATTGACAGCTTTCGCGATGACAGCCGGTTTGAAAGCTGGCTGTTGGTTGTTGCGCATAATATGCATCGCAACCAGCTGCGTATGCTGCATTCGGTTAGGCGGGAGGGCCCCGTTCAATCTCTTGATGGCATCGGAACTCAGCTCATACAAGAGCACCTCGTGTCGCCAGCGCCCGATCCGCTTCGTGACTCCATGGACCGCGAGCGGTTGCAGGCCTTACGAGACGCGATCGACTCGCTGCCCCCGCAGATGAGGAGGGTCCTCATGCTGCGCCTCTCATTTGGCCTGAAGTATCGTGAGATCGCTAGCATGATGCAGGTCTCGATCGAGACCGTCAAGGCGCATCTCCACCAGTCCCAGGCCAGGCTCAAGGCTGCGCTGGCCGAGCACTTCTCCGACTTCGACCTCTGAGGTCGTCTTCTCGCCCGTCAATGGAGTCGCGCGCATATGCCCTAGCCGTAGCCCAGCGCCCCCAGCTGCTTCGGCGCCTGCGCAGCATAGAGGAGCGGATGACAAACGCAGGCCGAATGTCCGTGCTGCGCAGCTTCAGGGCTGTCCTCGAGCGGCGGCGGGTTGCCATCAACATGAAAATTCCCAAGCTTGCGAGGTTCCTGGAGGAAGGGCGATACCTGAACGTATATGAGCTCACGGCCAAGAAGACCGGGGCGACCGGAGCTGAGCTCGCAGCAGCGGTAGAACTCCAGCTAACGAGCTTCAGTAACCAGCGCCTGGCGATCGATCGCCTCTTCAGCTTTGGCACAGACGCCCACTATGCTGCCCTGAACCTCGGCGGTGCTGGTCTAACGCGCTACGGCGACGCTTGCGTTGTCTTCCGCCCGGGCGCCTGGAGCGCCTGCTCCACCTGTTTTGCCGGCGACTCGATCCGACTATGCTTTTCCGCCGCCGGTAACCTAGCGGCCAGCGAAGCCATGGTCCTTGGCGATTTCGCCCCGGGAGAGGACGCCGTAGCCCTAGCCGTCGTGGCGCACGCTGCCGACCTGCTCGAAGGCACCGCCATTTGCGTGGACCCGGTCAAAGTCCGCAGGCACCTGGAAACCGGAGATTTGGCGATCGAAGTGCATCTCCATGGCGCGGTCACGCGCGATGAAATTGCAGAGGTCATCATGGAGCAGAAAAAGCTTGAGGAGCTGGAGGCCATATCGCGTAAGTACGACTTGCTGCTTCCCCCTCGGCCATTCGCTTACGACATTGTGCCCGAGTTCAGGCGCACGCAGGCCCTGCTCGAGGACCATGGGATACCGCTGGTGGGAGCGGAGACAGGCTAATGTCGATCGAGGTTTGGGGCATGGATCCCGGCGCAGGGATGGCGATCCTTCGTCGCGATGGCCGCTGGTTGAGAATCAGTGTTGACGATGCCTGGCAGCCGATCGAAATGGACGCCTCGGACGTGGCGCGCTGCCTCCTGAGCGGAGGCATGTCTCCCCTTGGAATTCATTTTGGCATGATCGAAGATGCGATTGTCGCCTGTCGTCGAGCTCGCAGGCTGGTGCTAGAGAGCGGTGATTCTTCGGATGGGGGTCTCAGGCGGGCCATCGCCATGCAGCCGCCCAACAGCAGCTCGGAGCGTCAAGCACTCGCAACAGTCGCGGCAAACCTAAACCGCCTGGATCGCTTTTTCCGCCTCCATGGCCAGTCTGGCGAAGAGAGCTTTCGTCTCATGCTGGAGCTCCTGGATCGCCTCGAAGCTCGTAGCACGAGGCAGAAGATACTAGAGGGCGATCCGCCTCTTGCGGAGCTGTTCGGCATGGCGACCGATGTCCTGGAGAAGGTGGCTGCCAAGGATGGGGCCCCGGCCACCGCGTCTCCGCCCACGACAGCCGGCAGCCACCGGGAGTGGGGCCTCAGGCGGCTGTCGAACATCCAACTAAGCTCCCTGGCTCTGTGGGCCGACGGCGACTCTGATCCTGAACGGATCGGAAGGCTGCTACGGCTCCCTGCTCGGGAGGTAGAGGGCGCGATCACTGCGGCAATGCAGGTGCTGGGCGCCAGCGGCGATGCGCTGCGCTCCGCTGAGATCGCCACCGATTGTCGCCAGGAGCTGGAGCGTCGCCTCGACCGCAGTTGAGGTCCTTCATCCAAAGGACACGACTAAACAAAATCAGCCCAGGCGGTGTCTTCACCTCTAGCGGCTGTGTGTCGCTCTTGCTGGGTTCTAACGGATCGAGCCTGAGGAGGTTGTGTGAAACCGACGTTGACGGAGTACGCGCGCGAGAATAGGGCGCAACTACTTGAGATGGAATCGCATCTCGACGTCGAGACTTTGGACGCTTATAATCGGGGGCGCCTGACTCGAGATGAGGAGCAAGCTGCCCGTTTTCACATCGTGCTCTGTTTCGAATGCCGCAAGTTGCTGAGCAGCTACCTCGAGTTTCTCGAGGACGAGCCTGGGGATAGTCGAGTCGGCCTTGCCGAGCTGATGGCTGCCTGGGAGGAGCTGAGGCAGGAACGCAGGACAGATAGGCTTTCCAGTCAACCGATCCGGAAATAGGCTTGGCGCAGCCGCGCGGTTCGATCCAGCGGTCGCAGCGAGCGGTGCGTCCGACGGGTGCGCCTAATTAGCGCCTCGGGCAGCGTGGTGGGTGGTGGGCGGACGGCGACCTCCTGTAAGTTGCGCCGCGCCAACGTTTTGAGGCGAGGGAACGGACAAAGACACCCCGCTCGACCGTGGCTGTTGGAAAACGACCTCCAGTGCCCGTTTACGGGCCGATCTCGGCACAACCCTACCTGTCCCTATCCCACTAAATCCGAGCCGCGCGCGCCGATCATTCTCGACCGTCATCTGCACCATCCAGCCGCTCGTAGTAGCGTATCGGGGATCGGCCTGAAGGGGAAGAGCATGGCCAGCTGGATTACCTGGAAGGCGGCGGCCTGCGGGCTCGCGGCCGCATGGCTGCTCGCCGCGGCGGTGCCGGTTGCGGCCGGCTCAGCGCCCGCGGCCGGCTCGCCGGCGGCGGCCATGCCATCGCCGGAGATCCTCGCGGGCACGGTCGCGGTGCCTGGCGGCAGCCTGCATTACACGCTCCGCGGCCAGGGCGAGCCGGTGCTCGTCCTCAGCGGCGGACCCGGGTTCTCCGGCGACTACATGGCGCCGGTCGCGGCGGAGCTGATCTCGTCCTACCGCACCATCCTGCCCGACCAGCGCGGCACCGGCCGATCGCGCCTCGTGAAGCTCGACGAGACCTCGCTGACCGTCGCGCTGGCCGTCGCGGACCTCGAGCGGCTGCGCCGCGAGCTGGGCATCGGCAGCTGGGTCGTGCTCGGCCACTCCTGGGGCGGGATGCTGGGCATGCTGTACCTGGCCGCGCATCCCGAGGCCGTTCGCGCCCTCGTTCTGGTCGACTCGGGCGGCCCGACGCGGGACTTCTTCGAGCGCTTCGGCGACAACCTCGAGGCGCGCCTGCTGCCAGCCGACCGCGAGGCCGTCGAGTTCTGGCGCGACCCGGCGCAACGCCGGGCCGACCCGCAGCGGGCGACCTACGAGAGCCTGCGGGCCAAGGTCCCGGCCTACTTCTTCGAGCGCAGGAAGGCATGGGCCTTCGTGGCCCTCATGCGGCCCGAGGGCTACACCGCGGCGGTCAACCGCCTGCTGCTCGCGGACCTCGAGCGAACCGGCTACGACCTGCGCCCCGCGCTGCGGCGGGCGCACGTCCCCGCCCTGGTCCTGCAGGGCCGCCAGGACCCGATGCCGGAGTCCGTCGCGATCGAGCTGCACGGCCTGCTCGAGGGCTCGCAGCTGCGCTTCCTCGACCGCTGCGGTCACTTCCCATGGATCGAGCAGCCCGAGACCTTCTACGCGGCCGTGCGCGGCTTCCTCACGTCAGCCGCCGCATCGGCGGCGCCGCGGCCCTAACTCGCGAGGTGATCAGCGCTTTGCAGTACGGGCCGGTTCGCCGTGCGCCCTCACTCCCCGGCCTTCGCGGCGCGCTTCCTGCGATCCATCCACGCCAGCAGCCCCTGAACCCCCGAGAGCAGCATGCCGACGAACAGCGACGTCCGATAGTCGGGCGGCGGTCCCTTGCGGGCGAGCACGAGGATGCCGTGCAGCACGTTGGGGTAGAGGACGACTCCCCAGAGCCAGCTCGAGAAGCGCACGAACCACGGACGCCGGTCGACGAGCTCCGTGCCGCGGGGACGCTTCCAGGGCTTGCGGGTGGCGATGCCGGCGATCACGACGAGCCCCAATACGGCGGCGGCGACCGCGGTGCGGAGCTTCTCGCCGTGCCAGACACCGAATCCGTCGAGGATGCCGACGAGGGCCGGGTAGGCGACGAGCGCCACGAGCAGCGCGGCAATCGCCAGCACCCAGAGCGGCGCCTGCTCGATCGGGATCTCGCCGGCGGTGGAGCGGCGCTCGGGCATGGCGCGTGTAAGCCGCGCTAGCCGCCCTGGAGCCGCTTGATGGCGGCTTGCCTCAGCGGCATGCTGGTGGCGGCGCCCTTGGCGATGGTCCGCACCTCGTGATCGGGCAGGGTCGGCAGGATGCGCAGCGCGAACGGCACCGACAGCTTCGGGTTGTGAATCAGCGCGAGGCGCACGTCGAGGTTCGCGGCCCAGGCGCTCGTCCTCAGGATCAGCTCCGCCGCCTGGAAGGAAAGATACGACGACTTGGCGACCCGCACCACCTCGTCGATCGACAGCCGCGGGTTCTTGAGCAGCGCGAACAACACCTGGGCATCGCTCTCCTGGACGAGCAGGGCGCGCGTCACCCGGTCGGCTTTCGGCGCGAGGAGGATCTTCTGCGGCGGCGTCATGCCGCGGAGCTTCTCCCAGAGGGTCGTCGTCTCCGGCTCACTCGCCTCGGGCTCCGCGGCGGGCTTGGCGAGGAGCGCCGCGACCACTCCGGCCGGATCGCCCTCGAACTGCAGCGCCAGTCCCCCGGGCGGCGAGCCGACGACGACGGCCGCGACCGTCTTCTCGCCCCGCCCGAGCAGCCGCAGCGCCACCGTCACCTTCGCGAACGGCGCCAACGGTCCCGCGGGCCGCAAGAACAGCCCGCCGACCGACAGGTGGGCGCGCTCCTCGGCGCGCAGCTCTTCCTCGCTCTCGAGCTCGAGGAGGAACGCCTGCGGTCCGGTTTGGGAGAGCTTCATTGCGGCTCGAGAGAGAGAGGGGGCGGACGCTGGCGCTGAACGTCGCGAGGCCGCCATTGTAGCCCACGCGATCGAGCCGCTCGCCGGCCCGGTCCCCTGCCGGTCTCGATCAGAGATACGACCGCACGAGGTCGTCGAACTCGGCGAACGTCCTGCTCCCGACGAGGAAGCGCCGCAGGTGGCCCTGCCGGTCGAGGACGAAGGTCGATGGCCGCCCCTGGTAGGCGATGCGGGCGATGGCGCCCGCCGGGGCCTCGTCGCGGAAGGTGCCGCCGAGCGTGTGCAGGCCGTGGGCCCGCGCGTACTGGACGAGCCGCGGCTTGGGCTCGTCCGAGACCGTGACCACGACGACGCCGCGGCCGCGGTAGACGTCCGCCAGGCGACTCAACGCCGGCATCTCCTTGCGGCAGGGCAGGCACCAGGTGGCCCAGTAGTTGACGACGACGACATTGCCCGCGTAGTCGCCGACCCGGTGGACGGAGCCGTCGGCGAGCAGCTGGAACGAGAGCTGCGCGACGCGCTGGGCGAGCACGCGATGGACGGTGAAGGTGAAGTAAGAGCCGGCGGTGGCGGCGAGCGCAAGCAGGCCCAGGACCGCGGCCCCGGCAAAGCGCAGGATGCGCCGCCCGAGCGGCCGCGGATGCCATCGCACGACGAAGACGATCAGGGCCAGCACGAGCAGCGACACCGCCGGCAGCAGGGCCACGTGTTCGAGGGACAGCACGGTCAGGGTTTGCATTGGGCGCCTCCCCCAGGGCAGCCGCATCGCCAGCCCCGGTCCTTGTCTCCGTTACGTCCCGTCACGTGGTTTCTTACCGGGGCGCCAGGCGCGAGGCGCCGGCGCCTGCCGCGAACCGCGGCGGCCGCCGCGGACCTGCCAGCCCTGCGGGCTGTCCCCACCGTCGAAACCTCCGGCGCGTTCCTGCGTAGCGCGTGGGAGACCCCTCCGAGGAGACGCCATGCCGCATCGCCAGTTCGCCCCAACCGTTCTCGCCGCCGTTCTCGCCGCCGCCCTCGTCGCCACGCTTGCCGCCCCTCCTGCCGCCGCCCTCGAGAGAGCCGTCTCGGCTGCGCCGGGAAGATGGCAGGGCAAGCTATCGCCCTGCACCCTGCCGGACCGTGGAGGGAAGGCGCTCTGCGGGACCTACGAGGTCTTCGAGAACCGCGAGACCCGCTCCGGCCGGAAGCTCTCCCTGCGGATCGTCCTCCTCCCGGCGACGGGGCCCACCAGGGCACCCGACCCGATCTTCTTCCTTTCAGGAGGCCCGGGGGAGGGGGCGGCGGAGGGGGCAGCGGATCTCGCCCGCTCCCCCATGCGGACGCTGCGCGACATCGTCTTCGTCGACACCCGCGGCACGGGAAGGTCGAACCCCCTCTCCTGCCGCATCTGGGGCGACGGCACCCGCCTCGACCACATCTTCCCCCTGGACGCCGTGATCGCCTGCCGCGACGAGCTGCGGAAGAAGGCCGACCTCACCCGCTACACGACGGCCGCCGCCATGGACGACGTCGACGAGGTGCGGCGCCACCTGGGGTACGGGCCGGTGAACCTCGTTGGCGGCTCCTACGGCACCTACGCGGCCCAGACCTTCCTCGTCCGCCACCCCGACGCAGTGCGCAGCGTCGTCCTGAGCGGGGTGGCCAAGCCCGGCGACCCGAACCCTCTCCACCACGCCCGCAACGCCCAGCACGCCCTCGAGCTCCTGGCCCGCGACTGCGCCGCCGAGCCGGCCTGCCACGCCGCCTTCCCGCGCTTCCAGGAGGAGCTCTCGGCGGTGCTCGATCAGCTCGCGCGGAAGCCGGTCCGGGTCCAGGTGACCCACCCCGAGACCCGCAAGCCGGTGACCGTGCTGCTCACCCGCTCGGCCGCCGCCGACACCCTTCGCTTCGCCCTCTACAACCCGAGCCAGGCGCGCGCGGTCCCGCTGAAAGTCCACCTGGCGGCCCGGGGGGACTACCGGCAGCTGGCAAGCACCGCGGTCGGGCTCCGCGCCATCCTCCAGCAGGACCTCGCCCTCGGCCTCCTCTTCTCGGTCACCTGCGCCGAGGACCTGCCGCGGATCGACCCCCGGGAGATCCCCGCCGCCACCCAGGGAACTTTCTACGGCGACGACCGCGTCCGCGAGCAACTCGCCGTCTGCGCCATCTGGCCGCACGCGCCGCTGCCGCCCGGCTCGGGCGACCTCGTCCACTCCGACGTCCCCACCCTCCTCCTCTCCGGCGAGCGCGACCCCGTCACCCCGCCCGCCGACGCCGCCCAGGTAGCCAAGGGCTTCACTCACGGCCTCTGGATCCTGATCCCCCACGGCACCCACAACGCCGCCGGCGACTGCGAGGACCGGGTGATCGCCGCCTTCGTGAACCGAGGCTCGGCCGAAGGCCTGGACGCCAGCTGCCTGAAGAAGGCGCAAGCCATGCCCTTCCTGACCAGCGAGCGCGAGCTTGGCAGGCAGTGAAGCAGCCGGCGCTAGGCGGCCTGCTGAGGTTGATAGTGCAGAACCATCAACTGGCTGTCGCGGAGCGCAAGCTGCGCGTAGGTATGACCCTGATCATCGGAGAACTCAACCTCGAAGACCTCAGGAGTAAGGACTTCAACGACAGTGCCGACCTGGCCGCGGAGCAGGCCATTCTCAGGCAGGTCCGCGGTGAGCGCGACGACGTTGAGTAGACGGATGTCGTTCTTGCGCGGTGTCATAAGCACTCCTACAGCACGTAACAGCTGATGAACTGTAACAGCTCCTTGCTGCCCCAGCACTTCACGCGGATCGAACGATGGCCGTACCGCCACCGCAGACGCAGTCCGCGCACCGTGAAGAGAGATATCCACAAATATCTATGAGATTGCGGCCCGCGAGCGCTCACCCTAAAATCGCTATTCGCTGGCACGCATGACTAAGTAGGCCCGAAGGCGCGGTTTTCAGCAGGTGCCGCCGGGAGGGGACTCTGCCGGCGTGAGCTCCCGGCCTTGCCGCCGTTGCCGCCGGTACCGCCGTTGCCGGCGTCGCCCGCATCGCCGACGCCCGTACCTTCGCCGGCGTGTCCGGAGGAGACCTGGATAGAGAGATGGAACTGACCGAAAGGAGGGGGAGACCGATGAAAGTCCGTGTCGCTCTGATGGTGCCCGCATTGGCCATCGCGGCGTGCGCCGTCTGCCTCGTGTGGGGCGACGCCCGGCGGTCCGCTCTCGCGGCGACCGCGGCAACCGCGGCGGCCGCGGCGGCCGCGGCGCCGAACGGTTGCGAGTTCCCCACCGCGCAGACGGGATCGCCGGCGGAGACTGCCTGGCGGCTCTTCGTCGCCGCGAACTGCGCGGCCAAGGGCAACCAGCTCGTCTGGGAGACCTGGATCGAGCAGGACAACCTCTATCCCGCGGGCGGAGCGCCCGCCCAGCCCCAGGGCAGACGCCTCCATGCCAGCCCCCTCGCCCGGGCGACCATGGCGAAGAAGACCGGCTCCACCGCCGGTCTGCCGAGTTCCGACTGCAACTCGATGCAGGCGCCGCCTTCCAACGTGACGAAGACGACCATCTGCGAGGAGGTCTACGTGAACCCCTCGGCCCGGCACTTCGTCACCAAGGACGGCTTCGAGCTCCGTCCCGGCCAGACCAGGGCGGCCAAGGCCGGCAGCACCATCACCTTCCCGGCACCGACTTCACGCCGCCGTTCACCTGCGCCGCGCCGCCGAGGGGTGTGCACGTCGAGCGCATCGGCGGCGTCTGCTACGCGATGGCCGGCATGCACATCGCCTCCAAGCTGACGCCGAACTGGATCTGGGCGACGTTCGAGCCGCAGAACTTGCAGACCAATCCCAATCGCTGCATCACGTTCGGAGCCTGCGACGACCCGTGGGGCTCGGTCCCGCCGACCAGCAAGGGAGGCGCCGGCGGTTTCACGCAGCCGAGCCCCGCATTGAAGGCCTTGATGCGGAGCGCCCACCTCGCACCCGATCTCGAGAACTACCGCCTGGACGGCGTGCAGACCGAGTTCGGCACCTCCTCCAATCCCACGCTGCTCGGCAACTCCATCATCGAAGGCGAGAACGTCGGCCTCACGGCGGGACAGGCGTCGTGCATCACCTGCCACTCTGTATCCACGATCGAGAACACCGGCACGGACGGCATCAACACCCTGGTCTCGATGTCGACGCCGCCGGTCGGCCCGGAGTACGTTCCCCCGTCGGGCTGGATCGCGCGGGACTTCGTCTGGTCTCTGGGCCTCGCCTGCCCGGACGGTTCCGGCAGCATCGGCTCGCTCCAGACCTGCAAGTCGACCTCCGGGAGCAGCGGCAAGGCCGGCAAGGCGACGGGGGCGAAGTCGAAGTCGACCGCGACCTCGACGTCAACCGGGAGCTGAGGCGATACGGCGGCGGCACGGGTCGGCGCGCCAGGGGGGCGCGCCCTGTCTTCCCCCCTGAGCCCGGCCTGCTACCGCCCTGCCGCGCGGCTGGCGGCGACGACCTGGACGGCGGGCGCCTCGCCTCCCCACTCGGGGGCGAGGGCCAGGCCGAGGCTGGCGAAGATGCGCCGGACGTAGCCGCGGGTCTCGCGGTAGGGCGGCACGCCGCCGTAGCGGGCCACGGCGTTCTCGCCGGCGTTGTAGGCGGCGAGCACCTTGGCGAGGTCGTCGGGGAACTGGTCGACCAGCCAGGAGAGGTAGCGGCTGCCGGCCTCCAGGTTCTGGGCCGGGTCGAACAGGTGCCGGTGGTGGACCCCGAAGCGCTCGGCGGTCGCCGGCATCAGCTGCATCAGGCCGCGGGCGCCGACCCGCGACACCGCGCGCGGGTTGCCGGCCGACTCGGCGCGGATCACCGCCGCGACCACCCAGGGGTTGAGGGCATGGCGGCGCGCCGTCTCGTAGATCATCGCGCCCCAGGGCCCATCCGGCACCGTCTGCGAGGGATCGAAGCGCAACGGTAGCTGCGGCACGGTGGCGGCGGCCGAGCCTGCCGTCTTCGGCGGCATGGGCACCGGGTCGGGCGCCACCTCGTCGTCGACCACCCGCTCGATGCGAGTCAGCGTCAACGTCAGGCGGCCGCCGGACAGCAGCGTCAGGCGAGCGTGGTCGGGATCCAGCAGCTCGTAGGTCTTGATCTTGAGCACGCCGCCATCGGCCAGGATGACCAGGTCGGCATGAGCGGCATGGGCGGCGGCGCCTGCCACGACCACGGCAAGGCTGATGACGAGAGCGACGAGAGGCAGAGTGCGGCCACGGCGTGCAGGCATCAGTGCTGAAGATCCCTTCTGGAACTGGGTGTTGCGGGCATCCATTCCGTCGTGTGCAGCGACAACAAGTCGAATGCGCCGCGTATTCTACGGGACAGAACCCGCCTCTGCCTAGCCCTATTTCTTGTAAATCTTGCAGACCCGACCCCACGGGGACCCGGCGGCCCGCCTCCTCGCCCAGGAGCGCCGGCGCCGGCCCCCCCGCCGCCCGCTCAAGCGCGCGGGTGGAACCGGTCGTAGAGGCTCTTCAGCCGCTGCTGGTGGATGTGGGTGTAGATCTGGGTGGTCGAGACGTCCGAGTGGCCGAGCATCATCTGCACCGCGCGCAGGTCGGCGCCGTGCTCGAGCAGGTGGGTGGCGAAGCTGTGGCGCAGCACGTGCGGCGACGGCGCCGAGCGCAGCCCCGCCGCGAGGGCGTAGCCGCGCAGGATCTTCCAGAAGCCCTGCCGGCTCATCGCCTGCCCGGAGCGGTTGACGAAGACCGCGAGATGGCGCTCGCCGGCCGCCAGCAGCGGCCGGGCCTCGCGCAGGTAGCGCAGCACCCAGGCCGCCGCCTCCTCCCCCACCGGCACCACCCGCTCCTTGCTGCCCTTGCCGAAAGCCACCAGGAAGTCGATCTCCCGCAGCCCGTCCCCACCCGCGCCGCGCAGCTGCGGCAGCTCGAGACCGACCAGCTCGCTGACCCGCAGGCCGGTGGCATAGAGCAGCTCGATCATGGCGCGGTCGCGCAGGCCGCGCGGTTTCGTCGGGTCGGGGGCGGCGATCAGGGCCTCCACCTCCTCCTGGGACAGCACCTTGGGGAGCGCGCGCCACAGCTTGGGCGGCGTCAGGTTGCGGGTGGGATCGTCGGCGCGATCGCCGGCCGCGACCGCGAAGGCGTAGAAGCCGCGCAGCGCCGAGAGCGCCCGGCTGATGGACCGCGGCGACAGGCCCCGGCGGCGCAGGTCGCGGAGGTGGGCGGCCAGGGCCGCGGCGTCGGCCGACAGCAGGTCGGGGCGGCCGCCGGAGCCGTCGCCCGCGGCACCCGCGCCAGCCGCGGCACCCGCGCCGCCCGCGCGAGCGGCCACGCCCGCGCCGCCCGTGCGCGCCAGCCCCTCGCCCAGCCGCTCGAGGTCGGAGCGGTAGGCCGTGACGGTGTGGCGCGACAGGCCGCGCTCGGCGCTCAAGGCGTCGAGGTAGGCACGCAGCGCCCGGCGCCACCTGGCCGGCGGCTCCGCCGCCGGCGGCTCGGGCGGTTCTGCCACGGGCGGTTCTCCACCGGTGCGAGTCCTGGAGCGGGGCACGGCTCGAGGCTCAACCGATGCCCGGCGCCGGTGGCGTTGCCGCCGCCGCCGCGCCGAGCGCTTCCCGCCGCTCGGCCCCTTCGGCGCCGCACGCCCGGCAGATCTCCAGGATCTCGGCGTCGCTCAGCACCTTGTCGGCCTGCTTGGCGCGGCGAAAGATCTCCTTGACCAGCTCCGGCGCGGCCTCGACGCCGTGGTCCTGCAGCCAGCACACGACGTTGGACTCGCCGCTCATCGGGCCCACCTCGATGACCTGCCGGCCGCCGATGAGGCTGGCCGGCACGGAGGAGTAGACCCGGTCCGCCAGCCACTCCTGGCCGCGGGCGCGGGCCTTGAGAATGGCCGCGGCGTGCACGCCGGTGGCGGTGCGGAAGGCGTCGCGCCCGACCACCGGGTAGTTGTCCGGCAGCGGCACGCCGGTGGTGTCGGCGACCAGCTGGCAGTAGGCGCGCAGCGTGCCGAGGTCGCGGTCGATCCAGCCCAGCAGCTGCATGTTCACCAGCAGCAGGTCGATCGGGCAGTTGCCGACGCGCTCGCCGATGCCGACCGCGGTGCCGTGCAGCCGGTCGGCGCCGGCGGCGGCGGCGCTGAGCGCGTTGATCACCGCCAGGTCGCGGTCGCGATGGCCGTGCCAGTCGACCTTGACCTCTTCGCCCGTCGCGTCCACGACCTCGCGGATGAAGCGGGTGACGTTGGCGGCGCCGGCGGGCGTGGCGAAGCCGACCGTGTCGGCGATGCAGACGCGGCGGGCGCCGGCCTCGACCGCCGCGGTGTAGAGGCGGCGCAGGTCGTCGGGCGCGGCGCGGGTGGTGTCCTCGGTGACGTACATCACCGGCAGCCCTTCGCCCACCGCGAACTCCACCGCCTCGCGGCTCAGCTTCAGCATGCGGTCGAGCGTCCAACCCTCGGCGTACTGGCGGATCGGCGACGAGCCGATGAAGCAGGAGGCCTCGATGGCGATGCCCGTGCGCTGCGCGATGTCGACGATCGGCTGGATGTCGGCGATCACCGTGCGCGCGGCGCAATTGGGCGAGATCGGCAGCCGCTGCTCGGCGATCTCGCGGGCCAGCCGCTCCACGTCGCGCACCACGTGCGGCCCGGCGCCGGGCAAGCCGAGATCGGCCGACTCGATGCCCAGGCCGGCCATCATGTGCAGGATGCGCAGCTTGTCCTCGATCGCCGGCGCCTTGACCGAGGGGGATTGCAGCCCGTCCCGCAGCGTCTCGTCGTCGAGCTCGACGCGCCCGCGCGCCGGCTCCAGGTCGGCGCCCGCGGCGCGGTTCCAGTCGTAGATCAGGGGCGTTCCCGCCGGGGTTGCGATGGTCACGAGCGCGGCTCTCCTTGGCAGCGAGCGAGTCGACCGAAGAAGTCCCCGGCAGACAATGGCGATGCTACTACGGCGCGCAACCCGCCGGGAGGCGCCGCGTAGATAGGCGACAATGAAAGCCCGATGAGCGCCGTGATCCAGGACCTCCGCTTCGCCGCCCGCGGCCTCGCCCGGCAGCCCGGCCTCGCCCTCGCCGCCGTGCTCACCCTGGCGCTCGGCATCGGCGGCAACGCCGCGATCTTCAGCGTCGTCGACTCGGCGCTGCTCGAGCCGCCACCGTTCCGCGACCCCGGCCGGTTGGTGGTGGCGTGGGCCTCGAACCCGGCGCTGGCGCAGTCGGCCGGCCTGGCCGACCAGCTGCCGGTCTCCTACGGCGACTTCTACGACTGGCGGCGCGAGAGCCGCTCGCTGGAGGGGCTCGCCATGGTGCAGCCCGCCGCCATGGCGCTGACCGGCCGCGGCGACCCGCGCCAGCTCGACGTCGTCCGCGTCACCGGCGACTTCTCCACGCTGCTGGGCACCCCGGCCGCGCTGGGCAGGGGGCTGGTGGCCGCCGACGACGCCCCGGGCAAGCCCGCGGCGGTGCTGCTCTCCGACGCCGGCTGGCGGCGCTGGTTCGGCGCCGACCCGCGGGTGGTGGGCCGGAAGGCGGTCCTCGACGGCGACCCCGTGATCGTGGCCGGCGTGATGCCGCCGCGCTTCACCTTCCCGCGCGGCTCCGACATGCCGGCGTTCTACGGCTTCGCCGCCGAGCCCGACGCCTGGCTGCCGCTGGCGCTGTCCGCCGAGCAGCGGCAGGACCGCGCGACGCGCGTCGGCGTGGCGATCGGCCGCCTGCGGCCGGGAGTGGGGATCGCGGCGGCCGAGGCCGAGCTGGCGGCGATCTGCCGGCGCCTCGAGCGGCTCCACCCCCGGGTCAAGGGCTGGACCGCCCGCCTGGTGCCGCTGACCGAGCAGATGGTGGGCGATCTCCGGCCCGGGCTGCTGATGCTCTGGGCCGCCATCGGCTGCGTGCTGCTCATCGCCTGCGCCAACGTCGCCAACCTGCTGCTGGTGCGGGCGGCCGGGCGCCGGCGCGAGATCGCCGTGCGCACCGCGCTCGGCGCCGGGCGCGGGCGGCTGCTCGCCCACCTGCTGCTCGAGAGCGGCCTGCTCTCGCTGGCGGGCGGCGTCCTCGGGACCGCCCTGGCCGCCGGCGGCCTGCGGCTCTTCGCCGCCTTCCCGCGGCTGCTCTCGGGCGGAGCCGATCTCCTCGGCGCGGCCGGCGCTGGCGGCGCGGCCGGCGCATCCGCCCCCGGCGGCCTCGCCGGCATCGGCGACCTTGCCGGCCTCGCCGGCCTCGCCGGCGCGGCCCGCGGCGGCATCGTCGGCCTCGACGCCCGCGTGCTCGCCTTCACCGCCGCGCTGTGCATCGCCGCCAGCCTCGCGGCCGGCCTGGCGCCCATGCTGCAGACCGCCCGGCCGGACCTCGCGCAGCTGCTGCGGGGCGGTGATCGCGCCGGGACCGGCACCGTGGGCAGCCGCCGCACCCGCAACAGCCTGGTCGTGGCGGAGGTGGCGCTGGCGATGATGCTGCTGATCGGCGCCGGCCTCCTGCTGCGCAGCCTGGTCCGCCTGCTCGGAGTCGACCCGGGATTCCGCGCCGCGGGCGTCCTGAGCTTCGAGATCGACCGGCCGGAGGACCCGGCGCGGCAGGCGCCCCGCCTGGCGCTCGTCTTCGAGCGACTGGCCGACAGGCTGCGGGCGCTGCCGGGCGCCGCCGCCGTGGGCGGCATCTCGCAGCTGCCGCTGGCCGGCGTCGAGACGAAGGCCGGCGTCTACATCGAAGGCCGGCCGGTGCCCGAGAAGCCCGAGGACGTCCTGTTCGCCGACTCGCAGGAGGTCGTGCCCGGCTACTTCGAGACCATGGGCATCCCGCTGCGCTGCGGCCGGCTGCTCGACGCCGGGGACACCGCCGGCAAGCCGCTGGTGGCGGTCGTCGACGAGGTCATGGCGCGCACCTTCTGGCCGGGCGGGGATGCGCTCGGCAAGCGGTTCCGCCGGGCGACGAACGCGCGCCGCCGCGACGACCCCTCCAATCCGTGGTACACGGTGGTCGGGATCGTGGGAACGGTCCGCCGTGCCCTGGGCTCCGAGCCGGGACCCACGATGTACCGGACCGCGTCACAGCTCCTGCCGGCGCTGGCGCAGCCCACCATGGTGTTCGTGGTGCGCACCCGCGCCGCCCCCGCGGCCATGACCGCCGCAATCCGTACCGCGGTACGCGAGGTGGACCCCGGCCAGCCCATCACCAAGCTGCGCACCATGGAGCAGGTCGTCGCCGATTCGGTGACCCGGCGCCGCTTCAGCCTGATGCTCCTGGGCCTCTTCGCCGTCCTCGCCCTGGCCCTCTCGGCGGTCGGCATCTACGGCGTCATCTCCTACTCCGTCGCCCAGCGGACGCGCGAGCTGGCGTTGCGGGTGGCGCTCGGCGCGCGGCCGGCGGGCGTGCTCGGGCTGGTGCTGCGCGAGGCCGGGGCCCTGGCGGGCGCGGGGGTGCTGCTGGGGATGGCCGGGGCCCTCGCCCTCGGCCGGCTGATCTCGTCGCTGCTCTACGGCGTCGGCGCCGCCGACCCGCTGACCTTCGCGACGGTCGCGGCCGGCCTCGTCCTCGTCGCCCTCGCCGCCGCCTGGCCGCCCGGCCGCCGGGCCACCGAGGTCGACCCGATCGCCGCGCTGCGCAGCGAATAGCCGCTCGCGCGTCCCGCCGCGGTTTGGCAACGTAAGCGGCTGGTACGGTGAATCATCGAATTGGCTGACGCTCTCCTGGGCGAGGCTATGATAGAATTTTAGTTTCCCGCAATGGGCTTCGAGGATGAGCGCTCGCTACCAGCTGCGTGTCTTCGTGTCGTCGACTTTCCGCGACATGCACGCCGAGCGCGAGCAGTTGGTCAAGCACACCTTTCCTCAGGTCCACCGTCTCTGTGAAGCCCGCGGCGTCGTCTCGGCCGAGGTCGACTTGCGCTGGGGGATTCCGCAGGAGCGCGTGGACGAGCCCGCCGTTCTTGCAGCGTGCTTGCAGGAGATCGAGCGCTGCCGTCCCTATTTCATTGGCTTGTTGGGCGAGCGCTACGGCACCGTCGCGACCCTCTCGGACGATCTCCTGACCAGCCAGCCTTGGCTGGCCGGCCAACCGGATCGCTCGGTGACCGAGCTGGAAATCCTCCATGGCGTGCTCAACGACCCGGCGGCGGCCGAGCGTGCCCTGTTCTACTTCCGCGACCCGGCCTATATCGACCGTCTCCCTGCCGGCACCAACCCCGCCGACTTCCGCTCCGAGAACGCCGACGCCGCTGCGCGGCTCGCCTCCTTGAAGGAGCGCATCCGGCGCAGTGGAGCGCGGGTGCGCGAGGACTATTGCAATGTGGAGCAGCTAGGGGGCTGGGTCGAGGCCGACCTCCACGAGCTGATCGATCGTGACTTCCCGCCCGACGCCCACCATGATCCGGTCGCCGGGGCGCACGTCCAGTTCGCTGCAAGGCGCCGGCGCCTCTGGGTAGGGCGGCAGGCGGAGCTGCGACGCTTGGACGAGATTCTGGACGGCAGTCCGGCCGCGCTGGTGACGGGCGCGCCCGGAGTGGGGCTCTCCGCGCTGCTGGCCAACTGGGCCGCCGGCTGGCGCCAGAGCAATCCCGCCACCCTCGTCCTCGAGCACTATATCGGCGCCCACCCGGGTGCGGCGAGCCTGGATGGCTGCTGCCGGCAGCTCTGTCTGGGGCTCGCCGCCGCGCGCGGGCTGCCCCGGCCGGAGGTGAAGGTCGAACGCGACTGGCCGGATCTCTTCGTCGAGTTGCTCGCTCGCGCCGGCGCCGAGAGCCCCGTGCTGCTGGTCATCGACGGCGCCGATGGCCTAAAGGGTCGCGGCGAGAGCGCCGGTGCTGAATGGCTACCGCCTGAGCTGCCACCGGGGGTTCGCATGGTGGCCTCCGCCGGGGAAGGGGCCGTCCGCGCCGTCGCGCACCGTGGCTATCCCGTGCTCCATCTCGTCGAACTGGCAACCAGCGAGCGCGGGGAGCTTGTGCAACGCTACCTGGCAGTTTCCGGAAAGGAGCTTTCCCAGGAGCGCTTGCAGCGGATCGTGGCGGCTCCCGCCACCGGCAAGCCCTTCTATCTCACGCTCCTCCTCGAAGAGCTGCGGCAGCACGGCGAGCACTCGACGCTCGGCGACCGCCTCCAAGGGCTGTTGGCGGCCCCTGACGTCCTCCATCTTTGCGGCGAGGTCTTCCGCCGCTGCGAGCGCGACTATGACAGTGCTGTTCCTAATTTCACCGCCAGAGCTCTCGGCCTGCTCTCCGTCGCACGTACCGGCCTGAGCGACGTGGAGATGTGCGAGCTGCTAGGCGGCAATGAGCGCATGCCGCAGCGCCCATGGTCGGAGCTGCAGCTTGCCTTGGAAGCCATGCTCGTCTCGCATGACGGCGTCATCAGCTTCGCACAGGACGAACCGGCGCGCATTGCCAAGCAACTTTACGCCGACACCCCCGGACGCCGGCTCGCGCTGAGTCGTCAGCTCGCTGACTTCTTTGCCGCCCGCCCGGACACGCCCCGCACCGCGCTTGAGCTGCCGTGGCATCTGCGCCAGCTTGAGGCCTGGGACGAGCTCTCGTCCTGGCTGGGCCGGGCCGGCGCCTTCCGCATGGCGTGGCAGCTGGCTCCCGAAGAGGTTTGTGCGGCCTGGGAGGCGGTGGAGGAGCATTCGCCGCGGCGCGCAGCGACGGCGTGCGCGGCCTTCCCGGCGGAACTTTGGCCGCCGGCGATGAACCTCCTGCGCCAGCTGGGACATTGGTCTGACGCGCTAACCTTGGCCCGCCGAGCCGCAGAGCTGGCACATGCCGAGGGCGACGCGGCCCGTCAACTGGAGACCCTGCTGACAGTCGGCGAGATCGAGGCTGTAGCGGGCTCGCCCTACGCGGCTGACGAGCTGTTCGCGCAGGCCGAGGAGCGTGCCGCCGCGACGCAGCAGGCCCACGAGCTTTTGCGGGCCCTGCGTGGCCGTGCACAAGCGCTGGATCGTCAAGCAGAGAGCGCGGACCATATGACGCGCGTCGAGCTGCGCCGTCGCGGCCGGGAGATCCGCGACCGCGCGCTGCAAGTCTCCGATGGCGCTCAGGACTCGCAGCTGCGGACTGAGGCGCTGGTGCTCTGGCTTGAGAACCTGTACGGCCACGGCCGTGTCACGCGCGACATGGTCGAGATCGGGGGAGCCTTTGGCCGTGCCCTGATGGGAGCGGGACGCCCGTCAGACCCTAAAGGCCCGGCGGCCGCTCGGCGCTTCGACGCGGCATTCGGACACTTCAGCCGGACCCTGGACGGGCGCCTGCAGCGGCTCGAGACCGAGGCGATCACCCGACTGCGGCATACCCGCCACCGCGCTCTGGCGCTGCGTGCCGATGTAGCCATCGCCACGATGGAGGGCGACCGCGCGAAGACCCTTGCGGCGCTCGAAGCGTTGCGCCAGCACGCGACGGCACGCGACGACCTCGATCTCCTGGCGAGGGTCTACGAAGGCTTCGCAGCACAACATCCTGGGGCGGAGAAGCTGGCTTGGATGGAGCGGCAGGCCGATCTGCTCGCGCGCTCGGGGCGACGGGCCGACCTGGTGCGCAACTGGATGACCCAGGGGAACATGCTTTGGCGGGAGCTCGGCCGGCCCGCCGAGGGCTTGGTCCTGCTGCGCCGGGCCGCGCGCGAGCGCCGCGCCTTGCCGTCCGGCAGGGAACGGCGGCGCCTGCTCATCCACCGCTTCCTCTTAGAGGATCGTTTCCGGCTCCCTGCCGTGTGGTTGGGTGGAGCTGTCTGGATACTTGCCATTTGGCAGTTCTGCCTCTGGGTTGCCGGCTGGTTCGGACGGCTGCCTCTCTTCGGCTTGATCGCGTACCTCTTTGCAGGTGCTTTCGGCATGCCCGCCGTCATTGCGCTTCTCGCGGAGAGCTCCGCGGCACGAAAAGCGCTGCTGCGCAAATGGACAGGCCGGCGGGCTTCGGCGAAAGGTGCCACACCCCCGAGCCGCGCCGAGGAGCTCGCTGCCGCCAAGTTGGAGCCACCTCGCGCGCCGGAACGCGCCGGCCCCCCCCACGCCGCCGCCTCGAGTGTGGATGGCGCGCACCCGTCGAAGGCGTTGCCCGCCAACACTCCGGTCGAGGTGGTGCCGGCGCGGAAGGCAATGGCAGGCGCCGCGGACGCAGACGACCTGCGCCTGCCGAAGGCGTTGACTGCGCCTTTCGCCGGAGCGGCGAGTTTGGGCCGCAGCGCGGTCCGCACGACACGCATAGCCAAGCGCCTGGGTCTCAACCGCTTCCCTGCGCGCATGGCGTGGTTCGCCCTGGCCGTGCCGACAGGCAGCGCCCTAACCCTCCTCTACTGGAACACAACCGGCTGCAGCAGTTGCCTGCTCCTGCCCTTGGGCCTCGCGGGGCAGGTGCTGGTCGTCGGAGCCGTCCTGGGGCTGCTCTCGCCGGCGATGGCTCCGTTGCTCGTGCGGCGCACCGGCAGGTATGCAAGCTCCGGCGGCAGCCGGATCGGCTTTGCCTGCCTGCTGGCTCTCATCCGCCTCAAGCGTCGGGTCCTCAGGCATCGGCCGCGCAGGCTCGCGGCGCGCCGGCCTGCCCCTCGAGAGCGGTCTCGCGCAGATCCGGCGGAGCGTTCGGCTGAAGGCAACGCGTCTGTCCCTTCCGAGGACGACCTCCTGGAACAGGCTCGGGCTCTCTCCGCGCTCGGCGATGCCAAGAAAGCTCTCGGCGCTTTGGACGAGTTGACTGCCCGGCTCAAGACCTCGACGCGCGCCGACGCCAAGTCGAAGCTGTTGGCGTGCATGAAGGCTCAGCTCTCCCTATTGCCCGGCGCCGGCGAGACGCCGCGCGCGCTGAGCTTGGCGAGGGAACTCGATGCAATGGCCACCGAGCAGGGCGCCACCGGCGTCCGCGTGGTGGCCTTGGCCGTTCAGGCAGCGGCTCTTCACGACCGCGGCGACCTCGCCGGCGCTCTCGAGCTCCATCGCCAGGTGGAGGCGCTCTGCCGCGAGCTGGACGACGTCAAGCATCTGCTGCTTTCGATCCTCGACCAGGCAGAGATCTGCACGCAGCAGGGGAACCGCGCCGAGGCTCTGGCTCTTTACCGCCGGGCAGAGACGATCTGCCGCGGCACAGGCGACCAGAAAGGCCTGCGCTCAGCACTCGGCAATCAGGCCCTGCTCCTCCGAGCGGAGGGCGACTTCGCGGCTTCCCTTGCGTCCCATCAGCAGGAGGAGGCCCTATGCCGCGAGCTAGGAGACGACAAGAGCCTCGCCGCTTCGTTCAACAACCAGGGGCTCGTGTATCGCAAGCTGGGACGGGAGGCGCAAGCGTTGCAACTCTTCCGCCAGTCCGAGCGATTGCATGACCAGGCCGGCAACCGCAGAGGCATGCTGACGCCCCTTTCGAACCAGGCCTCGGTCCTAGAGGCGCAAGGAAACCTGGCCGGCGCTCTCGACCTCTATCGCCGCAAAGAGGTGATCTGCCGGGAGCTGGGGGATGACAGGGGAGCAAGCCAAGCTCGGAAGAGCCAGGAACGAGTTCTCTTGGATCTTGATCGTGGCAGCCAGTCCCCTGGAGAAGCTTAGATTAGCGGGTCACCAAGTCACCTTGTCCCCGCGCACGGACAGGTAACGGGCGAGCATCAGCCGCGGCCCGACCGGGACGCTGCCGTCGCCTGAGAGGCGCGGGCGACGGCGGCCGCCAGCAGGTCGCCGACCTGCGAGGTGGTGAGACTGCCGCCCAGGTCGGGAGTGGTCCGCCCTTGGCGCAGGCTGTCGGCGACCGCCTCCTCGATGGTGCGCGCCGCCTCGGCGTGGCCGAGCGTGTCGAGCATCAGCGCCGAGGAGAGGACGGCGCCCACCGGGTTGGCGCGGCCGGTGCCGGCGTACTTGGGGGCCGAGCCGTGGACCGGCTCGAACATCGAGGTGCGGCCGGGATGGAGGTTGGCGGAGGCGGCGACGCCGAGGCCGCCCTGCAGGGCCGCGCCGAGGTCGGTGATGATGTCCCCGAACATGTTGTTGGTGACGATCACGTCGAGCTTCTCGGGGTGCAGCACCATCTGCATCGCCAGCGCGTCGACGAACATGTGCCGCGCCTCGATCCGCGGATACTCGGCCGCCACCTCGCGGAAGCAGCGCTGCCAGAGGTCGTGGCCGTAGCGCATGACGTTCGACTTGTCGCTCATCAGCACTTCGCGGCGGCCGTGCGCGACGGCGTACTCGAAGGCCGCGCGCACGATGCGCTCCACCCCCTTGCGGGTGTGGATCTCGTCCTGCACCGCGATCTCGTCGGCGGTGCCGCGCTTGAAGTTGCCGCCGACGTTGACGTAGGCGCCCTCGGTGTTCTCGCGGAACACCACGATGTCGACGTCGCCCTCGCGGCGCTCCTTGAGCGGGCAGAGGCGCGCATCGAGCAGCTTGATCGGGCGCAGGTTGATGTAGAGGTCGAGGCCGAAACGAATGCCGAGCAGGATGTCGGCGGCGTGCTTCATGTCCGGCACCCGCGGGTCGCCATAAGCGCCGATGAAGACGGCCGACCAGTTGTCGCGGAAGTCCTCGAGCGCGCCCGCCGGCAGCGTCTCGCCGGTCGCCAGGTAGCGGTCGGCGTCCCAGGGCAGGTGCTCCAGCGCGAGCGGCAGGCCGAACGCCTCCGCCGCGGCCTCGATCACCTTCACCGCCTCGGCGGTCACGTCCTTGCCGATGCCGTCGCCGGGCAGCATGGCGATGCGCTGCGGGCGGTGGTCGCGGGGGTCGGTCGGATTCATGCGGCGGATGCTAGCACGCCGGCGCCGGCCGCCAGCTCCGCCCCTTGCGCCGGCCGCGCCGGCCGCGCCGGCGCCTGCCGCGCGGGCTGCGCTTCCTGCGTCAGAGCCGCCGCCGCCGGCCGCGGCGGCTCGCCCAGCAGGGCGGGGCTGCTGATCCGGCCGGCCGCCGGATGGGGCAGGTGCTGGACGACGGGATGCACCCTGGGCACGAGGTCGAAGACGAACGAGAACGGCATCTCCGGGCAGAGCCAGCTCGAGTGCAGCGCCGGCAGGTGGCCGTGGCCGTCCTGCGGCACCGCCGGCGCCGCCTGGTGGGAGGGGTGCTGGGAGGCGTGGGAGGGTTGGGGAGGGCCCGGCAGCCCGGGAGCGAGCGGCAGCAGCCGGCGCAGCAGCGAGTCGCCTCCGACCACCTCGGCGGCCAGCGGCCAGACCGCCTCGAACGGCGGATGCGAGGCCTCGACGCGGTGCAGCGCCCCGCCGTGCACCGCGTAGCCGCGCGGCCGCTCCTGGAAGTAGCGCACCGTCTCGTCCCAGCTGCCGATCCGCGGTCCCTCGCCGACCACCGGGCTGTGCACCCAGGCCCGCACGGTGAGCGTGCCGCCGCGCTCCGCCCGCCAGCTCCAGCTACTGGCACCGGCCTCCCGCGACGGCCGCGGGAAGTCCAGGCGGGCGCTCGCCGCCGGATGGTGCGACACCAGCCGCACCCCCGGCGCCACCCAGGCCGGCATCAGCTCGCGCTGGAACAGCACCGAGGGCACCCCGTCCTCGTCGAGCACGTACAGGCGGACGTTCAGCTGCGGATACCCCACCCGCAGCAGCGGCAAAGCGCTCCACCGCACCGCGTCGTGGTGGAACAGCAGCGCCGACGCGAACACGTGGTCGCGCCCCTGCCACGCATGCCGCTGATACCGCAGCGGCGCCGGCGGCTCGGGCAGGGCCTCCGCCGGCAACGCCCAGTTCAAGAACAGGCAGTCCCGCACCACCGTCCGCAGCTTCATCGGCCAACCTTAACCCGCGGGGGGACCGGCCGCAAGCCGGTCCGGTGGCGCGCCGGCGCCTCCGGGTTCCGGCTCGCGGCCGGGTGACCGGCGCCGCCAGCGGATTTGCCGGGGCGCTCTCGGCGCGCCACCGGAAAGTAGCTGATTCCGATGACAGGGCCGGGCCATGTCAAGGTTTGGCTCTAAGTCTACCAAATTCCTAGAATAGACCATCCTGCAGGAATTTTCTCCTTATCTAGAAACAAAGACGGCATTTCTTGACTGAAACATGGGCTTTAATTCCCGACTCTGCTTATGGCAACTTATAGAGCTGATTAGACTTGCAGACGAGAATCTCCTAGATTCACTGCATGGTGACGCGTGCTCGTTCCAGGAAGGCCGACCAGAAGGCTGACCTCGGGAAGGCGATCGTTTTCCTGGCCGACCGGAGCGGCTTGAAGCAGAGCGAGTTGGCTACCTTGGCTGGCATGAGCCCCAAGGCCGTCTCAAGTTGGAGCCGCGGCAAGAGCAGCCCCGGCCGGCGAGCCATGGAGGCGGTACTGACGGCGCTCAATTGCACGGAGGACGACGTCGAAGCGGCGACGACCATGTTTCGCGAGTGGCGCCTCAAGATGCACCGCCAAGCCGCTTCCAACCTCGAGATCAAGGAGACTCCCGGCTCCCCTGGCGCTCCCGCTTCCCGCGGCGCCTCCGGCCTGCCCAGCTCCGGTGAGCCCTCGTCTTCCGATGACGAGCACGATCGCGAGGTCGGCCGCACGGCCAGGAAGTTGTTCCATCTCCTTGCGCTGGCTCCGGATCGCAAAGCTCCGCGCCCCTGACCTCGTCGAGAGCGCACGCGCCGGCATGAGGCGCTCCACCGCTCCACGCCCGCCAGGGCGGTGTAGCATCCCCATCCGAGGAGGCTGACCAGTATGCGAATGAACCAGGTGAAGCTCGTTGCGATCGCGGCGTGGATGGCGGGTACCGTGGCGCTGGTCTCCGTGGCGGCCGGTGCGGGCAGGGCAGCCGCGGCGCCGTCCGCTGCCGTGCCCCCCAGCCTCCCCGGCGAGGACCAGGCGGCGGGGCGGATCGACCGGGGGACGCTCGAGGCGCCGATCAAGTTCCTGGCGGACGACCTGCTCGAGGGGCGCGGCCCGGCGACCCGCGGCGACAAGCTGGCGCGCCTCTACCTGGCGAGCCGGCTCGAGGGGATGGGGTACGAGCCGGGCGGACCCGGCGGCTCCTGGGAGCAGCCGTTCGAGATCGTCGGCGTCAAGGCCAAGATGCCCGACGCCTGGACGTTCCGGGCGGGTGGCAAGGCGGTCGACCTGCGGCGCTGGGACGACTACATCGCCACCTCCGGCGTGCAGAAGGAGAAGGCCGCGATCGCGAACGCGGAGCTGGTCTTCGTCGGGTACGGCATCCAGGCGCCGGAGTACAAGTGGGACGACTACAAGGGCGCCGACCTCAAGGGCAAGGTCCTGGTGATGATGAACAACGACCCCGACTGGGATCCCAACCTCTTCGCCGGCAAGACCCGCCTCTACTACGGGCGCTGGACCTACAAGTACGAGAGCGCCGCGCGCCAGGGGGCCGCCGGCGCGATCATCATCCACACCACGCCCTCGGCGGGCTATCCCTGGCAGGTGGTGCAGACCTCCTGGTCGGGCGAGAAGTTCAGCCTGCCCGCCGCCGGCGAGCCGGAGATCCAGATCGCCGGCTGGGCCACCGAGGATTCCGTACGGCGCCTGCTGGCCGCAGCCGGCCACGACCTCGACAAGCTGGTGGCGCAGGCCCGCGGCCGCGACTTCCGCCCCGTCCCGCTCAGCATCACCACCTCGCTCACCCTGGAGAACCAGGTCAGCCACGCCCAGACCGCCAACGTCGCCGGGCTGCTGCGCGGCGGCGACCCCAGGCTGCGCGGCGAGGTGGTCGTCTACAGCGCCCATCACGACCACTTCGGCATCGGCACCCCGGACAAGACCGGCGACCGCATCTACCACGGCGCCAACGACAACGCCTCCGGCTGCGCCCAGCTGCTGGCCATCGCCAAGGCGTTCGCGGCGCTGCCCGAGCGCCCGCGGCGCTCGGTCCTCTTCCTGTTCGTCGGCGTCGAGGAGCAGGGACTGCTGGGCTCGGAGTACTACGCCAAGCACCCCACCTTCCCGGCGGGCAAGATCGCCGCCAACGTCAACTACGACGAGGGCGACATCTGGGGCCGCACCACCGACCTGACCTCGGTGGCGTTCGGCAAGTCGGCGACCCTCGACCGCCTGGTCGCGGCGCTGGCGGCGAAGCAGGGGCGCACGGTGGTGGCGGACCCGTTCCCCGACCGCGGACATTTCTACCGCTCCGACCAGTTCAACTTCGCCAAGATCGGCGTCCCCGCGGTCTACCTCAACCCCGGCACCAGCTTCCGCGGCCGGCCCCCGGGCTGGGGGAAGGCGGCGATCGAGACCTGGGAGGCGACCCAGTACCATCAGCCGAGCGACCGGCTCACCCCCGACTGGAACTTCGACGGCATGATCGAGGACGCCCAGCTAGGCTTCCGCCTCGGCATCGCCCTCGCCCAGTCCGACCGGATGCCCACCTGGAACCGCGGCGACGAGTTCGAGGCCGCGCGCCAGCGGGCGCTGGCGGCGGCGGCCACGACCGGGCGCTGAGCCAACCTGCCAGGGAGGCGCGGATCGGCGCCGATCCGCGCCTCGCCCATCGCCGCCGGTGGCTGCCCTGCGGGATGGGGTCGTGTCTTACGTCTATACTGATGGAGGCCCCCTCTCGAGGGGGACGCCGGTGACCAGACGAGTCCGGTCTCTCTACAGCGAAGCGTTGCGCGAAGGCGGTCTCCTGGTGATCGTCTTCACATCGCTGGACTCGGCGTTCGAGGTGGGCAAGATGTCCGCGTGGGGCCTTGTTGGCTGGACTCTTGCCGGGGTCGCCAACCTCCTGTTCGGGATTTACTGGGAGCCGAAGCAATGAGCGAAGGAACAATGAGCGAAGGAACGAGATACTTCTTCGTGCTCTTGCCCTCGATCCTGCTGCCAACGCTCTTCTTCCTGGCATGGCTGCTGCCGGCCCTGTGGAAACGCCTTCGGCACGGGGCGCACCGCGACGGCATGGAGTCCGCTCACGACCCGGAACCGGAAACCAGGTCGGAATCTCACACTCGCCGAGCCTGACGAAGCTGGCGCTCCGCTCGGCGACGCAGACCCCTGCCGGCGACCCTCCCCCTGCCCCGTCCCACCGCCCCAGCCTACTTCGGCGCCGCGGCCTCCTGCCGCACCGCCTCGACGCGGATGGTGATGTTCACGTCGTCGCCGACGATCCCGGCGCCGCCGCTCACGCCGTAGTCGCTGCGTTTGATGGTGAAGGCGCTCCGAAAGCCCGCCCGCTGCCCCATCTGGGTCTTCAGCTCGCCGAGGAAGGAGGCCGAGATGGTGATCGCCTTGGTGACGCCCTTGATGGTCAGGTTGCCGGTGACGTCGAAGGAGTTGCCGCCCTTCGGCGTCACTTTCGTGCTGGCGAAGCTCAGGGTCGGGAACTTCTCGACGCCGAAGTAGCTGTCCGAGCGCAGGTCCTTGTCGCGGGAGTCGTTGCCGGTGTCGATCGACGTCGCCTGGACCGTGAACTGCACGCTCGAATCGGCCTGGTGCTGCGCGTCGTACTTGATCGTGCCGGCGTAGTCCTTGAAGCGGCCCTCGACCTCGCTGACGAAGTGCCGGATGGTGAAGGACACGCCCGAATGGACCGGGTCGACCTTGTAGGTGACCGGCTGGGCGACTGCCGCCAGCGGCAGCCAGAGCATCGCGAGGATCACGGCAACAACCTGAAGGATCGTCTTGAATCGCATGGTGGTCTCCCTCCTCTTGCGGTTTTCAGTGCTCGGTTTCCGAGGTACGTCCCCGCCTGTCGCGGCCAGGTTCACAGGCGCGCGGCCGAAGTCATCGCCTCAGGCGTAGAGCGGGTTCGCCTTCTCCGGATCGACTCCCAGGTCGTCGATCGCCTGCTGCACCAGCCGGCGATCGACGGCGCCGCGCCGCGCCAGGTTGTACAGGGTCGCGACCACGACGCACTCGGCGTCGACCTCGAAGAAGCGGCGCAGCGCCTCGCGCGTGTCGCTCCTGCCGTAGCCGTCGGTGCCGAGCGAGAAGAGGCGCCCCGGCAGCCAGCGCGCGATCTGGTCCGGCACCGCTTTCATGAAGTCCGACACCGCGATCACCGGCGTGTCCTCGCCCGCGAACAGCGACACCACGTAGGGCTCTCGCGGCTCCTCCTCCGGGTGCAGCATGTTCCAGCGCTCGGCGTCCAGGGCGTCCCGCATCAGCGCCTTGTAGCTGGTGGCGCTCCACACGTCCGCCGCCACCCCGTAGCGCTGGGCGAGGATCTCCTGCGCGCGCAGCGCCTCCCGCAGCAGCGAGCCGCTGCCCAGCAGGTGCGCGCGCGGCACCGCCGCCGCCTGCTTGCCCGCCGCCTTCTTGCCGCCGGCGGCCCCCGGCGCCCTCGCCCCCGCCGGCGCCTCGATCGGCGGCGCAGGGCGCAGCTTGTACAGCCCCTTGAGGATGCCCTCGTCGACTCCCTCCGGCTTCGGGGGCATCGGGTAGTTCTCGTTGTAGAGCGTGATGTAGTAGAAGACGTCCTCGCGCTCCTGGTACATGCGCCGCAACCCGTCGCGGATGATCACCGCCACCTCGTAGGCGTAGGCCGGGTCGTAGGCGAGGAGGTTCGGCACCGTCGAGGCCAGCACGTGGCTGTGGCCGTCCTCGTGCTGCAGCCCCTCGCCGTTGAGCGTCGTGCGGCCCGAGGTGCCGCCGAGCAGGAAGCCCTTCGTGCGCTGATCGCCGGCCGCCCAGATGAGGTCGCCGATGCGCTGGAAGCCGAACATCGAGTAGAAGATGAAGAACGGGATCATGTCCCTGCCGTGGGTGGCGTAGGAGGTGCCGGCGGCGATGAAGGACGCCATCGATCCCGCCTCGGTGATCCCCTCCTCGAGGATCTGGCCGTCCTGCGCCTCGCGGTAATAGAGCAGCATCCCCTTGTCCACCGGCTCGTACTGCTGGCCGACGTGGCTGTAGATCCCGAACTGGCGGAACAGCGACTCCATGCCGAAGGTCCGCGCCTCGTCGGGCACGATCGGCACCACCAGCCGGCCGATCTCCTTGTCCTTCATCAGCTGGGTCAGCATCTGCACGAAGACCATGGTGGTCGAGACGTCGCGGTTGACCCCCGCGAAGAAGCTCGTCCAGAGATCCTCCTTGGGCAGCGCCAGCGGCTCGGTGCGCACCCGCCGCCGCGGCAGCGGGCCGCCCAGGACGCGCCGGCGCTCCTTCAGGTACTGGACCTCGTCGCTGTTCTCGGGCGGCCGGTAGAACGGCGTCTCGTGCAGGTCCTGGTCGCGCACCGGGATGTCGAACCGGTCGCGGAACTGGCGCAGTTCGTCGTCGTTGAGCTTCTTCTGCTGGTGGGTGACGTTCTTGCCCTCGCCGGCCTCCCCCATGCCGTAGCCCTTGACGGTCTTGGCGAGGATCACGGTCGGCAGGCCGCGCTGGGTGATCGCGGCCTTGTAGGCGGCGTTGACCTTGACCGGGTCGTGGCCGCCGCGCCGCAGCCCCTTGAGCTGCTCGTCGGAGTAGTTCTTGACCATCTCGAGCAGCTCGGGGTACTTGCCGAAGAAGTCCTTCCGCACGTAGGAGCCGGGCTCGACGACGTACTTCTGGTACTGGCCGTCCACCACCTCGTTCATGCGCTGCACCAGCAGCCCCGCGCTGTCGGCCTCGAGCAGCGGGTCCCACTCGCTCCCCCAGATGACCTTGAGCACCAGCCAGCCGGCGCCGCGGAACGCCGTCTCGAGCTCCTGGATGATCTTGCCGTTGCCGCGCACCGGCCCGTCCAGGCGCTGCAGGTTGCAGTTGATGACGAAGATCAGGTTGTCGAGCTTCTCGCGCGCCGCCATGGTGATGGCGCCCAGCGTCTCCGGCTCGTCGGTCTCGCCGTCGCCCAGGAAGGCCCACACCCGCCGCCCCTGGTGCGGCCGCAGGCCGCGGTCGCGCAGGTAGCGGTTGAACTTGGCCTGGAAGATGGCGGTGATCGGCGACAGCCCCATGGAGACCGTCGGGTACTCCCAGAAGTCCGGCATCAGCCACGGGTGCGGATAGGACGACAGGCCGCCCGAATGCTGCAGCTCGCGTCGGAAGCACTCCATCTGCTCGTGGGTGAGGCGCCCCTCGAGGAAGGCCTGCGCGTAGATGCCCGGCGAGGCGTGCCCCTGGAAGTAGACCAGGTCGCCGCCGTACCCGTCGTCGGCCTGGGCCCCCTTGCCGCGGAGGAAGTGCAGCAGCGCCACCTGGTAGAGGGTGGCGGCCGAGGCGAAGGTCGAGATGTGGCCGCCGAGGCCGGCGAACTTCTTGTTCGCCCGCACCACCATCGCCATGGCGTTCCAGCGGATGATGCTCTTGATGCGCCGCTCGATCGCCCGGTCGCCGGGATAGGCCGGCTGCGCCGCCGCCGGGATGGTGTTGATGTAGGGCGTGTTGGCGGTGAAGGGCAGGCTGACGTTGCTCTCGTAGCCCTTCTCGAGCAGCTTCTGCAGCATGAACTGCGCCCGCTCGCGGCCCTGGGTCTGGACCAGCTGGGCGAACGCCTCGAGCCACTCCTGGGTCTCCTCGACGTCGCTGTCCCCCTCTCCGCCCGCGTACCAGTTGAGCGGAGCCCTGTAGACATTGCTCATCCCCACGAACCTCCTGTTCCGGTAAGGCACCCGGCCGCCAGACTCTCATCTCCGCGGCGGCCGCTCCACGGCCCAAGCATACGCCACCGGCCGTGGCGGCCGAGCGGACACCTTGGCGCGGTAGGGTGGCGGATCAGAGCGACGAGCCCTGGACCCCGTTCAGCCTTGCCCAACCAGGGAGCAGCTGCTAATATTGCCGCAATCGCGAATGCGGGCGGGGATGTGAGGGCGAGCCACCGGCTCGCGCTGCCACGATGCTCCCTGCAAAGACGGTCTGCTGTGAGCTCTGCCCGACAAGTGGAGCCAGGCCGCGCTGTTGAAGCAGGCCGAAGACGCGCGCGGCAGACGACCCGAGCTGCACGGCGGACCTGCGGCGCGAACGGGAGGTGAGCAAGTGATGACCGAAAGGACCTTACCTGAAGAGCGGCAACCAATCCTCGCGACCTTGGAGGAGGTGACGATCGACGCCAGCCAGTCCAGCGACGCAAGTGCAGTCCCCCTCGAGACGCCGCAAGGGTCCCCGGCAATTCTCGTCTCCGCGCCCACCCCCGACACCGGGGGTGCGGCACCGGCCATCGCAAGTGATTCCCTATCGCTCGTGGACGTGGCGCAGAAGCTCGATTCGCTCCGCGAGCTCTTCGAGAAGCGCTTGGCCTATGACCAGGGGAAGGAAGCGGCCGTTCGCCGGCTTGGCGAAGAGCTTGGCGCCTACCGCGACGATTGGTTCCAACGCCAGAAGCGGCAGTACCTTCTCGACCTGGTCTTGTTTCGCGACACCTTTGACGACGCGGTCAGAAGCCTCGGAGCGCAAGCGCACCTGACAGGCGCCGAGGTCGGAGAGCGGCTGCTCGGGGTGGGTCAAGAGCTCCTCGAAGTGCTCGCTCGCCAAGAGGTCGTGCCCTATCCGGAGACAACGGAGACCCTCGACATACGCAGGCACAGGACAGTGCGAACGATCAAGACGCTTACGCCGAGTGAGCACAACCAGGTCGTCGAGGTTCTGCGGCCCGGGTTCCTGCTACGCGACAGCGTCTTGCGGCCGGAAGAGGTCATCGTCAAGAAATATGAAGCTCCCGAAGCAACCAACGGAGGAGACGCTTCATGAAGCCAGTCATCGGCATCGATCTCGGGACCACTTTCTCGGCTGTTTCGCACATAGATCCCGACACCGGGAGGGCAGAGATCCTGTCAGATCCAGAGACCCAGGACCGGATTACACCCTCCGTTGTCATGTTCGAAAGCGACCAGAACGTAATCGTCGGCAAGATCGCCAAGGAAAACGCCGTTGCCGAGCCAGGAAAGATCGTGGAGTTCGTCAAACGGCAGATGGGGAAGCCCAAACAGCAGCCTCCGGACGGCTGGTCCTTTCCAATGGGCAACGTGGTATATTCGGCCCAGGAGATATCGGCGTTCATCCTCAAGAAGCTCAAGCAGGACGCGGAGCGGCGACTGGGCCAGAGCGTCGATCAGGCTGTCATCACCGTGCCGGCATACTTCGGTGAGCCGCAGCGCGCCGCGACGGCCGAAGCGGCCCGCATCGCGGGTCTGGAGGTGCTACGAATCATAGACGAGCCCGTGGCTGCCGCACTTGCCTATGGCCTGGACCGCCTCGATCAGAATCAAACTGTCTTCGTCTTCGACCTTGGAGGTGGCACCTTCGACGTCACGATCATCGCCATAAGAGACAATGCGATTACCGAGCTCGCGATAGATGGCGATCACGAGCTTGGCGGCAAGGACTGGGACAACACCATCATTGAGCATGCTACCGGCCAGTTCCGGGCCAAGTTTGGGCGCAATCCACTCGATGACCTGCATGCCTACCAGGACCTGCAGCTGCGAGCCATTCGCGCCAAGGAGCAGCTCTCGCGCGCCGAGAGCACGAAGATCACCGTCGGCTACGCCGGCAACCAGCTATTCGTCGACCTCTCGCGTGATAGGTTCGAGGCCTTGACCAAGGACTTGGTCGATCGTTGTCGCAGCCGTTGCGACGCCGTGATGTATGAATGCGGTAAGAGCTGGCAGCAGATAGATCGCGTTCTCCTGGTAGGCGGCTCGACTCGGATGCCTATGATTCGGCGCATGATTGAAGAGATCAGCGGCAAGAAGCCCAGCACGGATGAGATCAACCCCGATGAGTGTGTCGCACAGGGAGCTGCGTGGCAAGCGGCGCTGCTTCAAATCCAACAGAAGGACTCCGCCATCAAGGGGGAGTGGGCCGTGCGTAACCCGGAGCTCGTAGAGCGGCTGCAGGCCGTTCGGGTGACCAAGATTTCCGCTCATCACCTGGGGGCTACGGCGATAGACCACGCGACAGACAATTTGCGCTCGTTCTTGGTGATTCCCAAGGGCACTGCATGCCCCTGCGACGGGAGGGCTTCGTTCGCGACGAGATTCGACAACCAAACGGCAGTCGAGCTCGACGTCACCGAAGGCGGAGCCTACCTTTCCGGGGCCAATTGCGACCCCGGCGAGTGCAGGATCTTGGGGAAAGTTGAGGTCAGTTCCATTCCGCCACTCCCGAAGGGAAGTCCCATCGAGGTCACTTATCATTTCACCGAAGACGGCATTCTGGAGGCCTCTGCACGACACACTCCGTCCGGCCGCACCGGCACCGCACGCATATCCCACCCCGGTGGCCTTACGGCGCAAGAGATAGCGGAGGCCATGCAGCGCGGGACCACGGTCACGGGTTAGCTTTGGTTGAAATCCGGCTCCTTACCGCACCACTGTGAGCACGTCATGAAGTTCGACCAAGATGCCTATGAAGGAGATGGATGGAAATCTGCCTTGGTAGAGGACCTCTACGAGCGGCTGGGCCTCGACGCCGGTTGCACGCCGGCCGACATTCAAGCCAGCTTCCACGCACGGAGGAAGTGGTGGGAAATCCAGGAGCAGCGGCTCAAGGGACATACCGGGCATCAGACGCCCCTGGTGCAGCGCGTGGGCCCAAGCGTTGCGGACGCCCTCAAGCGCCTCCAGGAAGCACGAGATGTGCTGTCGGATCCTCTACGGCGCGCGAATCTCAACTTCGAGCGCACCAAGAAGATAGAAGAAGAGTGGCATCGGCGCATCAGCGCATTGGTCGAGATCGCCGTAGCCGACGATCGGGTCCTGTCGCTGACGGAGAAGCGGCAGATCCTCCTGCAGGTCGCAGACATCCCGCGTCAGCGGGCCGAGTCGATCATCGATCAGCAGGCCCGGGCCAAGGGCGCCAGCGTGGAAAACGAGGGCCGGAAGGAACGTTCCCCCACGGCTGGCACCGGCATTCCCCCCAGGCTCACCGTCGAGCCGAACCAATTCTCCTTCACGGGCGTGAAGGTTGGCGAGCAGCTCCGCAAATCATGCGTGGTCAGCAACGTGGGGGGTGGCGTGTTCAGCGGCCGGGTATCGAGCAACAGGCCGTGGTTCCGGCTGGAGAACGAGGTGCTCGTACCGAGCTTGAACCGCCAGGAGATCTGGTTCTCGGTCGACACCAGAACCCTTCCTCCGGGCCATTCCGACACTGCGACCATGGAGCTTGCCACGTCGGGCGGCACGGCGCTGGTGCCCATCGCTCTATCGATCGAGCTCAGAGAGGCGCTACGAGCTCGCTTCTATGGCCGTTTCATGCCTGGCATCGTGCTCTCGAGCGGCCTGCTCTCGATCCTGGCCAGCTACTTCGCCCTGCTGCACCTGTCCCCGGTCGGCCTGCTCCTGCTGAGCCTGTTTTTCGCATGGGCGGGCGCCAAAGCCTTTTGCCGGAGCGTCCTGGTGTACAGACTGGCTGGAGGCACCCGTGCCGGGACTTTCGGGAGAATGGCCAGCATCGCCTTCGGATCGGTCATGCTGGCCGCTGTCGCGGTCGGATGGCTGTCGTCGCTCGGCAGCGGGCCTGCGACACCCCAGCAACCGGTGAAGGGGGCCGAGCCGACGGTGACGGTGAAGAACAGCGTCGTCAACGTGAGGTCGGGGCCCGACATCTCGTTCATCACGCTGGCGAAGGCGCACCCGGCACAGCAGCTGCTTGCTGTCGGTCGACGCCAGGATTGGCTGGCAGTACGGTGGCCAGCAGGCTCGAGTCAGCTGGGATGGGTATCTCGAGCGTTTGTCCAAGGCCGCGATCAGGATCTGGCCGCATTGCCCTTCATGGCGCAACCAACGGACTGCCAGGCAGTCAGCGGCGAGTGGGCGGGAGCGGTGGCGGCCAAGCCGGCGACGCTGAGACTCCACTGGCGGCAAGGAAGATGTGGAGGATCGATGCTCTATGGTGGCGTCGAAGAGTCGCTGGCCGTGAGCTTCGTGGATGAAGATTCCGTGGTCATGAACGGCACCGGGTCCACGTCTGCCGGCGGTGCCCCTTTGGCCTCCTTCTCCCTCGACACGTTCCGCGGGCGCGCCTCTCCTCCCAGGGCGCTCGGTCGCCGGCGGGATACCCGGTCGCCAGCGATCATGGATGCCGCTTCAGCCCGGAGCCGTGATGCGGAGATGGCGGGCACCTACAATGACACTGCCGGCAATACGGGGCAGTGGTCGATGCGGCTCCGGCAGGTTGGCGGGCCCAGTGAGGAGCTCGCCAAGAAGAGGGCAAGCATCGATTCTGGTCCAAGCGTGCGGTCGCAAGGCTCCGTCGAGGTCGCCGCCGGGACTGTGAGCAAGGAAACGGACACGACTTCTGCCGACGCCGGCGCAACCGTCATCGGCGGCAGCTACAGGGTATACCCTTCCAACGATGTGTTCGCCGCGGCCGCGAGCGCGATGACAATCGATCAAAGCGACGCTACCTTCACCGTTCGTGGCGACGGGTGGACCGGCCATGGCACGCTGTCCGGGCGCCAGGGCCATTATGACTGGGCGTATGCCGACGGCCGTAGTAGCGGCTACTGCGACTTCTCGGTCCGTAGCGATGGCTCCCTCGCGGGACAGGTTCATGGAACACGTCATGATTGGAGCTATGTTGCACAGCGGACGGCTGCCGCGCCATCCAAGCCTCCATCCGGGCCGTTCGGTGGCCCCCCCACCGACCAGCACCCGTAGCTCGCCACGCTGCATGGTGGCTGCCGGGCAAATCGCCAAGGAGGGCATGCCAATGGCTGAATCGAGGTTGGACGCGATCGAGCAGCGCCTCGATCATCTCGAGACCGGAAGGGGACAAGCCTCCATCTTGGCCCAGTTTCACGCTGCCGAGTATTCCGCGATCATGGCAAGGATCTCCGCCTGGGCGCAGTTACAGTATGCGGCGTGGCCCATCGTGATCGGTGCCTTGGCCATCCTCGTCCAGATGGACACCGTCGAGGAGAAGTATCGCTGGTGGCTTTCACTCCTGGTCACGCTCGCCGTGTATGTGGCTTACCAGGGCACCATGGTCGGTATGCTAGCCTATGTGCTCCTGATCGAGCGACATGTCCGACCACGGGCGGCGTCACTCGTCAACACGGACGAGTTCTGGCTGCACGAGCGAGTGTGGCGAAAGAACTTGCCCTCCAATCCGGCGTGGTCGCCATTGTTGCCGCCGCTCATCTCACTCTCCGCAATTGTGGCGGTAACGGCTATCGTCGTGCATGACTACGGCCTGCACGCCATTGACTGGCGAGATGGCAGCGCGCTACTGGTTGCGCTGGTACTCTGGGCGATTCTCCTGCGCCTCACCCGCAATGGCGCTGACCTGAGTGACGCGATCACCGAAACCTGTGCGCAGAGCAAGATCGAGATCCCTGACATTCGGAGACGAGGGTCCCGACGGCGGGACCGGCAGCACGGCAGGGTCTCGAGATCGAACGAGTAAGCTGATGGCCCAGGTCAGGAAGGCCGCGCCGCAAGGTGACGAAGACAGCGCAGCCCGCCGGCGATGACCGTCCGCGTCGAGGCGCGAGCTGCGCCAGGGCCGTATGCGCCCCCGCTCAGTTCACCGCCGGCTGGATCGGCGCGCCGAACAGCTCGCGGCCCAGGCCGTCGAGCTCGGCGTGGAAGCGGGCCTCGAGGGCGGCGCGCTCGGGCTCGGGGAGGAAGGACTGGCGCAGGCCGGCGAGGGCGAGGCCCGCGAGCTGGTCGGCGTCGTAGCCGAAGGTCTGCCCGAGGCGCAGGTACTCGCGGGTCAGGTTGGTGTTGAAGAACGCCGGATCGTCGGAGCTCACCGACACCTGCAGGCCGCCGCGGTAGAGCTGGTCGAAGGGATGGTGGGCCAGGTCCCGCACGACGCCGAGGCAGAGGTTCGAGGTGGGGCAGATCTCGAGCGGAATGCGGCGCTCGCGCAGCTCGGCCACCAGCTCCGCGTCCTCGCCGGCGCGCACGCCGTGCCCGATGCGCTCGGCGCCGCAGATCTCCAGCACCGAGCGGATCGAGTCCGGCCCGGCGTGCTCGCCGGCGTGGGCGACGCGGTGCAGCCCCGCCTCCCGCGCCGCGTCGAAGTGGCGGCGGAAGGGCTCGTTGGGGAAGCGCGCCTCGCTGCCGGAGAGCCCCAGCGCGACGACCCCCCGGCCCCGCCCCGCCAGCGCCCACTCCAGGGTCCGGTCGGCGACCGCCGGCCCGACGTTGCGCACCACGTCCGGGATCAGCCGCATCATCACCCCGAACCGCCGCTCGCCCTCGACGATGGCCTCGGCGAGCGCGTCGAGCACCTCGCCGCCGTTGGCGCCGTTGGCGAGATGGGTGGAGATGGTGAAGTGGACCTCGCTGTAGATGACGTTCTGCAGCGCCTGCTCGGCGAGGAAGTCCTGGGCCAGCAGCTTGAAGTCCTCGGGCCCGCGCAGCGAGCGCGAGCAGGTCAGGTAGACCTCGACGAAGTGCTCGAAGTCGCGGAACCGGAACCAGCGCTTGAGCCCGGCCTCGTCGGCCGCCGGCAGCTCGACACCGTTGCGCCGCGCCAGCTCGATCAGCACCGACGGCCGCATCGCGCCCTCCAGGTGGACGTGCAGCTCCACCTTCGGCATGCGCAGCAGGAAGCGGTCGAGGCTCATGGGTCGTGTCATCTCTACAAGGACACTACCCCTTCGCGAAGTGGCGCCGCAGGCGGGCGAGCACCGGGTCGGGCACCAGGCCGGTCAGGTCGCCGCCCAGGGAGAACACCTCCTTGACCAGGCTGCTCGACAGGTAGTTGTACTCCTCCTTCGGCGCCATGAACACCGTCTCCACCCGCGGGTTCAGCCGCCGGTTCATCATCGCCATCTGCAGCTCGTACTCGAAGTCGGTGACCGCCCGCAGCCCGCGCACGACGATGCGGGCCCCCACCTCGTCCATGAAGTCCACCAGCAGGCCGGAGAAGCTCTGGACCTCGACCTCGCGGCCGCCGCTGTCGGCGCCGTGGCGCCCCTCGCGCCGCTCGCGCTGCTCGCCGATGAGCTCGCGGATGATCTCCAGCCGCTCGTCGACGCTGAACAGCGCCCGCTTGGCCTCGTTGCGCAGCACCGCGACGACCAGGCGGTCGTACATCGACCGGCAGCGCTCGATGAGGTCGAGGTGGCCGTTGTGGATGGGGTCGAAGGATCCGGGGTAGACGGCAGTGCGCTCGCTCATCGCTCCCTTGCCGGCGAAGGCCGGCACGATGGATCGGCGGGGCGATCAACCGTGCGGGGCGCTCGCGCTGAGATCGAAAGTGATGACATTGTAAGCGGCGTCGGTGACCCGCAGCAGCAGCAGGCCGCCGGGCCCCGGTTCGGCGTCGACCACCAACGTCTCGGTCTGCGCGTCGAGCAGGCCGTCGGCCGGGTGCGCCGGCTTCCAGACGCCGGCGTCGACGCTGTACACCGCCTCGCGGATCGGGCTGGCGGCGTCGTGCACGGTGACCCGCAGCCGCTTGCCGTCGCGCTCGACCCCGACCAGGGCCGGCGGCGTGTGGTCGATCACCACCGGCTCGCTGATGCGCTCGGCCGAGAGCGCCTCGTCCGGGTCGTTGGCGTTGCGGTCCGAGGCCACCAGGCGGAAGCGGTAGACGCCGTCCGGGAGCACGGTCGCGTCGAAGCTGTAGTGGTCCTCCTCGACGTCGGCGGCGACCTTGAGCCAGGGAGCGTCGTCCCGCGCCTCGGCGGGACGGAAGTAGAGATCGAACACCAGCTGGTCGTCGTTGGCATCCACGGCGGTCCAGCGCAGCGTCCGGAAGCCCTTCTTCCACAGCGGCTTGGTGCGCCCGGCGCCCTCCTCGAGGGACGGCGTCCCGACCGGCACGAAGATGCCTTCCTTGTTGGGGTGGGCCGGCTCGTAGACCTGGTTGGCGGGATTGAACGTCGCCGGCACCAGGATCTGCCCGGGGTCGAGAGCCCCGAACGCCGCGATGCGCGGCGGCAGGTTCTCCTGGCGGTACGAGAGCTCGGTGCCGTAGAGGACCGGCGACGTCCGCTGGCTGCCGTCCGACTCGAGCTCGGCGCGCCACTGCACGAAGCGGCCGCGGGGCAGCGCCCCGAGCTTGACCTCGCGGCTCTCCGCCGAGTCGGCGCCGCCGCGGTGCTCCGGGGCCCGGGCGGCGGGCGCGGCCGAGGGCGAGGGCGAGATCCAGGGCGACCAGGTGTCGTCCGGGAAGGCCGACATGCCGCTGCGGAACGAGAAGCGCAGGCCGGCGCCCGCCGGGACCTCGGCGCGCCAGCGGAAGGAGCCGAAGCGGGACGCCTGCCCGGCGTCCAGCGCGGCGCTCAGGTAGGTGCCATGGCGCTCGGTCTCGGCGGCGATGCGGTAGAAGGCGGCGCCGTTGGCGGTCACGAAGGCCGGGCCCGGGTCGCCGGGCAAGAGGGCCACGATCTGCCGGTCGTCGAGGTCCTCGGAGAGCTGCATCTGGCCGCCGGCATAGGTGTAGAGCTTGCCCTCCACGCCGGTCGCCACCCACAGGCGCTCGTTCTGCCAGAGCACGGCGAACACCGTGTCGGACGGGAAGGTCCAGAGGCTCTCGACCCTGCCGCCGGCGCCGATCCGCACCACCTCGCTGCGCGGCCCGGTCGCCCCCGGACGGCGGCTGCCGATGGTCGCCCCCTCGGTCGACTCCTCCGCCACCGGCTTCGGGGCTTTGCGCACCGGCCGCCCGGCGCCGGGGCCGGCGCCGCCTCCGGGCGCCCCGGGAGCGACCGGAGCGCCGCCGGCCGCCGCCCCGCTCTCGCCGCCGGAGCCCGCGGCGCCGCTCTCCCGGCCGAGGTCCAGGAGGCTCGCCTCGGAGGCGACCAGCGCCGCGTAGGCGTTGCCGTCGGGGGCGGTGGCCAGCGACACCACCTCCGGCTCCTCCCCCTGGAAGAGCGTGCGCGCCCGGCCGTCGCGGCCGAGGCGCAGGATCAGCCCCTTGCCGGCGGTGCCCACCAGGACGTCGCCGTCCGGCAGCGGCGCCAGCGCGCGGACGTGCGTGTCGTCGGCGGTCAGGACGACCTCGCCGTGGCCGTTGGCGTCGACTCGGTAGAGCTTGCCCTGGGTGCCGGTCGCGACCAGCAGCCTGCCGGCAGCGTCGCGCGCCAGCGCCCAGATGTAGGTCTCGCCGGGATCGAAGAAGACCGTCCCCTTGCCGTTGGCGATGCGGTAGACCTTGCCGTGCGGCGAGGTGCCGGCGAAGACCGTGCCGTCGGGATCGGTCCAGAGGGCGAAGACCTCCGGCTCGGGAGCGGCGAACAGCTCCCGGACCTTGCCGTCGCCGTCGATCGCCAGCACCTTGCCGGAGTTGCCGGTGCCGACCACCCACGACCGCGCGCGCTCGCCGCGGGCCCGCGGGCCGGCACCGCCCGGCACCTGCGCCGCGGCGAACACGAAGGGTTCCCCGATCGCGGCCACGCGCGCGGCGCGCGGGGCGAGCCGCACCCGGCCGAGGGCGTCGACGCTGATCCCGTTCAGCTTGCCGCCGAGGAAGCCGACGGCGCTCTGGGTCTGGAAGATCCTGACCTGGGTGGCGACGAGGGCGGCTTGGGCGGCGATCAGCGGCGGCAGCAGGGCCAGGAGCAGTGCCTGCCGCCTCCTCACAGCGCCCCCGTGGCGAGAGCGGGGACGGCGGGCGCGGCTGGCGTGGGGTTGGCGGGCGCGGCTGGCGTGGGGCTGGCGGGCGCGGCCGGCGCGGCCGGCGCGGCGCTCACCTCGACCGCGCCGGAGGTGCCAGCGGCGTCCGACGCGCCGGGCGCGGCCAGCGCCTCCGGCGCCTCGGACCGGCGCACCTCGAGGTCGATGCGCAGCAGGCCGTCGAGCGGCGTCGCCATCAGCTCGTGGCGCTCCTGGACGATGGCGGCGTGCAGCGGCACCGCGCCGCTGGTGTCGGCGGCGCTCCACAGCGAGCGCACCGATCCCGGGAGCTGCGGCATCACCTCGCCGGCCACCGACAGCCCGGCGCCGCCGTAGAAGCCGAGCAGCGTCAGGTCGCGCCGCGAATGCAGCGAGCGCAGGAGCGCGAGCGCCTGCGCGAAGTTGGTGGGCTCGATCGGCGCCATGGCCAGCCGCGCGGCGTCGGCGCTGGCGCCGTCGCCGATCAGCAGCGAGTAATGCCCGGCCGGCAGGTCGCGGGGCAGCTGCACCTGGAACGAGTGCCGGAAGCGGGCGCCGCGGTAGGCCGCCAGCTCGAGATGGATGCCGAGCTGGTCGCCGGGATGCACCAGCGTGCGGTCGGCGTGCACCGCCACCAGGCTCGCGGCGCGCGGCTGCGGCGACTGCTCGACGTCCACCTCGAGGCCCTCGATGCGCACCCTCTCGAGCGGGCTCTGCATCAGGTAGGCGGCCAGCGCCAGCAGGTGGCCGGCCATCGCGGTGCCGGCGTTGTCGCCGTCGAAGCTCTGGTGGATCACCAGGTCGCCGTAGGGCGCGAGGCGGAAGCGCGCCACCATCTCGATGTCCTGCGGCCCGCCGGCGTAGCTCGCCGATTCGAGCCCGGCGAGCAGGGTGCTGCCGGCGAGCAGCGGCAGCAGCTCGGGCACGTCGGCCAGCTGCACCCGGAACTGGCGGGGACCCGAGACGCCGGCGGCGGCGCTGCTTGCGCCCGCGCCGGCGGCCGCGCCGCCGATGCGCAGCACCATCGGGATCATCGGCGCCGTGGCGCCCAGCCGTCCCTCGATGCCCGCCTTGCGGTCCTGCTCGAAGGCGCCGACCGTCTGGCCGAGGTTGGTGATCTTGAAGGAGGTGTACTGGCTCGACATCACCGTCACGACGTCCGCCGCCGCCATCGGCACGCGGATCGGCCCGATGCCGAGGAACGGATGGCCGAAGGCCAGGATGTGGTCGCCGAGGTGATCGGTGACGGTGCCGGTCGCGGCCAGCTGGAAGTCGCCGCTGACCAGCACCGCCGCCACCGCGCTGCCGGGCACCAGGTCGGGCGGCCGGGCGCCGGGCACTGCCGCGGCCCGGCCGGTCGGAGCGACGCTGCCCAGCGCCTGCCGCAGCACGCCGCGCGACAGCTCGCCGAAGCCGGCGGCCGACCATTCGATGCCGGCCAGCGCGCCCTCGGGCGCATCGCCGAGGCGCGGGCGCAGCCGGGCCAGCTCGCGGGCCAGCAGGTCGGCGGGGATCTTGCCGGCGAGCAGGCCGGCCAGCTCGACCGGCGGCGGCGGCGTGATCGGCAGCGGCCCGCCGAGGGTGGCGAGATTGCGCATCAGGGCGATCGGCGTCACGCCGCAGATCGCTTCCTTCGAGAACGGCCAACCGAAGGACACCGCCCCCGCCAGCCGCCCATCCAGGAACACCGGGCTGCCGCTCATGCCGGCCGCCACGCCGCTCGACTCGAGGCCGCGCCCGGAGAGGCGCGCGAGGATGTAGCTCATGTCGGGGCTGATGTTGCGCATCACCCCGATGACCTCGACGTCGAAGCGCTCGGGCTCGCCGCCGGCGAAGACCGAGAGACCGTAGCCGCGCTGGCCGATCTTGACCTCGTCGAGACCAATCGTCGGCAGCGGCTCGGCCGCCGCCCCGGGGGTGGGCGGCGCGGGCCTCCCGGCGGGCACCGCGGGCGCGCCGGGCGCGGGCCTCCCGGCGGGCGCGGGCGCTTGCGCCGCCGCCGCCGGCCGCGGCGGCAGGGCGCCGGCGAGGCAGGCCAGCATCAGGACCGGCAGCAAGGACGCGGTGCTCGGCCGCGCAGCTCCCGCGGCGCGGGCCTCGAGGGTGGGGGCCTGGATGAGTGGAAGCGAATCGTTCATGGGCCGTCTGCTCCGTGCAACCGTGCAACCTTGCTTTGCTACCCGTTGGTCAACACAACCTCTCGGCATCCCGCACTGTTCCCGCCCGTCCCGCCTGGGCGCCGGCCGCGACCGCTCGCAACCGTTCGCGCAAACGCTCGACCGGCAGCCGGCCGGCGCGCAGCACCTCGAGGCCCCAGCCGCCGTCGAGGGGGGCGATGACCTCCGGCGGCGCCGCCGCCGGGGGCTCGGGCATCGTACCCGCGGCGGCCGTCGCCGTCCCCGGCGCCACCGCGGCGACCACCGTCGAAGGCAGGCCCCCGGGCAGCAGCCCGCCGTCCACCACCATCGCCGGCTCGCCGGCCAGCAGCTCCGCCGCCTGCCGCGGGTCCAGCACCGGCTCGCCGCCGCTGCGGTTGGCGCTGCTGGCGGTCAGGCCGTGCCCCAGGCGCGACAGCAGGTCGAGCAGCTGCGGATGGCCGGGGATGCGGATGGCCAGGGTGCCGGTGCCTGCCGCCGCCGGTGGCGCGCCCGCCGTGCCGGCGCCGGCGATCGGCAGCACCGCGGTGAGCGGTCCAGGCCAGAACGCCGACAGGAGCTTCAGTATAGGCAGGTCCGGCGCGATCCCCAAGCCCGCCAGCTGCTCGAGGCCGGCGATCACCACCGGCAGCGGCTTGCCTCGCTCCCGCCGCTTGATGCGATAGACCGCCTCGACCCCGGCGGCATTCCCCGGCGGCACCGCCAGCCCGTAGCTCGACTCGGTGGGGATGGCGAGCACGCCGCCGCGGGCGAGCAGCGCCGCGAGCGGCGCGATCGGGTCGCCGAAGCGCCACAGGGGCGCGGGCCGGAGGGGCGCGGGCCGGAGGCCGCTCATGCCGGCGCCGGCCGCCGCGCGCCCCTGGCCGGCCGCGCCTCGCGCGCGGCGCCGGCGATCAGCTCCTCGGCGTGCGACAGCGACAGCGGCGTCAGCTTGTCGCCGGCCAGCATGCGCGCCACCTCCTCCACCCGGGAGCGCGGCGCCAGCTTCTCCACCTGCACGTTGGTGCGTCCCGCCGCCACCGTCTTGCGCACCCGGAAATGGACGTCGGCGTGGCTGGCCACCTGGGGCAGATGGGTCACTGCCAGGATCTGCCCGCCGCCGGCCAGGCGCTGCAGCTTCCGCCCGAGCGCCGCCGCCTCGGCGCCGCCGATGCCCGCGTCGATCTCGTCGAAGACCATCGTGGGCCGCGGGGCCGCCGCCAGCGAGGCGGCAGGGGGGCCCGCCGCGAGCTGCAGAGCCAGGTGGAGGCGCGAGAGCTCGCCGCCCGAGGCGATGCGCGCCAGCGGCCTCGCCTCCTCCCCCGGGTTGGGAGCGAACAGCAGCGTGACCTGGTCGATGCCGCGCGGCCCGAAGTCGACCGCCTCGCCGTCGAGGACGAGCGCGCTGCCGGCCCGGCGGCGGCGCTCGAGCCGCACTCCCAGGCGAGCGCGCGCCAGGCCGAGGTCCTTGAGCTCCGCCTCGATGCGCGCCGCCAGCGCCTCGCCCCAGCCGCGGCGCGCCGCCGACAGCGCCAGCGCGGCCTCGCGATAGTCGTCGAGCGCCGCCTCCGTCCTGGCCCGCAGCTCGTCCTGGTTGCCGGCGTCGCCTTCCAGCTCGGCGAGCTCGGCGGCCATCTCGTCGCGGCGCGCCAGCACCTGCGCCAGGTCGCCGCCGTGGCGGCGGCAGAAGCGCTCGAGCAGCGCCAGCCGCTCCTCAACTGCGTCGAGGCGCGCAGGGTCGGCGTCGAGCCCGTCGAGGCGCCGGCTGAGGGCGGTGGCGAGCTCGGTGACGCGGATGCGCGCCTCCTCGAGCTCGGCCGCCGCCGCGGCGGCCTGGGGCTCCCAGCCGGCGACCTCGGCCAGCAGCGCCTGGGCGCGGGCCAGCCGCTCGACGGCGGCTCCCTCCTCGTCGAGCAGCAGCGAGAAGGCGGTGCCCAGCGCGCGGGCGATGGCCTCGGTGTGCCGCAGCACCTCGCGCTCGCGGCGCAGCTCCTCGTCCTCGCCGGCGCGCGGCCGCGCCGCGTCGATCTCGCCCGCCTGGAAGCGCAGCAGGTCGATGCGCTCGAGGCGCAGGCGCTCGTCGCCGCTCAGCCGCGCCAGCCGCTCGGCCAGCCGCGCGTGCGCGGTGTAGGCCTCGGCGGCGCGGGCGACCAGGCGCCTCGCCTCCTCGCCGCCGCTGGCGTCCAGCCATTCGCGCTGCAGGTCGCTGGCCAGTAGCTCCATCTCGTCGCGCTGGCCATGGATGCGCAGCAGGTAGGGGGCGAGGTCCGCCAGCAGCCGCAGCGTCGTCGGCTGGTCGTTGACGAACACCCGGTTGCGCCCGTTGTGCCCGATCTCGCGCCGCACCAGCACCTCGGTAGCCTCGCCGCCCCGCGAGCCGCCGGGCTCCACTGCCTCCGGCGTGTCAGGCGCTGCCGCCGCGTCCGGCCCGTCCGGCGCCAGCCCGGCCTCCTCGAGCACGCGCCGCCAGCCCTCCCCCTCCGGCGCGAAGATCCCGGAGACGGTCAACGCCTCCGCGCCGCCGCGGATCAGGTCGGCGCTCGCCCGCGAGCCGGCGAGCAGGAACAGCGAGTCGACGACGATCGACTTGCCCGCCCCGGTCTCCCCCGAGAGGACGTTCAACCCCTCGCCGAACGTCACCGACGCTTCGGCCAGCACTGCCAGGTTGCGGACGTGGAGCTCGCGGAGCACGTAGAAGTGCGGGTAGGCGCCGAGAGGCACCAAGAGGCGCCGGGGAGGCGCCGAGGGCACCAGGCGCGATGCGCCTCAGTCTACCAGAGGCGCCGGGGAGGCGCCGAGGGAGCCAGCCGCGAATCGCTTCAGATACTAGATCCACCGAGCACGCGGAGATGTCGCCGGCGTGAGATGCAGGCCACCAGATGGTTCCTGCCACTCGCCATGGCGCCAGGCGCCACCCGCGATCCGTGGCAGGCCACCAGAGTCACGCCTCGAGGCGCCGGGTAGGCGCCAAGGCAGCGGCGCCATTTGCGATTCCCGGTGCCAACCCGATCTGCGCCAATCGATGGAAAAGCCGCACCGCCATCTCCACCTCCGCCGACCAGGCCCCGCAGCGCTCGCGCGACGGGTCCCGGGGGTCCTCCTTGCCGAGGGCCGAGGCAACGAAGGCGCTGTGGCTGCACACCTGGCGCGCCCAGCAGGACTGGCACAGCGAGCCGGGCGCGCCCTGCGTGGCCGGATCCTCCAGCCGCATCCAGAGCTGCTCCGGGAGCAGCCGGGGATCGAGGCTCTCGACCCGCGCGAGCGGCCGGCCCTCGCCGCGCGCGGCGAGCTCCCGGCCGCGGCCGCCGAGCGTCGCGGCGGCCTCGCGGCGCTGCAGGCGCCGGACGATGCGGACCAGGGGCTGGAACTCGACCGGCGATCCGCCGGCCTCGAGCTCGGCGCAGGTCTCCTCGTAGACCGTGTACAGGTCCTGCCGATACTCGCGGATCCGCGCCGCCGGCCAGGCGCAGCTCGAGCGGTGTGCGGCGCCGCTCTCCTCGAGGCGGATGGCGTCGAGCCTGCGGACGCCGATCGCCCTGGCCCAGCGCCAGAGCTCGACGAGACGGGCGGGGCCGTCGAGCATGCACTGCACGGTGAGGAGCGCCGGCTGGGGCGCCAGGGGCGGCGCCGGCAGCAGCGGCAGGAGGAAGAGCGGCGGCGACGCGGCCGGCGAGGGCGTGCATGCGGGATCGATGCGCGTCTCCTGCTCGAGCAGGAGCCTCACCGCCGGCTCGGCGAGCAGCCAGGGCCGGTTCTCCTGGCAGGTCCCGACGCGCGCCAGGGGGTCGCACTCGCCGCAGCGCAGGCGCACGTGCACCGGGTGGTCCGCCAGCCGGCGGGCGACCTCGACCGTCACCTGCTCCGGGACGAGCGCCAGCTCGAACGCCACCTCCTGCCCCGCTGCCGCCGCCCGGCGGCGGGCGTCCGCCACGACCTGCTCGAGCCAGCCCTCGGCCGGGAAATTGCCGGCCCAGTCGAGATGCAGCTGGATGCGCGGGCTGCCCAGGGCGCGCTTGAACACCCTCTCGAGGGCCTCGATCGCCGCTCCCGCGTCCTGTTGATCGATCCAGCCGTGCGTCTCCTCGCCGTCGTCCCAGGGCGCGGCCGCGGCGGCGTCGAACCGCGCGGCACCGGGCTCGAAGCCGCTCGCGCCCCAGCTGCCCTCGGAGGTCAGCAGGTCCGAGCTGGCCAGCCACCCGACCAGCTCCTCGTCGAGGTTGCCGCTCTCGAGCGCCGGCGCGACATAGTGCTTCAGCTCTTCCGGCACGTCGATCACCGCCGCGCGCTCGACGTCGTACACCAGGCTGCACGCGCCGTCGCCGTCGATCAACGGTTGCAGGGTCCTGAGCCGCGAGGCGCCGGGCAAGGCGAAACCGAATGGCTGCATGCGATCTTCTCCCGAGAACGTGCCTGCTCAAATGCCCGAATGGCTATCGCCCCATCAGCAGGCGTACCGGTCTCCGCGTTGGCGGGCTACAAAAGAAAGAGTTGCCGCCGAGCCCTTTTTGATGACAAATCGCAGCGCCGGCGTCCAGCGCGCAGGGGCGTCTATATTAAGGAATAAAAACTTTGCTAATCGCAGCCAAGGGCGGCGGGCGGCGGCGGGCGGGGCGGATCGCGCCGCACGCCAGCGATCAGGGCGGCGGGCCCAGCCAGCGCGCCAACCAGGCGAGCACCGTCTGGTGCCAGAGCAGGCTGTCGGCGGGCTTCACCACCCAGTGGTTCTCTTCCGGGAAGGTGAGCAACTCGCTGGGGATGCCGCGGCGCTGCAGGGCGGTGAAGGCCGCCAGCCCCTGAGTGATCGGGATGCGATAGTCGAGGCCGCCGTGGACGATCAGCATCGGCGCGCGCCAGCGGTCGACGAAGCGGGCCGGGTTCACCTTCTCGTAGCCCTCGGGGTCCTGCCAGTACGGTCCGCCCACCTCCCATTCCGGGAACCAGAGCTCCTCGGTCGCGTAATACATCATCCGCTGATCGAAGACTCCGTCATGGGTGACGATGCAGCGGAAGCGGTCCGGCCAGTTGCCGGCGATCCAATTGGTCATGAAGCCGCCGTACGAGGCGCCGAGGGCGCAGGCGTGATCGCCGTCGAGCCAGGGACGGCTCGCCACCGCCGCCGCCAGCCCGAGCTGCAGGTCCGCGAATGGCTTGCCGCCCCAGTCTTTGCTGATCGAATCGGTGAACGCCTGGCCGTAACCGGTGGAGCCGTGGAAGTCGATCGCCACCACCCCGTAGCCGGCGCCGGCGTAGACCTCGACGTTCCAGCGGTAATGAAAATGGTTGTCAAAGCTCCCCTGCGGTCCGCCGTGGATGAGGAACGCGATCGGGTAGCGCTTGCCGGGCTGGAAGTCGACGGGCTTGACCGTCCAGCCGTAGACGGTGTCGCCGCCGGCGCCGGTGAACTGCAGCCGCTCGACCTCTCCCATGCGGACGGCCGCGAGCCGCTGCTGATTCAGGTGGGTGATCTGGGTCAGCCCGGAGCCGTCGCGGCGCACGGTGAAGACCTCGGCGGGCACGCGCAGCGTGTCGAGAGTGAACACCAGGCGGTCGCGGCCGGCGAGTGCCGGCGACTCGACGTGGCCCTCGGCCGCCAGCTTCCGCACCTTGCCGCTGGCGACGTCGATGGCGAAGAGCGGCTGCTGGCCCATGTCCTCGGTCGTGGTGAAGAGCGTGCGCCCGTCCGCCGAGAACAGCAGCGGACCGGTGGAGCGGTCCCACTCCTCGGCGAGGCGTCGCTCGCGGCCGCTCGCCAGGTCGCGCAGCACGATGTGGAAGCGGTCGGACTCGAAGCCCGGCCGCGTGGCCGCGGCGTAGGCCAGCGTCTTGCCGTCGGGCGAGAAGACCGGGTAGGTGTCCCAGGCGGGGTTGCCGGCGGTGAGGTCCCGCGGCGGATGGGAGCCGTCCACCGGCGCCTGGAAGAGATCGAAGTTCGTCGACCAGGCCTCCTGCCGGCCGGCGTCGCGGGCCGCGAAGACCAGCGAGCCGCCATCGGGGGTGAAGGTGTACTCCTCGGTGCCGCCGAACGGCTTCGACGGCGAGTCGGCCACCATGCCGCGCATCAGGTCGGCCGGCTCGAGAGCCACCGCCGCGGTGGCGGCGGGCTCCCCGGCGCCGCCGAGGGGCACCACGAAGAGATGCGAGCGCGTGCCGTCCTCCCACGTGTCCCAGTGGCGGACGAAGCCGGCGCCGTCGGGGTAGAGGTGCGCCTTGACGGTGCTCTTCGCCTTCTCGGCGAGGCGGTCCCGGGTGCAGGCGAGCGTCGGGCAGTCCGGGAAGACGTCGGCGGCGATCGCCGCCCGCGTGCCGTCGGGAGAGAGGATGAAGCTCGAGACGTCGACCGGCAGCCGGGTGACCTGCGCCATCGTCGCGGCGGGCGCGCCGCCCTTGCCGTTGGGCACCCCGGCGGACATCGAGAGGCGCCAGATCTGGCTACTGCCCGAGCGGGTCGAGAGGAAGTAGAGCGCGCCGCCGTCCGGCGACCAGCGGGGATTGCCGTAACCGGCGCCGTCGCTGGTCAGCGCCCGCACGCCGCTGCCGTCCGCGCCCACCAGCCAGAGGTCGTTCTTGCCGCGGTTGGCCGCGAAGTCCGACGTGCGGACCACGAACGCCACCAGGTCGCCGCGCGGCGAGGCCTGCGGCTCGGTGATCCGCAGCATCGACTGCATGTCGACGGCGCCGAACGGGTGGGAGGCGGCGGGCTCTTCCGCCGCCGCCGGCCCCGCCACCGCCAGCGCCATCGACGATAGGAGCGCCAGCCCGGCCAGCGCCCGGCGGCGCACGTCGAAGCAAGCTGCAACGGACCTGTGCATCTCGAGTCCTCCGCGCAAGATCAAGACCAAGCCAAGCTCATGGGACCGGCAGGCGGTGCGAGCCGCGATCATAGCCTAGGCCCGCATTTCTCATACCGTTTCTGCTGCGGCGCCGGAAACGGGCCTGTCTCCGGCGTTGCGCTCGGTCGGACTCTCTCGACGTACTTCTAGTACGCCTCGGTCGTCCGACCTTCGCGCGCCTTGGATCCAGGCCCGTTTGCGGCGCCTCGCGACGAACCGGTACGAGAAATGCGGGCCAGGGCCGCCGGACCCGCGGCGATGTGGCCGATGTGGCGCACCCGCCCGAGGTCCCAGACCGCGACGGCGGCATCGGCAAGGGCAGGCGGTCCCCAGGCGGCGGCGAGACCGGCCGCCGACCGCTCCCCCACCGCCGCCAGCTCGGCCGCGAGGGGCGCCGGCATGCGCCGCGGCGGCGGCGCGCCCGCCGGCACCGCAAGGCGCTCCTCCTCCATCGCCAGGTCCCGGTGCACGACGACCCAGCGCGCGCCGCTGGCGAGCAGCGCCGCGGGCTCGGGGCTGACGCGGTTGCGCAGGCGGAGGCGCCCGGCCGGCGGCGCGCCGGCCGCGGCCGCGACCTCCACGCGCAGGCCGTGGACCTCCTGGTAGACGTAGAAGCAGCGCCCGAAGTCCCACACCGGCGGCCAGGGCAGCTCGACGATCGCGCTCCCGGGCGGCCCGCCGAGGGCGAGATAGGGACGCGGCACGCCGCCCGGCGGCGCGGTCGCCCGCGGCAGCGCGAAGGCGACCATGTCGTTGTGGTGCATGAACGAGCTGGCCAGGAAGTCGAGGTCGCCGAAGGGCCCGGCGGACAGCCAGAGCAGCACCAGGCCGGCGGCGGCCAGCCGCTGGCCGCCGCGGCCGAGCCTGCTCTGTCGCGGCCACCACGGCAGCGCGAGGCCGGCCGCGACCCAGAGCAGAACCACGGGCAGTGCCGGCAGCAGGTAGCGGTCGAGCACCTGCAGCCGGGCCAGGCCCAGCGGCGACAGCAGCAGGATGCCGAGCAGCTGCGCCAGCACCAGGGCCAGCAGGTAGATCCCCAGCCGGGGGCGCCGGCGCAGCAGGGCGGCAAGCCCGGCCAGCGCCGCCGCCCAGAACAGCAGCGCCGGCAGCCGCTGGCCGGCGCTGGCGCCCGCCTGCAGCTGCAGCACTCCCCACCAGGTCGCGGCCGGCACCTGCTGGGGCTGGCGCTTGGCTTCGACCAGGCGTGCCAGCGACGGCCAGGCGGGCACCAGGAACAGCGCGCAGCCGGCCGCCAGCCCGGCCGCCGCCGCGCCGAGGGCCGCCAGCCGGCGCCAGGGCCACGCGCGGCCGCGGCCGCCCGGCGCCGCCGTCACTCCCAGCTCGGCGGCGGCGAAGAGCAGCGGCACGACGACGATCGGCGCGGTGCCGAGATGGAACCAGATGGCGAGCGCCGCTGGCACGACGTAGGCGATGGCGCCGGCCGCCACCCTGCGGGCATCGGCCGCGCGCGCGTCGCCGCCGCGGTCCGGCGCGTCCGGCGCGCCTGTTCCAACCGGCGTCCACCAGCTGTCGAACGCCATGACCGCCGCGAAGCCAAGCAGCGTGGCGGGCATGTAGGAGCGGGCGATGCGGCTGTAGAGGACGAGCAGCGGCGAGGTCGCGACCAGGGCGCCGAAGAAGGGCCAGGCGGCCGGCGGCAGGCGGCGGCGGGCCAGCAGCGGCAGGACCGCCAGCGCCGCGAGCCCGCTCGCCAGCACCGGCAGGCGCAGCAGCCGCTCGTCGAGCGCCACGCCGCGGTCGAGCAGCCACCGGTCGAGGGCGGTGAGCGGGATGCAGCTGTCTGCCAGCTGGTAGGTCGTGAGCAGCTCCCGCAGCGGCTGGGAGAGAGCGGCGCGCACCGCGTGCAGCTCGTCGCCGCCCAGCACCTGGTCCGCAAGGTTCCAGAACCGCAGCACGACGCCCGCGGCCAGCACGAGGACCGCAACGCCGGCGGCGCCCGCGACGCTCCTGCCACTCGTGATGCCCCCGGCGGGCGGCACCTGGGCTGCCGGCGTCGCCTGCCGGTGCCGCGCGGCCATGCCGGACAAGCGCATGGCGCCGCCTCAGACGGAGATCGAGCCCTTGCGGAACTCGGTCCTGCCGATCAGGGCGTTGACCAGCACCGGCGAGCCGGCGCGCGCCAGGCGGAGAGCCTCGGCGAGCACCGGCTCGACGTCCTCGGGGCGCGCGATCGACAGCCCGCGGGCGCCGTAGCCCTCGGCGACGCGGTGGTAGTCGGTGCGCGCCAGCACCGTCCCGACGTCGTCGTGCAGCATCTCCACCTGCTCGCGGGCGATCTGCGACCAGCAGGCGTCGTTGCCCACCACCGCGATCACCGGCAGCCCGTGGCGGACACAGGTGTCGAGCTCGGCAAGACTGTAGGCCGAGGAGCCGTCGCCGTAGAGGATCCACACGTCCGCGCCCGGCCGGCAGAGCCTGGCGCCGAGGGCGAAGCCGCCGCCGACGCCGAGAGTGCCGAACACCCCGGGGTCGAGCCAGGAGAGCGGCGCGCGCGGCCGCAGGATGTAGGCGGCGGTGCCGACGAAGTCGCCGCCGTCGGCGACGATCACGCTGTCCGGCGCGAGCAGCGCCTCGATCGCGCGGCAGAGCGCCAGCGGGTTGACCAGTCCGCCCGAGACCGGCGCCGCGGCCTGCGCCGCGATCTCCTGCTCGCGCGCCTCGTCGCGCGCCCGCAGCGCGACGATCCAGCCCGCCCAGCGCCCCGGCGGTGCGGCGGCGCCCTCCCCGGCCGGCGCTCCTCGCGCGGCGCCCGCTCGCACGGCCAAACTGCGCAGGAAGCGGCCGGGATCGGCATGCACGGCGAGCTGTGGGCGGCGGTTTTGATGCAGGGCGGCGGTGTCGCGGTTGACCATCAGCAGCCGCGCGCGCCGGCCGACGTGGCGCCCGTAGTCGAGGCGGAAGTCGTTCGGGATGCCGGCGAGCAGCACCAGGTCCGCCTCGCGCAACGCCTCCTTGCGGCGGTGCCGCAGCTGCAGCGGGTGGGACGGTCCGAGCAGGCCGCGGGCGCCGCCGGCGAGATAGACCGGAACGCCCAGCGCGCCGACGGCGCCAGCCAGCTCGCCGGCGGCGCCGGCTTCGAGCAGCGCCTGGCTGCCGATCACCAGCACCGGCCGCTCGCTGCGCGCGAGGAGAGCCGCCGCCCGGCGCAACTCGGCGCCCCCTGGACCCCGCAGCTCGGCCCCGGGACCCCGCGCGTCCGGCACGGTCACGGCAGGCGCCGCGGGCGGAGCGAACCGCGGCGGCTCGTAGCGCGCCGGGCCCGGCCGGAACAGCCGTCTTAGGTGACGCCGCAGGTAGGCCCGCAGCGCCCATCCCGCCAGGCCGCCGCCGGCCGCCGGCGTCGCGTACATCTGGCGCACCAGCGCCTCGTCGTAGAGCAGGTCGATCGGGCACTCGAGGAAGACCGGCCCGGGAACCCCGCTCCGCGCCTCGCGGAACGCCTGCTCGAGCAGCGGCGCCAGCTCGGCCACGGCGCGGGCGGCGCCGGCCCACTTGACGTGCGGGCGGATGAGCGCCATCTGGTCGATGTCCTGCAACGCTCCCCGGCCCTTGAGCAGCGTGGCCGCGGCGCCGCCGAGCAGCACCACCGGCGATTGCGCGAGCTGCGCGTTCTTGACCGCGGTGACGGTGTTGGTGACGCCGGGCCCGGCGGTGACCGCCGCCACGCCCGGCACGCCGGTCAGCCGCGCCACCGCATCGGCCGCGAACACCGCGGCGGCCTCGTCGCGCACGTCGACCACCCGGATGCCGAGCCGCTTGGCGCCCACCAGGATCGGCGAGATGTGGCCGCCGCAGAGCGTGAAGAGGAAGCGCACCCCCTGGCGCGCCATCCCGATGGCGATGCGGTCGCCGCCGTTCAAGCGCTCTTCTCCGGCCGCGGCGTCTCTGCCGGCCCGTCGCCGCGCTCCCCGCCGGCCGGCTCGAGCACGTGCCGGTCGAGGCTGAAGCAGACCATCTCGCCGCTCATCACCGTCTCCCCGGCGGCTTCTGCGGCAGCAGCGCTTGCGCCACCCACGCCATACGTGCCCGCGCCGCCCGTGCCGCCGGCCGGCACCCGCCGCACCTCGACCGTCACCCGGCTCTTGCGGCCCGCGCTCTCCACGACCGTGGCCTCGGCGACCAGGCGCTCGCCCACCGCCACCGGCCGCAGGAAGCGCACCGCGGCGCTGCCGAGCACCACGTTGGGATGATTGACGGCGAGCATCGCCGCATGGTCGGCGAGACCGAAGACGAACCCGCCGTGCACCAGGCCGGCCGCGTCGGCCGCCATCTCGGGCACCGCCGTGAGGCCCACCCGCGCACTGCCCGCGGCCGTCCCCGCCGCATCCAGCGGCTCGCCGCACAGGCGCCGGTCGATCGCGAGATGCGTTCGCGGTTGCACCGCGCGCGAGTATAAGCCACCGGCAGCGCGGGCCGCGACCGCGGGATGGTGGTCGTCCGCCAGGGGACGAGCCCATGATCTGCTACCATTCCAGCGCCATGGCAGGCACCCCTCTCAGCAGCGCCGGCTCCGCGCGCACCGGACCGTGCGCCAGGGCCATGTCCCGGGTCGGCTGGGCGGCGCTGCTGGCCGCGCTGGTGCTGCTGAGCGGGTTGGAGATCCATCCCGGCGGCGAAGCGCACGACTCGATCGCCGCTCTCGCCGGCGGCCACGAGGACCTCTACTTCCCGAGCGCCAGCCACCCCGCCGCCCGGCCGCACGCCGAGGAGGCGAGGGCGGCGTCGCGCCCGCCCTGCGCCGCCTGCCTGAACCGCCTGCAGGGCAGCGGTGCCCACTTCGCACCTGCCGCCTCCCTCTCGAGCCCCCTTGCCGCACAGCCGCTGCCATCCGCCGCCGCGCTAGCACCGCTGCGGAAGTCGCTGCGTCCCGACGGCGCCCGCGCTCCGCCGCTCGCCTGATCTCTCCCCGACCGTAATCGACCCGACCTGCCGGCTGCTCCAGCCCGCCGGCATGGCGCGGGACCGCGATCGTCAACCATCTCGCGTCTCGCGACGACGCCATGGCAACGACGCCTTGGCGACGATGCCTCGGCGGCGCCGCGGGAATCGCAGATCTTCCGGGAGACTTCGATGTCCGATCGACCTGTTCTCGCGTCCCGCGCACCGCGGGCGCTTCGCCGCCACGCGGCCTTCCTCCTGCTTGCCTCGCTCGCCGCGGGCGCGCTCGCGCTCGCGCTGCCGTCCGCCGCACTGGCCGGCGAGGTCCGCGGCACCGTGCTCGGCCCCGGCGACGAGCCGCTGCCGGGCGTCACCGTGAGCCTCGCCAACGATCTGACCGGCTTCTCGCAGCAGACCGTCTCCGCCGGCGACGGCAAGTACGCGCTCTACAACGTCCCGAACAACCCGTACCACCTGGCGGCCGACCTCGAGGGCTTCAGGGCGGTCCACCTCGACGTGGACGTGCGCGGCAACGTCCCCGTCGTCCGCGATCTCCACCTGGCGGCGGCCTTCGCGGAGACCACCACCGTCACCGCCGAGAAGGAGAACGTCGCCCTCGAGACCGACGAGTCGACCACCCACACCGACATCGACAAGTCGCTGATCCAGCGTTTCCCCGCCGCGCTGCCATCCCGCGCCTTCGAGTCCATCGTCATGTCGGCGCCCGGCTTCAGCCAGGACGAGAACGGCCGCTACCATTTCCAGGGCGGGCACTCGCAGCAGCTGCTGGTGATCGACGGCCAGCCGATCGGCGACCAGGTGGGAATCACCTTCTCGAACTCGCTCAACCCGGCCATCGCCCAGGGAATCGAGATCGTCACCGGCGGCGTGCCGGCCGAGTACGGCGAGAAGGCCTACGGCGTGATCAACCTGGTCACCAAGTCGGCGCTCGGCCAGCACGGTCTGCACGGCGACGCCGCCGCCGGCGCCGGCAGCTTCAACACCTATGACGGCAACCTCGGCCTCGGCTGGGGCGGCAAGCAGTCAGGCGCTTTCCTCGACCTCGACGCCTCCGCCTCGGACCATTTCCTCGATCCGGTGACCTTCGACAACTTCCACAACCACGGCACGACCCTGCGCGGCTTCTTCCGCTACGACCTGCTGCCGGGCGCGGGCCAGGGCCAGGACTCCTTCCGCTTCACCGCGGCCGGCGGCCGCACCGAGCGCGACGTCACCAACCTGCCGTCGCAGGAGCTGGCCGGACAGGACGAGCGCGTCCACACCCGCGACTGGAACCTGAACGGCGACTACCTGCACATCTTCGCCGGCGACCTCGTCGCCGAGGGGCAGCTCTACGCGCGCGACAACCGGTTGCAGCTGCTCGCCTCCCCGAACGACACGCCGGTGCTGGCGGCGCAGAACCGCAAGCTCGACAACCAGGGCCTCAACGCCTCGGTCACCAAGGCGCTCTCGATCCACGAGGTCAAGGTCGGCGTGCAGGCCAAGCGCTTCCCGATCGACGAGCGCTTCAGCTTCCTGATCACCGATCCAACCGTCAACGATCCGGCCATGGACGGCTACAACCCGAACCTGGCGCCGTACGACGGCACCCGCGGCGGGCATCCGTTCGTGTTCGACGGCAGCCGCACCGGCAGCTACCTGGCGGGGTACGCGCAGGACACCGTTCACTGGCACAACCTGACGATCAACGCCGGCGTGCGCTACGACGACAATCGTCTCCTCCTGTCCGAGAGCGCCTGGCAGCCACGCCTCGGTGCCGCCTGGTTCATCCCGCGGACCCACACCGTGCTGCGCGCCTCGTTCGACCGCATGTTCATCACTCCCGAGTACGAGAACATCCTGCTCTCGTCCTCGGCCGCCGCCGCCGCGATCGTGCCGCCCGACGTGCAGCAGGACCGCTCGCTGGGCTTCGGCCGCCTGTTCAACGTCTCGGAGCGGCACGACGCCGTCAACTACGGCGTGCAGCAGGGCCTGGGCAAGTGGCTGCGGGTGGACGCCTCGTACTGGAAGCGGCAGGTGCGCAACGCCGCCGACCAGGATCAGTTCTTCAACACCGGCATCGTCTTCCCGCTCAACTTCGCGCGCGCCGACCTGTCCGGCTGGAACGTCCGCTTCGACACCGCGCCGTGGCACGGGCTGCGCAGCTACGTGTCGGTCGGTCACGTGCACGCGGTCTACGCCCCACCGTTCGTCGGCGGGCTGTTCCTGAGCCCCGACGCCGTGACCGTAATCTCGCAGGGACCCTTCCTGATCGATCACGACCAGAACCTGCAGGAGCAGCTCGGCATCTTCTGGGACATCCCCGGCAGCGCCTTCTGGCTGGGCGTGACCGAGCGCTACGACTCCGGCCTGGTGACCGACGCCGGCATGCCCTCCGACGTCCTCGCGGGCGGCCCCGACACGGCCTACGCGGAGCCCTACATCAACTTCAACTCGACCCCCGAGCGGATCAAATCGCGCACCGTCTGGAGCTTCTCGCTCGGCTCGCGGCTGAAGCAGTACGGCGTGCCGATCGAGGTGCAGCTCGACCTGCTCAACGCCTTCGACAAGCAGGGCCTCTACAACTTCATGTCCACCTTCGGCGGCACCCACGTCATCCCGCCGCGCGAGATCGCCGGCCGCGTCCGGTATTCCTTCTAGACCGACGGCAACGACGTAGGACGAGGAGGACGGGGGAAACGACGCTTGACAGCCGCCAACGCTCCGTATATCGTTCGCCGCTCGTTCAGGGGAGCTGCCGAACGGCCATGAAGAACTGCTCACAGATACCCGATCGTTTCCATGCCGGCCGCCGGTCTTCGCGGCCGTGGCCGCACCGTGATTCATCGTGCGCCGGCCAGGCGGAACGCCGCTTCCGGCATGAACGTGAAGAGAGGGCAGTGAAACCCTAGAACGCCTCCGTTCCAGAACGGGGCAGGTCGCAAGGCCTTCCGGGTTTCGCGCCCGGAAGGCTTTTTCGTTTTTTGGTCTCGAGGATGCGCTGGGCTCGCAGACGGTGCCGATCCGGCTCCGGCTCCGGCGGCGCGCGGGCCTCGCCGGCAACCCCGGCGATCGGTGCCGCGCGTTCCGTGAACGGGTTCTGAAAGCGGACGGCGTCGGCACCGCGGCTAGCTCAGTGGATAGAGCACCGGGCCCATAACCCGGGAGTCGCAGGTTCGAATCCTGCGCCGACCAACGCCACCTGCAAAGTGGCTCCTCGAGGTCTCCGGGGGGCGGGCCGCGGCGCCCGCCAGCCGGCGATCGCGGCCGTCCGGCCGGCCTTTCCGAGCGGCCGGCGGCCGCGGTCCCGGCGGCACGCGAAGGCGCCTTGCGGTGCGCCGCGCGCGCGATCGTCACGACGCCGTCCGGTCCGCGGGAGGTCCTCGCCCACCTGCAAGGGCGCGCGAGGACGAACGCGGTGCCGGCGGCGGGCGAGCGGTCGCGGCGGGCGCGCCCCGCGCCGGAGGTGCGGCGGCGCCGCGTGCTCCGCCTCCCGGAGATCATTTGTGCGGTAGCGGGTCAGCTCCCTCTGCCTCCCATTGGGCGAGGGTGGTGGGGCGGGGACCGAGGACTTCGATGCCTCGCCCAAAGGTCGGCAGAGGGAGCTGACCCGCCACCGAGCAAGCAATACACGCTGGTGGAACGATGGAAAGGAGGTGTAGTCATGGTGATGCATTGGATCGACGTCAAGGAGCACGAGCGCGGCCTGATGTTCCGCGATGGCGTGTTCGAGCGGCTGCTCGGCCCGGGCCGTCATTTCGTGTTCGACCCCTTCCTGCGGGTGAAGATCGAGAAGGCGTCGGTGCGGCAGGCGTGGCTCGTGCACCGCGACCTCGAGGTGATCGTCCGGTCGGGCCAGCTCGCCGGCCAGGCGGTCGCTCTCGACCTCAAGGACCACCAGCGGGCGCTGGTGTGGATCGACGGTCGTCTCGACGCGGTCGTGGGCCCGGGCCTGCACGTCCTCTGGACGGCCTTCCACGAGGTGCGCACCGAGGCGATCGACGCGCGCAGCGTGCGCTTCGAGCACCCCGAGCTGGCGGTGATCCTGGCGCCCGCCGGCCCGCGCGGCGCTCGCGAGCTGCTCGAGCCGGTGACGGTCGCGGCCGGCTGGACGGGCCTGGTGTTCGTCGACGGCCGTCACGTGGCGGCTCTCGCTCCGGGCGTGCACGCCTTCTGGCGGGGCGAGGGTCACGTCAAGGTCGTGCAGGTCGACCTACGCGAGCAGGCCGCCGATGTCGCCGGCCAGGAGATCATGACCGGCGACAAGGTGACGCTGCGGCTCAACGCGCTGGTGGCCTACAGGGTGGTCGACGCGGTCAAGGCCGTCACCGAGGTCGAGGACCACGCGCAGGCGCTCTACCGCCAGGCGCAGCTCGTGCTGCGCGCGGCGGTCGGCACTCGCGAGCTCGACGTCCTCCTCGCCGACAAGGACGGGGTGACGCGCGAGCTGCTCGAGATGCTGCGGGCGCGGGTCGCCACGTTCGGCCTGGAAGTGCGCGCCCTGGGTATCCGGGACGTGATCCTGCCGGGCGAGATGAAGGAGATCCTGAACCGCGTGACCACGGCCAAGAAGGTGGCCGAGGCTGCCCTCATCACCCGGCGTGAGGAGACGGCAGCCATGCGGTCGCAGGCCAACACCGCGCGGGTGTTCGAATCGAACCCGACTCTCATGCGCCTCCGCGAGCTGGAGGTGCTCGAGAAGGTGGCCGAGAAGTCCAACCTCTCGGTCATCGTCGGCGAGGGCGGCCTCGCCGATCGGGTGGTGAAGCTGCTGTGATGTCCGGGCGCCGCTCCCGTGGTTGGGGGCGGCGCCCTGATTTTCATCGGCGACTCTAAGGCCCGTCCTTCTTCGGCGCCTCGTCTTGACGCCTCTCGAGCGCTCCGCTAGATTTTCAGCGTCCGGTTCCCATTCCGGTCGCGTCGACCGGAAGCGGAGCGGCTGACCTTCCGTGGCCGCTGCCGCCCGAACGGCGGGCGCATCTCCCTGGTGCCGCTCGCGCCGCCAGCTGCCAGGGAGGCGCCGATTGAACCCGATCTTTCTTCCCAGTCCAGTCCCGGGGAAGAGCGCGCCAGCGCCCGGGCGGCCGCGACCCGTACGCAGATCCCCGGGCCCCCGCCGCCTGCCGCGCGCCCTCTCGCTCCTCCTGGCCGCCGCGACCGCCGCGACGGTCGCGGCCGTCGCGCTGGCCGCCGTTCCCGCCGGCGCCCGGGCGCAGGCCCCCCCGCCGCCGTCGACTTCAGGGCCGCCGCAGCCGCAGCCGCACCCGCGGCCGCGCCTGCAAGCCAGCGCCGTCTCCCAGATCCAGCTGCTGATGAGCGAGAAGGCCTCGCGCACCACGGCGCAGCGGAAGATGGACTCGCACCTCGTCTACGCCCTGCTGCGGCAGCGCCAGGACCCGCGGCTGGGCGGCCTGACGCGGCTGCGGCTGCCCAGCCCCGATCCCGACGGCACCATGCCGATGGACGTCGAGGCCGTCTCGCCCGCCGCCGTCGGGCCCATCCTCGCCCGCCTGCACGAGCTCGGCGCGCGCGTCGTCTCCGTCCAGGCCCGCTATGCCAGCATTCGCGCCCGCCTGCGGCTCGCGGCCGCCGAGGCGGTCGCGGCGATGCCCGAGGTGCGGTTCCTACGTCAGGCGAGCCGGGCGATCCTCGAGCACTTCGACTCCGAGGGCGACGCCACCCACCGCGCCGCGCAGGCGCGCGCCTTCTTCGGGGCCGACGGCACAGGCGTGAAGATCTGCGCGCTCTCCAATGGCGTCGACTCGCTGGCCGACCTGCAGGCCGCGTGCGAGCTGCCCGCGGTCGACGTGCCGGCCGGCCAGGCGGGCTCGGGCGACGAGGGGACGGCGCTGCTCGAGATCCTCCACGACCTCGCGCCCGGCGCCGCTCTCGGCTTCGCCACCGCCGGGCCCGACGAGGCGACCTTCGCCGCCAACATCCTGGCCCTGCGCAGCACCTCCCAATGCGACATCCTCGTCGACGACGTCTCCTACCAGAGCGAGTCGCCGTTCCAGGACAACCTCATCGCCGATGCCGTCGACCAGGTGACCGCCGCCGGCGCTCTCTACTTCTCGTCGGCCGGCAACGAGGGCAACCTCGACGCCGGCACCTCGGGCACCTGGGAGGGCGACTTTCATCCCAACGGCACCGTGCCGGCGCTCGGAGCCGGCGCCGGCACGGCCAACGACTTCGGCGACGGCGGGCAGTCCGACCTGGTCACCGCCGACACCGCGCAGGGCATCGTGCTGCACTGGGCGGACCCGGCGGGGGCCTCCTGCAACGACTACGACCTCTACGTCCTCGACGGCAGCCTCTCGACCGTCCTGGAGGTCTCGAACAACCCGCAGACCTGCACCCAGGACCCGATCGAGACGGTCGGCAACGCCTCCGCCGGCGAGCGGGTGGTGGTCGTCCTGGCGAGCGGCACCGGCCGCCTGCTCAACGTCCAGGCCTTCCGCGGCCAGCTGCAGCTCGCCACCGCCGGCTGCATCCGCGGCCACAACTCGGCCGCCGCCGCCTTCGGCGTCGCCGCGGCCCCGGCGGCGGCGGGGTTCGCCGCCGGCGAGCCGAGCGGCCCCTTCCCGAACCCATTCGACTCGACGCAGCTGCCCGAGCCCTTCACCTGCGACGGGCCGCGGCGCATCTTCTTCGACGTCCACGGCAACCTGCTGCCCGGCGCGCCCCCCGGCAACTTCTCCTCGACCGGCGGCGTCGTGCGCCAGAAGCCCGACCTCACCGCCGCCGACGGCGTCTCGACCGACGTCAACAACTTCCGGCCCTTCTTCGGCACCTCGGCCTCGGCGCCGCACGCGGCCGCGATCGCCGGCCTGCTGCGCTCCGCCCTCCCCGCCCTGACGCCGGCCCAGGTGCGCGGCGCCCTGACCGGCTCGGCGATCGACGTCCTGGCCCCCGGCTGGGACCGCGACACCGGCTTCGGCATCGTCATGGCCTTCCAGGCGCTGCAGGCGGCGGGCGCGCCGCCGCAGGCGGTGCTCGCCCTCGGCACGGTGACCCCGACCGAGGTGACTCCCGGCGGCGACACCGCCATCGACCCCGGCGAGGACTGGCGCCTGAGCATCGCCCTGAACGACGTCGGCGGCGCCGGGGCGAGCATGATCAGCGCCACCCTCTCGACCAGCACGCCCGGGGTCGGCCTCACCAACGCCGTCTCGCCCTACCCGGACATCGCGGCCGGCGGCGGCAGCGCCGCCAACACGCTGCCGTTCCTCTTCACGCCCTACGCCGTGCCCTGCGGCCAGCCCATCCAGTTCACCCTGACCGTGACCTTCGCCGGCGGCCCCGGCCCGGCGGTCCTCCACTTCACGCTGCCCACCGGCCACTCCGGCCCGCCAGTGACGGCGAGCTACGGCGGACCGGTGGTGCCCATCCCGGACGGCGGCAACCCCCCGGGTTCGCTGAACGAGTTCCCGGGCACGCCGGCGGTGGCGCCGCTGGCGGTCGCGGGCGTCCCCGGCCGCATCGAGCAGCTGGCGTTCCGCCTCGACGGCACCGTCTGCACGACCGCCGCCGGCGCCACCACCGTGGGCGTCGACCACACCTTCGTCAACGACCTCACCTTCGACCTGAAGTCGCCCCAGGGCACCACGCGGCGGCTGATCACCCGCGTCGACTTCGGCGGCCACAACTTCTGCCAGGTCGTGCTCGACGACTCCACGCCGAACCCGTCGATCCAGACCGTGGCGAGCGCGCAGGCGCCGTTCACCGGCACCTGGCAGCCGAACGTCCCGCTCGCCGCTTTCGCGGGCGAGGACCCGAACGGCACCTGGAACCTGATCGCCGTCGACCACTTCGGCCAGGACACCGGCAACCTCCGGGCGTTCTCGCTGGTGATCACGCCGGCGTCGTGCCCGGCGGCGGTGCCGCTCGGCGCCCGCCTGGCCGCCACCAAGGCGGTGACCGGCGGCAACCTCGCGCCGGGCGGCACCGTCGTCTACACCGTGACGCTGACCAACTCCGGCACCGGCGCCACCTTCGACGAGCCCGGCGACGAATTCGCCGACACCCTGCCGGCGACGCTCACTCCGACCTCGGCGACCGCCAGCCTCGGCACCGTCACCGTCACCGGCAACACGATCCACTGGAACGGCGGCGTGCCGGCGGGCGGCAGCGTCGTCATCACCATCGCCGCGACGATCGCCGCCGCCGCGGTGCCGCAGTCGATCGTCAGCAACCAGGGGACGGCCAGCTACGACGCGACGCGCGGCGGCAGCAACCAGACCACGATCCTCACCGGCGACCCGGCAAGAGGCGGCGGACCGACCCAGTTCACGGTGGGCGGCGCGATCGCCGCCGTGCCGGCGCTGTCCGGGGCCGGCCTGGCGGCGATGGCGACGGCCCTCTTCGCCTGCGGCGCCCTGGCGCTTCGGCGGCGACGGCGACAGCGGCGGCGGCTCGGTTGAGCGCCGGCCAGACTCCTCGCGCGCCGGGGCCTCGCCGGCCCTGGGCGCTGCTCGCGGCAGCGGCGCTGGCGCTCGGCTGGCTGCTCTGCGGCGGCGGCGCCGCCGGCGGCGTCGAGGGCAAGTGGACCCCCGAGCAGGTGCTCGACCACGATCCCGCATGGCTGCGCTCGCTCGGCCTCGAGCTGCCGCCCGGACGGCTGTGGCGGCGCGGCGGGGGCGGCCTGCTCGAGGCGGCGGTGAAGATCGGCGGCTGCTCGGCGAGCTTCGTCTCGGCCGAGGGGCTCTTGATCACCAATCACCACTGCGCCTTCGGCATCCTGCAGCAGCATTCGACGCCCGAGCGGGACCTCATCACCCGCGGCTACCTCGCGAGCCGGCGCGGCGAGGAGCTGGCCGGCGACAACGTGCGGGTCACCCTGCCCCGCCGGACGATCGACGTGACCGGCGAGGTCGAGGCGGCGGCGGGCCTCGCCGGCGGCGACGACCTGGCCCGCTACCAGGCGATCGAGCGTAAGAAGAAGGAGCTCGTCGCCGTCTGCGAGCGCCAGGAGGGCGCGGCCGCGCGACGTTGCGAGGTGGCGGCTTTCGACGGCGGCGTGCGCCACCAGCTGATCGAGAGCCTCGAGTACCCCGACGTGCGCCTGGTGTACGCGCCGCCGCGCTCGGTCGGCGATTTCGGCGGCGAGGTGGACAACTGGTCGTGGCCGCGCCACGCCGGCGACTTCGCGCTGCTGCGCGTCTATGCCGGACCGGACGGCCGGCCGGCGCCGCACGCGGCGGCCAACCAGCCGCTGCGGCCGCCGAGCTTCTTCCCGCTGGCGGCGCGCGGCGTCCGGCCCGGCGACTTCGTGATGGTGGCGGGTTATCCCGGCCTCACCTTCCGCTCGCTCATCGCGCCGGAGATGCGCGAGCGCGCCGAGCTCTACTTCCCGCGCCGGGCCGAGCTGCTGCGCGCGTGGCTGGACATCATGGCGGCCGCCTCGGAGAGGAGCGCCGCGGCGCGCATCGCCCTCGCCGACCGCATCAAGTCCCTGGGCAACGCCGAGAAGAACGCGCGCGGCCAAATCGCCGGGCTGCGCCGCGGCCGCGTGCTGGCCAAGAAGGAAGCGGCCGACCGCGAGGTCCTGGCATGGGCGGCGAGCGCGGGCGGCCGGGCAAGGCCGGCGGGCCCGGCGGCCCCGGCGAGCGCGGCGAGCCCGTCGCAGCCGCCGGGGCCGCCGCGCACGTCGCGGCCGCCGGGGCCGGCGAGCACGTCGAGCGTGGCCGGCGCCGCCATCGCCGCCTACCAGGAGCTGTCGCGGCTGGTCGAGCTGCGCCAGGCCACCTGGGAGCGCGACTTCCTGCTCGGCGTCGCCCGCCTCGGGCCGAAGCCTCTCGACCTCGCCATGACTCTGGTCCGCCACGCGCGCGAGGCCGCGAAGCCCGACCTCGAGCGCGAGGCGCCGTACATGGACCGCAACCGCGACCGCCTGCGCGAGGGATTGCGCCGGGACCAGGCGCGCTTCGACCCGCCGGCCGAGGAGGCGCTGCTGGCCGACCTGCTGGCCCGCTTCGCCGCCCTCCCTCAGGCCACGCGGGTCCCGGCGGTCGAACGGCTGCTGGCCGGGCTCCCGGCGGCGCCGCGATCCGATCGCCCCGCGCCCGCGGCCACCGCGGCCATCGCGGCCATCTCAGCCAGGGCCGCCGCGATCGTCGCCGGCAGCCGGGTGACCGATCTCGAGGAGCGGATGAAGATGTTCGACGAGAGCGAGCAGCGGCTGCTGGCGCGGCACGACCCGCTGCTCGATCTGGCCGCCGGCCTGGACGACGCCCTTCGCGAGGCGGACGAGCGCGAGCACCGCTTCGGCGGCGCCGTGTCGCGCCTGCGGCCGGCCTGGCGGCGCGCGGTCGCCGCCCATGCCGGCAGGCCGCTGGCCCCGGACGCCAACGCCACCCTGCGCGTCAGCTTCGCGCACGTCCAGGGCTACCGGCCGCGCGACGGGGTCGAGATGGAGCCGCAGACCCGGGTCGCCGGGGTGGTCGAGAAGCACACCGGCAAGGAGCCCTTCGACGCGCCCGAGGCGCTGCTCGCCGCGGCGGCGCGGGCGCCGGCCAGCTCCTGGGCCGATCCCTGGCTGCACGACGTCCCGGTCTGCTTCCTGGCCGACGCCGACACCACCGGCGGCGCCTCGGGCAGCCCGGTGCTCAACGCCCGCGGCGAGCTGGTGGGCGTCAACTTCGACCGCGTCTGGGAGAACGTCGCCAACGACTTCGGCTACGACCCCGACGTGGCGCGCAACGTCAGCGTCGACGTCCGCTACCTCCTCTGGGTCCTCTCCACCCTCGAAGGCGACGCGGCGCGTCCGCTCCTGCGCGAGCTCCGCCCGCCCGGGTGACGACTCCGCCAGTTGCCTCTGACCCTCACCTCGGGGCGAGGCACCCCGGGGGCTGGACGAGGGGTCCGCCTTGGAGGGGGGCGAGGCACACCCTGCGGCTGTGGCGACGAGGGGCGCGGCCGACCTCCGACCCCTTGGAGC
>Ga0070709_10000083_pt1 | contig 70658 bp, 47 predicted proteins | sample LARL51metaG_FD_65449 | JGI IMG/M metagenome (GOLD analysis project Ga0070709, IMG submission 65449) | Corn, switchgrass and miscanthus rhizosphere microbial communities from Kellogg Biological Station, Michigan, USA - LAR L5-1 metaG | ecosystem: Host-associated > Plants > Roots > Rhizosphere ... | reverse complement strand
CAGCTCGGGAGTGACCACCGCCGTCTTCTCGAGTCGCGCCTTGTGGACCGCCAGCGCCGCCGAGGCCTCGCGGCTGATGTCGAGACCGAGCACCAGCTCGGACGCCTCCACCGCCAGCCCCCGCGCCGCGTCCTCGCGCCCCTGCCGCAACCGCAGCTCCGCCAGCTCCACCGTCGCCATCGCCTCGCTGTACGCCTTGCCGGCTTCGCGCAGCCCCAGGCGCACCTCCTCGAAAGCGCGCTCGGCGCGGCCGTGATCGCCGAGCCCGGCGTAGATCCTCGCCTGCAGCCAGCGCAGCTTGAAGCGGTCCTGGCGGCCGGCGTGCTGCTCGTAGAGGCTGAGATGACGCCAGAGCAGCGATCGGGCCTCGCGGCAGCGGCCCCCTTCCACCAGGCAGCAGGCCGTATTGTGGACGGCCGCCAGCACCAGCGGGCCGTCCTGCCCGGGATCGATCATCTCGAGCCCCTCGGTGAGCAGCTCGATCGCCTCCTGCTGGCGCCCGGCGCGGGAGGTGAACAGCCCCTTCTTGATCAGGCTGCGGCCCGCCAGGTGAGGATCGCCGTGGCGGCGGTAGATCCGCAGCGCCCGATCGAGGGCCGCCAGCGCCGCGTCGAGCTCGCCGCGGTCGCCGTGGACGTTGGCTTCCACCTCGAGCAGCCGGGCCCCGAGCAGGCGGTCCTGGCTGCCTTCCCGGTAATGCCGGCGTGCCGCCTCCAAGCCGGACTGCGCCTCTTCCATGCGCTCCATGACGCGATAGGCGTTGGCGAGCTCGATCGCCGCCCGTGCCTGGAAGTCCTTCACCTGTCCGGCGCTGAAGCCCTCCTCGCCGAGACCGGCCGCGGCATCGACCGCCAGCTGCGCCAGCTTCACCATCTGCTTCGGGTCCTCGCGGCGCATCGCCCAGCTGCGATCGAGCAGGGCCTCGTAGCCGGCGAAGCCGCGCAGCTCGGCCGGCAGGTCCCGCAAGGCTTCGAGCTCCTCGGCAGTGAGCCGCGCCAGCGCCTGGCCGGCCCGGGCGCCGTTCCGGGCGGCGTTCTCGCCATGCCGCATCACCGCCGCGAAGGCGCGGTCGATGGCGCGGTCATAGGCATGCTCGAGCAGCGTCCGATCGGGCTCGGCGAGAGCTTCCGGCGGCGAGGAAGGGGCCGCGGCACCCGGGCCAGACGCAGCTCCGGTCGCCGCGACGAGGCGGCGGCGAGAGCGCGCCGAAGCGCCGGCGAAACTCGCCGGAATCGCATCACCGACCGGATCTGCCGCCGCTGCTTGGGCGTCGTGCTCGAGATGCCTGGTGCCAGCGGCACCGGTGAGCAGCATCGCTGCGAAGGGGGCGATCTGCGCAACGCAGCTCTCGCAGCCACGCAGCAGATGACGAGCCACCAACCTCGCCTGCCTCCGGCCCAGCTCGCCGCGGACCAAGCCCTCGAGCTCGGTCGCGGTCGGATGCTCGCTCATGGCTCCGCCCTCCTGACGACGACGAAGAGCTTACATCAGCGGCCGACAAGCCCCGAAACGATGGGACACCGCACATGCCGCTCCTCTCGCTCCGGCGACGCCCTCGCCGCGGCTCGCACTGGCAGAGCCGCCCATCAGCGCGTCGAGCATGCCTCACGCTTCGACCACCTGTCCGCATCGTTCCCCGAGCACACCTCGCGCGACGCCCGCATCACCACGGCCCGCCGGCCGCCCCGCGGGAAGCGATCCTCTTTCGACCGCGCGCGACGGGCGCTTGCGCGGCGAGCACGAAGACCCCATCGGCGCAGGCGGTAAGCGGCGGCATCCGTTGACCTTGGGTCGCGGCGCGAGCATCGGGGTGCTCGCGGCGCGCAACGCCGGGCCCTGGCCTGCGGCCAACCTTCCCGTGCCGCTCCGCCGCTCCTCGCGTGGACATGCGCCAACGACACCCAGCCGCGAGAACCCCGACTTGCCACTCCGGTTGAAGCTCGGCCTGAGCCCCCCACTACCGCATCCTTCGAGCCGAACGAGCTCCTCGTCTCCTCCCGGGCGTGGTGCTCACCACCCACCCACTCTGGAGAGAAGGCCACGCGCGCCTCTCCCGCCCAGCCGCTTCCCGCCGAGCCCCACCCGGGCAGCCTCCAGGGCGGCCCCGGAGTTTCCCGCACACACCTGGGTCGAAGAGCATTGGCCACCGAGACTCCTGCAATGAAGCTTGCGCCGCAGGCCTAAAATTTGGCACACTTTTGGCACACTCACCGGTAAGAGCCGGCCACAAATCACAGCTCACGACAACAAGCTCAGATATCGTAACCCACTGATGCGACAGTTGTTACGAGTTCTCAGGTGTTGCCAGGCATTGCATTTGCACACTCTGTAAATCTGCCGGGCAACGCCCTACGGAGGTTCGAATCCTCCCGCCTCCACCAAGTCGAATCAGCCGGGTGCCCGGTCGCCGCCCGGGACCGCCGCGGGCCTGAATCCCGCCGCGGGACCATCCGCACGGCGATGGCAGGGGCCGGCACCTCGCGCCGGCCCTCTTCAGGGTGGAGGCCCGGCCCCAGAGAGCGCGACCACGATCCTCTGCGAGCAGCTGACCAAGCGCTACCCCGCGTCGCCGCCGCGGCGCCGGGGGGCCGCGCCACCGCCGGCGCGTGGCCAGGAAGGAGTGCTGGCGGTCGACCGGCTCGACCTCGAGGTCGCGGCCGGGGAGTTCTTCGGCCTGCTGGGCCCCAACGGCGCCGGCAAGACCACCACCATCGGCATGCTCACGACGCGCGTGGTCCCCACCTCCGGGCGGGCGGTGGTGGCCGGCATCGACGTCGTGGCACAGCCGGCGGCGGCACGCTACCGGCTCGCCGCCGTCACCCAGACCAACACCCTCGACCGCGGCCTCACGGTCGCCGACAACCTGTATTTCCACGGCCGCTACTTCCGCCTCAGCCGGGCGGAGAGCCGCCGGCGGACCGCGGAGCTGCTGCGCCGCTTCGAGCTCGCCGACAAGGCCGATGCCAAGGTCGCGCAGCTGAGTGGCGGGCTGGCGCAGCGGGTGCTCGTCGCGCGCGCCCTGCTGCACCGCCCCGCGGCGCTCTTCCTCGACGAGCCGACCGCCGGACTCGATCCCCAGACGCGGGTACGCCTGTGGCAGGAGCTCGCCGAGCTCAACCGCGCCGGCCAGACGATCGTGCTCACCACCCACTACATCGAGGAAGCCGACCGCCTGTGCCAGCGCATCGCCATCCTCGATCACGGCCGCCTGCTGGGCATCAACACGCCGCAGGGTTTCAAGGACGAGGTGCACGCCGAACGGCTGCTGCGCCTCACCCTGGCCGCCGCCCCCGGCCCCGCCGTCTGCCGGGCGCTGGCCGCGGTGGCCGGCGTCCTGGACGTTCAGACCGAGGAGCGCACGGTCCGGGTGCTGGCCAGGGCCGACCCGGGCCTGGTCGTGACGGTCGTCGCCGCGGTCGGGCAGGCAGGCGGCGAGCTGCGCGATCTATCGGTCGCAGGGCCCAGCCTCGAAGACGTGTTCCTGAAGCTGACCGGCAAGGAGTACCGCGCGTGATCCCGGACGCCGCTCGCGCTCCCGCGGCCGCCTCGCCGCCGCCCCGCCTCGCCGCCGCCGAGATCTTCCAGACCGCTCGCGCCCTCGTCGGACGAGACCTCAAGGTGCTGATCCAGGACGGACCTGCCTACCTGCTGAGGGTGGTCTTGCAACCGGCTCTCTTCGCCTTCGTCTTTGCCTTCGTCTTCCCGCGCATCGGCCAGGGAATCGGCGGCGCCCGCAACACCGTCGCCTTCATCAGCATCCTCCTCCCCGGCCTGATGGCCAACACCCTCATGTTCCAGGGGGTGACCGCGGTGGCCCTGCCGCTGGTGACGGAGTTCTCCTACAGCAAGGAGATCGAAGACCGCGTGATGGCGCCGGTGCCGGTGCGCATGGTGGCGCTGTGCAAGGTGCTGAGCGGCGCGCTGCAGAGCATGGTCGCCTCCCTGCTGGACCTGCCGGCCGTGTGGCTGGCGTCCGGCTGCGTGGCGCGGGTCGACTGGAGCCATCCGCTGCGGCTGGCGACCATGCTGCCGCTCGGCGCGCTGGTGGGCGCGGCGCTCGGCCTCGCCATGGGCACGGTCATCCCGCCGCAGCGCATCAATTTCCTCTTCGCGCTGCTGCTGCTGCCGCTCACCCTGCTCGGCTGCGTCTACTACCCGTGGGCCGCGCTCACGGCCCTGCCCTGGCTGCGGATCGTCACCCTGCTCAACCCGGTGGTCTACATCAGCGAGGGCTTGCGTTCGGCGCTGTCTCCCCAGATCCCGCACATGCCGGTCGGGTGGATCTACGCCTTCCTCGGCGCCGCGCTGGCGGTGCTGCTGGCAGTGGGGCTGCGGTCCTTCGAGCGGCGCGTCCTGTCCTGAGACCGCAGCGCCGCGGCCGCTTGGACTCGGACTTTCCCGCCAGGGCCTCCCTCAGAGCAGCGCGAGGCGCGCCAGCGCCAGGGCCGGCGGGTCGGTCCAGAGCGCCGGGTCGAGGCCAACCTCCGCGAGCAGGGCGACGCCCCGATCGGCCTGCCGGCCGCGGAAGAGCAGCTCGAGCTCGACCCGCACCCGATCGGCCGCGACCTCCCGCAAGCCGGGCGTGGCAGCGGCCCTGCGGGCCAGCGCGAGGAGGTCGGGAACGGCCTGGCGGGCCAGCGCCACGGTGCCCGGCTCGGCGGTGAAGCCAGGCAGCTGGGCGATCAATCGCGCCAGGCGCAGCACGCGCCGGACGTCGCAGGCGAAGGCCGCGTCCGTGGTGGCCCGCAGCAGGCGCGCGGCGAGGTCCGCGAGACCGCCGCAAGGATCGACCAGGGCGCCACCCCGGACCGGCAGGGCGATCGAGTTGACGGTGAAGTCGCGGCGCGCGAGGTCCTCGTGCAGCGAGGCCGGAGAGCGGTCCCACAGGTCGACGATCGGCTCGCCGGCGCCGCCCACGAGCAGGCGGAACGCCGCGAAGTCCTGGCCACCGGGACCGAGCTGCACCAGGCGGCCGGGCAGCGCCACGGCGAGCCGCTCGGCGATCTGCCGTCCGCGCCCTGCGACGACAGCGTCGTAATCCTGCGTCGGCAGGCCGAGCACCCGGTCCCGTAGCACGCCGCCGACGAGGTGGCATTCGGTCTCGCCGCACGCCGCCGCCAGTCGCTCGACCGGCGGCTCCCGCGGGAGCGCTGCCAACACCGCCTCGGCAGCCGGCCCGGCCATTCCCGCATTGTATTGCAGTCAGCCGCGCTTCCTATGGCAACGCGGTGTCTCCCTGCGCAGCCTGGAAAGCACTGCACTATGTGTAAGCGGCAGTGGATACGTGAACCAGGTATCCCTGAATTCTTGGAAGCTCCATGAGCTCGCCCGCGCAAATCCTTTCGCAACTCTGCCGGCAGCTGCAGCGGAGCTGCCCCGGACTCGAGGAACCGATCACTCGCGAATCCTCGCTGACCCGCGATCTGCACGTCGATTCCACGCAGCTGACCGCCTTGCTGGCGTTCGCCCGCCGCGAGATCGCGGACGTCGACTTCGGCCCCTGGTACGCCGAAGCGTCCCGCCATGGCCGTGACACCGTCGGCAGCCTGGCGGCCTTCCTGCAGCGGGCGGTCGAGACCCTGAGCGCCGAAGCGGAGGTCGCCGAGCCATGAGCCTGCCGCTGCGAGAAACGGAGCGCAAGCAGCGCGATGCGAAGCGCGATGCGGAGCGCGATGCAGAGCGCGGCGCACCGGGAGAGCGGCCGGCAGCGCAGGGTATCGACTACCTCGCCCTCGCCCGCGAGCTGGCCGCCGACTTTGCCCAGCGCGCCGATCACTACGACCGCACCGGGGAGTTCGTGCACGAGAACATCGCGGCGCTGCTGCGCAGCGGGTATACGGCGATGACCGTGCCCACCGCTCATGGCGGCGGCGGGGCGAGCCTCGAGCAGCTCTGCCGCGCCCAGGAAGCGCTGGCGGCCGGCTGCGGCTCCACCGCCTGGGCGGTCAACATGCACGTCCACGGCGTGGCGCTGCTCAATCACCTGCAGGACGCCGACCTCGAGTGGGCCTACGAGGAGATCGTCGCTGGCCGGGGCTTCCTGGCCGGCGGCTTCAGCGAGCCCGGGGTGGGCGGCAACTGGTGGTACCCCACGTCGCGCGCCAGGCCGGTCGCGGGCGGCTACCTGCTCAACGGGCGCAAGAGCTTCTTCACCGGCTTTCCGGCGGCGACCATCCTCTTCCTCACCGGGGTGGAGAAGGACGAACGCGGCGTCGATCAATCCCTGGGCTTCCTGCTGCCTCGCCCCGAGTCCGGCATCCGCATCGAGCGGCCCTGGGAGGCCTGCGGCATGCGCGGCACGGGCAGTCATTCCCTGGTCGTCGAGGATCTCTTCATCCCCGCCCGCTATGCCGTCGGGCGTCGGGGTGAGATCCCCTTGCTCTTCATGCGCGGCGTGCACTGGGCGTGGTGCAGCTTCGCCGCCGTGTACGTCGGAATCGCCGCGGGCGCTCTCGAGCACGTCATCCAGGTCGTTCGCGAGCGCCGCCTCGCGGTGCTCCCCAAGCCGCTGGCGCATCTGCCTGGCGTGCAGTTCCGGGTCGCCGAGATGAAGGTCAAGCTCGAGGCCGCGCGTGCGGCCCTCTACCAGGCGGCGGTGCAGCCGGCGCAGCCGGAGAGCGCACCCCCCGACCCGATCGGCCACTACGTCGAGACCAGCCTGATGAAGCTCGCCACCTGCCGCCTGGCCCAGGAGATCGTCACCCTCGCCCTCGAGGTGATGGGGGGCTCCGGCTATACCACCGCCGATCCGGTCCAGCGCATGTACCGGGACGTCGCGGCGGGAGTCCTGCTCCCGCCGCCGGCCGACGTCGCCCTGGAATGGGGAGGCAAGCACGCCCTGGGCGTGCCGGTCCTGGGCGAGCCGCGCTGGGGCGAGTGAGGCGGAGCGGCCGCGGCCCGCCGGGAGAGCAACGCGAATGAGCGCCACCTCGGCAGCGGCCGTCTTCCCCCGGGACAGGATCTGGACGCGGTGGGCGAACCAGTGGCGCAGCTGGGCGACGCGCGCGGCGATCGCCGGCGGACGGTTCGAGGTCACCGAGGTCTATTCCATCCTGGCCGACCGCTACGGCAACCGTCCCCTGTTCCACCCCCAGGAGCCCCTGCAGTTCTCCGGCTTCGACGGCCCCGCCCTCACCGGCCGCGACCTGCAGCGGCTGGGCAACAAGATCGCCAACGCCCTGCGTGCTCATCCGGCGATCGAGCGCAATGCCCGCGTCGTCATCGCCAAGCGCAATCACCCCGACTACCTGCTCTACCTGCTCTCCACCATCGCCGCGGGCGGCATTCCGATCTCGGTCAACGCGGCTGCCGGGTGGGACTTCATTGCCGGGATCCAGCAGCGCACCGGCGCCGTCGCCGTCCTCACGGACCATGACACCCTGCTGCGTGATGCCGCGAGCCCGGACCTCGGCCGGCTGTTGGCCTCGGGGGTGGAGCTCCTGACCGTCCAGCGCGACCTCCAGGAAGTGCCCCGCCGCTGGCCGGCGGCGGCGAAGCTTCGCCACTTCTTCGCCGAGATCGAAGCAGCTCCCGTCACGCCTCCGCCACCCCGCCCCCTGGGCGACGACACGCCGGTGGCGATGTTCCACACCTCCGGGACGACCGGCGTTCCCAAGTGCTGTGTCTGGGACCGCCGCAACCTGACGCGGATCTGGAAGGCCATGATGTTGACCCTGCCGGCCGGCCCCGGTTCGCGCTGCCTGCTGACCTGCCCGTTCTCGCACGCGCTGTACTTCGCCTTGCAGCCCGGCCTGTTCTTCTGCGGCGTGCCGACCCATGGCATGTCGGACTTCGAGCCCGGCGAGTGCCTCTCGGCGATCGACCGGCTGCGCATCACCCATTACCTCGGCTTTCCCTACACCTACATGCGCATGGCGGCCGAAGACCTGGGCCGGTACTCGCTGGCGTCGATGCGCATCTGGAGCACCGGGGCCGACAAGGCGCATGCCGCGTTCATCGCCAAGATGATCCGCCGCGGTGGCCTGCGCTGGGGGCTCTCGCGGCGCCGCGGCTCGATCTTCCTCGACTCCTACGGCTCCACCGAGATCGGCGCCGGCGGCATCCTGCAGGCCTGGTTCCCCGGCTCCCGGCCGGAGCCCTGCGTCCAGGGCAAGCCTCTGCCCACCCAGTTCGACGTGCGCATCGTCGACGAGCGTTGGACCGATCTGCCGCGCGGCGAGGTGGGCCGCATCCTGGTCAAGAGCACGACCCACTTCGCGGGCTATTGGAACGACCACGACGCCTGGTCGCAGAACCGCATCGACGGCTGGTGGTGGGGAGGAGACGTCGGGCGCCTCGACGCGAAGGGGCGCCTGCATTTCCTCGACCGCGAGGTCGACGTGGTGCGCACCAGGCGCGGCAAGCTCTACACCCTGCCGGTCGAGGAAGAGCTGCTCGCCGACGATCGGATCATGGAAGCCGCCGTGTTCCAGCGCACCGCCGATCCCGGCGGCCAGACCGGCGACGCGGTGGCCTGGGTGGTCCCCAGGGGTTGGCTGCGCCGCGACGGCCCCGGCCCATCGCCGGAGGAGCTGGCAGCCCTGCGGCGCGACCTGCTGGCGCGGGCCAACCGCGGGTGCGCCGACGGCCCCGCCCTCGCCGCGGTCGAGACCGTGCCGCTGTCCGAGCTGCCCCTGGGGCTGACCGGGAAGGTGCTCAAGCGCCGCTTGCGGGCGCTGGCCGCCGGCCGCCCAGCGGCCGGGCTGGCGGCCAAGGCCGGGGAAGAACGGCCGGCCCGCGCCGCCACCGTCCGGGAGATCGCCTGAGCCATGAGCGGGCGCCGGCAACGCTGGTCGGAGCTCCGGGCGCGGGCCGTCGAGCTTGCCCGGACCTTCGAGCAGCGCGGCATCGCGAGCTACGAGGAGGGCGCCTTCGTCGCGGCCAACCTCGCCGACCTGAGGCAGGCGGGGATCACCGCCATGAACGTCCCGGAGGAGCTCGGCGGATGCGCCGCCACTCTCGCCGAGAACGTCGAGATCGTGAGGCTGCTGTCGAAGGGCTGCGGGTCGACCGGTTTCACCTTCAGCATCCACGCCATCCTGACGGGTGGCCTGCGCAATTTCGCCGAGGAGCCGCTGCGCACCCGGATCTTCACCGCGGTGGCGGACGGCGCCTTCGTCTGCGGGCCGTTCACCGACACCGGCTCGGGCGGCAACTTCCTCTTCCCCTCGACGGTCGCCCGGCGCACCGAGGAGGGCGGCTACGTGCTCGAGGGGGTGAAGCGCTTCTTCACCGGCTACGAGGCCTGCACCCACATGGTGATCACCGCGGCCCTCACCGACGAGCACCTGCAGCCGCCGTTCAACATGGTCGCCTTCTTCACCCCCAAGCCGGACGGCCTCGACGAGGCGATCGTCGCCCGCTGGAGCGGCTTCGCCCTGCCGATGACCGGCTCTCACTCGGTCGCCATCCGCGGCCTGCCGGTGAGCGCCGAGGAGTTGATCGCGCCGGAGGGTCTCACCCCGATGTTCGCGATGGCCCAGCAGCAATGGGGTCACTACTGCTTTGCCGCGGTGTTCCTCGCCCTGGCCGAGCGCGCCTACGAAGTGGCCATCGAGACCACCCGGGGCCGCTCCAACACCGCCGTCCGCTCCCCCCTGAGCTTGATGCCGGGCGTGCAGTTCGCGCTCGGCGAGATGCGCGCGCGGCTCGGCACGATGCGGGCGCTGCTCGCCGAGTACGTCACCCATCACGCCGAGCCCGGCGACGACCTGATGGGCTTCCTCGCCCGCACCTGCGTGCCCAAGTACTTCATCGCCAACGAGGCCCAGCACGTCGTCCGGTTGGCCTTCGACGTCATCGGCGGCACCGGCACGCTGGCCGGCCAGCGCATCGGTCAGATCTATCGCGACGTCCGCGCCGGCGCGCTCGTACCCTTCAACAACGATCTCTGCCGGGAGTTCATCGGCAAGACCGCCCTCGGCCTCGATCCCACCCAGGCGCCGCGATGGCTGTGATGGCCGTGATCGACCGCATCCACGCCGTCGATCCGGAGTCGACCCGGATCGACAACACCTGTTACGACGAGTTCGGGGACGGCTGGTGGGACACCCGCGGCCCGGTCGCCGGCCTGCACGAGATGAACCCGGTGCGCTGCGCCTACTGCGACGAGGTCTTCACCCGCGCGCTCGCACTCTCCGAGCGCAGCCGGTGCCGCGTCGTCGACATCGGCTGCGGCGGCGGCTTGCTGACCGAAGCCCTGGCGCGGCTGGGCTACCCCATCGTCGGCTTCGACGTCTCCGAGCCCTCGCTGGCGGCGGCGCGCCGCCACGCGGCCAAGGCGGGCATCGCCGTGGACTACCGGCAGGGCTCGGCGTACTCCCTCGACCTGCCGGCCGGCCAGGTCGACGCCGTGGTGATCTCGGACGTCCTCGAGCATCTCCACGACCTGCCGCGCGCCGCCGCCGAGATCGCCCGCGTGCTGCGGGCCGGGGGGGTGGTGGTCTTCGACACCATCAACCGCACGGCGAAGAGCTTCGTGGTGATGATCCTGCTCGCCCAGCGCTGGCTGCGCCTGGTGGCGCCCGACACCCACGACTGGCGCCTGTTCATCAAGCCCGAGGAGCTGCGGCAGGTGTTCGCCGGCGCCGGCCTGGAAGTGCGCGAGCTGCGGGGCTTCAGCCCCGCTCCGGCGCTGCCCAGGGCAGTTCTGAACGTCTGGAGGGAGAAGCGCGTGGGCGGCTTCCGGCTCTCGTCCGACCTGGCGGTGAGCTACCTCGGCCATGCCGCGCGCGTCGCCTGATCTCGCCATGAGCAGCCTGATTCGAGGGAGGCGCTGATGACCTGGGTCCAGTCTTCGAGCCGGCGCAGCATCGTCCTCGCGGCGGAGCTCGAGCGGGTGCGCGACTTCCTGCTGCGCCTCGTCGAATGCGGCCAGCTGATGCCGGGAGTGGTTGCTCTCGAGGAGATCCAGCCGGGAGTGCTCCATTACCGGTTGGAGGAGTTCTCCGACGGCGCCGTGCGCTTCACCCCGGACTACCAATCCAGGTTCGACGTCGCCGACTCCGGCAACATCCGGTGGGAGCCGCACGGCGAGCACAACTTCCGCTCGCGCGGCGTGTTCCACACCGAGCCGGGCGCGGTCGACGGCGAGTGCATCCTGGAGATCGCCACCGATGCGGAGGCCGACCTCGCTATCGATCCGATCCTCGTATCGCTGGTCGAGCCCTTCGCCCGACTGTCCACGGACCAGGTCACCCAGGGGTTCCTGCAACGGATCAAGGAGCGCCTGGAAAGCGGCGGCTGACGTCCGATGAGCGGCGACCTGCCCACCGTCCTGGCCGTGGGGAGCGCCTTCCCGCCGCTGGTCCTCACCCAGCAGGAGTTCTTCGAGCAGGTCTGCGCCCGGTTCTATCGCGACATCCCGGAGGCCGCGGCGCTGTTCGCCTCCACGCAGGTGCGCAAGCGCCATCTCGCCTGGGATCCGCGCCGGCGCTTCGACAACGGCTCGCCACTGACCGGCGAGCGGATTGCGCTCTGGGAGGAGGCGGCGCTCGACCTGGCGCGGCGCTCGACGGCGTCGCTGCTCGCGCCGGTCGACCGCTCCCGGATCGGCAGCTTCGTCATGGCGAGCTGCACCGGCTACTCCGGCCCCAACCCGAACCTGCTGCTCGCGCGGGAGCTGGGCCTCGGCGCGACCGTCCGTCACACCTTCATCGGCCACATGGGCTGCAACGCGGCCTTCAACGCCATCAAGGTGGCGCTCGACGGCCTGGCCGCACGCCCCGGCGAGTATGCGCTGGTCAACTGCACCGAGGCCTGCACGCTCCACATCCGGCCCGAGGCGTCGCGCGAGCAGGCGGTCATCCACGCGCTGTTCGGCGATGCCAGCGCCTCGCTGATGCTGGCGGCCGGGCCGGCGGGAAGCGGCGTCCAGATCCTCAACACCCACACCGAGATCGACTACGAGACCAGCCATGCCATGACCTGGCGGATCACCGACGACGGGTTCCGCATGACGCTCTCGGCCTACGTGCCGCTGATCCTCGCCGACCGCATCGCCGGCTTCGTGGAACGGCTGCTCGCTCCCGCGGGTCTCGACCGCGGGCAGATCGACCACTGGGGCATCCACCCCGGCGGCCCGAAGATCGTCGAGCTGATCGGCGAGCGGCTCGAGCTCTCGCCGGCGCAGCTGCGGCCGGCGCTCCATGTCCTGGGCGAGTACGGGAACTGCTCCTCTGCGACCATCCTGTTGATCCTCAAGGAGATCCTCGACACCGACCAGCCGCGGCAGGGCGCCTACGGCGTGCTCATGGCCTTCGGCCCGGGTCTGACCCTGGAAGGACTGCTGCTGCGGTTCTGACGACGATGACGCAGACTGCGCGCGATGCGGACCCGGGAGCGCTGCGTTTCGCCGGCGAGGTGAGCGATCTCCACGCGGCGATCCGGCGGCACTACGACGGACTGATCGATCTCTACGAAGAGCTGTGGGGGGAACACATCCACCACGGCTACTGGGAGCCCGGCGCGCCCCAGGCCGACCGGCACGCCGCGCAGGTGCGCATGGTCGACCGGCTGGCGGCCTTCGGCGGGGTGGCGCGCTCGAGCCGGGTGGCGGACCTGGGGTGCGGCATCGCGGCGACGGGGATTCACCTCGCCCGCACGCTCGATTGCCGGGTCGACGGGGTCACCTTGAGCGCCGCCCAGGTGCGCCGGGGCCGCGAGAAGGTGAGCCAGGCAGGGGTCTCGGGGAAGGTCGAGCTCTATCTCGCGGACGCGCTCCACACCCCGTTGCCGGAGCGCTTCTACGACGTCGTCTGGTCGCTCGAGAGCTGCGAGCTGATGCCGGACAAGCTGGCCTTCCTGCGCGAGGGTCATCGGCTGCTCAAGCCCGGCGGCGAGCTGGTGGTGGCGACCTGGTGCAGCCGCGACAGCTCCCCGACCGCCCAGGAGACGGCGCTCCTGCGCCGCATCTACCGCGACTTCGCGGCGGCCTACGTGCTGCCGCTCGCCACCTACCGCGAGCTCTGCGCCGAGGCCGGGTTCACCGAGATCGAGACCGCCGACTGGACCGCGCAGGCCCGCGCCACCTGGAACTTGAGCGCCGACATCGTCAAGCCGTTCGTGCGCAACGCTTCCTACATCTGGCGCCTGGTGCGGGAGAAGGGCGCAGACACCTTCCGCTTCCTCAACTCGGTGCCGTTGATGAAGAAGGCGTACGACCAGGGACTCATGCACTACGGCGTCTTCCGCGCCAGGCGTCCGTTCGCTTAGCGGCCGGTGGCCGCGGCCGAGGAGAGACTCACATGGCGAAGCCGGCGGTTCAACCCCAGGCGGTGGTCGCCGAGCTGTTGACCCAGCCTTGGATCGTCTCGACGCTGCGCGAGCTCGCCGCCCGCCAGCCCGGCTCCCTGAAGCGGGTGGAAGAGCTGCGGAGCCGCGACGTCAGCAGCCCGATCTTCTGGCCCTTCCACGCTCCGCCCATGCCGCTCTGCACGGTCGAGGCCTGGGGAGGAAGGATCCGCGACGTCGACGGCAACGAGTACGTGGACTGCCACATGGGCTGGGGAGCGCAAGCTCTCCACGGCCACAATCCGGAGCCGGTGGTGCGGGCGGTCCGCGAGGCGATGGGCAGGAGCACCGGCAACGGCTACTTCCACCCCGTCGAGCTCGAGCACGTCCGCCTCCTCGCCGAGCTCCTGCCGCATTGCGAGAAGCTCGCCTTCTTCAACTCGGGCACCGACGCGACCTACGCGGCCATTCGCCTGGCGCGCGCCTACACCGGGCGCCGCCTGGTCGCCAAGGTCGAGGGCGGCCTGCACGGCGTGCACGACCTCGCCGTCCACAACACGGCCTTCTGGTATCACGGCCACCCCATGGTCGAGTTCCCACCGGTGAGCGCCGCCGGGGTGGAGCGGGCGTCGCCGCTCGCGGGAGTGCCGGCGGCCGACGGCGCGAGCCTGCTGGTCCTACCGCACTGCGACGAGCGGGCCTACGAGCTGGTCGAGCGCCATCGGCACGAGCTGGCCTGCGTCATCGCGGAACCCGTCGCCTCGTCGTTCCCCTTCGAGGAGACGTCGATCCCGTTCGTGCGCGGTCTCGCCGAGAGCTGCCGCCGGGCGCGAGTGCCGTTCATCCTCGACGAGGTGCTCACCGGCTTCCGCAGCGGCATCCACGGCATGGCCGTCCGCCATGGCATCCCCGCCGACCTGATCACCTACGGCAAGGTGATCAGCGCCCTGGGATTGCCGCTCTCCGCGGTCGGCGGGCGCGCGGCCTTGCTGGACGCCGCTCAGACCAGCGGCATGGCGTTGGCCGACCTGGGCAACAAGACTTGCCTCCACACCAGCCATCTCGGCAACCACCTCGCGCTGGTCGCCTCCCACGCCTCCCTGAAGCTGCTGCAAGAGCAGGGAGAGGCCTATTACGAAGAGACCCGCGCCAAGGTCTCTGCGCTGCGCGAGCACGTGCGCGCGTTCGGCGCGGCGCAAGCGATCCCGGTCCGCCTGCTCGGCTTCGGCGACTTCATCGGCTGCTTCGCCTTCCTCGCCCCGGGCCCGCTCGACAACGTTCGGGACCTGGCGCGGGCGATCAATCCCATCGCGATGTACGTGCTCACCCTGCTGCTGCGCCGGCGCGGCGTCTTCACCTTCAGCATGCCGTTGCTGTTCACCGGCGGAGCGCACAGCCGGGAGGATCTGGACTTCGTCTACCACCAGCTGACCGACGCGCTCCTCGAGATGAAACGCCACGACTTCCCCTTCGTGCTGGCGGGCTGAGCCGGCCGTGGCCCCGCGCGCCATGATGGACGGACCGTCTGCTCGGACCGGCACCGTATCCCGGGCCGCCTTGCGTCCGGACCCCGGCCGGCATCCGGCGCGCGAGGCCGCGCCGCGCCGGCCGCGGCGGGCCCGTTGCGCACCGGTCGCGACCCTCAGGGACGCGCTCCTCGACCGCGCCGCCCGCGCTCCCGACGCGGCGGCGTTCTACCTCTTCGACCTCGAGGACAGGCTGGCCACTCTGACCTGCGGCGAGCTGCTGACCCTGGCCACGCGGGTGGCCGGGGGGCTCCGCGAACGGGATCTCGCGCCCGGAGATCGCGTCCTGCTCTGCTTCGACACCGCTGCCGAGCTGCTGGCGGCCTTTTTCGGCTGCGTCGTGGCCGGAGCGGTGCCGGCGCTGGTCGAACCTCCCAGCCTGCAGGGGCGGGCAGCGGGCTGGCGCGCCACCCTCGAGGAGCGCCGGCGGCTCCTCGGCGCCCGCGCCCTGCTGCTCGACGATCGTCTCAAGCCACAGGTGCCGGAGGATGGCGAGTGCCGCGGCCTGACCGTGCTCGGCCCGGCGGACTTCCCGCCGCGGGCGGACCCGCTGCCCGCGGCCGCCACCAACCCGCGCTCGCCGGCTTTCCTGCAGTTCACCTCCGGAACCACGAAGCAGGCCCGCGCCGTCATGGTCCACCACGGTCCGCTGTTCAGCAATGCCCGGTCGATCGCGGAGGTCTCGGCGTGGAGCGAAGACGATCTCGTCGTGAGCTGGCTGCCGCTCCATCACGACATGGGCCTGGCCGGGCTGACCATCGCCCCCTTCCTGCACGGCCTGCCGGTCGCCTTGCTCCCTCCCCTGGCTTTCATCCTGCGGCCGAGCCGCTGGCTCTGGGCCCTGCACTACTTCCGCGGCACCGTGTCGGGAGGCCCCAACTTCGCCTACCACCTGCTGGCGACGAGGACCACTCCGGCGGAGCTCGCCGGATTGGATCTGCGGTCCTGGCGGCTCGCCTACAACGGCGCCGAGATGATCCAGCCGGCAACGCTGCGGCGGTTCCAGGAGCGGTTCGGCCCGCACGGCTTCGGCGCCGGGTGCATGGTGCCCGTCTACGGGATGTCTGAGATGGTCGTGGCGGCCACCTTCCCGGTCCATGGGGTGCGGCCACGGCTCGACACCATCGACCGCGAGATCCTGGCCGCCGAGGGCAGGGCCGTGCCGGTGGCCGAGACCTCGCCGCGGGCGCTGACGCTGGTCGGCGTCGGACCGCCGCTGCCCGGACACGAGATCGCGATCGTCGACGCGGCCGGCAGTGCGCTGCCGGAGCGCCACCAGGGGCAGGTGCGCCTGCGCGGTCCGTCGGTGACCGCCGGCTATTTCGACGCGCCGGAGAGCACCGCTCGAGTCTTCGGCGGCGGCTGGCTCGCGACCGGCGACCTCGGCTACCTCGCGGATGGCGAGCTCTTCGTCTGCGGCCGCGAGAAGGACCTGATCATCCGAGCCGGCTGCAACTACCACCCGCACTCCTTCGAGGCGGCGGCGGCCAGCGTCCCCGGCGTGCGCGCGGGCGGGGTGGCGGCTTTCGGCGCGGCGGATGGCGCGACCGGCAGCGAGGAGGTGGTGATCGTCTTCGAGACCGACCTGGCCGGCGATGAGGGCCGGCGGCAGCTCTGCCGCCAGGTCGAGGCGGCGGTGTTCGACCAGCTGGCGATCCGCCCCGCGCGCGTCATTCCCGTGCCGCCTCGGACCCTGCCGAAGACCAGCAGCGGCAAGCTGGCGCGCGCCGCCGTCCGCCGATGCTACCAGGGCGGCGCCCTCGATCCGCCCCCGGGTGAGCCGTGATGGCGAGCGGTTGGCAGGCTCCCGGCCCGGGACAGTGGCGCTCGAGCGACGCGCTGGTCGGCGGCGCCGTCACCCCCTACCTGCGCGAGATCTTCGTCGCCGGCCTCGATGCCGGCTCCGCCACGGCGTTCCGCCGCTACGGTCTGCCCATCGCCGGCTTCGACTTCGCGGTGGTCGCCGGGCGCGTCTTCCGCCGGGTGAGGCCGGTGGTGCGGCCGGTCGGACCCGCCTTCCTGGCGCGCGTGAAGCCGCTGGTCCAGGCGCTGTTCTGGCTTCACCCCGAGCTGCGGCACCGCCGGCGCCGCGCGGCCGCGGCCCTGGCGCACCAGGAGTGGCGCCAGGAGGTCGTGCGGTGGCGGGGTGAGCTGGCTGCCGACTTCCGCCGCGCCAGCCGTCGCCTGCAAGCGGAGGACCCGCGGTCGCTGGACGACACGGCGCTCGCCGATCACGTGCAACGCGCGACGGCACTGCTGCGGCGCGGCACCGAGATCCACTTCCAGCAGGGCATTGCCTGGTCCTATCCCGTGGGCGACTGGCTGCTGCGGACCCGCGCCTGGACCGGGGCGAGCCCGGCGGAGGCCCTGGCGGTGCTGCAGGGGGCCTCGCCGGCGAGCGCGGGCCCGCTCGAACCTCTCCGCCGGCTGGCCGCTGCCGTCGCCGAGGTACCCGCCGCGCTGGCGGCGCTGCGCGGCCCTGCCGCGGGGCGGCTGGCTGCCCTGCGCTCGTCCTCGCCGCGGGTGGCCCGGCACCTGGATGCTTACCTCGGCGAGTACGGCGAGCGCCTGGTCACCGGCTACGATCTCACGGACCGGACGCTCGGCGAGCTGCCCCACGTCCTCGCCCGCTCCATCTCCCACCATCTGGAGCCCGAGCAGGCGGCCGCCTGCCACCGGGCCAACGGCTCGCACCTGGCAACGCGCCTGCGCGATCGCGTGCCGGCTGCCTGTCACGCGGCCTACGATGGGGCTTTCGCGGAGGCCGCGCTCGCCTACGGTTTCCGCGAAGAGGAGGTCGGCGACACGTATCTCTGGCCGGCAGGCCTGCTGCGCCGCGCCCTCCTGGCCGCCGGGGAACGGGGAGTGGCCCGTGGAACGCTCGCCGCAGCCGAGCACATCCTCGAGATCGAGCCGGCGGAGATCGCCGGCTTCCTGCTCCCGGAGAGCCGCGGCCCGCGGCCGGCCACGCCATGGGCGGAGACGCTGGCGGCGCGGGCCGCGGAGCGCCGGCGCCTGAGCGGCCTGGCGGTCCCGTCCCTGCTCGGCGAGCCCGAGCCCGAGATCCACCTGGCGTCGCTGCCCCCCGCCTGTGCCTCGTTGGCGGCGGGAGTGCTGTTCTACCTCTCGCTGACCGACCTCGATGGTGCCCGGCCGCGGCGCACCGGCACGGTCCTGCACGGCCAGGGGGTGGGCGGCGGCAGCTACCAGGGGCGGGCGCGGCTGGCCTTGACACCCGCCGACTTCGACGACGTCGAACCCGGCGACGTCCTGGTGGCGCGGACGACCTCCCCGGCCTACAACGTGCTCCTCCCCATCCTCGGCGCGGTGGTGACGGACCGCGGCGGCCTGCTGTGCCACACCGCCATCGTGGCACGCGAGCTCGGCATTCCCGCGGTGGTCGGCACCGGCGACGCGACCGAACGGATCCAGGACGGAGCGCGCTTGTCCGTGGACGGCGATCGCGGTCTCGTCGAGATCCTGAGCACCGGGGGCGGAGCGCCATGATCGACTGGCTGGGCAGCGCGGCGGCGGCCCCCTCCTCGATCGGCGGCAAGGCTTGGACGTTGGGCCGCCTGCTGCGGGCAGGGCTCCCGGTTCCCGGCGGCTTCGTGGTCACCGCCGACGGGATGGAACGGCGCGGCTCGCCGGCCTTCCTCGCTGCCCTCGGCGAGGCCTGGGAGAGCCTGGGGGCGTCCGCCGCCGCGGTCCGCTCGTCGGCGATCGACGAGGACGGTCCCGGCGCCTCGTTCGCCGGCATTCATCGGACGAGCCTCAACGTCCGCTCCGCCGCCGCCGCGTCGGCGGCCCTCGCCGGCGTCTTCGACTCGGCTCGGGCAGCCGCCGCCCACCGCTACCGCGAGCGGCTGGGGATCTCGAGCGCGCCACGAATCGCGGCCCTGGTCCAGGTCTTCGTGGACGCGGCAGTGGCCGGAGTGGCCTTCACCCGCCACCCCCGGACCGGGGCGAACGAGGTGGTCGTCGAAGCTGCCTGGGGCCTGGGAGAGGCGGTGGTCGCCGGCATGGTGAATCCGGACCGGTATGTCCTCTCCCACTCCGGCCGTATCCTGGCGGCGATCGTCGGCGAGAAAGACCTCGCCATCGTGGCCGATCGAACCGGCACGCGGCAGGTCGAGGTGGCGCCGGAGCGCCGGACGGTGCCTTGCCTCGGCGTCGACGACCTGGCCGCGGTCTGCGCCCTGGCCATGCGGTGCGAGGAGATCCTCGCGGCTCCCCAGGACGTCGAGTGGGCCCTGGCCGGGGCACGCCTCGTCCTCCTCCAGAGCCGGCCGATCGCCATCACGGGCCGGGGACCGGGGGCGGCCGTGCCGGCTCGGCAGGAGCTCGCGTGGACTCGACGATCATGACCGAGTCACCGCGGCCGGCGAGCGGCAGGATCGCGGTGGTCCTGCTGTCCGGAGGGATCGATGCAATGGCCCTCGCCTACTGGGTCGCTCGCGAGGTCCGCGCCAGCCAGGCCTTCGGCTTCTTCTTCGACCTGGGTCTCGCGAGCAGCGCCAGGCAACAGGAGGTGGTCCGGGAGACCTGTCACGCCCTGGGTTGGAGCTTCGTCGCCGCCGATCTTGCCTGGTGGCGCCAGCTCATCGCCGCCACCCTGCCCGAGGCGGAGCGCACCCCGGAGAACCTCGCGGCGATCTTCCGCCGGCGCCAGGGCGCCACCGTGGGGATGGTGGCTTCCGGCATCCTCATCGGCGCCACCTTCACCGAGCTGGCAGGGGGCTCGGACCTCTTCCATGCCCTCAACCGGGAGGACGTCGCCCGCTACCCGCACGCCCGAGAGGTGTTCGCGGCGATCGCCGGCATCCTCTCCTTGCGCGACCCCCGGCAACCCTTCCGGGTGCACACTCCCTGGCTCGACCGGACCGGTGACGAGGTACTGGCGGAGGCGATCCGCCTCGGCGCCCCGGTCGCCAACACCTGGAGCTGTCCGCTCGACGGCCGCCTCCACTGCGGCGCCTGCAGCGCCTGCCAGGGAAGGAAGGAGCGGTTCCGGCGCTTGCAGGAGCGCCACCCCGACTGCCATGACCCGACTCTCTATGCGGCGTGACGTGACGCGTTGCCGCCGCGGACGTTCCCTGCTTCCCGTGCGCGCCGGCGCCGTCGTCGACGGGCGCGAAGCCAGGGGCTGGCATTCCATCCGGAGTCCGCCGCCGCGGTTCGGGAGCCAGTGGACCCGAGCCCCGGCCGCCGCTCGCGCGCTACCACGCCGAGCCTCGGACGGGAGACTCGACAAGACAACGACAGCAACGACAGATAGGAGGACCGTCATGAAATTCATCGTCATCGGAACCGTTCGTCCGAACGCCACTCCGGAAGTCGTCGCCAGCGCCCTCAAGGCCTACACGGCCTGGAAGCCCCACAAGGACTTGCACCTGCACTCCGCCCTGTCCGCGGTCGATCACAACCGGGTCTTCATGGTGGCCGAGACCACGAACCCGGAGGCGATCTACGAGTCGACCGTCACGTTCTCGGCGTGCTTGAGCTTCGAGGTGGTTCCGGTCCAGGACTCGCAGGTCGCAGCGCCGGCGGCTCTCCGGCTGCTCCAGGCCTGACCTGCTCCGGGCCCGCTCGCGCCACCTCTCGCGGGCCGCCCGCGCGCCTCGGCGCGACCGACCTCACTCCTCCCGCAGCGTCACCACCGGCTCGACCCGCATCGCTCGCCGCGCCGGCAGGTACGCGGCGACCACCGACGCCGAAACCAGCACCACCGGGATCGCCAGGTAGGTCACGGGGTCGGCCGCGCCGATGCCGTCATCTCTCTACGCACGAGGCGGCGGGCGTTGCCACAGGCCACCACCGCCACTGTGCAGCGCACGTTCGATGAGCGGGAATGGAAGCGCACCGTGTTGGAGGATCTGTTCGTGGGCTTCGCGAAGCGAGGGAGCGCCGGCATCGCGGGTTTTCTCGACGAGTCTATCGATGAGCAGCTTGCCGACCATATAACTCATGGGCTGCGTCGGTGCGCCGCAAGAATACATGATTTCCGCGGCGGCGCTCCTTTCATCGAGGATGTGTTTCTCCACGAGCAAGCGGGTGGCTTCGTCGCGTGTCATGCCACGACAGTGGAGTCCGACATCAATGAGGATTCGCACTGCGCGCCAGAGCTGGTCGCGGAGTTGCGCGACATTGAGGAGTGGGCCGTCTGGCTCGTCGTGCTTGAACCCGGTTCGTCGCATGAGGTCTTCCGAGTAGAGCGCCCATCCTTCGAAGAAGACGGTCGCACCGAAAATGTGTCGCAGCGGGCGACGTACGCGCGCGGCGTATGAGAACTGGAGATGATGGCCGGGAAACGCTTCGTGCACGCACGCGGTTACGATACGTCCGGGGCTGTGCTGGCATAGCATTGCTTCGAGTTCCTCGCTCGGCAGTTTTTCCGACGGCGGCGTGACCCAGTATTCCGCGCGCCCGGACGTCGCGAAGGCCGGCGCAGAAATGTAGGCGGCGAACGGCAGGTTCGCGCGCGCGAACGAAGGTGTGGCGCGGACGACGAGAGGGGCGGCGGGTGCAAGGTTGATGAGATCGCGTTCGGCGACGAATCGGCGTGCCTGGTGAAGCACTTGCTCGTATTCCTCGAGGAGCGCGTGATGCGGCGGATGTTTCTTTCCGAGGTCGTCGATCGCTTCCCACCAGCGCCCATGACCGAGCGCGCGTTGTGAAGCTTCTTCGAGCGCGGCTTCGATCCCATGCACAAGCTCGAGACCGATCGCGTGGAGCTCTGAGGCGTCCTGTGGAATGAGATGGACATCGCGTAGGAGAGCATTGAACGCCATTTCGCCGACTGCGAAATCGTCACTGGCGTTGCTGATCAGACGGGCGACGAACGCACTGTAGGTTTCGAGGGCAGCGATGGCCTCGATGCCTGCCGCTTCCGCCTCGCGCCGTACGGCACTTGTTGCGGTCGTGTCGAGATAACTCTTCAGTTCCTCCTGGCAGAATTGCACTGCGCCCGCAGAATCGCCAATCGCGTTTTCGACTAGGAAGCGGAGCGGCTGCCGGAGCTGGGCCTGGCCGGCGCGGAGGAAAGCCGGGATCGCGCGCAAGCGCGAGCCAAGGGCTTCGACTTTCACTGATTCAGGCAGGTCGAAGCGGATTAGGAGTGAGTAGATCCCGCCGACGGCGGCGTCAAGATACCAGCAGGGGTTCCGTTCCTGCGGGAGCAGCGTCGTTTCCAGCAGTTCGATACCGCGCAGCCCGATAGCGGCGAGCTCGGCATCAATGCGATCGTCCTGCGTCCATGTCGTGTCAATGGCGTGGGTCAGGCGCCCGGTGCTCTCGCGGATTCCTGCAAGCAGGTGCGCGCGTTCGGCAGGATCGGCCGGCGGAAGCAGGCCGTCGTGCGCCCCGGGGATGCCGAGTTGGGTGCCGAGAATCGGATTGCGCCGGAGCAGGGCCGCAACGAGAGCATCCTGGCGTTCCTGAAATGGGATGGATGCTGCGCGGCGGTCCAGTTGCGCGGCGAGCGCAGCGAGTTCGGGTGCACGCCGGTGGTACGCCATCTCGTGGACGAGGCGGCTGGCATTGCTGTGTGCTTCGCGTGCGCGGGTGACGTCGCCGCGAGCGCGTTCGAGATGCGCGAACTGTAGCAACGCATCGGCTTCGAACAGCCGCAGATGCCCACGGATGGCGCTCGCGTAGGCTTCATCGAGAAAGTTGCCGGCCGTCTCGAATCTCCCGGCAAGACGGTGGAGTTCCCCAGCGGCGAGTTGGCAGCGAATAATGCATTCCAGATGCTGAGACTTCTTCGCACGTGTGTAGGCGCGTTCGATGATCTCGAACGCGGTGTGGAAGTCGGGCGCCGAGGTCTTACCCTGTTCCGCGGCGAGGCTCCGCGCGGTGGCTAGGTTGCCTAGTGCTACGGCGTAGTCCTTCCCGAGTGCCTCGTCCACAGGAATTGTTTTCCGAGCGCGTTCGCGGACTTCGCCGAGCCGGCCCAAGCTCAGGAGCAGATCGCAGTAATGGTAGCCGCGCAGCTGGTGAAGGTACGGCATCGTTGGGGCTGCTTCTCTATAAGTTGTTTCGGCTAAGCGAAACTGTTGCTCCGCCTCGGCGGTCTTGGCAAGTTGGTGGAGAACATCGGCGAGAGTGGCGATGTTGGTCGAGAGTGTGACTGTCGCTTCGAGTTTTCTTTCTTCCTCGGCGGCGGCTTCGATAGCGGCACGCGAGAGGGCGATGCTGTTCTCGGCGGCGGCCTTGGCACCGGCAAGGTCACCGTAAAGGGTGAGCAGTTCGCTGAGGTTTCCCGCGGCATCACAGGCGTCCCATGTGTTTCCCAATTCCTGGTGCAAGCGGACCGCTTCGCGGTAGAGCGGAATGGCGTCGTCGAGACGGCCGAGGCCGCGCAGGTCGAAGGCGCTTTCGCTTGAGACGCGAGCGGCGGTCAGTTTGCTAATGCCAGAGACGAGGTGTTCCCAATCGCCTTCGAAAAAGTGAGAAAGCGCAACGAGGTCGGTGCCGTAGGCGTTGAGCATGATGGCGCTGAAGCCCTTCTGCTCACGGCGAATGCGGTGCCAATAGACCTCGTCCCAGACTTCTTGATGTCGGTTCGCGCGGCAGCCGTGAGCGACTGCTTGGAAGAGTGGCAGCATCTCGACGAGGGAATCGGGCTGATCGGGTGCTTTGCAGCGGTAATATTCAAAGAGCCGGTTGTGGGCTTCTTTCCATGCGGCGGCACGCGGGGAGCTGACTTCGGGGACGAAGTATTCGCGAACCATGGCGTGCGCTTCGAGCACCGTGTCGGGCCGACCTGGCAGCACTCCACCGATGAGCCGAAGTTTGCGGAGCTTGGCGACCACGGCATTCCACTGCGGACGCGCAAGACCGGAGATGCGGTCGGTGAGCGCCGGAATGACAGGCTTGGCGCGGACGGCGTCAAGTGCGTCGAGCGGTGCCGGACGGTCGAAGAGCGCGAGCAGGCGGAGGATTTCAACTTCTGGGCCTTCGCCGAGCCACTGTTCGTAGGAGCCCATGACGCGGCGCACGGTGTTGGTTTCAGAGCCGTGCAGCTCACGTCGGCGGGTTACGTCGCCGTTATAGCTGTTGGCGAGGTAAGTGCCAAGCAGGGTGATGGAGAGGGCGTGGCCGCGATACTCGCCCACGGCTTCGCGCAGTCCTTCATCACTGCCGTAGACGCCGAGCTCGCGGAGGAGTGCTGCTCCCGATTCCGGCGAGAGGTCGGTAAGCTCGCCTTGTTCAACGGTGGAGCCTACGAAGCTTTCGAGCTCGACGACCCGTTGTCGCGAAGTGACCACGCACATGCCGGAATTCTGTGCGGCGAGCGCGCCGAGCAAAGTCTTGAGCGCAGGGTCGCGCAGTTCGCCGTCTTGAACGCCGGGCGGGTGTTGCACGGCCTCGATGCTGTCGAGAATCAAGAGTGTGCGCTGGAGCCGGAGGCGGTCGGCGAGCCGGCGCCCCTTGTCCGCCGGATGCGCGGGAATATTGGTTTCGCCGAACCAGTGGAGGGCGCTGTTGGCGAAGACTTCCGCCGAGGCCTCGCGCTGGTCTTGGCCCTGGCTTTGAAAAGACCACGCGAAGACATCGCGCGCACCGCACCATTCCTGGGTCGCTAGCCGCGCGACCCAGTGCCTGAGCAGCGCGGTCTTGCCTTGTCCGCCGACGCCGACGATGCAGAGCACCTTCGTCTTGCCAAGCTCCCACGCAGCCTGGAGCCGGCGCAATTCTTCGTCACGCCCGAGCAGTTTTCCGGGACCGCTTGGGAGTTGCTCAATGCCGTAAATCCTCACCCCAGGTGAAATCCGGACCGGGTCATCCGGGAGTATGATTTCCGCCATCGCTTGCGGCACGAGCTTGAGCAACTCCTCGAGGTTGCTGAAGAACGCAACTCTGTGCCCACGCTGCTCCATCAACTCGGCGCGTAGTCTGGCTATGGGAATTCCAGCTTCGCCCTTGTCCGTGAGTTTCATCGGCCAGGACCCCACGTCGTCTGGCACGAGGAAAATGACCCGCGGGAGCTGGCATTCACACGCCTTCCGATATTCCATTTCTGTGACAGATCGATCATAGCCTGGCGGGGTCGAACCGTAGCGAAAGGCGAACAGTCCAACGTAAACTTGTGACGCGGCGACATCGGCGAGGCATTTTTCAACTGGACCACCTGGGCCCGCGGTGTAACCTTCCATGCTGACGACCTGATGCCGGAGCCGCGTCAATTGTTCGACAACCGCAGCGCGGAAATCCCGCAGGTCCTCTGATGTCGATGAAACGTAGGTCCGCATAGAAAACATGAGCTCGTGCGTTTAGGCTGTTGGGCGGAGTGGTAAGGTCGTTGCGAGCAATGTCCTTCCTCCAGCAAGACGTCACGATACGGCCGTCACGGCTGATCTGTCAAGAAGAGTTATCGACATATCGATATGGCGCTGCGCGACGATGCGAGAACAATCGTGGCAGCTGGTGACCGGCTCATCGCGAAGCCGACGCCCAAGGAGCGCTTCCACATCCTCGGCGCGAGCTCGGCCGAAATGCAGTGGGACCGGCTCGAGGCCGGCGACGATTTCGTCCCCGCGAAGCACTTCTACGTCCAGAACCGCACCTGCCCACCGCGCTTCGACCCGGCGACCTGGACCTGCCCGCGCCGCCTCCCGCGGGCGCCGATCCGGTATGATCGCGCGCGGTCAAGAGTCGGGCGGCAAGACGGTCGGACGGTCGCGGAGGTGGCGCTTGAGATTCCGGACGCTCCCCATCTTCCTGGGCTTCTTCGTCATGGGCTTCGTGGACGCCGTCGGGACGCTGGTGGGGTTCGCGGAGAAGCAGTTCCACCTGACGGGCGCCCAGGCGGGGCTGCTGCCGTTCTTCGGCTTCATCGCCTTCGCGCTGTTCTCGGTGCCGGCGGGAGTGCTGGCCGATCGCCGGGGCAAGAAGTTCCTGATGGTCGCGTCGCTCGCCGTCGTGCTCGCCGGCCAGGCGATCCCCAGCGTGTCGGTCGGGCGCTACGGGCTGCTGCTCGGCGCCATCTTCCTGATCGGGGTCGGCATGGCGGCGCTGCAGGTGGCGGGCAATCCGATCATGCGCGACGTCAGCGCGCCGGGGCGCTACGCCCGCAACCTCACCTTCGCCCAGTTCATCAAGAGCCTGGGCTCGATCTCCGGGCCCTACCTGGCGCCGGAGCTGATCGCCCTGGGCTTCGCCTGGCACCGCGTCTTCCCGGTCTTCGCCGCGGTGACCCTGGTCACGCTCCTCCTGGTGGCGGCCCTGCCGGTCGCCACCGGCGAGGATGCCCGCGACGACGCCCGCGGCGGCGTCCGCGGCGGCGACGCCCCGGCCAGCATCGGCAGCAGCTTCGCCCTGCTCGCGGAGCCGCCCGTGGCGCTCGCCGTGCTCGGCATCTTCCTCTACGTCGGCGCCGAGGTCGGGCTCAACTCCTGGCTCGCCAGCCTGCTGGCCGGCAGCTTCGGCATGGATCTCGCCTCGTCGGCGACCCGCCTCGGGCCCGGCCTCTTCTTCATCGCCCTCGCCGCCGGACGCCTCCTGGGCTCGGGAGTGCTGAGCTTCATGGGCGCCCGGCGCTTCTTCCTGGTCTCGGCGCTGCTGGGCCTCGGCGGGCTCGCGCTCCTGCTGCTCGGCTCGCGGCCGCTGGCGCTCGCCGGTATCGCCTGCTGCGGCCTCGGCTTCGCCAACGTCTGGCCGCTGGTCTTCTCGCTCACCGTCGAGAGCCGCCCCGAGCGAAGCGGCGCGCTCTCCGGCTTGATGTGCATGGCGATCGCCGGCGGCGCGTTGATGCCGCCGCTGATGGGGCTGGTCGCCGACCGCGCCGGCGTGCGGCTGGCGTTCCTGGTGCCGCTCGCCGCCTTCGTCTACCTGTCGCTGCTCGCGCTCGGCGGCCTGCGCACCGCCGCGGACCCGCCGCCTCCGGGGCTGGCGCCGGCCGCACCGCGGTCGCCGCGCCTGCCGGCGCCGGCCGCGGCGTCCGCTCGCGGGCAGGGCCCCGGCCAGGGTCCGGGCTGAGGGACCGCCCGCCATGGCGCATCCCCTCTCCCGCTTCGCGCAGGACCCCCGCACCGTCCTGACGCTCGACGCCGGCGGCACCAATCTCACCTTCTCGGCGATCGCCGGCAACCGCCAGGTCGCGGACCCCATCACCCTGCCCGCCTGCGGCGACGACCTCGGCGCCTGCCTGGGCCAGATCGTCGAGGGCTTCTCGCGCGTCTGGCAAGCCACCGGCGGCGGCGCGGCGGCGCTGTCGTTCGCCTTCCCCGGACCCGCCGACTACCCGGCGGGGATCATCGGCGACCTGCCGAACCTCCCCGGCTTCCGCGGCGGTGTGCCGCTCGGGCCGATGCTCGAGGAGCGCTTCGGCGTGCCGGTCTTCATCAACAACGACGGCGACCTGTTCACCTACGGCGAAGCGCTGTCCGGCCTGCTGCCGGAGGTCAACCAGGCGCTGGCGGCGGCCGGCAGCCCGAAGCGCTTCCGCAACCTCCTCGGCGTCACCCTGGGCACCGGCTTCGGCGGCGGCATCGTGCGCGACGGCGAGCTCCACGTCGGCGACAACAGCGCCGCCGGCGAGATCTGGCTGATGCGCAACAAGCTCGACGGCGACTGCTTCGCCGAGGAAGGCGCCAGCGTCCGCGCCGTGCGCCGCACCTACGCCCGGGCGGCCGGCCTGCCGCTCGCCGCCGCCCCCGAGCCGCGGGAGATCGATGCCATCGCCCGCGGCCGGGCGCCGGGCGACGCGGCGGCCGCGCGCGATGCCTTCCGCCGCTTGGGCGAAGTGGCCGGCGACGCCATCGCCAACGCCCTCACCCTGATCGACGGCCTGGTCGTGGTCGGCGGCGGACTGGCCGCCGCGGCGCCGCACTTCCTGCCGGCGCTGGTCGGCCAGCTGAACGGCCGCCTGCGGAGCCTGGCCGGCGGCGACGTGCCGCGCCTGGAGCTGGCGGCCTGGAACCTCGAGGAGGAGGCCGGCCGCCGCGCCTTCCTGACCGCCAGCCCGCGGACCATCGCCGTCCCCGGGTCCGCCCGCAGCGTCGTCTACGATCCGCACAAGCGCACCGGCGTCGGCCTCTCGCGCCTCGGCACCAGCCACGCCGTCGCCCTCGGCGCCTACGCCTTCGCCCTCGGCGCGCTGGACGCGGCGGCGGCCGGCATCCCGAGCGTCAGGGCGTAGCCGCGGCCGTGAGCAACGCACTTCGCGCGGCTTCGGATCCGGCCCATTGCAACGAGACTGGGCTTTGTAGCACAATACGCTCTCCGAAAAGACAGGCTCCGCGGCCGAGGTGACCGGTCATGGCAACAGCGCCCGAGAACGCCCAGGGAACGTGCTTCGTCGTCATGGGTTTCGGCAAGAAGACGGACTTCGAGACCGGCCGCGTGCTCGACCTCGACATGTCGTACAGGAACATGATCAAGCCAGCCGTCGAGGCTGCCGGGCTGAGATGCATTCGCGCCGATGAGATCGTCCACTCCGGCCTGATCGATGTGCCGATGTACGAGCAGCTCCTGAATGCGGACGTCGTGGTCGCCGACCTCTCGACCTCCAACAAGAATGCTTTCTACGAGCTCGGCGTGCGTCACGCCCTCCGCCCGTTCACCACCGTCGTCATCGCCGAGGATGGCATCAAGACGTTCCCATTCGACGTGAACCACGTGGCGGTCCGGCAGTACCATCACCTGGGCGAGGACATCGGCTTCGGCGAGGCGATGCGGTTCCGCCAGCTCCTCACCGACGCGATCGTCGAGATCAGGAAGAAAAATCCCCGCGAGAAAGACAGCCCCGTCTACACGTTCCTGAACGGTCTCGAGCCGCCGGCCCTGGCCGCCACGATCCAGGCCGCAGTGCAGGCAGCTGCCGGCGAGACAGGCGCGAAGCGCGGCAGCGAGCCGGATTCCGCGCCGCAGGCGAACGACCAGTCGCACAGCCTGTTGATGCAGCAGGTGGACGAGGCGCAGAATCGGAACGATTTCGCGGCGGCGAAGATCCTGCTCGCGGTCATTCGCGGCATGATGAAGGCTCAGGCTCCCGGCCGGCCCGAGGACCCGTACATCATCCAGCGCCTCGCACTGCTCACCTACAAGAGCAAGCTTCCCACCGAAGTCGCGGCACTCGAGGAGGCGCGCGGCCTGCTCGCCGCTCTCGATCCGGCGACGTCCAACGACACCGAGACGCTGGGCCTCTGGGGCGCGGTGCACAAGCGGCTCTGGACCCTGACGAAGGACATGGGACAGCTCGACGAGGCGATCCGCGGCTACGAGAGAGGCTTCTACCTGCGCAACGATTATTACAACGGGATCAACTTCGCTTACCTGCTCAACGTTCGGGCCGCGGAAGGAGCCGATCCGGCGGAGGCCATCGCCGATTTCGTCCAGGCGCGCCGCGTGCGCAAAGAGGTCCTCGCCATCTGCGAGCAGTGGCTCCAGGACAATCCCATCCCGGATGCACGGACCGCCGGCCCGGAGGCAGTGAAGCAGGCGCAGGGAACTCGGTACTGGGTCCTGGCCACGATCGGCGAGGCCTACCTCGGCCTCGGCGAAGGAGCCAGGGGCCAAGAACGATTGGAGGCGGCGTACGCCGCGGCGCCAGCCCCATGGATGGCCGACTCGACGCGGCAGCAGATTGCGAACCTCGAGCTGCTGCTGGGCAAGTCTCCCCTGAAGTACATCAGGGCCGACCTGCCGCAGGGCTGATCGCAGGACACCACCAGCTGGCCGGACCCGCTACTTGACAGCCCACCGCCGGCCCGCTACCATCCGCCGATGTAAACGGTTACATCGCCAGCTCGCGCGCACTTCTTCCACCGCCCTCCCCCGCCGCCCATCCCGGCCGGGAGGCGCGCGGTGAACGGAGGCATGACGGCGGCGTGACCGCTGGACCGCACGAGGCTACTGAGGCGACGGAAGCGACGGAGGCGACGGAGATGACGCGGCCGCGAATCCCTGCCTTTCCCGACGGCTTCCTCTGGGGCGCCGCGACCTCCGCCTACCAGGTCGAGGGTTCGCCGCTCGCCGACGGCGCCGGCCCCAGCAACTGGCACCGCTTCACCCACACCCCCGGCCTGGTGCCGTCGGGCGAGACCGGCGACGTCGCCTGCGACCATTACCGACGCTTCGCGGACGACGTCCAGCTGATGCGCGGCCTCGGGCTCAACGCCTATCGCTTCAGCGTCTCCTGGAGCCGCGTTCTGCCGCAGGGGCGCGGCCAGGTCAACTCCCGCGGCCTCGACTTCTACCGCCGCCTGGTCGACGTCCTGGTCGCCAGCGGCATCCGGCCGCTGATCTCGCTCTATCACTGGGACCTGCCGGCTGCCCTCGACGACCGTGGCGGCTGGCTCAACCGCGACAGCGCCGAGTGGTTCGCCGACTACGCCCGGGTGCTCTTCGACGCCCTCGACGACCGGGTCGACCTCTGGGCGACCATCAACGAGCCCTGGGTGGTGATGGACGGCGGCTACCTGCACGGCGTCCTGGCGCCCGGCCACCGCAACCTCTTCGAGGCGCCGATCGTCCTGCACCACCTGCTGCGGGCGCACGCCGCGGCGGTCGCCGCCTATCGCGCCTCGGGGCGGCACGCCATCGGCCTGGTGGTCAACATCGAGCCGAAGGAAGCGGCCTCCGGCAGCCCCGAGGACCTCGCCGCGGCGGCGCGGGCCGAGGGTTACATGAATCGCCTGGCGCTCGACCCCGTGTTCCTCGGCAGCTACCCCGCCGAGCTGGCGGCCATCTTCGGCGAGGCGTGGCACGACCCGCCCGCCGCCGACCTCGAGCAGATCCGGCAGCCGCTGGACTTCCTGGGCGTCAACTACTACACGCGCGGCGTCACGCGCCACGACCCGCGGGCGCTGCCGGTGCGCGCCAGCACCGTGCGCCAGCCGCGCCACGCCTACACCGAGACCGGCTGGGAGGTCTACCCGCAGGGGCTCGCGGACGCCCTCCTCTGGTGCCGGCGCCGCTACGGCGACCTGCCCACCTACGTCACCGAGAACGGCGCCGCCTTCTACGATCCGCCGACCGCGAACGGCGGCGTCGACGACCCGCTGCGCCGCGACTACCTGCGCCGGCACCTGCTCGCCGCCGCCGCCGCCCTGGAGCAGGGCGTCGACCTCCGCGGCTACTTCGTCTGGTCGCTGCTCGACAACTTCGAGTGGACCCTCGGCTACGCCAAGCGCTTCGGCATCGTGCACGTCGACTACGAGACCCAGCAGCGCACGCCGAAGGCCAGCGCCCGCTTCTACTCCGAGGTCATCCGCACCCGCGGCGCCGTCCTCGCCGGCGACGACTGAGCCTGGCCGGAGGGAGCCTCCGCCGGGCTCGAGGGAGGACCTCTTCTCCCCTCGCGGCCCTTTCGGCGAGGGGTGCGAGGGGTTCCACGCGAACCGGGAGAGGGAAAAGACTTTGACCCCTCGCCCCAAGGGCAGCGAGGGGAGAAGAGGTCCTCAGCGCCCGGCGGGGGCGCCGCCGCCTGCGATGCCGCGACCCCCGGCAGCGGCGGCCCTGCCGCGCGGCAGGCGCTCGACGAACTCCGGCACCTCGACCGCCGACAGCGCCTGGCTGATCAGGAAGCCCTGGTACTCCTCGCAGCCGCGCTCGGCCAGGAAGCGCAGCTGCCCCTCGGTCTCGACGCCCTCGGCGACCACCTCGAGATCGAGGCCGTGGGCGAGGCCGATGATGGCGTTGACGATCGCCGAGCCCTCGCGGCTGGTCTCGAGGTCGGAGACGAAGCCGCGATCGATCTTCAGCGTGTCGATCGGGAACTGCCGCAGGTAGGACAGCGAGGCGTGGCCGGTGCCGAAGTCGTCGATGGCGATGCGCAGGCCCATGGCGCGCAGCATCGCCAGCACCTCGACCGTCAGCTCGGCGTCGTGCATGGCGGCGCTCTCGGTGATCTCGAGCACCAGCCAGTCCGGATCCACGCCGGTGTCGTCGAGGATCTCCTGCACGACCGCCACCAGGCTGCGCTGCTGGAACTGCAGCGCCGAGAGGTTGACCGCGACCCGCAGATCCGAGCGGCCGTCGCGGTGCCACGCCCGCGCCTGCTCGCAGGCGGTGCGCAGCACCCACTCGCCGATCGGCAGGATCAGCCGCGTCTCCTCGGCGACGCCGATGAACTCGGCGGGCCGGACCAGGCCGCGCTCCGGGTGGTTCCAGCGCAGCAGCGCCTCGACGCCCACCGTCCGCCCGCTCGCGATGCGCACCTGCGGTTGGTACAGCAGGGCCAGCTCGCCGCGCTCCACCGCCAGGCGCAGGTCGCGTTCGAGCGTCAGCCGCGCCACCGACTTGGCGTTCATCGCCGGCGTGCAGAGCTGGTAGCGGCTGCGCCCCAGCTCCTTGGCGCGGTACATCGCGATGTCGGCGTTGGTCAGCAGGGCCTCCGCCTCCTCGCCGTCGGCCGGGTAGGTGCTGATGCCGATGCTGGTGGTCAGATAGAGCCGCTGGCCGTCGATCTCGGCCGGGCGGGCGACCGCCTCGAGCACCTTCTGCGCGGCGCGCGCCGCGTCGGCGCCGTCGTCGATGTTGCGCAGCAGCAACGTGAACTCGTCGCCGCCGACGCGCGCGACGGTGTCGCTGTCGCGCACGCTGTTCTGCAGCCGGCGCGCGATCTCGACCAGCAGCCGGTCGCCGGCGGCGTGACCGAGCGTGTCGTTGACGAGCTTGAACTGGTCGAGGTCGAGGAAGAGCACCGCCAGGCCGCGCTCGTCGCGCCGCGCCAGGCTGAGCGCCTGGGTCAGCCGGTCGTAGAACAGCATGCGGTTCGGCAGGCCGGTCAAGGCGTCGTGGTAGGCCTGGTGAACGATCTGGCGCTCTGCGTTCTTGCGCTGCGTGATGTCGATCACGGTCCCTTCGAGGACCTCGATGCCGTCGCCCTTCGGCTCCCGCAGCATCGCGTTGGCGAGCACCCAGGCCGGAGCGCCGTCGATCCGCACCAGGCCGACCTCCTCGTCGGCCAGCCCGCCCTGGGCGCGCATCTTCTGCAGCAGCGCCGTCCGCTGCCAGAGGTCCTTGTAATGATGGAGCATGCTCTTGCCGATGCAGTCGGCGCGCGCCGCGAAGCCGAGGATGCGCGCGAAGGAGTCGTTGCAATCGAGGATCGCGCCGGCGATCGAGGTGCGGAACACGCCCGCCTGGTTGCGCTCGAAGAGCGTGCGGTAACGCTCCTCCGACTCGCGCAGCGCCGCCTCGGCGCGCTTGCGGGCGCGGACGTCGCGCGCGATCAGCACCGCGCCGACCGCCGCGCGGCGCTCGTCGAGCAGCGGCGACAGCGACAGCCCGACGTCCACCAGCTCGCCGTCGCGGGTGCGGAAGACCATCTCCTCCTCGCGCACCGGCTCCGCCGCGGCGGCGGCCCGCAGGCGGTCCGCCATGCCCGCGGACGGCGCCGCCAGCAGCTCGATCGGCGCGCCGGCGAGCTCGCCCGCGGCGTAGCCGAAGACGCTCGCGGCCGCGTCGTTGACGAAGCGGATGCGCCCGTCGCGATCGCACACGATCACCGGGTCGGCGACGGTGGCGAGGATCTGCTCCGCCGCGAAGGCCGGGGTGAGATCCACCAGGTGGTGGCGCCGGATGGTCTGGGCGACGACGACGATGAAGACGAACACCGGCAGGTAGCCGAACGGGTACAGCGGCAGGCCGTACGCCGCCACGTAGTCGCAGGAGCCCAGGTAGGCGATCACGAATCCGGCCAGCAGCAGGCGGGTGCGCACGGCGTGCACCGAGCCGGGGGCGGCCCGGCGATGGTCGAGCCACAGCTCGCGCAGGCTGAGCGCCAGCATGGCGAAGAAGAACGCGAGGAACGGCGCGCCCAGCCAGCGGAAATGCGGATAGTAGCCCCACCAATAATGGTAGAGATCGCGCAGCAGCGCGCCGCTGCTCGCGGCCACGGCGAAGAACAGCGCCGACGCCGCCCAGCCCGCCCAGGCCAGCCGCGCCCGCGGGCTGCGCGTCACGATCACCGTGAATTGATAGAGCGCGGTCGGAATGAAGGTGATGCCGAGATAGGCGGACTTCGCCCAGGCCAAGGCCACGCGCGCATCCTTCGCCACGTACATGAGCGAGAAGCAAGAGAGCCATATGCAAATGGTCGCCGCCAGGAACGCGAACTGCCACGCCTCGCGTGACCCGCGCTCGCGCACCATCACCATCGCGCCAACCAGGAACATCGCCGCCGCCGTCACCAGCAGCGGCAGGGCGAAGAAATTCCACGAATAGCTGGCGGGGTCGAAGACCGCGACAAGCATGGCTGACATGGACGGTGCGCGATTCTATCATTCCGCGTTCACGGGCAGGCCAGGAATAGTTAAAATAGCATCGATGCCCAGCCCGAATTGCGCCGCCCACCCGGGCGTGCCGGCCACGTTCCGCTGCGACGGCTGCGCCCGGCTGCTCTGCCCCGCTTGCGTCGAGCACGGCCACCGGCTGCTCTTCTGCCGGCACTGCCGGGAGCGCGCGCTGCCGCTCGACGCGAGCCTGCCCGCCACCGTCCCGGCACTGAAGCGGGCGGCGGCGCGCGCGCGTCCCGTCACCTGGGTGCAGGCGCTGGGCTATCCCCTGCGCGGCCAGGGAAGCATGGTCTTCTGGGTCTACCTGGCGCTGATGGTGGCCTTCGTGCTGCTGGCGGCGATGCCCGGGTCCTGGCTGCTGGTCTGGAGCCTCCGGTGTGTCGTCGCCTTGCTGATGCCCGGCCTGCTCTACGCCATCGTGCGCCGCACCGCGGAGGGCGACGACGAGCTGCCGGACTGGCCAGACATCGGCGAGGTGGGCGAGCGGTTCTACGAGCTGTTCACCTGGCTGTGCACGATCGCCGTGGCCCTCGTTCCCGCCGCCCTGGCGCTGACCCTCTCCGGCTGCGGCATCCAGGGACTGCTGGAAGGTGCCGCCGGCGCCGCGGGCTGCTGGTGGGCCCTGGCCGCCGGGCTGGTGCTGGGCCTGCCGCTGGCCGTGCCGATGTTCGGGTCGCTGGCGGTCTACGAGCACGTCGACCTTCTCTTCCGGTTGGACCTGCACGTCCGCGCGCTCGCCGCCGCCGGCCGCGACGGCGTCGCCACCGTCCTGCTCACCTATGCCGTCCTCGCCGGCAGCCGCCTGCTGGGATTCGCACTGCACGGCTTCCCGCTGCTCGGCGGCGCGCTCGCCGCCGCGCTCGCCGCCTACGGCAGCTTCGCCGGCGCCCACGTGGTCGGCCTGATGTTCCGCAAGCACGCGCCGGCGCTGGACGCGATCTATCTGCCCTAGTGCCCCTCACCGGCTGAAACGACCAGCGCCTATTCGGAGCGCCGCGCCGCCAGCGGATCGACGCGCGCCGCCTTGCTCGACGCGGCCACGGCCGAGATGACCGTGAGCAGCGCTCCCGCGCCGGCGAAGAGCGCCGGCAGGCTCCACATCGCGAGGACGCCGGCGGCGGCGTAGGAGATCGGCACCAAGCCGACGGCGCAGAACATCAGGACGCTCGCCACGCGGCCCATCAGGGCGCGCTCGACGCGGGCCTGGATCCAGGCGCCGAACTGCACGTTGACGAAGCCGACGGCGAGACCCATCGCCGCCATCAGCGTTCCGATCACCACCGCCTTCAGCACCAGGCCGATCGCGATCAGCTCGAGGCCGGTGAGCGCGCCCATGAGCAGCATCTGCGGGCGGAGCTTGCGGGACTGCTTGAGCATACCGGCCAGCACCACCCCGGTCAGCGTGCCGCCGCCGAAGCAGCTGAGGAAGGTGCCGAACGCCGCCGCCGATCCGAAGTGGAGCTTGGCCATCACCGGCAGGCCGACGCCGACCGGCCCGGCGACGCAGAGATTGATCGCGCCGAAGAGTCCCATCATCGACCGCAGCGGCGGGTCGTGCCACACCATGCGCACGCCCTCGGCGATGGCGTGCAGCATGCTCGGGCGCGCCGGCGCGCCGGCCGCGGGGGGCGGCGCCTTCGGCGGTGCCGGCAGCCCGACGATCGCCGTCAGCACAGCGAGGAAGCTCAGCGCGTCGAAGAACAGCGCCACGGCGGTGCCCCAGCGCCGGATGATCAGTCCGGCGGGCGCCGGACCGACCATCTGCGCCACGACCGTGGAGCCTTGCAGCATCGCGTTGGCCGGCCCCAGCTGGCGCGTCTCGACCAGCGTCGGGATCAGCGCCGGCCCGGCGGGAAAGGAGAACGCGTCGGCGATGCCGAACGCCAGGGTCAGCACGTAGAGGTGCCAGAGCTGGATGACGCCCAGCCAGATGAGCAGCGCCACCGTGCCGACCAGCAGGCTGCGGCTGGTGGCGGTGAACATCACCACCCGCCGCGCCGAGAAGCGGTCGATCACCGCGCCGCCCACCAGCATCAGCGCCGCCCGCGGGATCGCCGCGGTCATCAGGATCGTGCCCAGGGCCAGCCCCGAGCCGGTGAGCTGCAGCACCAGCCAGGGCAGCGCCACCAGGTAGAACTGGTCGCCGAGGACCGAGATCGTGACGCCGATCCACAGGTTGCGGAAGTGCGGCAGCGCGATCGGGTGCCCCGGCCGCGGCGACGGGCCGGGACCGGGGTCCGTGCCGGAGCCGGGGCCCGTGCCGAAGCCGGGGCCCTGGCCGGGCCCGGGGACCGCTGCCGAGGTCTCGCCTGGCGTCGAGCTCATGCGTTCACCTCTCCCGGGGCGACGGTGCTCATGCGTGTCGCGTTACGCGTAAGTATGATACGTCAACTCCCGCGTGCCGGCAATCGCCCGCCGCTCTGTTAGGATCCGCGCTGGTCACCGTGGGCCCCGCCGGACCTGCCCGCCGACCGTCGACGGAGGGATTCTCGCATGCGAGGACGAGCACGAGGCCGCCGCCTAAGAAGGCCGCTCGGCATCGCTATGATCGCCGGCAGCACCGGCATCGCCGCCAGCGCCGGCATCGCCGGGTTATCCAGCGCCGTGCTGCTCTCGTCCCTGGCGTCGCTGGCGTCCCTGGCGGCCGTGCCGGCGCGCGGCGCCGAGCCTTCGCGGCCGAACCTGCAGGGTACCTGGTTGCTCAACCAGGACCTGACCGCGCGCTTGAGCAAGGACCAGCAGGCCCAGCAAGGCGGTCCAGGCGGCGGGGAAGGCTCGGTCGACCGCCGTCGCTCCGGGCTGGGCAGCATGGGACCGATCGGCGGCGGCGAGGACCACGCCGCGCCGGGGATCACCGATTGGTCGCCGGCCAGGGAGCGCCACGAGGCCGACGCCCGCCGGGAGGTCGTCGCGTCCCTCGACAGCCTGACCATCGCCCAGCAGCCCGGCCAGGTCACGATCACCGACCAGGCGGGCCACGCCCGGGTGCTCAAGACCGACGGCAGCAAGATCCGCGATCAGGGAGCCGCCGGCCCGGCGCAGCTGCGCGTCCGCTGGGACCAGGACGGCTCGCTGGTGGTCGAGGTGAAGCCGGACAAGGGCACCCGGCGCACCGAGTCCTACGTCGTGTCCAACGACGGCAAGCACCTCTACCTCACCGTCACCATCGCGGGGCAGGCGGGCGAGATCCTCCGCGCCTACGACCCGGCCCCCGCGCCGCCGACGCCGCCCGCACCCACCGCACCGCCCGCGCCCGCGGCCCCGCCCGCGCCCGCCGCGCCGCCCGCGCCCGCAGCCCCGCCCGCGCCGCCCGCGCCGCCCGCGGCACCGCCCCCCACCTGACAATCAGCTGTTGACGTGACGGCGGACGTGACGGCGGACGCGACAGCGGTGTAAAGCCGCACGGCCCGCGCTGTCCCGCTCCAGACCCGGCCGGGCACGATGCACACAGGAGGCGAGACCGGTCCACGCACGGCGGTCGCTCGCCAGGACTCCCCGCCGCCCGCCGTGAGTCGCGAGTAACTCGAATCGTTACGCCCGGAGCCGGGCCGCGGGGACGGTCCGGCGCCATCCACCGTCCTCTCGCAGAAGGAGAAGCAATTCATGATGAGAAGCAAGGCATTCGTCCTCTTTGCCGCACTCTTCGCCACGGCGCTCGCGGCCGGGGCCCAGACCTGGCCCATGTTCGGCCAGAACGCCCAGCACCAGGGTGCCGTAACCGTCGCCGGCCAGGCGTCCAACCACATCCTGGCCACCCTGGTCTACGACCCCTTCACGACCCAGGAGATGAACGATCCGATCGCCACGCCCGACCTGCTCGTCCACTACCAGACGCCGCTGCTCGACGGCAGCGACGTCTACATGGAGTTCAAGAGTGGGACCTACACCAGCATCAAGACCTGGGAGACGCAGATCTGGAACGAGAAGAAGCTCACCTGGAGCAACGGCACGCTGAACCAGGTCTGGGCCTTCCAGAGCGACTGGAAGCCCGCCCCCTACGGGACGTTCACCCTGGGCCCGGGCTGGGAGCCGGTCTTCCACGCCGCCCTCTCCGGCAGCTTCGTCTACGTGCCCGGCGCCGGTGGCACCGTCTACAAGCTCAACAAGTCGGACGGCTCGGTGGCGGCCCACATCAACCCCTTCGGCTCGAGCGTCGACACCACCATCTTCCTGGGCGGCCCGATCACCGCCGACTCGGCCGGCAACGTCTACTACGACACCCTGCAGCTCTCGCACGGCACCGACTCCTGGAGCGCCCAGAGCATCAACTCCTGGCTGGTCAAGGTCGCCGCCAACGGCACCGCCACCGCCGTGCCCTGGTCCGCGATCACCCCGGGCCTGCCGGCCTCCAACGACCATTGCCTCGGCATCTTCGGCAACGGCCAGCTGCCGTGGCCCCCGAGCCCGACCGCGGTGCCCGACAGCGTCCAGTGCGGCTCGCAGCGGCCACCCCTGAACAGCGCCCCCGCCATCGGCGCGGACGGCACCATCTACGTGCCGAGCGTCGCGCACCTGTGGAGCCGCGAAGCCTGGCTGCTGGCGGTCAACCCCAACCTCACCCCGAAGTGGCAGACCTCGCTGCGCGACCGCTTCAACGACGGCTGCGGCGTGCTGCTGCCCGCCAGCGCCACGCAAGGCGGCTGCCGGGCGGGCGCCACCGTCGGCGTCGACCCGGCGCAGAACCGGCCGGGAGCGGGAAGGATCATCGACGACGGCACCTCGGCGCCCGTGGTCGCTCCGGACGGCACCATCTTCTTCGGCGCCTACACCCGCTACAACTACGCCCAGGGGCACATGATGCATTTCAGCGCCAGCGGCCAGTACCTGGGCAGCTACGCCTTCGGCTGGGACGACACCCCCTCGCTCTACCAGCACAACGGGACCTACTCGCTGCTCACCAAGGACAACCACTACGGCGACGTCGGCTCCTACTGCAACGTCGACGCGTGGTGCCCGACGGACCGCACGGCCTCCAACCCGGGCTATCCCGAGCAGTACTTCCTGAGCCAGCTCAGCCCGAACCTGACGGTCGAGTGGCAGTACCAGAACACCAACACCAACTCCTGCACCCGCCACTCGGACGGCTCGGTCACCTGCGTCTCCGACCACCCGCACGGGTTCGAGTGGTGCGTCAACGCGCCCGCCGTCGACGGCAACGGCGTGTTCTACGCGAACAGCGAGGACGGCGGCATCTATGAGATCAACCAGGGCGGCGGCCTGCGCTCGACGCTCTTCCTGAACCTCGCGATCGGGGCCGCCTACACGCCGATCGCCATCGGTGCGGACGGCAAGGTCTACACCGAGAACTTCGGCACCCTGTTCGTCATCGGCCAGTGACGGCGCCGCGCCCCCGGCGCGCGCCACGTTGACCAGGACCGGGGACGGCGGCTCAGCCCGCCGTCCCCTTCCCATCCCGCCCAGAGTCCCGAGTCAGAATTTCGCATCATCATTCGCCGGCCCGCCCGCGGGCCCTCGCCCTCAGCTCGCGAGGCGCTCCCGCAGGTGCGCGGCGAGGAGGCCGACCCGTGGCTCCTCGAGCAGCGTGTAGTGATCGCCGGCGATCTCCAGCACCTCGATCGGGCCCTTGGCGAGGGCGCTCCAACCCAGGTCCGGCGCGGCGGCAGGGGCGGCGCCGCCCACGGGCGCCGCGGGCGCGGGCGCCGGGACCGCGCCGGTCCCGGGCGAGCCGACCGCCCTGACGAGGATCAGAGGGACCTTGCAGGCACCTCCCGTGTAGCGTGCGAGCAGCCGATCGTTGGCCTGGAAGACGGCGAAGCGGCGGGCCAGCTCGGCGGCGTCGAGGCCGAGCGGGACGCCCAGCCTGTCGGCCTCGGCCGGCAGCGCGCGCAGGGCCTCCGCGGTGGTGAGACGGGCCAGGTCGATCGACGCGGCGGCCAGATCCACTCCCAGCAGACGCGCCAGGTCGCCGGCGAAGAGGGCGACCCGCGCGCCGCCGTCGAGGTCGGGGCGGCGGCCGTCTGCGCGCGGCGGCGCGGCGTCGATCAGCACGAGCGGCTCCACCTCCTCGCCCGCGCTCTCCAGCTGTCTCGCCATCTCGAAGGCGACCACTCCTCCCATCGACCAGCCGGCCAGGGCGTAGGGCCCGGCGGGTTGGGCCGCGCGCAGGCAGCCGACGTAGTGCCGCGCCATCTCCTCGATCGTCGTCCACGGGGCCTCGCCGTCGCGATCGGGCACCTGCAGTCCGTGGACCGCCCGCGCGCCGGCCAGGCGGCGGGCGAGATGGGCATAGCAGAGGACGTCGCCGCCGACCGGATGCACACAGACGAGCGGCCGACGGCCGGGCGGCGGCGTCGCCGTCATCTCGGTCATCTCGGTCATCTCGGTCATCTCGGTCATCTCGGCGATCTCGACCAGGGCGCCGCGCCGCGCCGGCGTGCCGCCCTCCCGCAGCAGGGTGGCCAGCCCCTCGACGGTCGGATGCCGGAGCACGGCCGCCGTCGGCAGGCCGCGGCCGCAGGCCGTCTGCAGGCGCGCCACCAGCTGCACGGCGAGGAGCGAGTGGCCGCCGAGCTCGAAGAAGTCGTCGCGCACGCCGATCGGGCGCCTGTCCAGCAGCTCCTCCCAGATGCCCGCCAGCCGCAGCTCCAGCGGATCGCGCGGCGCCACGTGGCCGCGGCCGGGCTCCTCGCGGCCCGGCGCGGGCGCCGGCAGCGCCGCCCGGTCGATCTTGTCGTTGGCGTTCAACGGCAGGCGGTCGAGGAGGACGAACGCCGCCGGCACCATGTAGGCGGGCAGCCGCTCGCGCAGGAAGCGCCGCAGCTCCGCGGGAGCCGGCCGGGCGCCTGCCCCGGCGACGACCCAGGCGGCCAGGAAGGCCCCGCGCCCGTCCTCGCGCGGCGCCACCACCGCCTGCCGCACCGCCGGGTGGCGGCAGAGCGCCAGCTCGACCTCGCCCGGCTCGACGCGGAAGCCGCGGATCTTCACCTGGTCGTCGTCGCGGCCGCGGAACTCCAGCCTGCCGTCCGCGCGGTGCGCCGCGAGGTCGCCGGTGCGGTACATCCGCGCGCCCGGGACGCCGCTCCAGGGATCGGGCAGGAAGCTCGCGGCCGTGAGGTCGGGGCGGCCCTGGTAACCGCGCGCCACGCCCGCGCCCGCCGCGAAGAGGGCGCCCACGGTGCCGGCGGAGACCGGCATCAGGTCGCCGTCGAGCAAGAAGATGCGGTCGTTGGCGACGGGGCGGCCGATCGGCACCTCGGGCCCATCCCGCCAGGTGCCCCGACCGCTCCGATCGCTCGACTGCAGGCGGGCGTTGGCGCAGACCACCGTCGCCTCGGTCGGGCCGTAACCGTTGACCAGCTCGAGGCCCGCGAAGCCGCGCGCCAGCCAACGCTCGAGGTGCTCGGGGCGCGCCCTCTCGCCGCCGATGTAGATCACCCGGAGGCCGGTCGGAGGCCGCACCTCGGGGTCGGCGATCGCCGCCGCGATCTCGTGCCAGTAGGCGGTGGGGAGCGCCGCCATGGTGACGCCGAGGTCCCCCAGCGCCTCGAGGAAGCGGCGCGGCGATCCCAGCATCTCCTCGTCGCGCAGCGCGAGCGATCCGCCGGCGAGCAGCATGGCGAAGATCTCCTCCACGCTGGTGTCGAAGCTCAGCGCCGCGAACTGCAGCCCGCGGTCGCTGCCTCCGAGGCCGAAGGAGCGGACGATGCCGGCCACGTAGTTGACCACCGCACCGTGCGGGACCATGACGCCCTTCGGCGCGCCGCTCGACCCAGAGGTGTAGATGACGTAGGCGAGGCGGTCCGCGCCGGGAGAGGCGGCGTAGCCGGCGGAGCCGGCGAGCGATGCGGCGGTGAGGGCCGGCCCGAGGTCGGGAGGCAGGGCGTCGAGATCGACCACCACCGCCGCCGCACCGCTGCCAGGCGCCCCGGCCGTGCCGCTGCCGCTGCCAGGCGCCCCGGCCGCCCCGCCGCCGCTGCCAGGCGCCCCGGCGGCGACCTCTTCCAAGGCTCCCCGGCCACGCGCCAGCAGCGCCGTCCGGGTGACCAGCAGCCGCGCTCCGCAGTCCTTCAGGATGCCGGCCAGCCGCCCCGGCGGGGCGTCCGGGTCCAGGGGCACGTAGGCGGCGCCGGACTCGAGGATCCCGAGCAGCGCCACGATCGTCTCGGGCGAGCGCTCGACCAGCAGCCCGACCCGTTCCTCCGGACCGGCGCCCAGCGAACGCAGGCGGCGCGCCAGGCGGCCTGCCCGCCGGCGCAGCTCGCCGTAGGTGAGCACCGTGCCGCGGGTCACCACCGCCGCGGCGTCCGGGCGGGCCGCCGCCTGCAGCTCGAACAGCTCGTGCAGCGCCAACCCGGGAGCCGCGGCGCCGGTGTCGTTCCACTCCCGCAGCAGCTGCTGGCGCTCCGCCGGCGTGGTGAGCGGCGCCTCCTCGTGCCGCCCCTCGGGGCAGGCGATCATGGCATCCAGGGCCGCCGTGTAGCGGCCGGCGATCCGCTCCACCTGCCAGGGCGCGAAGCGCCCCGCGTCGAACTGCAGGACGAGGGTGAGCCGCGAGCTGGCCGCGTCGAGCGCGAAGTCGGCCCCGAGCGGCAGCTCGACGTCCGCCGCCGCGGTGCCGCCCAGCGGCCGCAGCTCGCCGCCCTCGAGGCCGCGCAGGACGTGGAAATGCGTGAAGTTGAAGCCGGTCTCGAAGAGCGCGCCGCCGGCCGCCCGGCGCACCTCCGCCATGGGGAACCGGCGGTAGGGCAGGATCTCGCGCTCGGCCTCGGCGGTCCGGCGGACGAGGTCCAGCCAGCTGCCGGGGGCGATCCGCAGGCGCAGCGGCAGGGTGTTGAGGAAGAGGCCGAGCACGCGCTCGCCGTCCCGCGTCTCGGGCCGGCCGTTGACCACCAGGCCGGTCACCTGGTCGGCCTCGCCGGTGACGGTGGCGAGGACGCGGAGGTGGGCCGCCAGCAGGACGCTGCGCAGCGCCACCCCGCTCGACGCGGCAAGGCGCCGGAGCGCCCGGGTGCGGTCCGTTCCGACGTCGACGACGAGGTCGCGCACGACGGGCGTCGCCGGCGCGCCGCTGCTGTCTGCCGGCGCCGCCGGCGACGGCGCCGGCGCCGAGGCCGGAACCGGGCCCGCCACGGACAGCCCGGCCGGCAGGCGAGGGCGGGGAGCGCCGGCCAGCCGGCGCGCCCAGAACTGCCTTGCCTCGCGGCCGGCCTCCCCGGCGATGGCGCTCCGCTCCAGGGCGACGAAGTCGCGGAAGGCGGCGGCGGGCGGCGGCGGCATCTCCGGCAGGTCCGCGCGGCGCCGGCGGCGGTAGAGCTCGAAGAGCTCGGCCATCATGCTGGCGACGCTCCAGCCGTCGAGGATCGCGTGGTGCTCCGCCCAGGTGAGCTGGAAGACCTCCGCCTCCAGGCGGTGCGCGTGGAAACGCAGCAGGGGCGCGGCCGAGACGTCGAGCTTGCGGCGCCGCTCGGCGGCGAACGCGGCGGCCAGGCGGCGCTCCTGCTCCGCCGCCGGGAGGCCGCGCAGGTCCTCGACCGCGAGCGGCGTCTCGACGCACGGGTGGACCAGCTGCAGGGGGACGCTGTAGCGGCCGAGATCGAAGGAGGTGCGCAGCACCGGGTGACGCGCGAGCAGCCGGTCGACGGCGCCGCGCAGGGCATCCTCGTCGAAGACGCCGGCCAGCCTGTAGCTGCTGACGTTGTGGTAGAGCGTCGACTCCGCGCTCCAGGCACTGTGGAAGAGCATGCCGGTCTGCAGCTCGGTCAGCGGGAAGGCATCCTCCAGACCCGCGGGCAGCGCCGCGCGATCGGCCGGCGAGAGCAGCGCGAAGGGCGCCGGCGGCTCGGCGAGGCCCTGCTCCCGGGACCCCAGCCGGCGGGCCAGCTCGCGCACCGTCTGGTGCTCGAAGAGCTGCGGCAAGGTGAAGTGGAGGCCGCGCTCGGCGGCCAGGCCGCGCAGGCGCAGGCTGAGGATGGAATCGCCGCCGATGCTGAAGAAGCGGTCGTCGATGCCCACCCGGTCGAGGCCGAGGACCTGCTCCCAGATCTCGACCAGCGCCCCTTCCGCGTCGTCGCGCGGCGGCTGGTAATCGCGGGACTCCTCGCGCCGGACCGCGGCGAGCTCCAGGAGAGCCTGGCGGTCGACCTTGCCGTGGGCGGTCAGCGGCAGCGCGGCGAGCAGTACGAAGGCGGCCGGCACCATGTAGTCCGGCAGCGCGGCGGCGAGCCGGTCGCGCAGCTCGTGGACGGCGGGCTCCGCACCCGGCCGCGGCACCACGAAGGCGACCAGCCGGCGGGCGCCGCCCTCCTCCTCGCGCGCCAGCGACCAGCCAGGAGTGTCGCGATTGGCGACAGGCGGAGCCGCGACCACCAGCGCCTCCCGCACCCGCGGGTCGGCGGCGAGCGCCGCCTGGATCTCCTGCGGCTCGATGCGGAAGCCGCGGATCTTCACCTGGTGGTCGAGGCGGCCCAGGTAGTCGAGGCCGCCGTGGGGCAGGACGCGCGCCAGGTCGCCGGTGCGATAGAGGCGCTCTCCGGCCGGCGCCGCCGCGAATGGATCGGGCACGAACCTCGAGGCGGTCAGCTCGGGACGGCCGAGGTAGCCGCGCGCCAGGCCGGCGCCGCCGATGAACAGCTCGCCCGCGACGCCGATCGGCGCCGGCTCCAGGGCGCCGTCGAGCACGTGGGCGGTGAGGTCCGCGAGCGGCCGCCCGATGACGCTGCCGGCCCCCGCCTCGGCGTCCGCCGCCGCCAGCGGCCGCCACGTCACGTGCACCGTGGTCTCGGTGATGCCGTACATGTTGACCAGCAGCGGGCGGCGGTCGCCGTGGCGGCGGAACCATGGCGCCAGCCGGGAGGGCTCCAGCGCCTCGCCGCCGAAGATCACCAACCGGAGGGCGCCGAGAGCGCCGGGAGCGGCGGCCTCCTCGTCGGCGCGCTGCAGCTGGGCGAAGGCCGACGGCGTCTGGTTGGCCACCGTGACGCGCTCGGCGGCGAGCAGCTCGCGCCAAGCTTCCGGCGTGCGGCTCACCGCGTGGGGCACGACCACCAGGCGGCCGCCATGGAGCAGCGCCCCCCAGAGCTCCCAGACCGAGAAGTCGAACGCATAGGAATGGAAGAGCGTCCAGACGTCGTCCGGCCCGAAGCCGAAGATGGGCCGGGTGACGGCGAAGAGCCGCGCCACGTTGGCGTGGGTGACCAGCACGCCCTTGGGGCGGCCGGTGGAGCCGGAGGTGTAGATGACGTAGGCGAGATTCGCGCTGCCGGCGACGGGCGGCAGGTCGTCTCCCGGGCGGCGCGCGAGGTCCGCCGCGTCGGCGTCGAGCCGCACCGCGACGGTCGCCGCAGGGGGCGCGGAGGGCGCGGAGGGCGTGGAGAACGCGGCGGACGCGGGCGGCATAGACGGTGCGGACGGCGCAGGCGGTGCGGACGGCGCAGCGAGCAGTCCGGCCAGCGCCGCCGACGTTCCCACCGCCACGCGCACGCCGGCATCGGCGGCGAGGAACGCCAACCGCTCGCGCGGGTAGGCCGGGTCGAGGGGGACGTAGGCGCCGCCCGCCTTGACGATGCCCAGGACCCCGACCACCAGGTCGAGCGTGCGCCCGGCGCAGAGGCCGACCCGCTCGTCCGCGCCGACGCCCAGCTCGCGCAGGCGATGGGCGAGCTGGTTGGCGCGGCGGTTCAGCTCGGAGTAGGTCAGCTCGCTCCCCTCGCAGGTGACCGCCGGCGCGCCCGGAGCGCGCCGAACCTGCTCCTCGAACAGCTCCGCGAGGGTGGCGGTGGCGGCGGCGGTGCCCGCGCGCGTGTCGCGGTCCGCGCTTTCCCCCGGGCCCCACTCCCGGAGCAGCTGGTGGCGCTCGGACGCCGAGAGCAGCGGCAGCTCCGCGGCCGGCGCCTCGGGATGGCGCAGCGCCGCCGCCAGCAGGGTCTCCAGGCGGCGAGCGTGGCGGCGCACCGTCCCTGCGTCGAAGAGATCGCGGTCGTACTCGAAGCTGCCGGCGAAGCCGCCCTCCCCCACCGCCCCCGCCGTCAATTCGAGGGTCAGGTCGAACTTGGGCGACTGCGCCGGCAGCTCGACGGGACTGCAGGCGAGCCCCGGCAGGTCGAGAGCCTCGCCGGCGGCGCTCTGCAGCACGAACATCGCCTGGACGAGCGGCGAGCGACGCGGGTCGCGGCCGGGCGCCGCGTCCGCGACCAGGTCGACCAGACGCTCGAACGGCAGGTCCTGGTGGGAGTAGGCGCCGAGCGCGACCTCCCGCACCCGCCGCACCAGCGAACCGAAGCTCGGCGCGCCGCCGAGGTCGATCCTCAGCACCAGGGTGTTGACGAAGAAGCCGACGAGGTCCTCGATCTCCCGGCGGTTGCGGTTCGCGATCGGCGTGCCGAACAGCACGTCCTGCTGGTTGGCCGAGCGCCCGAGCAGCAGCGCGAAGACCGCCGCCAGCGTCATGAACGGCGTGACTCCCTGGCTCCGGCTCCACGCCGCCACCTCGCGCGACAGCCCGCTCGGCAGCCGCACCGGCACGCTCCCGCCCCGACCGCTCGGCGCCGCCGGGCGAGGCCGGTCGGCGGGAAGATCGAGCCGGGCAGGCGTCCCGGCGAGCTGGCCGCGCCAGTAGGCGAGCTGGCTCTCCAGCGCCTCGCCGCGCAGCCAGGCGCGCTGCCAGCAGGCGAAGTCGGCGTACTGGATCGGCAGCTCGGGCAGTCCCGGCGCGCTGGCCTCCGGCAGGCCGCCCTCGCGCGTCCCCGCCGCCGGCGCGCCCCCGACCGGCGCGTCCGCGAAGCTCCGGTAAAACGCGCTCACCTCGCGCAGCAGGATGCCGATCGACCAGGCGTCCGCGACGATGTGGTGCAGCGTCCCCAGGAGCAGGTGCTCGCCGGCAGCCAAGCGCACCAGGGTGGCGCGCAGCAGCGGCGCCGCCGAGAGGACGAAGGGCCGCCGCGCCTCGGCCGCCGCCAGGCGCAGCGCCTCCCCGCGCCGCGAGCCCTCCGGCAAGCCGTCGAGGCAGACCAGCGGCAGCGCCCATGCCGGGCATGCAGCGGGCAGCGCGAGTGCCGCTGGCGCCGCGGGCGCGGCGAGGATCTCCTGCACCGGGCCGCGAGGCGTGGCGGCGAAGCGGGTGCGCAGCGCCTCGTGGCGGCGCACGACGGCCGCCAGCGCGCGCCGCAGCAGCGCGACCTGGCGCCAGCCGAGGGCGCCTTCCAGGCGCAGCGCCCGCGGCAGGTTGTACGCCGAGCTGCCCGGCTGCAGCTGGTCGAGGAACCAGAGCCGCTGCTGGGCGAAGGACAGCGGCAGCTCGCCCTGCCGCGGCACTGGCAGGATCGGCGGCGCCGCGCCGCTCGCGCCCCCCTGGACGACCGCGCCGCTCAAGGCTCCCCCGACGCCCGTGGCAGCGGCGGCCGCGGTCGTGCCGGCGGCCCGCTCTCTATCGGCAGCGGTGGCCGCGGTGGCCGCGGTGGCCGCGGCTGCCGCGGTGCCGCGCCGCAGCCGCTCCACCTCTGCCGCCAGGCCCGCCAACGTCGGGTGCTCGAAGACCGCCCGCATCGGCACCTCGACCCCCACCGCCGCGCGCAGCCGCGACACCACCTGCGTGGCGAGCAGCGAGTGCCCGCCGAGCGCGAAGAAGTCGTCGTCGGCTCCCAACCGGCCGACTCCCAGGAGCTGCGACCAGAGGGCGGCCACCAGCTCCTCCTGGGGGCCCAGGCAGGCCGTGGCGGCGGGGTCCGCCGGCGCGTTTCGCCGCGCGCCGGCGTGCGCCTCGGCCAGCGCCGCCAGGGCGCGGCGGTCCAGCTTGCCTTGCACGCCGAGCGGCAGCGCCGCCACCACGAGCACCTCGGCCGGCACCATCGGCTCCGGCAGACGGGCCTGCAAGAACGCCCGCAGCTCGGCCGGCCCCGGCGGCGGCCCCGGCCCCTCCCGCCCGGGCCCCTCCCCCACCTCCGCCTCGTCCCCGGGCCGCCCCGTGGCCGCCTGCCTCTGCGCCGCCTCGAGCGGCCGCGGCCGTGGCCGCGGGACGGCGAAGGCCGCCAGCCGCACCTCTCCCCCGGGTGCGGACCAAGCCGCGGCCGCCGCCGTCTCCACCGCGGGATGCGCGGCAAGCGCCGCCTCGATCTCTCCCAGCTCGATGCGGAAGCCGCGGATCTTCACCTGGTGGTCGACGCGGCCCAGGAACTCGAGCGCGCCGTTGCTTCGCCGGCGCGCCAGGTCGCCGGTGCGGTAGAGACGCCCACCCGCCTCGCCGGAGAGCGCGGCGAAGGGATCGGGGATGAATGCGGCGGCCGTCAGGTCTGGCCGTCCCAGGTAGCCGCGCGCCAGGCACGAACCGGCGATGCAGAGCTCGCCGGCCGCTCCGACCGGCAGCTCCTGGGACACCCGGCGCGCGCCTCCCGTCTCCCCGGCGAGGTAGCGGCGGTCCAGCATGTGGAAGCGGCTGCCGGCGATCGGCCGGCCGAGCGGCACCAGCGGCGGCGGCGGGCCGGCTCCCGCGCCCGGCGGCAGGCACTCCCACTCGGAGACCGAGACGGTCGCCTCCGTCGGCCCGTAGCGCGAGAAGAGCCGCGGCGCCCCGCCGCCGCCGGCGGCCTGGCGTCCGGACGTCCCGAACGCGGCGAAGAACCGTTGCGGCAGGTCGCCCGGCACCCGGTCGCCGCCGGTCACCACGCGGCGCAGGGCGCGGGCGCGGCGCAGGTCCTCCTCGGCGAGCAGGGCCGCCAGCAGCGCCGGCGGCGCATTCAGGTTGGTCACGCCCTGCTCGGCGGCGACGGCCGCCAGGTAGGCGGGATCCTGCCGGCCCGCCGCCTCCGTCAAGACCACCGTCGCCCCCGCCCAGAGCGGCGCGAACAGCTCGACCACCGAGACGTCGAAGGCGAGCCGGGTGCGCTGCAGCACCCGGGCCCCCGGCGCGAGGTCCGCCGCCAGCTGGAAGCGCAGCCGGTCGACCACCGCGCGGTGCGGGACGACGACGCCCTTGGGGGTGCCGGTGGAGCCCGACGTGTACAGCACGTACGCGGCGTTGCCCGGGTGCGGCGAGGCCGCGCGTCCGGCACGCGCGCCGGCGCCGGCCCAGGGCGCGTCCGCGAGCGGCAGGACGCGCGTCGCGGCCGGCAGGCGCTCGGCAAGGCCTGCGAGCCTCTCGCCGGCGAGCACGAGGCGCGTCCCCGACTCCGCCACCATCCGCGCCAGGCGCTCGGGGGGCAGCGAGGGGTCGAGCGGCAGGTAGGCGCCGCCGGCTTTCAGGATGGCGAGCAGGCCGGTCACCAGCGCGAACGAGGCTTCGCCGTAGACGCCGACGACCTGCTCGGGCCCCACCCCCAGCCGGCGCAGTCGACCCGCCAGCCGGTTCGCCCGCGCCTCCAGCTCGCCGTAGGTGAGCGTCTGCCAGGCGGAGGCGCGCCTTACCCCGCCCTCGCCGGGTCCCGGCAGGGCGGCGACCAGGGCCGCCGCCGACGGATGCGCGGCCGCCTGGCGCTCGATCGGGACGTGGACGAGATCGCCGGCGGCCCCCGGCAGCGCCGCGGTGGCGTTCCACTCGGAGAGCAGCTGGTGCCGCTCCGCCGCGGCGAGCAGCGGCAGCTCGGAGAGGCGGCGCCCCGAGCCGGCGGCGACCCCTGCCGCAGCCTCCGGCGCCGCCGCCCCCGCCCCCGGCTCCACCGGCCCCGCGAGCGCCGCGAGGAGATTCCGCCAGTGCCCGTCGATCCTGGCCACGGTCGCGGCGTCGAACAGCTCGGACCGCCAGGTCCAGGTGCCGGCGAGGCCGCCGCTCGCCGTCCGGTGGAAGGCCAGGGAGAGGTCGAACTTGGCGGTGCCGGTGTCGGGATCGAGGTACTCGACGGCCAGGCCCGGCAGCGCCAGCGCCGGCGGCGCCGGCTGCAGGGCGAAGACCACCTGGAAGAACGGCGTCTCGGCCCTGCCGCGCCGCGGCGCCAGCTCGCCGGCCAGCTTGTCGAAGGGGACGTCCTGGTGGGCGTAGGCGGCCAGCGCCGTCTGCCGGACGCGCGCCAGCAGCTCGCCGCAGGTGGGGTCGCCGGCCAGGTCGAGGCGCAGCACCAGGGTGTTCACGAACAGCCCGATGAGGCCCTGCACCTCCAGCCGGTCGCGGCTCGCGACCGGCGTGCCGACCGCCACGTCGCTCTGGCCGCTGTAGCGGTAGAGCAGCGTGTCGAAGGCCGCGAGGAGCGTCATGAAGAGGGTCACGCCGTGACGCTGCGCCACCCCCGACAGCGCCCCGGCGAGCGCGGCCGGCAGGCGCATGGCGCGGCGCGCGCCCCGGTCGCTCGCCGCCGCCGGTCGCGGCCGATCGAGCGGCAGGTCGAGCGGCGGCGGCACCCCGCGGTGGCCGACGAGCTGCTCGCGCCACCAGTCCAGCTCGGCCGCCAGGCGGGGGCCGCTCGTCCATTCCCGCTGCCAGTGTGCGAAGTCGGCGTACTGGATCGGCAGCGTGGGCAGGGCCCCGGGCGCCGGCTCCTCGCCGGTCACGCCCGCCGCGTAGAAGACCGACAGCTCGCGCGCCAGCACCTCGAGCGAGCCGCCGTCGCTGACCGTGTGATGCAGGTTGAGGAGGAGGACATGCGCTTCGCCGGCCAGCCGCAGGACGGCGGCGCGCAGCAGTGGGCCCGCGGCCAGGTCGAAGGGGCGGCGGGCCTCCGCGGTCACCAGGCCGGCGGCCGCCCTCTCGCCGCGGGCAGGCGGCAGAGCGGAGAGATCGATCACCGGCAGCGCCGGCGGCGCCGCGGACGGCGCGGCGGCGAGCGCCGCCACGCGGCCGTCGGGATGGGCGGCGAAGCGCGTCCGCAGCACCTCGTGGCGGCGGTGGATCTCGCCCAGGCTGGCCGCCAGCGCCGCGACCTCCAGGCGCCCGGTGAGACGCATCGCGCGCGCCTCGTTGTAGGCGGCGCTCCCGGGATCGAGCCGGTCCAGGAACCACAGCCGTTCCTGGGCGAACGACAGGGCCGACTCCCATTCCGTCCCCGGCGGGCGCGGCAGCCGGGCGATGGGGGCCGCCGGCGGCCTGCCGGCGCGCCCCAGGCTCTCCAGCTCGCGCGCCAGGTCCTCCAGCCGCGACAGCTGCAGCAGCCGCGACAGCGCCAGCTCGACCCCGAGCACGTCGCGCAGCCGCCCCGCCAGCCGCACCGCCAGCAGCGAATGGCCGCCCAGCCGGAAGAAGTCGTCGTCCACCGCCAACGCCGCCGCGTCGAGCCCCAGCACCTCGGCCCAGAGCCCCGCCGCCAGCTCCTCGGCCGGCGTGCGCGGCGCGATGCGGCCGGCCGCAGCCCCCGCCACCGGTGTCGCCCCTGGCGCCCGGCTTTCCGCCGGCGACGCCGGCGCCGCCGGCGCCCGGGACGGCAGGCGGTCGGGGGCCGGCAGGGAGTTGCGGTCGACCTTGCCGCTGGGGCCGAGCGGCAGGCGATCCAGCCAGGCGTAATCGGCGGGGACCATGTACTCCGGCAGCGACCGGCGCACGAAGTCGCGCAGCGCCGCCGGAGCGGCTGCCGGCGCCTCGCCGCGCGCCACGAGATAGGCCAGCAGCCGCCGCCCGGCGCCCTCGCCGTGCACCGTCGCCACCGCCTGCCCCACCGCGGGATGGCGCAGCAGCGCCGACTCGATCTCGCCCAGCTCGATGCGATGGCCGCGCACCTTCACCTGGCGGTCGATGCGCCCGAGGAACTCGAGATCGCCGTCCGGCAGCCGGCGGACCAGGTCGCCGGTGCGGTAGAGGCGGGCTCCCGGCTCGGCGCTCCAGGGGTCGGGCAGGAACCGTTCCGCCGTCAGCTCCGGCCGCCCCCAGTAGCCGCGCGCCACGCCGGCGCCGCCGATCCACAGCTCGCCGGCCACTCCCAGCGGCACCGGCCCGAAGCGCCGGTCGACCACGCACAGCCGGGTGTTGGCGATCGGCCGGCCGAGGCCGACCACGCCGCCGCCGCCGGCGCTCCGCACCGGCCGGGTCGCCGACCAGACGGCCGTCTCCGTCGGTCCGTACATGTTCCACAGCTCGGCGCCGGCGGCGAGCAGATCCGCCGCCAGCTCTCGCGGCAGCGCCTCGCCGCCGCACAGCGCCTTGAACGACCCGCGGGCCTTCCAGCCCGCATCCAGCAGCAGGCGCCAGGTCGCCGGTGTGGCCTGCATCGCCGTGACCTCCGCGGCCGCGAGGCGCGCCGCCAGCCGCCGCCCGTCGGCACCCTCGTCGCGGTCCACCATCTCCACCCGCCCCCCCACGGCCAGCGGCAGGTAGATCTCGAGGCCGGCGATGTCGAAGCTCAAGGTGGTCAGCGCGACGACCGCGTCCGCGGCGCCCAGGCCCGGCCGCAGCGCCATCGAGCGCAGGAAGTTCACCACCGCGCGGTGCGGCAGCCCGACTCCTTTCGGCCGGCCGGTCGAGCCCGAGGTGTAGATCAGGTAGGCCAGGGATTCGGCGCCGGCGCCGGGGGCGTCCGCCCCGAGAGGCGCGGGGTTCTCGGCGGCGATCCACTCGGCCTCCCGGTCCAGGCAGACGACGTAGCGCCCGTCGTCGGGGGCAGGGGCGGCGGCGCCCCCGAGCCGCTCGAGCCAGCGCTCCTCGGTGACCAGCACCGCCGCCGCGCCGTCGTCCAGCATCGACGCCAGCCGCTCCGCCGGGTGGCCGGGATCGAGCGGCACGTAGGCGCCCCCGGCCTTGAGGATGGCGAGCAGGGCCACCACCATCTCCGGCGAGCGCCCGACGCACAGCCCGACCCGCGTTTCGGGTCCCACTCCCAGGCGCCGCAGGTAGCGCGCCAGCCGGTTGGCGCGCGACTCCAGCTCGCCGTAAGAGAGCGAGCTTCCCTGCCCCACCACCGCCGCCGCCCCCGGCCGGCGCGCCGCCTGGCGCTCGAAGAGCTCGTGGATCCGTTCGGCCGCCGCAGGCCGATCGGCCGCCGCGGTGTCGTTCCACTCGACCGTCAGCTGGTGGCTCTCCGCGCGGGAGAGCAGCGGCACGGACGAGATGGGCGCGCGGTGCGAGAAGCCCATGCCGGCCATCCCCCCCGCGCCCGCCGCACCGTTCGCCAGCGCGGCCAGGGTGCAGGCCAGCTGCCCCAGCATGCGCTCGGCCGTGGCGCCGTCGAACAGGTCGCTGTTGAACTGCAGCGAAGCGGCGAGGCCGCCGTCCACCTCCGTCATGAGCAGCGTCAGGTCGAGCTGGGCGGCGCGCCGCGGCAGGCGGACCGATTCGAGCGTCAGGCCGCCGAGCTCGAGGCGCGACCCGGCCATGCCCAGGGCGAAACCGCCCAGGCCGCGCTCGCCCTCGCGCGCCTCGCGGTAGAGCGTGAACATCGCCTGGAAGACCGGCGAGCGGCTCGCATCGCGCCGCGCACCCAGGCGCTCCGCCAGCAGCGCGAACGGATAGTCCTGGTGGGCGAAGGCCCCGAGCGCGGCCTCCCGCACGCGGCCGAGCAGCACCGAAAAGCTGGGGTCGCCCCCGAGGTCGCCGCGGATCACCACCGGGTTGACGAAGTACCCGACCGTGCCGGCCAGCGCCGGCGCCCCGCGGCCGGCGGTCGGCGTCCCCACCAGCAGCTCCTCCTGGCCGCTCAGACGATGGAGCAGCACCAGCCAGGCGGCCAGCAGGGTCATGAAAGGGGTCGTCCCGGCGGCGGCGCCCGCGGCCAGCAGGGACGCGGCCGCGGCGGGGTCGAGCCGCAGGCCGCGCGCGTCGCCGCGGAAGCTTTGCAGCGGCGGCCGCGGACGGTCGGCCGGCAGCTCGATCGGCGGCGCCTCCGGCGGCAGCACCGCGCTCCACCAGGCCCGCAGGCGCTCCCCCCGCTCCCCCCGCAGCCGCTCCGCTTCGCGCCGCACGTGGCCGGCATAGGAATCGGCCCCCGCCGGCGGCGGCGGCAGCGGCCGGCCGCCGAGGAGCGCCCCGAGCTCCGCGAGCAGCACGCCGAGAGACCAGAAGTCCGCCACGATGTGATGCACCGCGAGCAGCACGACGTGCTCGCCCCGGCGCCGCCAGACCGCGACGCGCAGCAACGGCCCGCGCGCCAGGTCGAAGGGCCGGTGCGCCTCCTCCACCATCCGCGCCTCCAGCTCCGCCGCGCTCCAGGCCGCCGCGTCCTCGTGAACGACCTCGAAGGCGCCCTCCGGGTGCACCGCCTGCACCGGCTCCTCGCCGTCCAGCTCGAAGGTGGTGCGCAGGGCGCCGTGGCGCGCCACCAGCGCGGCCACCGCCGCGCGCAGCGCCGCCACGTCGAGCTCCGGACCGGTGCGAGCGGCTCCCGCCAGGATGTACGCGGGGTTGCCGGGTGCCAGGCGATCGAGCAGCCAGATGGCGCGCTGGCCCCAGGAGAGCGCGAAGCGGCCGGCCGCCGCTCCGCCCATCTCCTCGGCGGCGGCCGCGGCGGCCAACCCGCACGGCGCGCCGGCCGACCTCGCCGCCAGCAGGCCGGCGACCTGCTCGGCGAGCTCCAGCAGGCTCGGCCCCTCCAGCAGGCTGGCCATCGGCACCTCCACCCCCAGTGCCGACTCGATGGCCCCCGCCAGCTCGGCGGCCGACAGCGAATCGAGGCCGAAGAGGATCAGCGAGCCCTCGTCCGGCAGCCGCGACGGATCGAGCTCGAGGGCCGAGGCCGCCGCCCGCCGAACCGCCGCGAGCACCTCGGCGGCCAACCCTGGCCGCAAGGCCGGCGCCGAGAGGCACCCGCTCCTCATCCGCTGATGCATGCTCCTCGGCCTATCCGTTCGCAGGGTGAGATGGACGACCCGTCCAATTGAAACGTGCCGTTCGCCCGCCGGCGGGAGACGGCGGAAGGCGGCCCTTGCGGCGCTCGCCTCTGGCCCGGCGCGGCAAGCGGCGCCGGGCACGAGACTACGCGTCACCTTTCCCGCTGGAGGCGACAAAAGCTGGTTACAACCCTTCTCCTTTCTTGCCAGCCGCGCCGACACCGCCGCGTTCTGACGCCGGGAGGCCGACCGCCCCTCAGCCCGGCCAAAGGAGAGCCAGGCCCAGCAGAACGCCGATCAAGGCGAGGAACCAGAGGGCCGGCGGCCACCATCGCGCCGGGCTGGCGCCCTGCCTCACAGCTGCCGTGTAGGGACGCTTCTCGCTCTGATAGGCGATGTAGGCGAATAGCAGACTGACCTGCCAGAAGTGTCTCGGTTGGTCCATTCTGAAGAGGGCGAACAGAAGAGCCATGCCGCCGACGATGGATGCCCCGATGAAAAACGCGCCGGCGCGCGGGCGTCCCCGCGCGCGTAGGTTGAGGCCGATGAGAGCAGCCCCAACGAAAGGACTTACGATCGCCGAATAGGCTGCGATCACGCGGGGAGAGTACAAGTGGCGGCCAGCGAGAGGGCCCGGGTGTGCCGGGGCTTCCGTCTCGGCGCCATGAGCGGATGGTTCCATGATCAACAATTGCCTGAGGGTTGGAGGCCGGCCATGCACCGCCGGCGAAACCGGGCCGCTCCGCTCAGTGCCGGCCCCGCGATCCGCCAGCTACCCTCTCGATGGAACTTACTGTAAGGCTCTCTTGGACTATACGCCCCACACTGAGACCACGCAAGGTTTTCGGTACCGCCGCGAGCCGATCTCGATTCGCCCTCGCCGTCCGCCAAATCTCGTCGCGGGCCGGTGCGTGTTGCTCGGCGACCGCGAGTCGCCCGTCGCCTCCGCGAGCCGCGAGAGCGCGTGGGCAGCGCCGGCGAAGACCGCGTAGCAGCTCTCGCAGCCCGCCAGGTGGGCGACCAGGCGCCGGCGCTCGCCGGCAGCCACCATCCCGTCGATCAAGGCCGCGATCTCCTCTTCGGCTGCACAGGGCCGCTGGAAGCGTCGAGCATCGGGATCGGTCATCGGGCCTCCATGGCGAACGACGCGCCGTCAGGCGTCTGCCGCCTGAAGATATAGACGGACACGAATGTCTTTCAGCGCTATGACCGCGCGACACGGAGGTCGGCACGCAGGGCGGGCCAACTGGTCGTACGCGGCGTGTCGGAAGTGGATCTAGGGAGAGCCGACCCGAGCAGCAAGAATCCTCCAGCCTCCCAGGGGCGCACCACCCCTGTGGATCCCTTAGGTTCGGTCCTCTCCTGCCCGAACACGAGCACAGGCGGACCGCAACATCGGAGGAGACGATGGTCAGAGCCCGCCGAAGCCTCGCCACGTTCGCCGCGGCAGCCCTTCTCGCCACCCCTGCGGCCGCCCAGCTGTTCAGCGGAGTCACGATACCCCCGTCCGACCGCGACCTCGATAGTCATAGTCGTGGAGGCGCTCAGCACGACCTGGTCAGCCAGGGCATCGGCCTCGTCCGGGTGACGATCGACTACAGCAGTCCGCACGTGCACAGCCCGGCCGGAGTCGATCGACGGGGCAAGATCTGGGGCAAGGGCAATCTCGTCCCATACGGGATGACGAACCTCCCCTTTGGCAGCTGCGGCAGTGAGTGCCCGTGGCGCGCCGGCGCCAACGAGAACACCGTCTTCACCACGACCCACGACGTCACGATCCAGGGTCAGCGCCTGCCGGCCGGCTCCTACGGCCTTTTTCTCATCCCCGACGCGAACGAGTGGACGATCATCTTCTCGAAGAACTACACCTCCTGGGGCAGCTTCTACTACGACGCGAAGGAAGATGCCCTGCGGGTCACGGCGAAGCCCCAACCGAGCGAGTACTACGAGGACCTCACCTACCAGTTCCGCGACCAGAAGCCCGACAGCGTGACGGCCGTGCTGCGCTGGGAGGACCTCCAGCTGCCCTTCGCCATCAAGGTCGAGAACATCAACGACCTCTATGTCGAGAAGATGCGCCAGGAGCTGCGCTCGGCGGGCGGCTTCAACTGGCGCGGCTGGACGACGGCAGTCCAGTTCTGCCTCGCCAACAAGGTTCACCTCGACGAAGCTCTGCTCTGGGCTCGGCACGGCATCGACCCGAACTTCGGCGGCCAGGAGAACTCGATGACCCTCTTCACCCTGGCGCTGGCGCTCGACGCCAATGGCCATGCGACCGAAGGGAAGGCCACGCTGGTCAAGGCGATCCATAACCCGAACGCCGGCCCGCTCGACATCCATCTCATCGGCCGCCAGCTGATCGCGATGCACCGCCCCGCCGACGCGATGGAGGTCTTCACGACCAACGCCCAGCTCCACCCGAACGTCTGGCCCGTGCACCTCGGCCTGGCCCGCGGTCACGCGGCCCTGGGTCACAAGGACCAGGCGATCGCGGAGGCCAAGCTCGCGCTGCCGCAGGCCCCCGACCCCGCAAACAGGGAGGGGATCAAGGACTTCATCGCAAATCTCGAGGCAGGAAAGCCGGTCAACTGAGGCCACCGCGGCCCGGGCATCGGCCCCGGCGTTGTTGCCGAGCGCGGCGAGCGCCGGGGTGCGACTTCGGAGCCCACGGCAGCACAACGCCAAAGCGCCCCACGATGTGGACGGCGCCGACCTCGCCAGAGGCCGAGCGGCGATCCACGCCAGGGCTGACGCTAACGGCCGACCGGGTAGGTCCCGGCCACGGAGGTCACCGTCGGGGAGTTGAGGCCGTCGGGGATCAGCGCGACGACCACATGGACCTGGCTCACTCCGGAAGACGGCACCACCAGGCGGTCGGCGAGGCTGGTCGAGCCCTGCCCATGACCGACGGTTTTGATGACCTCGGTGTCGAGGTCGCGGCCATTCTGGTCGTCGATGTCCATGACGAGCGTGCCCCGGTCGTCGGCAAGAAAGCTGTCGCTGCGGAGCTGGTAGTTGACGGTGGCGGTGAAGGTCACGGCCGAGCCCGGCGCCAGCCGGGTCCCGTTGGGCGGGCTGGCGCTGGTCACCACGATGCTGTCGCGCTCGTCGGGCTCGGTGCTCGAGTGCCGCCAACAGCCGGCCGTGGATGCGGCCACCAGGGCTAGCGCCAGGGCGAAGAGTTGTAGGTGCCTCTGCTGGATGCTTCGCATATCACTCCTAGGTCCCTCGCCGGCGCGAGCGCGGCAGCCCTCTTCCGCATAGGGAGGGACATGGTCGCGGCGCGCGCGGGGGCGGTTCCTCAGCCTGATGCCCGAGCGTCTCAAAGGATCTCCGCCGGCAGGGGGTGCGCCTGAGGTTCTTGCCGGCTCCGCTGAAGAGGAATGCAGTGGGTGTGCCACGCGGCGCGTAAGGGACCTGGTTGGGGTCGATGTCCCCCTGCCGCAGGTCCTTTGCGCAGTCCAGTGTGAAGACATCCAGGTTGGCAAGGCGAGCGTGCGCCGCGACCGTGGCCTGGTCACCTCGCCTAACTCATCGATTCGATTGGAGCCGGCACCCGGATTTGAACCGGGGACCCACGGTTTACAAAACCGTAGCTCTACCCCTGAGCTATGCCGGCGGAGGCGGGAGGCTCCGGGGGGCGACCCGGCGCCTTAGAGCGTGCGCGCTTCATGCGAGCAAGCGCGTCGCGCGGTGCGGTTTTCAGTCTAGCCGCTACCCCCGGAACCCTGCAAGCGCTGGCGCAGGGCGGCTTTGGCCATCGCCGGCATGGGCCATGTTCTACGTGCTACAATGAGATCGGAGGAGGTGGGCGTCATGGAACAACGGGTGAGCCTGCGGGAGGTGAATCAACGCCTGACCCGCTACGTGAAAGCGGCCGAAGCTGGGGATCGCATCGTCATCACTCGCCGCGGCAAACCTGTTGCCGTGCTTTCTCCGCTTCCGCCGCAGGAAAAGGTCCTCAACGCCGTGCAGCAAGCAGCCCTCGAACGCATCCTCGGCCAGAAACATCATCTTGGCGGGCGAGCTCCGGCTCGAGAGGAGCTTCATGCACGCTGAGCGCCTGACCCTAGACTCCAACGTCTTATTCTATGCCATTGACGCAGACGCTGGAGAGCTTCAGGGTAAGGCTCGCGAGATCGTTCGCCTGGCAGCGCAGAGCTATGACTGCTTCCTCACCCTGCAGACTCTCTGCGAGTTCTTCCATGCGACAACTCGTAAGGGAAAGCTGACCGCCGCCGAGGCCGCAGCTCAGGTTGACGACTGGCAGGCGCTTTTCCCAGTCGTCGCCGCCACTCCTGGCAGCCTGCGCCTTGCAGTGCGGGCTGTCGAGCAACACAACCTTGCTTTCTGGGATGCCATGCAGTGGGCTGTCGCCAAGCAATTCGGGGCATCCCTGCTGCTGAGTCAAGATCTACAACACGGCCGTGAATTGGAAGGCGTCCGCTTCTGGAATCCGTTCGTGGCCAGCCATCCGTTCGCCGATGCGTGATCCGGCCGGCAAGATGGAAGCGCCCAGCTAGCTCGTCGCGCGGTGCAGCATTCAATCTAGCCGCTGCCCCCCGACCCCTGCAAGCGCTGGCGCAGGGCCTCGTAGAGGATGGCCGCCGCGGCGGTGGCGATGTTGAGGGAGGCCAGGCGGCCTCTCATCGGGAGGCCGATCGTGGCGTCGCAGAGGGTGCGGGTGCGGTGGCGCAGGCCCTTCTCCTCGCCTCCGAAGCAGAGGACCACCTTGCCGGTGAGGTCCAGGCGCCAGGGAGGATTGCCGCCGGGGTCGGAGCCGTAGACCCAGTAGCCGCCCTTCTTCAAGTGCTCCAAGGTCGCCGCGGAGTTGGTGATGCGCTCGATCGGGAGCCACTCGCTCGCGCCGGCGGCGGTCTTGGCGACGGCCGGGGTGATGGGCGCCGAGCCCCGGTCGCGGATCAGAACCTGCCCGACCCCCGCTCCCTCGCAGACCCGCAGCACGGCTCCCAGGTTCCGCGGGTCCTGGACGTCCTCGAGCAGGACCACCAGGTCGGGATCGGCGGCACCGCCGGGCTCGCTAGCCGCCGTCCCTGCCGTGCCGTCCCGCTCCGAACCTGCTGCACCGTCCCGCTCCGAACCTCCCGCGCCCACCCCCGCCGCAGCGCCCGTTCCCACCCCCGCCGCCTCCCCCCGCATCTCCGCCGCCATCCCGTTATGCGCCGGGCCGGCCACCGCCGCCAGCGCTTTCTCGCTGACCACGGCAAGCTCGACGCGGTGCCGGCGACACAGTTCCTCGATCTCCTCCCGGCGGCGTCCCCGCCGCGCGGCGCTGACCAGGACCTTGGCGAGCTGGTGCGGCCGGTGCCGCAGCGCCTCGCGGACGGGATGGTAGCCGTAGAGGACCATGGCGTGGCGAGAGCGTGGCGAGGGTGGCGGGGAGAACGGCGGTGGCGCGTCGGGCCCTGCCCCCGGCCCCTTCCCCCAAGCGGCCTCAGTGCTCCAGGATCTGCTGCTCTTTGTGCTCGAGGGCGACGGCGACCTCGTGGATGTAGCGGTCGTGGAGCTTCTGGATCTCGTCGAGGCCGCGGCGCTCGTCGTCCTGGCTGATCTTCTTGTCCTTCTCCATCTTCTTCAGCTTGTCGTTGCCCTCGCGCCGCGCCTGGCGCACCGCGTTGCGCGCGTGCTCCGAGATGTCGTGCGCCCGCTTGACGATCTCCTTGCGCCGCTCCTCGGTGAGCTGCGGCACCGGGATGCGGATGATCTTGCCGTCGCTCGACGGGTTCAAGCCCAGCTCGGCCTTCATGATCGCCCGCTCGATGGCGGCGCTCTGGCTGGGGTCGTACGGCTGGGCGGTGATCAGCGTCGCGTCCGCCACCGCCAGGTTGGCGACCTGGTTGAGCGGCACGAGGCTGCCGTAGTAATCGACCATCACCCCGTCCAGCAGCGCCAGCGAGGCGCGGCCGGTGCGCAGGTGCTTGAGCTCATGATGGAGATGGTCCAAGGCATGCTTCATGTGCTGCTCGACCTCTTGATTGACCTCCTTCATAGCGCCTCCTGACAGCCGGTCAGGCCCGCACGATGGAGCCGACCTGCTCGCCGCAGACCACCCGGCGGATGTTGCCGGGGGTCATCAAGTTGAAGATGGCGATGGGGATGCCGTTGTCGCGGCACAGGCTGATCGCCGCCGTGTCCATGACCTTCAGGTCCTTCTCCAGCACCTCCTGGTAGGTGACCTCGCGCAGCAGCACGGCGTCCTTGTCGACCTCCGGATCGGCGGAGTACAGGCCGTCCACCTTCGTCGCCTTGAGCAGGATCTCGGCGCGGATCTCGTTGGCGCGCAGCGCCGCGGCGCTGTCGGTGGTGAAGAAGGGATTGCCGGTGCCGGCGGCGAAGATCACCACCCGCCCCTTCTCGAGGTGCCGGATCGCGCGGCGGCGGATGAACGGTTCGGCCACCTCGCGGATGTCGATCGCGGTCTGCACGCGGGTCGCCACCTCGCGCTTCTCGAGCGCGTCCTGCAGCGCCAGGGCGTTGATCACCGTGGCCAGCATCCCCATGTAGTCGCCGGTCACCCGGTCGATGCCGCGGTGGCTGGCCGCCAGCCCGCGGATGATATTACCGCCGCCGACCACCACCGCGGTCTCCACCCCGAGGGCATGGATCTCGCCCAGCTGGTCGGCGATCGCCGCCACCACCGGCTCGTGGATGCCGAACGGCTGCGGCCCCATCAGCGCCTCGCCGGAGAGCTTGAGCAGCATGCGGCCGTAGCACGGCCGCCCGTCGGGCTGGCTCACTTGCCCGCCCGGGCCACTTCGCCGGCAAAGTCTTCCTGGCGCTTCTCGATCCCCTCGCCGAGCTTGTAGCGGGCGAAGCGGCGCACCTGGATGTTCTCGCCGATGCGGCCGATGCGGTCGGCGATCATCTGGCCCACCGTGTGATCGGGGTCCTTGACGAACGGCTGCTCGAGCAGCACGGACTCCGAGTAGTACTTCTCGAGCTTGCCCGTGACGATGCGCTCGACGACCGCCGGCGGCTTGCCCGAGGCCGCCGCCTGCTCGCTGAAGATGGCGCGCTCGCGCTCGAGCACCTCGGGGGTGACCTCGTCGCGATGGACGAACCTCGGGTCGGCCGCCGCGATGTGCATGGCAACGTCGCGCACCAGCTCCTGGAAAGGATCGGTGCGAGCCACGAAATCCGTCTCGCAGTTGACCTCGACCAGCACGCCGATCTTGCCGCCGGCGTGAATGTAGGAGCCGACCGCGCCTTCCGCCGTGATGCGGCCGGCCTTCTTGGCCGCCGCCGCCAGGCCCTTCTTGCGCAGGCGGTCCACCGCCTGCTCCAGGTCGCCCTGGGCCTCGGTGAGCGCCGTCTTGCAATCCATCATCGGAGCGCCGGTGCGCTCGCGCAGCTGCTTGACCATTTGCGCCGTGACTTCCATGCTCGTTCTCTCCTTTGCTCGTACCGCTGCTCGTACCGCGCAGACAAAAGAAAAGGTCAGATCGACGCGGGTTCGACTGACCTCTTCGCAACGCGCCCCGCCGCCCGTCGGCGGCCGGCGCCCGATATGGTTGCCTGTCGCCGGCTAGGCCGGAGCCGGGCTGCTTGGGCCGCTCGCGGGGGCCGCGTCCTTGTCGAACACCACCGCCGGCGGACGGCCGCCGGGGCCGCCCGGGCCGCCGGGCGCACCCGCGCCGCCGTCCTTCTGCCGCGCCATCGCGTGCTCCTCGAGCTGGCCGGCGCCCTCGATGTAGGCGTCGGCGATGCGCGACGCGAACAGCCGGATGGCGCGGATGGCGTCGTCGTTGCCCGGGATGATGTAGTCGATCAGCTCCGGGTCGCAGTTCGTGTCCACCATCGCGATCACCGGGATGCCGAGCTTGTTGGCCTCGGCGACGGCGATGTACTCCTTCTTCGGGTCGACCACGAACAGCGCATCGGGCAGCTCGTCCATGTCGCGGATGCCCTCGAGGTTCTTCGACATCCGGTCGTGCTCGCGCTCGAGGCGCAGCCGCTCCTTCTTGGTCAGCGGGCTGTTCTCGTCGCCCAGCCGCGCCTCGATGTCCTTCAACCGCTCGATCGAGGTGCGCAGGGTCACGAAGTTGGTCAGCGTGCCGCCCAGCCAGCGGTTGGTGACCGAGAACTCGCCGCAGCGCTTCGCCTCCTCGGCGACCGCCTCCTGCGCCTGCCGCTTGGTGCCGACGAACAGCACGCGCTTGCCCTGCGCCGCGAGATCGCGCACGAAGTTGGCGACCTGCTCGAACAGCTTCAAGGTCTTCTGCAGGTCGATGATGTAGATCCCGTTGCGCTTGCCGAAGATGTAAGGCTTCATCTTCGGGTTCCAGCGCCGGGTCTGGTGGCCGAAGTGAACGCCGGCCTCCAACAGCTCCTTCATGGTGACTTCTACCAAGCCAGGTCTCCTTCGTCAGGCTCGCGCATGCCTTCGCGCATGCAGTGCGCCGCGGGGTCTCTCGGGATCGCGCGGGCGAATCGGCGGCGTTGTTGCATTCGGGGCATTCGGGGCATTGGGGGCCATCGGGACATGAAAGGCACGATCAACGCTTGCTGAACTGGAAGCGCGCGCGGGCCCCCTTCTGGCCGTACTTCTTGCGCTCCTTCTTGCGCGGGTCGCGGGTCACCAGGCCCGCCGACTTCAGGCGGTCGCGCAGCTCGGCGTTGTACTCCATCAGCGCGCGCGAGATGCCGTGGCGGATGGCCCCGGCCTGCCCCGCGCTGCCGCCGCCCTCGACGGTGGCGACGATGTCGAACTTCTCCGCCGTCTCGGTCAGCAGCAGCGGCTGCTTGATGACCATCTTCAGCACTTCGTTCGGGAAGTAGTCGTCCAGCGGGCGGCCGTTGACCTGCAACGCGCCGGTGCCCGGGCGCAGGAAGACGCGCGCCGCGGCGGTCTTGCGCCGGCCGGTTCCGTAATTCTGCACTTGGTTCACGCCATCTCCTCAGGGGTCTCACGAGTCCGCGCGGGACCGGCCACGGTGGCCCGCTCGGTTAATTCGTGTGTCAATCGCCGAGTCATCCGCGCTCCTGGCAAGGCGTCGCCGACGAGGCATAGTCGAGCCTATGTCGAGGAGGCGCAACGAAGCCAGGGGCGCGGAGGGCCGGCGAGTGGCATGCGAATTCACCGTGCGGGCCACTATGCCTTGCTCCGTTCCGCGGTCCGCACATACGGCACGTTCATCGGTTTCGGCTGCTGCGCCTGGTGCGGATGCTCCGCGCCGGCGTACACCTTGAGCTTGCGCAGCTGTTGCCGGCCCAGGCGGTTCTTCGGCAGCATCCCCCACACCGCGCGCTCGACCAGCTGGGTCGGACGCCGCTTGCGCAGCTCCCCGGCCGTCTCCCGCTTCAGGCCGCCGGGATAGCCGGAGTGGCGGAAGTAGACCTTGTCGTCTTCCTTCTTGCCGGTGAGGACCGCCTTCTCGGCGTTGACCACGATGACGAAATCACCGGTGTCGATGTGCGGCGCATAGGTCGGCTTGTGCTTGCCGATGAGCAGCTGCGCCGCCAGCGTGCAAAGCCGCCCGAGCGGCACCCCGGTGGCATCCAGCACATGCCACTGGTGCTCGATCTCGGCGAGCTTCGGGCTATAGGTTCTCTTCATCGCGTCTCCATCCCATCCCTGAGCAGCCTGTGCAACGGATCCCACGGCGGCCGGCGTCAGGCGAGCCCATCCCCGCCTCTGCGACGCAAAGGAACCTCGAATGATAGGCGGTGGGCCCCGGCTTGTCAAGGCTGCGTCCACGCTTCTTCACCCTGATGGCGGGTCAGTTCCCTTCCTCCGGGTAGTGGCTCAGGCTGCCCCGCCTCCCTTTGGACGAGGTCTGAAGGGCACCTGCCTCCGACTTCGGGTGCCTCGCCCAAAGGGAGGCTGCGCAGCTCGAGCCACTACCCTCGTGCGGCGTCTCTCGGCCGCGAGCACCCTTTCTCGGTACACTGACGCGCGATGCTCGCCAAGCCGTCCGACTCTCCGCTCGCGGCCTCCACGCCGGCATCCACGGCGGCATCCACGCCACCAGCCTCGCCGGCCGCCGAGGCCGGCGGCGGGCTCGACAAGTCGGGCCGGGCCATCCGCGACATGTTCGGGGCGGTGGCGCGGCGCTACGATCTGCTGAACCACCTGCTGTCGGCCGGCCTCGACCGGCGGTGGCGGCGCCGTGCCGCCGCCGCGCTCCGGCTGCCTCCCGGACCGCCCGGCTCGCCGGGCGCCTTGGTCCTGGATCTCTGCGCCGGCACCGGCGACCAGGCCCTCGCGCTGCGCCGCCGCGGCGCGCGGGTGGCGGCCGCGGACTTCTGCCTGCCGATGCTCGCCATCGCGCGCGGCAAGTTCCGCCGCGGGCTCGGCCCGCACGGCCGGCAGCCTGCCGGCGCCGTCCCGCCGCCGCGACCGCTGGCCGCCGACGCCCTCGCCCTGCCCTTCCCGCCGGGGCGCTTCGCGGCGGCGACGGTGGCCTTCGGACTGCGCAACGTCGCCGACCTCGACCTCGCGCTGCGCGAGCTGGCGGCGGCCCTGGCGCCGGGCGGCCGCCTGGCCGTGCTCGAGTTCGCGGTCCCCCGGGCGGCGCCGCTGCGCGCCCTCTACCTGTTCTACTTCCGCCGCGTGCTGCCGTGGATCGGCCGGCGGCTCTCCGACAGCCGCTCGGCGTACGACTACCTGCCGAGCTCGGTCCTCGGCTTCCCGCAGCGCCGCGGCTTCCTCGACCGCATGGCCGCGGCCGGCTTCGCGGACCTCGCCTGCCGGGACCTCGCCGCCGGCATCGTCTGCCTCTACACCGGCGCCGTTCTCGGCGCGCCTCTCTCGGCCGCCTCGACCTCCGCACCCTTCTCGCCGTCCTCTCCCGTCTCGCCCTCGCCACCCGGCGCACTCGTCTCGCCCATCCCAGCCATCTCGCCGTCATCATCACCCGGCGAATCCGCCAACCCCATCGCGAAAGGAAGGTCCGACCCGTGAACATCCTCGACGGCAAGGCCGCCGCCGCCGCCATCCGCGCCGAAGTGGCGGCCGGCGTGCGCGAGCTGACGGCGGCCGGCAAGCGTCCGCCCGGCTTGGCGGCGGTGCTGGTGGGCGACAATCCGGCCTCGCAGGTCTACGTCGGCAGCAAGATCAAGGCTTCCGCCGAGGTGGGCATCGCCAGCCGCACCCTGCGGCGCCCGGCGACCCTCGCCGAGGAGGAGCTCATCGCCCTGGTCGACGATCTCAACGCCGACGACGAGGTCGACGGCATCCTGGTGCAGCTGCCGCTGCCTCGCGGCATCGACGAGCGGCGGGTGATCGCCCGCGTCTCGCCGGACAAGGACGTCGACGGCTTCCATCCGCTCAACGCCGGCCGCCTCTGGCTCGACGAGCCCGGCTTCGTGCCGGCCACCCCGTTCGGCATCCTCGAGCTGCTGCGCCGCCACCAGGTGCCTTTCGTCGGCCGCCGCGCGGTGGTGGTCGGCCGCAGCGCCACGGTCGGCAAGCCGATGGCCGCCCTGCTGCTGCGCGAGCACTGCACGGTGACCATCTGCCACAGCCGCACCGCCGACCTCGCCGCCGTCGCCCGCGAAGCCGACATCCTGGTCGCCGCCATCGGCCGCGCGGCCGTGATCGGCCCGGATCACGTCCGGCCGGGAGCGGTCGTCATCGACGTCGGCATCAACCGCCTGACCGACCGCGCCGAGGTCGAGCGCCTCTTCCCCGGCGACGCCGACCGCCAGCGCCAGCTCGAGGCCAAGGGCTCGATCCTGGTCGGAGACGTCGACTTCACCCGCGTCGCGCCGCTCGCCGGTGCCATCACCCCGGTGCCGGGAGGCGTCGGGCCGCTCACCGTGGCGATGCTGATGGTCAACACCCTGGCCGCCGCCCGCCGGCGCCAGGAGGCCGCGGCCGCCCCCGCCGGTCCTTCAGGGCCGTCCGCCGCCGGCCGCGCGTCCAGGGCGGACGAGACGGCATCGACGCAATCGCCCAACCCGGTGCCTGCCAGGTGAGCGCCGCGGCAGCTCCTGCCGCCGCCTTGCGCGTCGGGCTCACCGGCGGGCTGGCAAGCGGCAAGTCGACGGTCGCCGGCTGGCTGCGCGACGCCGGCTTCGAGGTGATCGACGCCGACCGCCTGGTGGCCGAGCTCTATCTCCCGGGCGGCGCCGGCGCGGCGGCCGCGCGGCACCTCTTCGGCGACGGCGTCCTGACCCCCGAGGGCGGCGTCGATCACGCGGCCCTCGCCGCCCGCGTCTTCTCCGACCCGGCGGCCCGCGGCGCCCTCGAAGAGGCGATCCATCCGCTGGTGCGCCGCCGGTTCGAGGAGCTGGCCGCCGCGGCGGCGGCCGAGCAGCGCCCGGGCGCGGCGGCAGCAGCCGAGCAGCGCCCGGCCGCGGCGGCGGCCCCGGCCGCGGCAGCCTCGACCCCGGCGCCCCCGCCGATCCTCGTCCTCGAGGCCACGCTCCTGGTGGAGGCCGGCTACGGCCCGGGCTTCGATCTCATCGTCACCCTGGAAGGCGACCCGGAGGTGCGCCTGCGCCGCGCCGTCGCCCGCGGCCTCGGCGAGGCGGCCGCCCGCGCCCGCCTCGCCGCCCAGGGGGACGGCGCCCGCCGCCGCCAGGGCGCCCATCGCGTGATCGAGAACGACGGCACCCTCGCCGACCTGCGCCGCCAGGTCGACGCCCTCGTCGCCGACATCCGCCGCGCCGCCGCGAGCAAGCCCCCGACCCCCCGCTGACCGTGCCGCCGCTCCCCTACGTCCTGGTCACCTCCAACCCCGGCAAGTTCGCCGAGGCCCGCCGCCTTGCCGGACCCGCCCTCGGCGCCGTCGAGGTCGACCTGCCCGAGATCCAGTCGCTCGATCTGCTGGCGGTGCTGCGCCACAAGGGCGAGGAGGCCTGGCGCCGCCTCCAGCGCCCGTTGGTCGTCGAGGAGGCGGGCCTCGACCTCGCCGCGCTCGGCGGCTTTCCCGGACCGCTGGTGAAATGGATGCTCGAGGCCGCCGGCGCCGCCACCATCGCCCGCACCGCCCTGGCGCTCGGCGATGCCCGCGCCGTCGCCCGCGCCGCGCTCTACTACCGCGACCCGGAACGTATCCTGATCGTCGAGGGCAGCACCGCCGGCGCCCTGGTCCTCCCCCCTCGCGGCGACCACGGCTTCGGCTGGGACCCCGTCTTCCGCCCCGAAGGCCACGACCGCACCTTCGGCGAGCTCGCCGGCCCCGAGAAAGACGCCCTCAGCCACCGCGGCAAGGCCTGGCGCCAGCTCCTCGCCACCCTCGCCGCCGTCCCCGGTTAGCTACTCTTCCCGCCTTCCCGCCAAACAGCTCGGCTTCCCCCTGTGGCGACCTTTGGGCGAGGCGCCCGATGGAACCGATTCCGGACTTACCGTAGGGTGCCTCGCCCAACGGGAGCCACGGGGGGAAGCCGAGCTCTCCCGCGGGAAGTCGTCAGGAGATCTCCACCCCGCCCATCAGCCAGAGCAGAATCGCCTTCTGCACGTGGAGCCGGTTCTCGGCCTCGTCGAAGATGCGGCTCTGCGGGCCGTCGGCGACCTCGGCGGCAACCTCCTCGCCGCGGTGGGCGGGCAGGCAGTGCAGGAAGACCGCCTCCGGGCGCGCCGCCGCCATCAGCGCGGCGTCCACCTGGAAGCCGTGGAAAGCCTGCAGGCGCTGCCGCGCCTCCGCCTCCTGACCCATCGAGGCCCAGACGTCGGTGTAGACGGCCGAAGCGCCGGCCACCGCCTCGCGCGGGTCCGCGGTCAGCACGATGGCGGTCCCGGCGGCGGCCGCGTCCTGCCGCGCCAGCTCGACGTAATGGGGCTTGACCGTGTAGGCGGCAGGCGAGGCGACGGCGATGTCCATGCCCACCTTGGCGGCGCCGAACAGCAGCGAGTGCGCCATGTTGTTGCCGTCGCCGACGTAGGCGATCTTCCGCCCGCGCAGCTCGCCGAACACCTCGCCGAGGGTGAAGTAGTCGGCCAGCGCCTGGCAGGGATGCAGGTCGTCGGTCAGGCCGTTGATCACCGGCACCGAGCCGTAACGCGCCAGGTCGACGACGGTCTGGTGCGCGAAGGTCCGCGCCATGATGCCGTCGAGGTAGCGCGACAGCACCTTGGCGGTGTCGCCGATCGGCTCGCCACGCCCGAGCTGGATGTCGCGGCTGGACAGGAACAGGGCGTGCCCCCCCAGCTGCACCATTCCCACCTCGAAGCTCACCCGCGTGCGGGTCGACGACTTCTCGAAGATCATCCCCAGGCACTTGCCGGCCAGCGCCGCGGCATGCCCGCGCGGCCGCGCCTTCACCTCGGCCGCCAGCCGGAACAGCCCGGCGACCTCGGCCGCCGCCAGGTCGTGGATCGAGATCAGGTGACGGGTCATCGCGCCTCCTTGCGCCAGATCGTCTGCCAACTCGCGGCCCGTTCGGCCGTCGGCTCGAGGCCGTTTCGCCGCGGCTCGCCCGGCTCTCACACCCGCTCGCGCTCGAGCGGCATGGTCATGCAGCGCGGCCCGCCCCGCGCCCGCGACAGCTCGTTGCTCCACAGCGTCACCACCGCCGGCCCGCCGCTCATCAGGTCCTCGCGCCCGGCCGCCACGTCCTCGCCGGCCAGCACCCGGAAGCCGCGGCGCGCGAGCTCGGCGATGGTCTTGCGGTTGCGCTGGTAGAGCAGCACGACCCCCGGCGCCAGGGAGAAAGCGTTGGCGCCATCGGTCCACTGCTCGCGCTGCTGGTCGATGGCCTCCACCGCGCCGCCGCAGGGCACCACCGCGAGATCGACCCCCAGCTCGGCGAGCGTCCGCAGCAGCCCCGCGCGCAGGGTGAAGGTCAGCTCCCGCGCGTAGAGGTCCACCGAGTAGACGTGCGCCGACTCCGGCCCGCCGGGCTCGACCACCGGCAGGTGCGCCAGGCAGAGGCCGCGGTCGATCAGCGTGAACACGGTGTCGAGATGCATGTACGACCGCTTGTGCGGCAGCTCGACCACCACCATGTGGCGGAACGACGTCTCCTCGAGGCGCAGGTACTCGGCCAGCGTCTCGACGCCGCGGCGGTTGGTGCGCTCGGAGAGACCGATCATCACGATCTCCGAGTCGACGACCACCACGTCGCCGCCCTCGAGCGTCGGGTAGGGGAAGCCCGGATCGTGCTGCGGCGCCCCCGACGGCGGCACTTCGATCTCGAAGGTCGCCGCCACCGCGGCGAGCGCCGGATGGTGCGCGAAGATCGTCCGCGCCAGCAGCGGCTCGCGCTCGCGGGCGTCGTTGGCCATCGACGACACCACCAGGCGGTTGCCCAGCACCACCTGCGGATCGCGCTGGAAGAAGTAGTTCGGCACCGGGTTGAGGGCGAAGAACTGCCGCCGCCCCGCGTCGGCCTCGTTCGGCGGCAGCCGGATGCCCTCGATCAACGTCGCCGCCAGCGCCGCAGGCGCGAGGCCGTCGAGCTGGCGCAGCACCGGCGGCTGCACCGCGTAGTCGCGCTCGAGCTCGCGCAGCAGGTCGCGCCTCACCGCGTCCGCGGCCAGCACTTCGGCAAGCAGTTCCTGGGCGTCCAGGGCCTCGACGCCGGCGCGCCGCAGCACCTCGCAGAACATGAGGTGCTCGCCGCGCGCCTCGTCGCCGTCGAGGATGTCGTCGAACAGCAGCCGCTCCATGATCGACGGCACCATCCAGTCGATCTCGCGCCCCGGCCGATGGACGAGGACGCGCCGCAGCCGTCCGATCTCTGAATCGACTCGAATCGTCATCGCCTTGTCCGTCAGGGGGAGGGAAGCCTGGACTCCCGCGCGCTCGACCCGCCCGCGGCGGCGAATCATACACCAGCCCCCGCGCCTCTTCGCCCACGGTTTCCTCCGCCGCCTCCCCTCCCCCCTGTCCCCTCGGGGTAGGGGGCGTGGGAGGGGTCCGCCTTGGAGGGGGGCGAGGCACACCCCTGCGGCGGTGGAGACGAGGGGCGCGGCCGACCTCCGGCCCCTTGGAGCGAGGCGCTTGGGTGGTGGATGGCGGGTGATGGACTGCGGCGCCTCGCTCCAAGGGGCCGGAGGTCGGCCGCGCCCCTCGTCTCCACCGCCGCAGGGGTGTGCCTCGCCCCCCTCCAAGGCGGACCC